>JAEEGL011214034.1_pt1 | contig 11304 bp, 12 predicted proteins | sample 9134231 | NCBI WGS metagenome assembly JAEEGL01 (sample SAMN16246548, study PRJNA631951) | gut metagenome | biome: gut microbiome; feature: rumen; material: fiber-attached | host: Bos | place: Iran: Karaj | collected 2018-10
CACTGCAGGGGCGAGTTCAAGGGCCTTCACAAAGGAAGACCCAACGAAGAGGATCTTAAAGAGGCAGCAGCCTTCGCAAGACAGTTCAAATAAAAAGTCCGGTTTGCAAGAGAAATCAGAATATAAATCATTGAGGGGGTTGTATATGAGGATCATTTTTGTAAGACACGGCGAACCAAACTACGAGCAGGACTGCTTGACGGAAACCGGAAGAAAGCAGGCGGAGCTGGTGGCAGAGAGGCTCAGGAATGAGAACATCAGCGAGATTTGGGCATCGCCTCAGGGCAGGGCAAGAGAGACTGCGGAGTATACAAGCAAAATGCTGGGCCTTCCCATAAAAGAACTGGATTTCATGCGTGAAATATATTGGCAGCTTGGCGACAGTCCCCTATATGGTGAAGGCCATCCCTGGACTTCAGCAGATGAAGTGGCAAAACAGGGACTGAACCTTAACACCCCCGACTGGCGTGAACTTCCGCTCTTTAAAGACAACCGTGTTCAGGAATGTGTCGATCGCATCGAACCCGGCATTGACAAGTGGCTCGAGGGCCTTGGCTATGTCCGCAACGGCCTCTACTATGAGCACATGATCGAGGAAAAAGAACACAAGACGATCGCGTTGTTCTCCCACGGCGGCTCCTCAAGCGTAGCCATGGGCCACATCATGAACCTCCCCTTCCCCTATATGTGCGCCCTTTTGCACATCGGCTTCACGGGAATAACGGTTTTGAGATTTGCCCGAAACAAAGGCCCCATCCCCCTTCCTTGCTTGGAACTTGCGAATGATGTAAGGCATATCAGGGGCAACTGAATAGGATTTTTATGAGACTTTGCTTTTTTGCAAAGATAGAAGAAATGAAGAGTGATTTATATAGTAAATTTTTAACCTGAATGATAAAGTACAATTCCCAAGAAAACAAAAAGTCCTACGACTTTCGCAAGAGTAATTGCAAAAGTCATAGGACTTTTGCTATAATGATTGCAAAAGTGGCATCACTTTTGGAGGGATCATGTATAGAGAAATATTAAATGACTTGGAAAAATGGAAAGAAAAGTCCCGCAGAAAGCCTTTGATCCTCACTGGAGTCAGGCAGTGCGGCAAGACTTATATCGTGGATGAGTTCGCTCGAAAGAACTTTGAAAGTTATGTTTATGTGAATTTCGAGTCGGAGGAGACTCTTTCTGCTATTTTCGACTACGATTTTGATGTAAACAGAATAATAAAAGAACTGGAACGGCATTTTAAAACACAGATCGTTCCCGGGAAAACCTTGTTGTTTTTCGATGAAATTCAGGAATGTACAAGGGCGATCACATCGTTAAAGTATTTCTGTGAAAATATGAGAGAACTTCACATTGTTTGTGCGGGTTCGCTTTTGGGTGTTGCGCTTAAAAAGAAGCAGATTTCTTTCCCTGTAGGAAAGGTTAATCGTCTGCAACTTTATCCTATGAATTTTAAGGAATTTGTCATCGCAAATGGCAGAGCGGATTTGATTGAAACATTTAGCAAATGGCCGACGGATCGTGAGATTCCGCCAATATATAAGGCGCCTATGGAGGAGTTGCTTAAGGCATATTACTGTGTTGGCGGAATGCCTGAAGCGGTGAAAACATGGATCGAGACCCATGATTACAATGAGGTCGAAGAACTTCAGAATGAAATATTGGATGATTATGCAGATGATTTTTCAAAGCATGCTCCGATAGAGGATGTGCCCAAGATCCGCTGGATCTGGGATTCCGTTCCGGTTCAGCTGGCAAAAGAAAACAACAAGTTTGTTTTTTCTCATGTGAAAGAAGGAAAACGCTCCGCAGAATTGGAGGATGCTTTGCAATGGCTTGTCGACGCAGGATTGCTTATCAAGGCAGAATTGGTTGAAAAGCCTGAAATCCCTTTGGAAGGTGCGGCAGATAAAACCTATTTCAAGGTATATATGTCCGATGTCGGTTTATTGAGGGCGAAATCAAAAGTTTCTGTGAATACGATATTGGAGGAAGCTGATCTCTTTATAAGGTATAAAGGGGCTTTTGCAGAAAATTATGTTTTGAATGAGTTGAAATCGATAGGTAAAGAACCATTCTTCTGGCGCTCCGGCAATTCGGCGGAAGTCGATTTTGTTTATGAAGAAGATGGTGAAATTGTTCCGGTAGAAGTCAAATCCGCGGACAATACCCAGGCGAAGAGCTATAAGCAATTTTGCGGCAAGTATCATCCAAAGAGTGGCCTAAAGCTGTCTCAAAGAAACATAGCCGAGAATCTCTGCGGATCAACTGTAACTTACAGCATTCCGTTATATTTGGAATGGAATATAGATCATTACATGAAATAAAGGCTTGTCTGTTGGGGCAGTGTAACAAACTGTCCCTGATTTGATAAAAAAACTTGTTTGCACAGAATGGACAAACAAGTTTTAGCGATTCAAATTAACCCGCGCATCGCGCAAATGTATTGGAGGAAAAAGAATGGGTTTTGAATTTGATGTTCCGGATTATAAGAAGATAAGGGTGATAGTTGATACGGATGCGGCTTGCGAGGCGGATGATCCTTTTGCGATCGTGCAGGCTCTGCTGAGCCCGAAGCTGATCGTCAGGGGCATTCTTGCCGAGCACTTCAATGTGGAGGGCTCCATGCAGCGAAGCTATAACGAGATAAAGACGATCCTTGAGGCGATGGACATGGACGTTTTGGTGCTTCACGGTCAGGACGGGGCGCTTTGCGAGGGTGCGGCGGTGTCGGAGGCGGTGCGGTTTATCATCGACGAGGCCCACGCCGAAAGTGATAAGCCCCTGTTTGTCCTTTGTCAGGGGGCGATCACGAACGTTGCGAAGGCAATTCAGACCGACCCGTCAATAAAAAGAAAACTGACCGTGATATGGATCGGAACCCATGGGGAAGCGCCTTACAAAGCGCCTTTCCGGGAGTTCAACGCAGGAAATGATCTTGAAGCGGCTAATTTTGTTCTTCAGAGCGGGATCGATCTTTGGCTGGTTCCTTCAACGGTTTATGTGACCATAAATATCGGCATCGCCGAGATTCAGCGCCGTATAAAGCCCTGTGGAAAGATCGGCGAGCATCTTTTCAGAAATCTCGTGGATTACAACAATTCCGAAGGCACCGGCTGGACCAAGGGCGAAAGCTGGTCTCTTGGTGACTCTCCCGCTATAGCCATAGCTCTCAACCCCGATTGCGGCCACTACCACAAGGCTAAGGCGCCTCTTGTTTTGCCTGACACGTCTTCGGAGGAAAAGGCCGACAACCCCGAGATCCGCATCTACACCGACGTTGATTCAAGATACATTCTCGAGGATCTCATCGCAAAGCTGGAGATCTTCTCCGGAAGATGATAAACAACAAAAAATGATAGCCCCCCTGTCGAATCATAAGCGGAAAAACAAAACCGATTGTGATAATCCTATATGTGAAAACAGAAAATGACCATGCAGGGACAGAGAATGAATAAGAAGAAAACCATTGTCATAGACGAAAATACACCGTTGCTCATACTGGCGGGACCCATGTTTTTGGAGCTTTTCCTCAACACCATGCTCAACAACGTGGATATGCTGATGTTGAGCCACTATGATGAGTATGCGGTGGGGGCTGTCGGAAACGCAAATACAATAATGTTCATGATGAACATTTTCTTTAATGTCATAGCAACTGCCACAAGTGTTGTTGTTGCACAGTATCTGGGCGCCAAGCTTCACGATAAGATGAACATGATATATACTCTGGCAGTTGTTGTGAATCTTGTGCTGGGTATCGGGATCAGCGGAGCCTTCTGCGCCGCCAATCCCATGATCATGAATTTCCTTCATGTATCACCTGAAATGAGACCTTATTCCATGATCTATATTTACATCGTCGGTGGCGGCGGATTCGTCACGGCGGTGTTCAACGTTTTTCTTCAGATACTGAGATGTAACGGCTATACCAAGATCGGTATGTGGGTGACCTTCGCCATCAACATCATCAATATCGGAGGCAACTATCTTTTCCTCTACGGACCTTTGAAGTTTATGAATATGGGCGTTGCGGGCGTGGCGGTATCCACCGTTGCGGCAAGGCTTGTTGCCCTGACGGTTTTGGTGATCTTCTTCTATTCGGCGAAGATCGGACGGATCTCTTTAAAGTGCTTAAATCCCTTCCCGGGCAAGCTTCTTGTGAAGATGATAAAGATCGGCCTTCCTTCGGCGGGCGAGCATCTTACCTACAACCTTTACCAGACGACCCTTCTTTCCTTCATAAACGGAATGGGAAACGACGCGGTAAACGCCAGGTCCTATTGTAACTCGCTGATCGCCTTTGCAATGATATTCTCAAACGCCTCGGCCATGTCCACACAGATCATTACGGGACATCTTGTTGGTGCAGGCAAGAATGACGAAGCGTATAAGCGGGTATTCAGGACACTGAGAACATCAATGCCTATCACCCTTGCATTGGCGGGCATAAACGCCATCATCTGCCGTTACACGTTGCAGTTGTTTACACAGAATCAGCACATAATCGCCCTCGGTCAGATGATAATGATCGTTGACATATTCGTCGAGGCCGGCAGGTGCCTTAATATGACCTTCGTAAGCAGTCTGAAGGCAGCGGGAGCCTACATGTTCCCTCTTGTCATGGCGATCCTCTGCAACTGGGGCCTTGGCCTTACCACCGGCTATACCGTCGGCGTTCTGCTAGGCGTAGGCGTTGCCGGAATCTTCGCGGGAACCGCAGCGGACGAATGTATCCGGGGACTGATAGTAATGTATTACTGGTATAAAAAGAAATGGCTCGGCAAATCCGTCATAGACAGAAGTGACGTCCTGGAGACGGAGGACCGGGGTCCTAAGAATAAAACACTGTTGGCAAACTGATGAAACAGCAAAGGAGGCTTTAAAGATGAACAATTTTACTTTCTACTCACCCACCTTTTTCATGTTCGGTAAAGACACCGAAAACAACGCAGGCGAACTGGTAAAGCGCTTCGGCGGAAGCAAAGTGCTTATTCATTACGGCGGCGGAAGCGTTGTAAGGTCCGGACTTCTTGACAGGGTCAAGAGATCTCTCGAGGCTGAAGGCATTGGCTATGTGGAACTCGGGGGAGTTAAGCCCAATCCCAGAAGCGGCCTTGTATATGAAGGCATAGATCTCTGCAAAAAGGAAAACGTGGATTTTGTTCTTGCGGTAGGAGGCGGAAGTACCATCGATTCATCCAAGGCCATCGCTGCAGGCGTTGTCTATGACGGCGATTTCTGGGATTTCTACAGCGGAAAAAGAATAGAAAAGGCTCTTCCCATAGGAACCATCCTGACCATAGCGGCAGCGGGCAGCGAAGGAAGCCCCGATTCTGTTATCACGAAAGAAGAAGGAATGCTTAAGCGCGGAGCAAGCGGCGATGCCATAAGACCCAAGTTCAGTATCTTAAATCCCGCACTTACCCAGACCTTGCCGCCTTATCAGACGGCTGCAGGTATCACTGATATCATGGCTCATCTCCATGAGAGATATCTCACAAATACGAAGGATGTTGAAGTTACAGACAGACTGATCGAAGGTCTTCTTCTTACAATGATCCACGAAGGACCCCGCGTTATCGCAGATCCCAACGACTACGAAGCAAGGGCAAATATCATGTGGGCGGGAATGATGGCGCACAACAACGCAGTAGGCGTAGGAAGAAGCCAGGACTGGAACAGCCACAATATCGAGCACGAACTTTCAGCATTATATGACTGTGCCCACGGCGCAGGCCTTGCGGTTACGATGCCCGCGGTATTCAAATATGTTTACAAGCATGATGTCATGAGATTCGCAAAGCTTGCGGTGAGAGTCTGGGGCTGCCAGATGGATTTCGACCATCCCGAAGTTACGGCTCTTGCAGGCATCGAGGCACTTAAGAACTTCCTTAAGTCCATCGGAATGCCCCTTACCTTTGGGGAGCTTGGCGCGAAAGAAGAAGATATCCCGAAGCTTGTTGACGTTCTTTGCAACGGAAACGGACGTAACGGCAGCATCTCCGGTTTTGTTACTTTGACCGCGGAGGACTGCACGAATATATATAAGATGATGATCTGATGGGGAGGAAGTAAAAACAATGGTTAATGTAAAGGGAAAGTGGGCACTGGTCACCGGTGCCAGCAGAGGGATCGGCTATCTTGCGGCTATGTTTTTGGCTCAGCATGGCTGTAATCTCATAGTTCAGGGCAGGACCGAGGAACATCTTAAGAAGATAGTAGAGGAAGCAGAGGCGGAAGAAGTTGAGGTTCGTCCCGTTGCCTGCGAGCTCTCTGACTTAAATGCCGTTGAGGCAATGTTAAAAAAGATCGACAGCTTTGGTGTAAATGTGGATATCATCCTTAACAATGCGGGCATTCAGATCGCTTACAGAAATGAATATCTCACAACTCCCGCTTCGGATTACGAGGAGAGCTTTAAGATCAACACGATCGCACCCATGATGATCGTTTATCATTTCCTTCCGGGAATGATCCGGCGTGATTTCGGAAGGATCGTAAACACCACCAGCGGTATCAGACGTGAGCCCCAGCAGGCGGGTTATTCTGCAAGTAAGGCGGCCCTCGACAAGGTGACCATGGACCTTGCTTCTGTCTATGACGGAACAAATGTCATGATAAATCTTACGGATCCCGGCTGGTGCAGGACGGACCTTGGCGGACCATCTGCTCCCAATGCGCCTGAAAGCGCGATCCCCGGAGTTGTGGTAGGCGCTTTTGTGGATGACAAAAAGTCGGGAAGATGCTTCGGAGCATCCAACTTCCACGGAATGAACCTTGAACAGGCGGTTCATCACGCAGAAAAGAACATTCCCAATTACCTCGGATCTTTGGACTGATAACAAAAAGGAGATATCACATGTTTGATTTTAAGTATTACACCCCCACGAAGGTCATCTTCGGAAAAGGAAAAGAAACTCAGGTAGCGGATCTTATCAAGGAGTTCGGAGGAACAAAGATCCTGATCCACTACGGCGGCGGAAGCGTTATCCGTTCCGGACTTTTAAAGCGCGTGACCGACTGTTTGGACGCTGCAGGAATAAGCTATGTGACCCTCGGCGGAGCGGTTCCCAACCCCCGGCTGGGCCTTGTTTATGAAGGCATCGAGCTTTGCAAAAAGGAAAAGGTTGACTTCCTTCTTGCAGTCGGCGGCGGAAGTGCCATCGACTCGGCAAAGGCCATCGGCTACGGCGTAGCCAACGAAGGCGATGTCTGGGATTTCTACGATTACAAGCGTCAGGCGAAAGGTTGTCTGCCCCTGGGCGTTATCTTAACCCTCGCCGCAACCGGAAGCGAAATGAGCGATTCTTCCGTTATCACCAAGGAAGAAGGTCTCGTAAAGCGCGGCTACAGCAGCGACTACTCCCGTGCAAGGTTTGCGATCCTTGATCCCGAACTTACCATGACCCTTCCCGATTATCAGACCGCCTGCGGCTGCACCGATATAATGATGCACACCATGGAAAGATATTTCACCAACGGCGGCAACATGGAACTCACCGATGCTCTGGCAGAGGGACTTTTGAGAACCGTTAAAAAGAACGCGCTGATCCTTTGCGAGGATCCCGGTAACTATGACGCAAGAGCGGAAGTAATGTGGGCGGGAAGCCTGTCACACAACGGTCTTACCGGTTGCGGAAATGACGGCGGCGACTGGATGACACACAAGCTTGAGCATGAACTGGGAGGCCTCTACGACGTAGCCCACGGCGCAGGACTTGCAGCCATCTGGGGAAGCTGGGCCCGCTATGTATACAAGGATTGTCTCCACAGATTCAAGAAGTTCGCCATCAATGTCATGGATGTTGAGGAGCGCGGTTCCGACGAAGAGATCGCTCTCTGCGGTATCGAGGCAATGGAGGATTTCTACAGGAGCATCAACATGCCCACAAATCTTCGTGAACTTGGTGTAAAGCCCACGGAAGAAGAACTCGCTCTCATGGCAAAGAAGTGCGCCATCGGAGTCGGCGGCGAGAAGGGTTCGGCAAAGGTCCTCAACGAAGAAGCAATGCTTGCGATCTATCGCGCAGCGATGTAAAAACTCAATCCATAGACTTTCACAAGGGGACTGCCCGACGGCGGTCCTCTTCTTTTTATATAAACCTTCCGTAATTTATGGTATCATAGTCAAAGAGTGAAAACGCAGACCTGTCTGCAGGTTATGGATAAGGAGGAATGAAAATGGTTAAACACGTGATCCTTTGGACACTTAAGGAAGAGTTTAGAAACGACGAGATCAAGGCCGGCATCAAGAACGGACTTGAGGGCTTAAAGGGCAAGATCCCGGGGCTTATCGACATCAGGGTAAATATCGATCCCCTTGAAAGCTCCAACTGTGATGTGATGCTGGATTCCTGCTTCGCAAACGAAGAGGCTCTTAAGGCCTATGCGGTTCATCCCGTGCATGTGGACATTGCAAACACAAAGGTTCGTCCTTACACCGCAAGCCGCGTCTGCATGGATTACATCGATTGATCTTAAGGAGTTTGGGGTAAATGACGGAACATAACATAATCATGGCAAAAGAAGAAGACAGGGATGAGATCCTGTCTCTTTATAAAGCTCAGCTTGGGCGGGAATTCTGCGCCTGGGATGAGGATTATCCATCAAATGAGACCATAGATTACGATTTTTCAAGGGACGCTTTGTTTGTACTTAAGGAAGACGGGATCATCAAGGCAGCGATCTCCATAGAGGAGGACCCGTCCGTTGACGAGCTTCCCTGCTGGAATCAAGGCATAGTGCCTTCCTGCGAGCTTGCGAGACTGGCAGTGCTTCCAACCGAGCAGAACAGAGGCCTTGCAAGGGTAATGCTTTCCTTCGGAATGGAGGAATTAAAGCGCAGGGGCTATAAGGGAACTCATTTTCTTGTAAATAAATACAACACAAAGGCGATCCGTTCCTATGAGGTCTTCGGCTTTGACAAAGTCGGGGAATGCAGACTCTACGATCAGGATTTTCTGTGCTATGAGAAGGCTTTTTAGGGTGTAACGGTAATCAGGCTTTAAGGGGGATTGACCTGTATGAAGTTCAGTGTGGTCCGTAACGGATCGAAGAAAATAATCGGCGGCGCAGCTGCCGTTGTGACAAAAAAGATATCCGAATGTGCTGACCGGGAGGAATACAGATCCCGTTTAAGTGCAGGCTATGGGCAGGAACTGGGAGAAGCGATAGGGAACGGAAAAAGGTCCATAGCATATACGATTCTCGGCAATGAGGATATGGATCTTTCAAAAGAAGAAGAGATCCGTATTGCTGCGGATGTCATAACAGGAACTGTTCCGGAACGGAATTTTAAGGTTTATCTTGTTGTTCCAAAACAGGAGGGACCGGACCATAAGGCCGGGCTTTTTGGCAATCTTTCCGACTACATAAGAGATAATTTCATCCCGCCTGTTGCCGAAAAAAGAAAGCTCACCTTCGGTCTTCCGATGGCGAGGGGTAGTGCGAAGGTCAAATATGACGCAGCACCTCTCCTTGGTAATGAATGTGTTGAGGACAGAAAAATCCCGCTTGCTCCGGACGCTATGTTATGCGGAGCGCCCTCACCCGAGTTGCCTGAAGACAGGGATGACGGGTTCGCCCTTGAAGTCTTTAGTGACGTCACTGTTCGAGATGAAGATTTTGAAGAGAAGCTTACAGAGAAGTTAAAAGAGCGCTTCGCCCATCGCACCGACACCTTTTCCGAGTATCTTTTGTATCTTATCGAGTCAAAACACATGGACAATGCCGAGGTCTACAAACGGGCCATAGTCGACAAGAAGGTCTTTTCAAAGATCAAGAACAACAAGGACTATCATCCCACAAAGCTCACGGCCCTTTGTTTATGCGTCGGTGCAAGGTTAAACCTTGACGAAGCTAAAGACCTTCTGGCCAGGGCAGGCTATGCGATCTCTCCCTGCGATAAGACCGATATTGTTTTTTCTTACTTCATAGAAAACGAGATCTACGACATGATCGACCTTGACATCCAGCTTGAGGAACTGGGCCTTCCCTGCATTATATCTTAATATTTGTTTTGCCGGAGGCTGAAGAATGCCAAAGAATTTTAGGAGGTTACTGACTGATCATGAAACCAAGGACGGAAAAGAGTCTTGAACTGCATAAAATGCTTCTTGAACGCGGATATCCCGAGGCGTTCTGTTATGAAGTGACATGTAACTTAAATACCGATTGGACCGCTCAGCGCCTGATCGGTTATTTGCATTATAACCCCGACGTATCCATGATAGACATTGCCGACGAGGTGCTGGCGATATTGAGCGATCGGGAGAGGATAATCAGGAAAAAGGAAAACGAAGAAACCAACATGAAGCTTAACATCCTGATGCGTGAAGGCTTCGGAGACGAAGAAGAGGAATGAGCGATGGACGAAAGATTAAAGAAGCAGCTGGACTTTGCCCTTGAGGTGGATAAAGAAAAAAATATTTTCAGACAGACACATCTGTCAGGTCACGGCAGGAACGAAAATGATGCGGAGCACGCGTGGCACATGGCACTTATGTCATATATCCTGAGAGAGTATTCCAACGAACCTGTGGATGTTGCTAAGGTTATGTTAATGTGTCTGGTGCATGATGTTGTAGAAATAGATGCGGGTGACACTTATGCCTACGATCCGGAAGCCCATAAAACGAAAAAAGAACGGGAAGAGAAAGCAAAGGAACGTATCTTTTCCATCCTTCCCAAGGACCAGAGGGATGAACTCATCGCCATTTTTGACGAGTTTGAGGAAGGAGAGACACCGGAAGCCAGATTTGCCCATGCAATGGACAATCTTCAGCCAATGCTCTTAAACAACAGTAACGACGGTTCCGACTGGCTTGAACACGGCGTGTCCGCCGAGCAGGTTTACGGCCGTCAGAGGAGTACCGCTCTGGGTTCCCATAAAATATATGAGGAAGTAACCGATAAAATAATAAAGGAGCAGAAAAAGAAGGGACATTTGAAATGATGATCATGGATGATATCATCTCCGCGGTTAAAGAAGCGGGAGAGATCATGATAAACGCAAAACGCCCGAAGATAATGGAAAAGGCGGGACATGCCAATTTCTGTACCGAAACGGACGAAAAGATACAGGCTTTTCTTATTGATAAACTGAGTGCCATTCTCCCCGAAGCGGAATTTCTGGGGGAAGAAGACGGGCAGGATGTTTTTTCTTCCAAAATGGAAAGCGGTTATTGTTTTGTGATAGATCCCATCGACGGGACCTCCAATTTTATATATGAGTACAGACCTTCAGTGGTTTCCGTGGGTCTGTTAAAGGACGGAAAGCCCTGTATGGGAATCGTTTAC
>JAEEGL011480917.1_pt1 | contig 11304 bp, 7 predicted proteins | sample 9134231 | NCBI WGS metagenome assembly JAEEGL01 (sample SAMN16246548, study PRJNA631951) | gut metagenome | biome: gut microbiome; feature: rumen; material: fiber-attached | host: Bos | place: Iran: Karaj | collected 2018-10
ATCCCCGACGCCGAGGTTCTGCCCGACGAAAGTTGTTCCTGCAAGGGAAACGCTCTGCATCGGCAGCAGCAGGAACTGGTCGATCTTCGCGTAGGCCGTCCAGCCGCTCATGCAGTCGTTGCCGAATTGGTTGATATAGCCTTGAACGAAGATATTCGAGAAGGATGTGACGGCCATCTGCAGCGCCGCGGGGAGGCCGACCTTCAGGATCTTCTTCATCATTTCCTTATGGATCCTGAGTTTTTTGATGTGCAGCTTCGTGCAGTTATCCGAGCGCATCAGCGTTCTGATAACGAGCAGAGCGGAGAGGAACTGCGCGCCGATCGTCGCGAGAGCAACGCCTTCGACGCCCATCTTGAAAACGAGGACGAAAACAAGGTCGAGCACCGTGTTCGTAACCGCGGAAACAACGAGGAAATAGAACGGGCGCTGCGAATCGCCGACGGCGCGCATGATGCCCGAGCCGATGTTATAGAACATCAGTCCCGTGATGCCTGAAAAATAGATGCGCAGATACGTCGTCGCTTCCGGCAGAACTTCCGCGGGTGTCTTCATCAGCGAAAGCATGAACGGCGTCATCGCGATGCCGATGCCGGTGAAAGCGATGCCCATGATCAGCGTCAGAAACAGCGCCGTATGGACGGTGTCCTGGACCTTGTCGAACTGCTTCGCGCCGTAGTATTGGGAAATAACGACGCCCGCGCCCGCGCTGAGCCCCATGAAGGTTCCGATCAGCGTGTTCATGATCGGGCCGACGTTGCCAACGGCAGCGAACGCCTGGTTGCTGACGTAGTTTCCGACGACCCAGCTGTCGACCGTGTTATAAAGCTGTTGAAAGATATTGCCGACAAGCAGCGGCAGCGCAAATGTTATGATATGCCTTATTATATTGCCCTGCGTCATGTCCACATCGCGCCGGGCATGCGGGAACCGTTTCCTTACTGCTGTACTCACCTTGAATAGATCCTCTTTGACTCTGTTTTGATTCGATTATAGCACATTCGGGGGTGTTTTTAAAGCAGTTCGGCATTTATTTTTCCGACAAAAAAGCGGGACAGTGTCCCGCTTTTTCATTTTCTGTTAATTATTTCTTTCTGAAGAGGTATTTATCCACGCTGTCCTTCATTGAATCGGAGATCTTCTTCTCGATCGGGAAAACGGGGGCGTTGATGACGCGTTTGGAGAAAGCAAGCACGTTCCGGAGAGTGATATCGAGCGCTTTCGCGGACATGAACGCGAGCGCGGGATCGTCGCGGCGGTCGTGCATATAGCCCGCGCCGGGCGAAGCGAAGCGGCAGAAATTCACCGCGGGCACGCCGTTGTCGGCGAAGGGCACGCTGTCGCTCGAATAAACATGCTCCTTGACCTCCGCGGCCCTGCCCATTTCCTTCATCATCGCGTCGACATAATTCTTCAGCGGTTCGGCGCCCATCGTGAAGATCTTCTCCGAGCCGAGGATCGGGCCGGCAACATCCACATTGATCATCAGCACATGCTTTTCAAGCTCGTCCTTATGCGCCGCGGTCCATGCCTTGCTGCCGAGGAGACCCTGCTCCTCGCTGCCGTACCAGTTGAATTTGACGGTGCGCTTCGGCGGATTCGCCGCGAAATAGCGCAGCATCTCCATGATGATGACCGAGCCGGACATATTATCATACGAACCGGTGGAAAACTCCACGCTGTCGTAATGCGCGCCGAATGAAACGATCTCATCCGGGAATTCCGTTCCGGGGATCACGGCGCAGACATTGCGCGAATAACCGTCGAAGCGGCGGCTCTTCACAACGAGCCGGACCTTTGAGGCGCCGAGGGTAACGAGCTCGAGCGCGTCCCTCGCGCGGAGATTGACGAGGATATTGTCCCCGAACGCGCCGGTGTAGGTTTCGCGGATCTTGCGGATATCGAGGTCCGTTTCGCCTTCCTTATCGAAGATCGAGCTGGAATAGCTGATTATCGCCGCCGGTTTCGCCTTCTGAAGGCGCTCGTACATCGCGTAGCCGACGCGTCCGTTGACGAGCACTGCCTTCCCCGCGGCGCCGACAAGGTTCGCTTCGAGAGCATCCTCAACATACTTGATTTCAAGCTCAAGCCCCTCTTCGGGGGTGGATTCGGAACGGATATAGCCGGTGACGCTGTATTCCTTCTCATAGGGCTCGAGCACTGTCAGTACCGCTTTTTCAACGCGGCCGGCCGAGGCCTCAAAGGTTTCGATCGCGCATGCGGCGCCGGTTGATTCCGCCTCCTCCTTCAGCCTTTCCGCCGCGCTCGTTTCCGCGCCGGTGCAGCTGACGCGCTCGTGGGCAAGGCTCAGCATCAGTTTGTATGCCCGCTCCGCAGAAACCTCGCAAAAATCTTTTTCAAATTCGGTCATTGCAGCAATCCGCCTTTCTTTTTGAATAATTAAAGCAGGGTGCTCAAAGCCCCTGCTTTTTCAACATTTTTTGTTCTTTGAGCTCGAAATTATGCATCCAGTCCGCTTTGAAGTAATAGACGATGAATGCGATCGAGCTCAGCGTCCATGTCAGCGGGTATGCCCAGAAGACGACGCCGATATCCGGGATCAGTTTTACGGTAATCGTGATGTACGTAACGCGGATCACGCACCAGCATATCAGCATAACAAGCATCGGCACCGTTGTTTTTCCGCTTCCGCGGATTATGCCCGCCATGCAGTGCGAAAGCGACAGCAGGCAATAGAACAGCGCTTCCGTCCGCGCCTGGCGAACGCCGAATGCGACAACGTTCGGATCGGAGTTGAACATGGCGATCAGGTGCGGGGCAAGGATCACGAACAGCACGCCGATGATCTCCGCGATCGCAATGCCGGAAGCGAGTCCGAACACCGTGCCCTTCTTGACGCGGTCGTATTTTTTCGCGCCGAGATTCTGGCTTGTAAAGGTCGTGAGCGAAACGCTGAAGCTCGTGACCGGCAGGAAAGCGAAGCCCTCAAGCTTCGAATAGGAGCCGCAGCCCGCCATCGCGTCCGGGCCGAAAGCGTTGATGTTGGTCTGAACGATAACGTTTGCGAAGCCGATGACGGAGTTCTGCACGCCGGTCGGCAGGCCGGTCGCAAGGATCTCCTTTAAAAGCGTCTTGTCGAAGCGGATATCCTTCGGCGTGATGCGGTGCACGTCGTTAACGGTCGTGAGCTTGATGAACGAGAGCGTCGCGCTCAAAAACTGGGAGATCGCCGTTGCCGCCGCCGCGCCGATGATCCCGAAATTCAGGAATTTGACGAAGAGGATATCGAGCAGAACGTTCGTAACGGAGGCGACGATGAGGTAATAGAGCGGGTGGCGGCTGTCGCCCCTCGCCTGGAAAATTCCGTTGAAGGAGTTATACAGAACGCTGCCGATGGAGCCGGCGAAATACACGCGGAAATATTTGACGGATTCCGGGAAAACCTCCTCCGGCGTGTTCATAAGGCGGAGAATCAGCGGAGTGCAGGTCATGCCGAAGACCATCAGCACGATGCCGGCGCAGATGCCGAAAGCGACGGTCGTATGCACCGCTCTGTGCACAAGGTCGTATTTCTGCGCGCCGTAATAGCGCCCGATCACAACGCCCGCGCCGACGAAGACGCCGTAGATGAATCCGACGATCAAAAAAATCAGACTGCCGGAGGAGGCAACGGCCGCAAGCGCCTGCTTGCCGAGCACCTTGCCCACAACGAGCGAGTCCGCGATATTGTACATCTGCTGGAACAACTGCCCGATGAATATCGGCAGTGCGAACAGAGCGATTTTGCTGTAGATTTTGCCTTCGGTCATTTCGTGCCTCATATGAGCCCCTCTTTTGATTAGATTATAGGCTCAGCCGCATTTTTTGTCAACGCGGAAATGAGAATATACCGGCCTGGGGGCAAAGAAAAGTCCCGGGCATCTCCGCCCGGTACTCCGTTTCGCTTTTCTCAATCATCCGCGAATTCGCTGAGGATCAGCCTGTACTTTTGATAAAACCGTTCAAAAGTACCGTTTTCGATCTCCGAACGCATGCGCGCCGTCAGATCGTTATAGAAATACAGATTATGCAGCACGCAGAGGCGCATTCCGAGGCGTTCATCGGCCTTCAGCAGATGGCGGATGTACGCCCGCGAATGATTCCGGCAGGCGGGACAGCTGCAGTTTTCGTCGATCGGGCGCTCGTCCAGAGTGTACTTTTCCGCTAAAAGACGCCGTTTTCCGCTCCATGTGAACACATTGCCGTGCTGCGCGTTCCGCAAGGGCAGCACGCAGTCGAAAAAATCGATGCCGCGGTGTACGCCTTCGAGAATGTTCAGCGGAGTGCCAACGCCCATCAGATAGCGCGGCTTATCCTTCGGCATTTCGGGTTCGACGGCTTCGATGATCTCATACATCTCCTCCGCGGTCTCGCCGACGGACAGCCCGCCGATCGCGTAACCGTCGCATGGAATTTCGCGGATCTCGCGCATATGCCGGGCGCGGATATCCGGGAAAACACCGCCCTGGTTTATGCCGAAAAGCATCTGATCCCGATTCAGCGTGCGCTCATCCGCGTTCAGTCGGTCGAGCTCCTCCCGGCAGCGGACGAGCCAGCGCGTCGTCCTGCCGACCGACCGTTCGACGTATTTGCGCGGAGACGGATTGGCAATGCATTCATCGAACGCCATCGCGATGGTCGAAGCGAGGTTCGACTGGATCCGGATCGACTCCTCCGGCCCGATGAATATCTTCCTGCCGTCGAGATAGGAAATGAAGCCGACGCCCTGCTCTGTGATCTTCCTCCGATGCGCGAGTGAAAAGACCTGGAAACCGCCGCTGTCGGTCAGAACCGGACCGTCCCAGTTCATGAATTTGCGAAGGCCGCCGAGCGCCCGGACCGTCTCATCGCCGGGGCGAAGATGCAGATGATAAGTGTTCGAAAGTTCGACCGTGCAGCCGACATCCCGAAGGTCCTCCGGCCCCGCGCCTCCGCGGATCGCGGCAGCGGTGCCGACGTTCATAAAGACCGGGGTCTCGATCGTTCCGTGAACTGTTTCGAATGTTGTGCGCCTTGCATTCCCGCATTGCGCTTTCAGCTCAAGTTTGCCCATTTTCGCCTCGCCGATAATCTTTTCTTCCCGTTTATTTTATCAGTTTACGCTTTGGATTTCAATCACCGCGCTGCAAAACCCAAAACAAAACCGCCGCGGGGCGTTAAGCTCCGCGGCGGAACAGATAGGATGCGGTTTAAGTCAGGCTGTTGCGGATAATCACAAGAGCTATCGCCACGGCAATGAAACCCAGACCAACTATTATCAAATGCCATGCGATCTTGCGCTTACCTTTCGCTGCCTCCTTGTAGTCATAATATGTCTTTGGCGTCTTTTCGTCGCTCACATATCCGCGGCGAACCCGGCGCATCGAACTGAAGCTGTAGGTGATGCCGTCGAGGGCACCTTCCTTGATTACGAGAGTCAACAGTCCGACGCAAGTCAGCAGGATCCCGGGAACGGTGAACGCGTCGCATAGGATCCGCAGAACCGTGCCCTTGTCCTCGGTCTTGAAAAGACCTTTGAGGATGCAGAACAGCAGAGCGATCACCAAACCGACGACGACAGTCGCCACGTACTTGACCAGAGTGTGTTTCTTACTGCTTTCTTGCTGCATTTGCATCAATATCGGCTACTTCCTTGCGATACTTCTCGCACTCTGCGGTATTGCACAGCACGAAGTGTCCGGGAATAACCTCCTTGAACTCCGGTCCTTCTTCCGTATAGTCATGCGAAAGCGCGGGAACGTAGGTGATACGCTTGCGGCGCTTCTCGTAGTTCGGGTCGGGAAGAGGAATTGCGGAGAGCAGCGACCTTGTGTAGGGATGGAGCGGATGCGCGAACAGCTCATCGGAATCCGCAAGCTCGACCATCCTGCCGAAGTACATAACGCCGATCCTGTCGGAGAAGTACTTAACAACGCTGAGGTCGTGGGCGATGAACATGATCGTCAGACCCATTTCATCGCGCAGATCGTTCATCAGGTTGATGACCTGCGCCTGAATCGAAACGTCAAGAGCGCTGATAGGCTCGTCGGCGATGATCAGGTCGGGCTGAAGGACGATCGCGCGGGCAATGCCGATACGCTGCCTCTGGCCGCCGGAGAACTCATGCGGATAACGCTCTGCATGCTCGGGGACCAGACCGACCTTTTCAAGAACCTCGGAAACGCGGTCGTCGATGAACTGCTTATCACGAATGCCGCGGATCTTGAGGCCTTCCGCGATGATCTCGCGAACGGTCATACGGGGGTCAAGGGAGCCGACAGGATCCTGGAAGATCATCTGGATCTTTGTCATTAGATCCTTATGGACGACTCTGTCCTCATTCAGCGCCGCAACGGCTGCGGTGTCGCCCGCTGCCTTTGCTTCGGCAAGCTTCTGCTTCCAGCGCTTTACGGCGTCGGCACCCATGCCGATCCTCTTGCCGCGGAAATAGACATCGCCGTCAGTGAGCGGGTACAGGCCGATGATCGAACGACCGGTGGTCGTTTTACCGCAGCCGGACTCGCCGACGAGGCCGAATACTTCGCCCTTCCGGATGTTGAAGCTTACGTCGTCGACAGCCTTGGTCGATTTGAAGTACTGCTTCAGATGCTCGACGCGAAGGAGAGGCTCCTTGCTCGGATCGAAGTTGGGGGTATAATTGTCAACTCTGAGTTTCCTGTCGAGTTCACTGGCCTTATCATGGGCTTCTACCTGCATGTTATTCTTTTCAGCCATTGATCTCACCTCCGTTTTCCTCGTTGAGCTTCTTCATGCGTTCGATACGATCGGTAACGATCTTCGGAGGCTCAACCTTCGGTGCATCGGGATGAAGCAGCCAGGTGGCGGCATAGTGGGTATCGGTGATCTTGAACATCGGCGGCTGCTCTTCGAGGTCGATCTGCATAGCGTATTTGTTACGCTCTGCAAACGCGTCGCCCTGCGGCGGGAAGATCATGTTCGGAGGAGTACCGGGGATCGCGTCGAGCTTTTCCTTGGTATCAAGGTCGGGCATGGAGGCCAGCAGCGCCCAGGTGTAGGGATGCGCGGGCTCATAGAACAGCTCATCGGCGGTACCGTATTCAACGATCTTACCGGCGTACATAACGGCGATCTTATCAGCCATATTTGCAACAACGCCGAGGTCGTGAGTGATGAAGATAATCGAAAGCTTACGCTCGACTTTCAGCTTGTTGATCAGCTCGAGGATCTGTGCCTGGATGGTAACGTCCAGAGCGGTGGTCGGCTCGTCGCAGATCAGGATGTCGGGGTTCGCGGCAAGCGCGATCGCGATAACGATACGCTGCCTCATACCGCCGGAGAACTCGAACGGATACTGACGGTAACGTTCGCGTGCCTTCGGGATACCGACTTCCTCCATCAGCTCGATCGCTCGGATCTGCGCCTTGCGCTTGGTGACCTCGTGCTCGCGCTTGGAAGCCTCGTCGCAGAGGAACTCGACCATTTCGTCGGAAAGCTCTTCATAGTTGAGCTGTTCCGCGGAACCGAGCTGCTCCTGGAAGGAATCGCGGGCCCTGATCATGTCGAGGCGGATATTGTTCTGGTAAAGATCGATATCCATCCTGTCCTTGAAGAGCTTCTGATTCCTGTTGAGGTGACGTTTCTTCTCAACCTTCAGCGCTTCCTGATAAGTATCGACCGCAGCATTGATGCTGGATTTGAAGGTGTAAGCAACGCTGTCCTTGTGGATCGAAAGCCTGTCGAGGGAGTCCTCGATCATGGTCGAGCACTTCTTTGCTTCTTCCTTCGCTACCTTGAGGTCGATCCTTTCGCCTTCTTTCATCCTCGAAAGAGCGGTGTCGAGGCTTTCGACGATAACGCTCTTCTTGGAGAATGCCTTATCGTTGGAATTCTTCAGACCGGCGCCGACGCTCTCGCGGAAATCGTTCAGGAACTGCTCGTTGAAGGTCTGCTTCATCTGAGCGTTGAGCTGATCGATGTCGCCGTTGAATTCCGGCATCGCGTTGGAAAGCTTGCAGTACGCCATCGCGTAGAAGTCGGGCTTCGGAAGATCGAGAGCCGCCTGGAGAGGCTCGCGCATCTTGCGGAGGATCTCGTCGGTCTGCTCGTGGCTGCCTTCCTTGCGGTACGCGGGGATCGCATTCTGAAGCTCAGCAAGAAGTCCGTGCAGCTCTGCATCGCCTTCTTTGATCAGGAAGGGATTGTAGATGTTGTGGGAATCCTTGATGATTCGCTTCATCTCGGCCGCTACGACCTTCGGCTCTTTGTCGATGGAGTCGATGAGCGCGCCGTCGATGTTCTTTACCATGGACTCGATGCGCTCGCGGTTATAGAGGTAATCCCTCTCGGTCTTGCTGCCGTCGTCGGTAACGTTGTTGAAGATTTTGAACTTCGAATCAACATCCGCTACGCCGGCTTCCTTCATTTCGGATGCAAGCAGCTTGATCTTGTCGTTGTAAACGCGCTTTGCTTCGCGCTGGTTCGCCTTGCCGTTGAGGATCATCGCCTCGGTCAGCTGCTTACCGATACGGACGATCGGGTTCAAGCTGGATAGCGGATCCTGGAAGATCATGGAGATTCGATTGCCGCGGATCTTGTGGAAGTCCTCTTCATCGATCTTCATGAGGTCCTGGCCGTCGTAGATGATCTCGCCGCCCTCGGGGAGCGCGTTCTTTGCGAGAATACCCATGATCGCGCGGGCGGTAACGGATTTACCGGAACCGGACTCGCCGACGATCGCGAGCGTTTCGCCGCGTTCGAGGTCGAAGGAGATGTTGCGGACTGCCTTGACTGTTCCGTTATTGGTACGGAAGGAGATGATCAGGTTTTTAACTTCGAGTTTCTTTGCCATTAGTCATCAGCTCCTCTCAGGGACGGGTTGAATGCATCGCGCAGACCGTTGCCGAACAGGTTGAACGCGATCATCATAAGAGCGATAACGGCAGCGGGGATCAGCAGGATATGCGGATATTCTGACAGGAACTCCTTGCCGTCTGCCATCATGGTACCGAGAGAAACGGTGTCACGGCTGTTCAGGTTGACGATTCCGAGGTAGGAGAAGGTGGACTCGCTCATGATAATGCTCGGGATGACGAATACGGAACTGGTGATGATAGTACCGATCGCGTTGGGGAAGATATGCCTGAACATGAGTCGCATATCCTTCGCGCCGAGCGTTCTTGCAGCGAGGATGTACTCCTGGTTCTTGAAGCGGTAGAACTGAGTACGAACAAGGGATGCGGTTCCGATCCAGCCCGTGACACAGAATGCCATTAGCAAGCCCGAAAGCACTGAAGCTTTACCGGTGTTGACGAGGTGCATCTGGAACAGCGTAACGATGATGTAAAGAGGCATACGCCAGAGGATATCGACGAGACGCTCGAGGAGCATGTCGACCCAACCGCCGTAATAACCTTCGATCGCACCGAAGATCGCACCGAAAACGAAGCAGACGACTGCGACGCTGACGGAGAGGACAAAGGAGGTACGAAGACCGTACGCCATACGCGTTGCGATATCGTAGCCGCCGCCGTCGGAACCGAAGACGAATGAAGGAGCATGGCCCTCTTCATACTGATAGTAGTTATAGTAGAGGACGCGGATCTTGTACATCGAGCCCATTGTCTTCATGTAGACGAGCTCGCCGTTGCTGTCGCGGAGGAAGTTGTCAATGAAGCCGTTTGCCTGAACCTGTTCAAGGTTCATGACCTGACCTGCTTCGTTGATCGGGTATCCCCTGCTGTTGCGATACCAGAGGTTCGCATCATCGCCGCTTCCGCCGTAAGGACTGGATTCATCGATGAGGGGGTAAAGGACCTGGGTCTGGTGCTCCTTCTCCCAATCGAGGATCTTAGCAAGGTCGTCAGCAGAGACCTGCAGGAACTGATAACCGATCAGCTGATAGGTGCTGACGCGTGCATTGCGCTTAATGACCTCTTTGCCGTCTTCGATAACGGTCTCTTCACCGCCGAGCTTAAGAACGGGGTTGAAGAAGGATTCGTAGCCGATGTTCCAGCTCTCCGCGCCTTTGCCTTCGGCGTTCTCGGCGTTGATGCCGATACCGACAAGGTACATCAGATACTTGTCGTTAAGGCTCATGTTCTTGCCGCCGTCGAAGATAACGGTCTTGCCGATAATGAACTCGGGGTTCATCTTCTTGTAGGTCATGTCGCTCTTTTCGCCGAGTTTATACCTTGAAACGAAGGGAACGATGATCGCATAAAGGATGATGATCGCAAGCACGATCGCAGCCGCGACGGAAGCTTTGTTCTTGCGGAAACGGATCAATGCATCTTTGAAGTAACCGATGGGCTTTGTTTTGAGAGCCTTATCATGGATCTTCTCATCCTGCTGGACAAAACGGAATCTGTCCTTGGAAATCGTTGTATAAGTATTATCTGCCATAGCTTATCTCTCTCCCATCTTGATGCGCGGATCGAGGAATCCGTAGCTAAGGTCGGTAAGGATACCGGCGAGCAGACCGATCAACGTGTAGAACATTGCGGTTCCGACGAACAGGTCGTAGTCGGGTCCTGCCAGTGACTTAAGGGTCAGGTCGCCGACGCCGGGGATCGCGAAGATCCTCTCAAGAACCATTGAACCGCCCATGATGCTGAGGAAGGTACCGATGATAACGGGAAGGATCGGGACCATTGCGTTCTTCAGCGCGTGGTGGACAACAGCCTTAGACTGGGTGAGGCCCTTTGTTCTCGCAAGCAGCATGTAGTCGCTCGTCAGAGCCTCGGTGAGCTCCGCACGTACGGTACGCGCAAAGTATGCGATCTCGTAGAACGCACTCGCCATGATCGGCAGCATCAGTGAATAGATCATCTTCCATGTGAACAGACCTCCCGCTTCAGCCTTTGACGCCATGACCAGCGGGAACCAGCCAAGCTTGAACGCGAGGAAGTACTGCAGGAAGAATGCGAGTACGAATGACGGAACGGAAATAAAGATAACGATGATTACCGAAATCACGTGGTCGATCCAGGTGTTCTTCTTAAGTGCTGCGAAGATGCCGAGCACGACGCCGAGAGGCAGACCGACGAGGATCGAAAGAACATTCACGAGAATAGTCGGAGGCATACGCTCGGCGATAACTGAAGAAACGGGCTTCATGTAAGCAACCCTAAGGGAAACGCCGAGGTCGAAGAGAGGGGAGTCAACAACCTTCTGCAGGCTGCCCTTCATATAGAAATGTTCGCCTTCTCCGATAGTTGCGATGTAAACATCGGGATTATCAATTTTATACCTTGAATCTTCGATTTGAATATCAGCGGCTGTGATCGTAGCGGGTCCTGTTACGTCGATCACACCGAGGATCTGCTGAGGATTCTTTGCAAGATC
>JAEEGL011828769.1_pt1 | contig 11304 bp, 20 predicted proteins | sample 9134231 | NCBI WGS metagenome assembly JAEEGL01 (sample SAMN16246548, study PRJNA631951) | gut metagenome | biome: gut microbiome; feature: rumen; material: fiber-attached | host: Bos | place: Iran: Karaj | collected 2018-10
AAGACTTCAATGAAAAACAAGCAGCAGAAGCGTCAGAAATTCTCCACGAGAGAATACAACAGATGCAAGATCTGCGGCCGCCCTCACGCTTATCTCCGTAAATACGGTATCTGCCGTATCTGCTTCAGAGAGCTTGCGTACAAGGGCCAGATCCCCGGCGTTAAGAAAGCCAGCTGGTAATAAAACGTTTAAGTACACTCCGTCTTGCGAAAGGAAGCATAACTTAACCGGCGCAAGACAAGCCGCAAAAAGCGGCAGCAAATAAATAAATTGCCTTATGGAGGAGCAACAAAATGCAAATGTCAGATGTTATAGCCGATATGCTTACACGCATAAGAAACGCTAATAACGCAAAGCATGACACGGTCGACATTCCCGCGTCCAACATGAAGAAAGCCATCGCAGACATACTCGTCGACGAGGGCTACATCAAGAATGTTCAGGTCATTGAAGACAACAAGCAGGGTATCCTGAGAGTTACTCTCAAATACGGTCCCAACAAGCAGAAAATACTGCAGGGTCTGCGCAGAGTTTCAAAACCCGGTCTTCGTATCTACGCAAACAGCAAAGATATGCCGAGAGTCATGAACGGTCTCGGCGTAGCGATCGTCTCGACCTCGAAGGGCATCATGACCGATAAACAGGCAAGATCCCAGAACGTCGGCGGCGAAGTGATCGCGTTCGTCTGGTAAGGAGGTAACGGTATATGTCAAGAATTGGTAGAATGCCGGTAGTCATCCCCGCAGGCGTAACAGTGGATATAGAAGAAGGCAACAAGATCACGGTCAAAGGTCCGAAAGGCACGCTCGTAAAGACGTTCCCGGCTCTGATAAGCTTCGAAGAAGAAGGCGCCGTAATTCACGTAAAGCGCCCGAACGACGAAAAAGAAACGAGAGCCCTCCACGGTCTGTCCCGCGCGCTGCTCGAAAACATGATAGTCGGCGTATCCAAGGGCTTCTCGAAGACGCTCGAGATCAACGGTATCGGTTACAGAGCCCAGAAGACCGGAAAAACACTCGATCTTACTCTCGGTCATTCGCATCCCGTAAGATTTGACGAGACCGACACGATCAAATTTGAGGTCCCGAACCCCAACCAGATCATCGTATCGGGTATCGACAAGCAGGAAGTCGGACAGGTAGCCGCTGAGATCAGAGCGACCCGTCCCCCGGAACCCTATCACGGCAAGGGCGTCAAGTATGCGGAAGAAAAGATCCGCAGAAAGACTCCGAAGACCGGTAAGTAATGAAAGGAGCGGATCATTATGGTATCGAGAAAAGACAGTAATAAACAGCGTCTCAAGAGACGTAAGAGAGTCAGAGGCAAGATCAGCGGCACGGCGCAGAAACCGCGTCTGTGCGTTTACCGCTCGCTTGCAAACATCAGCGCTCAGATCATCGACGATGAGAGCGGCAGAACTCTCGTATCCGCCTCGACTTACGAAGCGGAATTCACAGGCAACGGCGGCAACAAGGAAGCCGCAAAGATCGTCGGCAAAAAGATCGCCGAAAGAGCTGCCGATAAGGGTATCACCGAAGTCGTTTTCGACAGAAGCGGATACATCTATCACGGCCGTGTACAGGAACTTGCTGAGGGTGCCCGCGAGGGCGGCCTGAAGTTCTGAGGAGGGTAATATGGTACAACAGAGAATCAATCCCAACGAACTGGAGCTCCAGGAAAAACTCGTCAAGATCAACCGCGTATCGAAAACCGTTAAGGGCGGTCGTATCCAGAGATTCACCGCCATCATGGTTGTCGGCGACGGTCAGGGCCACGTAGGCTACGGCTTGGGTAAAGCCGCCGAAGTTCCCGAAGCTATCAGAAAGAGCATCGAAGATGCCAAAAAGAATATAATCACGGTTGCCATGAACGGCACGACGATCCCGCATCAGGTCATCGGTGAGTTCGGCGCGGGCAAGGTTCTGCTCAAACCGGCATCCGAAGGTACCGGCGTTATCGCGGGCGGCTACGTAAGAGCGGTCATCGACATGGTCGGCATCAAGGACATCAGGGCGAAATGCCTCCGTTCCAACAACCCCGGCAACGTGGTCAAGGCTACGTTCGAAGGTCTCAAGTCGCTCCGTACTCTCGAGCAGGTCGCCGAAATGAGAGGCAAGAACCCGTCCGAGATAAAGAAATAAGGAGGATCTTGAAATGCTTAAAATAACACTCGTAAAAAGCCTTATAGGCGCGAAACCGAAGCAGAAAGCGACCGCCGCTTCTCTCGGACTTCGCAAGATCGGCGACTGCATAACCGCCGAGAAAACTGCTGTTTTAGACGGCAAGATCAACGTCATCTCCCACCTCGTCAAAGTCGAATCGGCTGACTGAGCGGGACGGCGTAAATAAGTATAAGGAGGAAACACAATGAAGCTCCATGAACTTTCTCCCGCAGAAGGCTCCGCGGCGGAAAAATTCCGCAAAGGCAGAGGAGTCGGCTCGGGCAACGGCAAAACGGCAGGTAAAGGTCATAAGGGACAGAACGCGAGATCGGGCGGCGGTGTAAGACCCGGTTTTGAAGGCGGACAATTCCCGCTTTACAGACGTCATCCCAAAAGAGGCTTTAAAAACCATTTTGCAAAGCATTACGCCGTGATCAACGTCGGCGATCTCGAATGCTTTGAAAACGGCGAAACCGTAAATCTTGAAGTTCTTATCGAAGAGGGCCTGCTTAAGAAATCGCTCGACGGTCTCAAAGTGCTCGGCAACGGAGAACTGACAAAGAATTTAACCGTAGAAGCGGCGATCTTCTCCGCCCAGGCTAAGGAAAAGATTGAGGCTGTCGGTGGAAAGGCCGAGGTCAACGCATAATGTTTAAGACAATACGCGATGCGTGGAACGTGCCGGACCTTCGCAGGAAGATACTGTTTACACTGTTTATAATAGTTCTTTACAGACTCGGCTCGGTTATCCCGGTACCGTTCGTGTCTCCGGAAATAACGAAGGCCGCCATAGGTTACGCCGGCAACTCCCTGCTTACGTACTTTACGTTCATAGCAGGTGAATCGTTCTCAAACGCAACATTGTTCGCGCTTTCGATCTCCCCGTACATCACCGCATCCATAGTCGTCCAGCTGCTTTGCGTCGTTATACCGAAGTGGCAGGAATGGCAGAAGGAAGACGGCGAAGAGGGCAGAAGAAAGCTCGACAAAATAACCCGTTATATAACGGTAGGTTTATCGCTCATCACCGCTTTCGGATACTTCCAGTATCTGAGATCGAACGGCAGCATACTCTTTGAAGAAGCTCCGCTGTTCCCGAACAACGCCACGCTCAACGTGTGGGCGATCGGAATAGTGATGGTGGCTTGCTACTGCGCGGGCGCCTGCCTCATCATGTGGCTCGGCGAAAAGATAGACAATTTCGGCATAGGCAACGGTATCTCGATCATACTCTTCATCAATATCCTTTCGGGTATTCCGAGAATGGTCAACACGTTCTATGTCAGAAACCTCCATCCGACGCAGTTCAGCGCCGACCTTACCGAAGCGGACGCGCTTCCGCTGTGGGGATTCATCCTTCTCGCGGCAGGCGTTGTAATCTTCATGCTTGCGGCAATAACGTTCATCGTTCATATGACCGAGGCTGAACGCCGCATCAAGGTCTCTTACGCAAAGAGAGTGCAGGGCAGAAAACTTTACGGCGGTCAGGATTCCGATCTGCCGATCAAGCTGAATATGTCCGGCGTTATGCCGATCATCTTCGCTCAGTCGATAGTTTCGATCCCGTCCACGATCGCTCTTCTCGCTCCCGGCAAGGTGCCCGAAGGCTTCACTACCGGAACGTATGAGATCAAGAACTTCTCACAGTGGTGGTACGTATTCACCAACAAGTGGTTCTCTTACACGAGCCCGATCTATATGATAGTATTCTTCGCGCTCATCATAGCGTTCGCATACTTCTATATCGCGATCTCCTTCGATCCGACCGAAATAGCGAACAACCTGAAGAAGAACGGCGGCTTCGTTCTCGGCATCCGTCCGGGCGCTCCGACCGCAAACTTCATCAAGAACATCACGAACCGCATCACGCTGATCGGCGCGCTCTTCCTGAGCCTCGTCGCCATCATCCCGCTCATAATCAACGCTACCATGTCGAACAGCCTCGGTATCGTTGCGTTCGGCGGTACCTCGATACTCATTCTTGTGGGCGTCGCGCTTGAAACGGTACGTGAACTCGAAGCTCAGCTGACGACGTATCGCCGCCCGGGTCAGAACGGCAGCATATTCCGCGGCAAGAGAAAATAAGGGTATCCGTATGAAGATCATCTTTCTCGGCGCACCCGGAGCAGGCAAAGGGACCCAGTCGGATATAGTATCCGAAACGTACGGCATCCCCGCGATCTCGACGGGAGCGATAATCAGAGAGGCGATAGCCGAAGGCACCGAAATGGGGCTTGCGGCGCGCAGATATACCGAAGCGGGCGAACTCGTGCCCGACGCGGTGGTAATCGGCATAATCAAAGAAAGACTTTCGAAAGAAGACTGCAAAAACGGCTTCATACTCGACGGCTTTCCGAGGACCACCGTTCAGGCTCAGGCGCTCGACGATATGGGCGTAGAGATAGATCTCGTGATCTCGATAGAGGTCTCGGATCAGGATATCGTAAAAAGAATGAGCGGCAGGCGTGTATGCGCTGCGTGCGGCGCGTCATACCACACCGTTTACAAACCCTCGAAGGCGGGCGAATACTGCGAGAAATGCGGTAATGAACTTTCGATACGCAAGGACGACAAGCCCGAGATCGTACTCGAAAGACTCAGCGTATATCACGCGCTCACCGAGCCTTTGAAGGACTATTACAAAAACAAAGGCAAATGCGTCGAAGTCATCGGGCAGGAAGTTCTTGCAGATACGACGGCGCTTGTCCGCGAACAGCTTGTAAAAGCTTTCGGCAGATAATATGATACAGATAAAAAGTGACGCCGCGGTTGCGGCGATGCGTACCGCGGGAAGAATAACCGGCGAAGCTCTGTATCTCGGAGGCCAGGCCGTGAAGGACGGCGTAAGCACCAAGCACATCGACGATATCATAAGACATCATATAGAGAAGTGCGGCGCCAAACCATCCTTCTTAGGCTACGGCGGCTTTCCGGGCAGCGCTTGCATAAGCATAAACGACGAAGTGATCCACGGTATCCCGTCGAAAGACAGGATCATTCATAACGGCGATATCGTGAGCATCGACGTCGGAGCGTTTATAGGCGGTTATCACGGCGACAGCGCGTGCACGTTTTTGTGCGGTCAGGTAAGCGAAGAAGCGAAGACTCTTGTGAAGGCGACTGAAGAAGCCTTTTACAAGGGAGTCGCGTTCGCAGTTGCCGGCAACAGGCTCGGCGACATCGGTTCGGCGATTCACGAACACGTCATGACCTACGGGTTCGACGTGGTCAGAGAGTACGTCGGGCACGGAGTCGGGCGAAACCTGCACGAGGATCCCGAGGTCCCGAATTACGGCCATCCCGGTCACGGGGTAAGGCTGTATAAGAATATGGTCATAGCGATAGAACCCATGGTAACAGCGGGTTCACACGAGGTCAGAGTCGGTAAAGACGGCTGGCTCGTAACAACGAGAGATCACAGTCTCGCGTCGCACTACGAGCATACGGTCCTCATAACCGACGGGGAACCGGTGCTGCTTACGAAAATATGAGGTAAAAATGGGCATCATTGAGCTGTTTTCGAAAAAAAAGGCGAAAGAGATGCAGAAGCCGCCGCTCCCCGGCAGTATCGTGAGATCCACGTCGGGCAGAGACGAGGGCGCGTATTATATCATAACAGAACAGTTTGATAACATATACGTCGCCGTGGCGGACGGCAAATACCGCAGCGTTAGCAGGCCTAAACGCAAAAACGTCAGACACGTTGCACTGACGGGACAAAGGATACCCGATAAGTACACCGTACGGGGCAAGATCGTGATCACCGACGGTGAAGCGGTTGCGATCCTTGCGGGTATCACAGATCCGATAAACACTTGAATGTTTCATATTAAACCTATAAGGAGGAACTATTTTGCCGAAAGACGATGTTGTTGAATTCGACGGTCAGGTCATAGAAGCTCTGCCCAACGCCACCTTCAAGGTGAGACTCACCAACGGTCATATCGTGACCGCGAACATATCGGGCAGACTCAGACTCAACAGTATCAAGGTACTGGTAGGTGATAAAGTCCACGTTGAGGTTTCGATTTATGACCTCTCCAAAGGACGCATCACCTGGAGATCAAAATAATCATAAATCATAAAATGAAAGGACAGGTAACACAAAGTGAAAGTTAAACCTTCCGTTAAGAAGATCTGCGAAAAATGCAAGATCATCAAAAGAAAAGGCCGCATAATGGTAATATGCGAAAACCCGAAGCACAAACAGAGACAGGGTTAATAAACAGGAGGAACGGATTAAATGGCACGTATAGCTGGTGTTGATATACCCAACGCAAAAAGAGTTGAGATCGGTCTTACCTATATCTACGGTATAGGCAGAACGACGTCCAACAAAATACTTGCAAAGACCGGCATCAACCCCGACACGAGATGCAAAGATCTTACCGAGGAAGATGTTGCTAAACTCCGTGACGAGATAGAAAACTTCCACAAGGTCGAAGGTGATCTTCGCCGTGAAGTCGCTCTTGACATCAAGAGACTCGTCGAGATCGGATGCTACAGAGGCGTCAGACACAGAAAAGGTCTCCCCGTAAGAGGACAGAGAACCAAAACGAACGCAAGAACGAGAAAAGGTCGCGCCAAGACGGTCGCAAATAAGAAGAAATAAGGAGTAATTCAAGAATGGCAAAAGTAGTTAAAGCTAAAAAAGCTACAAAGAAACGCCGTGAGCGTAAGAACATTCCGAACGGTGCCGCGCACGTACATTCCACGTTCAATAACACGATCGTGACTATCACGGACAGAAACGGCAATACCGTATCGTGGGCATCCGCCGGCGAGCTCGGTTACAAAGGTTCGAGAAAATCTACTCCGTACGCCGCACAGATGACCGCGGAAGCAGCCGCAAAGGTTGCCATAGACCACGGCATGAAAACGGTTGACGTCTACGTCAAGGGCCCCGGACAGGGTAAAGAAGCAGCGATCCGCGCTCTGCAGACTGCAGGACTTCAGATCGAATGGTTGAGAGACGTAACTCCCATACCGCACAACGGCTGCCGCCCGCCCAAGAGAAGACGTGTTTGATTAAGGAGGATTCATCAAATGGCAAGATATACAGGTCCTGCGTGCAGACTTTGCCGCAGAGAAGGTGAAAAGCTCTTTTTAAAGGGCGACAAATGCAAATCCACGAAATGCGCGCTTAACCGCCGCAGCAAATCTCCGCTTCCCGGCCAGCACGGCGCCGCGAAGAAGCAGCTCCGTGAATACGGTATGCAGCTCCGCGAAAAGCAGAAGGCCAAGAGATACTACGGAGTACCGGAAAAACAGTTCAAGAAATACTTTGTTGCCGCCGATAAAAAAGCCGGCGTAACGGGCGACAATCTGCTTGCTCTGCTTGAGAGAAGACTTGACAACGTCGTTTATTCGATGGGTCTTGCGTCCTCGAGAAAAGAAGCGAGACAGCTCGTCACACACGGTCACTTCACCGTAAACGGCAAGAAAGCGACGATACCTTCCATAATAGTAAGACAGGGTGACGTCATAGCTCTCAAAGAAAAATCCAAAGAGAGCCCGAAGTTCAAAGAACTCATGGAAGCGATGCAGGACGTAACGATCCCGCAGTGGCTTTCCGTTGACAAAGAGAACGCTAAAGCGACCGTGATCGCTCTCCCGACCAGAGCAGACGTCGAGTTCCCGTTCGAAGAACACCTGATAGTCGAGCTTTATTCGAAGTAATAAAGACCTCCCCGGCGCGGGGTATGGTTTTTCCGCGCTTTTATGTAAACGACCACAAATCCGCAGTTTACTTCATTGCTATTTAGGAGGTACGTAATGATAGAAATTCAGAAACCGCAGATCTCTATCCCCGAATCTGAGGACGAGAGGTACGGCACGTTCGTCGTCGAGCCGCTCGAGAGAGGCTACGGCATAACGCTCGGTAATGCGCTGCGCAGAGTGCTGCTCAGTTCACTGCCCGGTGTCGCCCCCGTTTGTATAAAAATAAGAGACGTCATCCACGAGATCTCGACGATCCCGGGAGTAAAAGAAGACGTCTGCGAGATAGTTCTCAACGTAAAAGGCATACTTGCGAAGCTCCATGTTGACGGCCCGAAGACCGTTATGATCAGCGCGACGGGCGCCTGCGAAGTCAAAGCAGGCGATATCACGCCCGATTCGGATATCGAGATACTCAACCCCGATCTTCACATATGCACTCTTTCGGAGAATACGAGCTTCTTCATGGAGATCACGTTCGATCACGGCAGAGGCTACGTCTCGCAGGAAAAGAATAAACAGATCAACCAGACACAGCAGCTCGGAGTGATTTTCACCGATTCGATCTACACGCCGGTAAAACTCGTCAATTATACGACCGAGAGCATCCGCGTGGGCAACAGCGGCGTTACAGACTATGACAGACTGACGCTCAACGTTGAAACGAACGGAGTCATATCCGCAAAAGAAGCCGTGTCGCTCGGCGCCAAGATACTCAACGAGCATCTCAACCTTTTCGTCGATCTTTCCGACGAAGCAAAGAAGGCTGAGATCATGGTGGACAGCAAAGAGACACAAAGAGACAAGATCCTTGAGATGACCATTGAGGAGCTTGACATGTCCGTGAGAAGCTTCAACTGTCTGAAACGTGCGGACATCCATACAGTCGAAGATCTGATTAACAAGACAGAAGAAGATATGATCAAGGTGAGAAACCTCGGCAAGAAATCGCTTGAAGAGGTCATCGCCAAACTTAACGAGCTCGGACTCAGCCTGAAAAAGTCTGAAGAATGAGCAACTATAAGGAGGAACATCTGAAATGCCCGGCACAAGAAAGTTAGGCAGAACGACCGATCACAGAATGCTCATGCTCCGCGGCATGGTAACGCTGCTTATCGAAAACGGTCAGATAGAAACAACGCTCACCCGCGCCAAAGAGGTTGCCCCTCTCGCGGAGAAAATGATAACTCTCGGCAAAAAGAATACGCTCGCGACCCGCAAGGAAGCATATAAGTTCCTTACGAAAGAATCCGCAGTATTCAAACTCTTCAACGAAATGGCTCCGTTCTTTTCCGAAAGAAACGGCGGTTACACTGCCGTTTATAAACTCGGCCCCCGCCGCGGCGACGGCGCCGAAATGGCTCTCGTAAAATTCGTCGGCTACGAAAAGAAAGAACCCGAAAAGAAGAAAGACGAGAAAGAGGATAAATAATTCCATAAAAGACAGGCTGTCTGACAAACCCGTGAGGAGCGTCAGACAGCCTTTTTCCGTGTAAAGATTTCTTCACCTTCAAATGCGCGCAGCGCCGCGGGCGGGAGCAAAGGGGTTCCCCGAAAAAGCTGTGCTTTTTTGGGGGTTCCCGGGAGGGGAGGACCCGCCCGCGGGATATCATTAAAGCTATCGGTGAAGAAAACCTTTGCGCGTCTACGCTTTATTTCGGATCGTAAGCCGGATTATACGCGTAAAAATTTCTCGAATCGAGCTTGTCGGTGATCATTCCGAGAGCTTCTCCGAAGCGCTGAAAGTGGACGATCTCGCGCTGGCGCAGAAATCTGATCGGATCGATAACGTCAGGATCGTCGATAAGCGTCAGAATATTGTCGTAGGTCGTACGCGCTTTCTGCTCCGCCGCCATATCTTCGGAAAGATCCGTTATCGGGTCGCCTTTCGACTGTAAATACGCCGCCGTGAACGGAGTACCGGACGCCGCCTGAGGATAAACGCCGACCGTGTGATCGACGAAATACGCGTCGAATCCCTGCCTTATGATCTCATCCGGCGACAGGTTCGCCGTCAGCTGCTGTAATATCGCGCCGATCATTTCGAGATGCGCAAGCTCTTCTGTACCTATATCGGTAAGAAGCCCGGCGACGCGGGCGTCGGGCATCGCGTAACGCTGAGAAAGATAGCGCAGAGAAGCTCCGAGCTCGCCGTCCGGTCCGCCGTACTGGCTGATTATTATCTTTGCTGCGCGAGCGTCCGGCTTTTTGATGTTCACCGGATACTGCAGACGTTTTTCATATCCCCACATTATTTATTCGCCTCCTTCATCCACGGCATCGGCGCGGAGTTCCAGTTCCAGCCGCCCGACGTATTAAGACAATACGAATCGAGCGGGCCGTAGTTTTCGGTATATTTCCCGACAAGCTCCGCGCGTTTATCCATATATTCCGAAAAAAGCGCAAGCGCTTCCGCACAGTCGGGATGCGTGTCAAGATAGAGCCGAAGATCGTCGAGAGCGAAGCTGACCTCGTTTATCTGATCGAACAAGGCTTTTTTGCCACCGTCGTTATTGCAGTAACCGTTCATTTTCCGCATCCTCCCGAAAAGGGCATATAAAGTTCCGGGAAAAGCGTGCCGCGCCCGAGCGCCTCGCGCGGCTCATATACTTTTCCGTATTGCTGATCTTTGACGTACGCCATGGCAAGCGACACCGGCTGATCCGTGCAGAGGCAGCTTCTGCCGTCGCCGCGATCGCCGCGCCTGCCGGACGCGCCGCAGTTATATCTGTAATTCTGCATATATACAGTTGTTCCTTTGCTTAAAATGACGCTTTCGCGCCTGATAATATTGTATGAGACGGGAAGGGTGAGGGTGAAAATAATTGAGAATTGACAGTTGAGAATCAAGGTGTCGCAATACGCGAACCCCGGCGCTCGTCTCGTTTGTGCCGGGAAACCCCAAAACTCGGCGTAAGCCGCAATTCATGCGCGAAGCGTAATCCATGGCGGCGCAGCCGTTAATTTATGCCGCGGCAGCGGCAATTCATTTCAGCTAAATTCGCTTACGCGAGCTAAATTTGCTTTGCAAGCTAAATTGCGCAAAGCGCAGCTAAATTCGGCGTTTCACGCCGAGCTCTTAATGTGTCGCTGCGCGACATTCGGTGTGCCTTCGGCACCCTTGGGGGTTTCCCACCCCTCCGCTCGCATACGCTCGCAACCCCCAAACCCCCTTACCCCTCCCTCGATCTACCATCGAGGGGGCCGCGCGGCGTAATAAAAAAGCCCCGTTGAATAACGGGGGGGATGGTGGGGGCTTGGGGGCGGTTAAGGGGGGCGGGGAGTCCCCAAAAACTCGACTCGTCAGAGCCGACTTTCACCGCGCCGTGATGCCCCAACACGAACCAAGTGAGTGTTGGGGGTTCGCGGAAGCGATTTCACACGCGAAGCGTACATCACACGCCGAAGGCGTATTTAACTGCGG
>JAEEGL012289009.1_pt1 | contig 11304 bp, 10 predicted proteins | sample 9134231 | NCBI WGS metagenome assembly JAEEGL01 (sample SAMN16246548, study PRJNA631951) | gut metagenome | biome: gut microbiome; feature: rumen; material: fiber-attached | host: Bos | place: Iran: Karaj | collected 2018-10
CTCCAGCGTGACAGGCTGGCGTGCTAACCGACTGCACCACCGGGCCAAATATTGGTGGAAAGTACAGGGCTCGAACCTGTGACCCCTTGCTTGTAAGGCAAGTGCTCTCCCAGCTGAGCTAACCTTCCGTACTTCCGCCGCTGTCTCCAGCGGACGTTGTTCATTATACATGGCGCGGGTCTGTTTGTCAAGCCTTTTTTTCCTGTTTTTTGATTTTTTCGGACGGGCGGGATCGGCTCCGTTCATCCGGTTGGCCGGGTCCGGCGGCGCTGACCCCGCCGGACGGCCGGACCCCTCTTTCTTTCCCTCTCTCTTACTCTCTCTCTTATTCTTATTCTCTTTCTTATTCTCTTTCTCTCTCTTATTCTTCTTCTTTTTCTAGTTGCGCCCGGTGGGAAGATCAAAAGCCGCCCGGTGGGAAAATCAAAACTGCCCGGAGCGCGGATGCGCCGCCCCTTCGGAGCCCCGTGATCAGACAGACGCCAGCAGACGGGAGACCTCCGCGGGAGTGAATTTATACTCGGTATCGCAGAACTGGCACTCGACCCGGATATCCTTCCCTTCCTCCACGATCTGCGCCAGCTCCTCTCTGCCCAGGCTCACCAGGGTGGCCTCCACCCGGTCACGGGTGCAATAGCACCGATAGCAGACCTCGGTGGGCTCGAAGAACTCCAGCTCCATGCCGCCCGTGACCTTTTTCAGCAGCTCCTCCAGGCTCAGCCCCGCCTCCAGCATGGCTGTGACGGAGCCCGCCGCGGCGATGCCCGCCTCCAGCCGGTCGATGATCTCGTCCGGCGCGCCGGGCAGAAGCTGGAGAATGAAGCCGCCGGCGCATTTGACGCTGTGATCCGTGTCCACCAGGACGCCCAGACCGCAGGCGGAGGGGCACTGCTCGGACTGGACCAGGTAGGCAGTGACGTCGTCGCCGATCTCGCCGGAGACCAGCTCCACGGAGCCCACGTAAGGCTCCTTCATCTGCAGATCCCGGATGACGGTCAGCATGCCCCGGGTGCCCACGGCCGCGCCCACGTCCAGCTTGCCGGCATATTTTTCCAGCAGCGTGATATGGGGATTCTGCACATAGCCGCGGACGTTGCCCACGGCGTCGGACACCGCGAGAACCGTGCCCAGGGGGCCGCCGCCCTTGATCTGCAGGGTGACGGAGCCGTTTTCGATCTTCTGCATGTTGCCCAGCATGGCGCAGGCGGTCAGCGTGCGGCCCAGAGCCGCGGTGGCGGTGGGGGTCGTATCGTGGATCTGCCGGGCACGCTCCACGATGTGTTTGGAATTGATGGCGACTGCCTTGACCCAGCCGTCGGTGGTCATAGCACGGAGAATGGTATCGGACATAGGATGCTCCTTTCGGTGTATGGCTGCCTTGCGGCGGCCGGAACGATCGTCCCGCTGCGCGGGCTTGATCGTTCCCTACGGGGGTGGGACGGGGCGTTGTGGCGCACTGGATGTGCGCCGCTACAGCGTGGTTGGGCGGCGGGCGGCGAGGAAGATCCGCTGCTCGTCCGGGGCGGGAGGCTCCGGGCGGCGGTCGCCGTAGAGGCGGACGTCTGCGAAGCCGGCCTCCAGCAGCCAGTCGGTCAGCTCCTCCGTGCCGTAGGCGCGCTCCAGATGCTCCTCCGCGGAGCGGGCCCAGAGCTTCCCCTCCCGGCGGAAGATGTCCATGCCGTAGCGGCACAGCCCGGTCTGCCGGTCGTACTCCGCCCGCCAGAGGCAGAAGACGTCGTCGTCCTCGTCCACAAAGATCTGACCGTCCAGGGAGGAGAGCTTCGCCCGGGAATTGACGTCGAAGATAAACAGGCCGCCGGGTCGCAGGGAACGGAACACCCGGGAAAAGACCTCCCGGACCTGCTCCGGCTCGGTGACGTAGTTGATCCCGTCCAGGCAGCAGACCGCCAGGTCCACAGGCGCCGGCAGGCGCAGCCGCTGCAGCTTCTGCCGGACGAAATAGGGCCGGCGCTCCAGGTCCATGGCCTTCTCATAGGCCACGGTGAGCATCTCCTCGCTCTGATCCACGCCCACGACCTCCATGCCGGCCCGGGCCAGGAGGATCGACATGGAGCCGGTGCCGCAGGCCAGATCCACCGCGGAGGCGGGGTTTGCCCCGCAGTCGGCCAGGATCCGGCGGTAGAAGGCAAAGATCTCCTCATAGGGGATATCGCGGGTCAGCCGGTCATAGGACGCGGCAAGGGCTTCATAGGCCATGGCGGGCTCCTTTCGGTGTTTCGTCGGCGCAGGTGAGAGACAGGTCGTCGGCGGGCTGCCTGCGGCAGCCGGAACGATCGTCCCGCTGCGCGGGCATGATCGTTCCCTGCGGGGGTTTTCCGGCAGGTCGTCGGCGCTGCAGAGGTGACGGAAAAGCCACCGCCTCCGCGGGCGGAGACGGTGGCAGATCCGTGCGGAATCAGTTGATATGGCTCAGAGCGTCGATCTGGTTCTGGATCTCGCTTGCGTCCTGTGCGGCAAAGGTCAGGATGCCGTAGTATTCGGAATTACCGCGCAGGAGGATCTGGTACTCGGTGAGGGTGGTGCCGTTGGCGGTCAGCTCCATGGCGGCGGCATAGGTTTCCTTGCCGAAGGCGTTGGTCTTGACAACCTCGAAGGAATTGATCGTCATGCCGGCGGCGCTGAACTGCGCCTTGTAGGTGGGCTCAAGAAGGGTGAAGAGCTCCTCGTCGTCATAGGCGTCCAGAGACTTGTCGTAGGGCTGGACCGTCAGGTTGACGTTGTTGCTGCCGGCGTCTGCCACGTACATGTCGATGACGTAGCCGTTCTTCTTCAGCAGGTCGCCCATGTTGACGCTGTCAAAATACTCGCCGAGCATGTTGTTCACGGTGGCAAGCTCCTCGTCGCCGTAGAAGGTATAGCCGTCGGGAGCGGTGAACTTCAAGTTCAGGGATTCGTTGGTGTAGACGTTGCCTTCCACAGTGCCGTGGGCCAGCGTCTTCTGCTCAGCGGGAGCCTCGGTAGCGGGCGCATCCGTGGCAGGAGCCTCAGTGGCAGGGGCTTCGGTGGCGGGAGCTTCGGTGGCGGGAGCTTCGGTCTTAGGGGCTTCCGTTTCGGGAGCTTCGGTCTTGGGCGCTTCGGTGGTGGGAGTTTCGGCGCTGCCGCCGCAGGCGGTCAGGGCCAGGACCAGGCACAGGGCCAGGATCAGAACAAAAAGCTTTTTCATGTTGTTTCCTTTCGAAATTTTGAGATTATATTCAGGCGCGGATTGGCCGCGGTCTGTTTGGGATCGGTGCGCGCCTCGCTCCGGAGGCGGCGGAGAAGGATCAGTCCTCGACGTCCCGGACGGTGATGGGCTCGGCGGGCTCGCCGCTGCGGCAGCTGGCGATGTGGTGACGGATCTGGCTCATGATCATCTCCAGAGCCACCAGATTCTTGCCGCCCTCCAGGACCACCAGGTCCGCATTCTTCTTGCTGGGCTCCACAAACTGCTCGTGCATGGGCTTGACGGTATCGAGGTACTGGGTCAGGACGGACTGCAAAGACCGGCCGCGCTTTGCCACGTCCCGCTTGATGCGGCGGATGAGGCGGACGTCGGCGTCGGTGTCCACAAAGATCTTGACGTCCATGAGATCGCACAGGGCCCTGTTCTCGAAGATGAGGATGCCCTCGACGATGATGACGCTCTTGGGAACGATACGGATGGTCTCGGCGGTGCGGTTGTGGATGGCGTAATCGTAGACCGGACAATCGATGGGGCAGCCCTGCTTGAGGAGCTTCAGGTGCTCGACCATCATGTCGGTGTCGAAGGCGTCGGGGTGATCGTAGTTGAGCTTGCTGCGCTGCTCAAAGGGCATGTCATCGTGGGCTTTGTAATAGTTATCATGGCTCAAAACCGTGATATCGTCGCCAAGGCCCATGGTCAGGTTCTTCATGAGGGTGGTCTTGCCGCTGCCGGAGCCGCCCGCGATTCCTATGACTAAAATATTGTCTGCCATGTCATCCTCCGTTATTCACTTCTCTGTCCGGAATAAACACTACACCGATGGAGGCAAGCTCCATCGGTGTAGATTTTAGCAGAGTACAGGGGAAAAGTCAAGGGTTTATCGCTTGCCCTTGTCATAGGGGATGCCCTCGGCCTTGGGGGCGCGGGAGCTCTTGGAGGTGAGGGCCAGGACGATCAGGGTGATGACGTAGGGCAGCAGGCGGTAGATGTAGGAGCTGATGCCCAGCTCGCCCAGCCAGAAGCGGCCGTCGCCGTTGATGTCCAGGGTGGAGTAGGAGGCGGCGATGCACTTGAACAGGCCGAAGAGCAGGGCGCCGCCGGCGATGTTCAGAGGCTTCCAGTTGCCGAAGATCATGACGGCCAGGGCCAGGAAGCCGAAGCCGGCCACGTCGCCGTTGGTGGTGCAGCCCTGGGTGGTGAGGGCGTAGACAAAGCCGCCCATACCGGCCAGCGCGCCGGAGATGGTGACGCCGGCATAGCGCATCTTCTTGACGTTGATGCCCAAAGAGTCGGCAGCCTGGGGGTTCTCACCGCAGGAGCGGAGCCGCAGGCCAAAGCGGGTCTTATAGAGGAAGATGGACATGAGGACAAAGATGATGATGGTCAGATAGGTGGCCAGATAGGTCTTGTCCACAAAGGTGCTTCCGAGGAAGCCCATCTTCTCGTTCTCCGCAAAGCCGAAGAAGCTCTTCTTGACGAGGAACCAGCTGGCGCCGCTGGCGGCGTTGGCCATGCCCATGGTGTTCTGGTTGACGATGATGCGGATGAGGAACAGGGAGATGGCCGGAGCCAAAAGGTTCAGGGCCGTGCCGCCGATGGTCTGGTCCGCCTTCAGGTTGATGGAGGCGTAGGACAGCAGCAGGGAGAAGATGGCGCCGGCGGCTGCCGCGATGAGCATGCACAAAACCTCCATGCCCTGGAGCTTCAGCCAGGCTGTCTTGCTGACGCCCTCAGTGACGCCGCTGTTGAGCAGACGGACCTGCTCGGCGGCCTGCTGGAAGGCGGGCACGTCCTGCAGCATGCGGACAGCCAGAACGCCGATGAAGGCGCCCATGATCATGATGCCCTCGAGGGCCAGGTTGATGATGCCGCTGCGCTCGGAGAAGACGCCTGCCAGAGCCACGATCATCAGAGGGATGGCGAACAGAAGGGTCTGTTGGATCAGGAACGTCATGCCTCGGCACCTCCTTTCTCCTCGACCGGTTCAGGTTTCTTTTCATCCGACACGATCGGGTCGGGTTTCGGTTCCTCCGGTTTCTTGTCGTCCTTTGTCGCGTTGGCGTCGTTCAGCACCAGGGTGTTCTTCTTTCTGCCGGACAGCAGAGAGCGGATCACCAGGGAGAAGGCGCTGAGGTAGACGATGGCGGCGATGATTACGTCGGTGATGTATTCGTTGTAGGCGGTGAACTTGGTCAGCTGCGTGCCGATGATGTTCAGCATGGCCATGAAAATGCCGGAGAATATGACGCCGACCGGGTTATTCACCGCCAGCAGGGCAACCGGGATGCCGTTGAAGCCGATGGCCGGCAGCGTCTGGTCGGTGTGCCAGTTGAACTCGGTGTTGCCGGAGAGATAGTACAGCGCGGCGCCGGCAGCGGCCAGGGCGCCGGCAATGGCCATAGAATAGATGATGTTGGCGCGGTCCTTGATGCCGGCGTAGCGGGCGGCATGGCGGTTGGCGCCGCAGGCCTTGAGCTGATAGCCGAAGGTGGTGCGGTGGATGATGATGTAGATCACAATGGCGATCACGATGGCGATGATGATACCGGCGTTGACCTGGGAGCCGGGGAAGATCTTATCGAGCCCCAGCTTGGGGGTGGCCACGTTGTTCCAGGTGGTCTTGTAGACGTAGCCGGACTTGGTGTTCTCGATCAGGTTCTTGAAGGTGCCGTCGGCGATCTTCCACTTGGTCTGGCAGTAGAAGCTGCCCTTCATGGTGCTGAAGCTGGCGATGTCGAACATCCAGGTGACGAAGTTTGCCGCGATCCAGTTGGTCATGATGCAGGCGATGACCTCGTTGATGTTCAGGAAGGCCTTGAGGATGCCGGGGATGGCGCCCCAGAGCGCGCCGGCAATGCAGCCGCCCAGGAAGGCAATGATCCATACCAGGAAGGGAGGAACCGCGGTGGTGGGGATGGTCAGAGCGAGCATCAGGGTGACCATGGTGCCCAGCAGATACTGACCGGGGGCGCCGATGTTGAACAGGCCGGTCTTCTGGGAAATGGCAACGGAAAGGCCGGTCATGATGAGCGGGGTGGCGCGGAAGAACATGTTGCCGATGTTGGTGGTGTTGATGCCGAATTCCAGGTTGCCCGCGGCGTCACGGGACTTGCTGAACAGACCGATGAAGATCAGACGGATGCCGTCCCAGGCGCCCTTGCCGCCGATGTTGGGGGTGGCCAGGCCCACAATCAGGACCAGGAGGCTGCCGAATACCAGGCCGACCAAAATGGAGATCAGGGAGGCATACAGTTTTTTCGCGCCGTCACGCTTCAGAAGAGGGGACTTATTCATTGCTCACGCCTCCTTCCTGTCTTTTCGCGCCGGCCATGTAGAGGCCGAGCTCCTGCACGGTGGTCTTTTTGGGATCCAGCTCGCCGACGATCTCGCCCTCGTACATGACGAGGATCCGGTCGGAGAGGCTCATAACCTCATCCAGCTCCAGAGAGACCAGCAGCACCGCCTTGCCCTCGTCCCGCTCCTGGACCAGCTGACTGTGGATGAACTCAATCGCGCCCACGTCCAGGCCGCGGGTGGGCTGAACGGCGACGATAAGGGGCTTGTCGCGGTCCAGCTCACGGGCGATAATGGCCTTCTGCTGGTTGCCGCCGGACATGGACCGGGCCATGGTGACGGGGCCCTGGCCGGAGCGGACGTCGAACTTATCGATGAGCTTTTCGGCGTATTCGCGGACATGCGCGTTGTCGATGAAGCCGAAGTGCTGGAATTCCTTCTCCCGGAAGCGCTGCAGGACCATGTTCTGCTCCAGGGTGAAGTCCAGGACCAGGCCGTGCTTGTGCCGGTCCTCGGGGATGTGGCTGAGATTGCCCAGGCGAGTCCGGATGGAGGCCTTGGAGATGTCCTCGCCGCAGAGGGTGACCTTGCCGCCGCTGGCCTTTTCCAGACCGGTAAGGCCGTAGATCAACTCCGACTGGCCGTTGCCGTCGATGCCGGCGATGCAGAGAATCTCGCCCGCATGCGCCTGGAAGGAAACGTTCTTAACGGCGTTGTTGTGGTGGAGCTTGGAGGGAACGGTGAAGTTCTGAACGTCGAGGATGACCTCCTTGGGCTGCGCAGGCTCTTTTTGGACCTGCAGCTGGACCGGACGGCCAACCATCATGTTGGACAGAGACTGCTTGTCGGTGTCTGCCACGTCCACCGTACCCACGTACTTGCCCTTTCGCAGGACCGTGACGCGGTCGGCCACGGCCATGATCTCGTTGAGCTTGTGGGTGATGAAGAGAATGGACTTGCCCTCCTTGGCGAAGCCCCGCATGATCTCCATGAGCTCGTCGATCTCCTGAGGGGTCAGGACGGCAGTGGGCTCGTCGAAGATCAGAATCTCGTTGTCACGGTAGAGCATCTTGAGAATCTCGACACGCTGCTGCATGCCGACGGTGATGTCCTCCACCTTGGCGTCCAGGTCCACGTTCAGGCCGTAACGCTTGGAGAGCTCCTCGACCTTCTTGCGGGCCTCTTTCTTCTGCAGGAAGCCGAGCTTGGTGGTCTCGGCGCCGAGGATGATGTTGTCGAGCACGGTGAAGACCTCGACCAGCTTGAAGTGCTGGTGGACCATGCCGATGTTGAGCGCGGTGGCATCGTTGGGGTTGTTGATCCGGACGACCTGTCCGTTCTTCTTGATGACGCCTTCCTCCGGCTGATAGAGGCCGAACAGAACGCTCATGAGCGTGGACTTGCCCGCGCCGTTTTCACCAAGCAATGCGTGGATCTCTCCGCGGCGGAGCTGCAGGGTGATGTTGTCGTTCGCCTTAATGCCAGGGAAGACTTTGGTGATGTTGAGCATCTCAATGACGTAATCTTGAGATTTATCCATACCGCACCTACTTTCCTTTTCTTGATTTGGCCCCTTGGACCGGTTTTCTGAGGGATTGCGCGAGGTCAGTGAATGTCGCCAAGCTGAAGATTCAGCTCGCGGAAGGTCGCGGTCGTCTGACCGACGTAGTTGATGAATTCGAACTCAAAGGTGAAATCTGCGGTGCGTTCGGCGTCGGTTTCCGCCTCCTTCAGACCGAGCACGCCGGTGGCAATGTAGTTGTTGCCTTCGGTGTTTTTGATCTCGGTGACCTCAGTGGCGTCGGCGTTGAATTTGTAGTCATCCTTGAGCTGAGTTCCAACGTATTCGGAGAGCTTGTCCTTCGTTGCCTTCTCGATGGATTGTTCCAGGTTGTTGACGTCGGTCGTCGTTCCTTCGCAGCCGGTCAGAAAAAACGCAGACAGGATCGTCACGACCAGCAACAGCGCGAGGGCCTGTTTCGTGTGTTTCATAGCATTCTCCTTTTGCTTCTTTTCGGATCGTTACACTACAGCGGAGGGCAAACGTCCTGCCGGAAATCTGCGGGCGCGCTGTCCGCGTATCTAACAGAAACAGTTTAGCACAATTTCGTTGAAATGGCAATGGATTTTTCGATATTTTTGGGAAAAACGCCGATTCAAAAAAAGAAAAGCGGAGGGAAGGCATTGCCTTCCCTCCGCGGGGATGTAGGTTCAGAAACCGGAATTACTCAACAATGTTCAGAGTGACGTTGTCGGTGGAGGCCAGCTTGCTGAAGTCAGCGTCGATGACGACTTCGCCGTTGACGATCTTATCGAACAGAGCCTTGTACTCTTCGACAGTCCAGTTCTTGAGGGACCAGGTAGCGACAGGCAGGCCCACGGAGCCTTCCTTGGCACCCAGGTTGGCGCAGTTGGCGCCGCCCCAGTCAGCCCAGTTGCCGCCGTTGATGCCGTAAGCAGCCTCGAGGGCCAGCTGAGCGGCTTCGCCAATGCCCTTCAGAGCAGAGGTGATAACGGTCTCGTTGGCGAAGCTCTGGTCGACGTCGACGCCGATGACCTTCTTGCCAGCAGCGCCGGCAGCAGCGGTGACGGAGTCGAAGATGGAGCCGCCGCAGGAGAAGATGACCTCAGTGCCGTTCTCGTACCAGCCGGCGCAGAGGGTCTGCAGCTCAGCAGAGGGGGAGAAGGAAGCGCCATACAGCCAGGTGTAGTTCATCTCAACCTTGACGCCCATTTCCTTGGCAGCAGCGTCCGCGCCCTGCACGTAGCCGTAGCCGTAACGGCAGCAAGCATCGTTGGTGCCGCCGCCGCCGCCGGTGAAGCCCAGCTTGGTGTAGCCTTCCTTGACAGCAGCATAGCCGGCCAGGTAGCCGCACTGCTCTTCATGGAAGACGATACCGGCGACATTGTCCATATTCAGGGACCAACCGTCGATGAACACGAACTTAACATCGGGATATTCCGCAGCGGCCTGAGCCAGGGCAGTGCCCTGCATGAAGCCGGCGCAGACAATGACCTTGGCGCCGTTGTCGGCAGCGGCCTTCATGGCCTCGTAGCGGTCGTCGTCAGTGGCGTCGGAGCCGTTGGCGGGCTGGTAGTACTTGTAGGACTTGCCGTTGTTGGCGGCGAACAGCTTGACGCCGTCGTAGGTGCCCTGGTTGAAGGACTTGTCCTTCAGCTGGCCCACGTCGGTGACGAAGGCGATCTCATACTTGCCGTCTTCGGAGGTCATGGTGTCGTCGATCTTGTCGGGGTCGGTGATGGCTTCGGGAGTGGAAGGCTCGGTTCCGTTGGGGGCAGTGGTCTCGCCATTGCCTTCGGGAGCCTTGGTGGTCTCGGCAGGAGTCTCGCTGTCGGCGCAGCCCACGAACAGGCAGGCGACCATGGCGAGAACCAGAACGAGAGCAAGAAGCTTCTTCATTTTGTTTTCCTCCATTTTTGTTGTTATTTTATGTTGTTGTTTTCTATGAAAGGCGCACTGCGCCCGTTCATCAGATGCATTATGCCATAAACGTCGGCAAAAATCAAGATAATATTTTAAGTTTGTGGATTGTTAACAAAAAATTCATTTCATATCGGCCGAAGAAAAGCTATATGGCAATATTTCGCCCAAAGTCGTCTCCACCCAGCCGTTGTTCTCTTTGCCCAGATAGAGCTTGAAGTCCAGGCCGCAGAACTCCCGCAGCACCTGACGGCAGACGCCGCAGGGCGGGAACAGGCCGGTAATCTCCTCCCCTGCCCGGCCGCCTACCACGGCGATGGCTTCGAAGTCCCGCTTTCCGTCGTATACCGCCTTGAACATAGCCACCCGCTCGGCGCAGATCGTGGGGCTGAAGGCGGCGTTTTCAATGTTGCAGCCCTGGTAGACGGTCCCGTCCCTGCAAAGAAGGGCTGCGCCCACCGCAAAGCCGGAGTAAGGGATATAGGCCCGCTCTCTCGCTTCCTTGGCAAGCCGGACCAGTTCTTCAGGTGTCGTCATGATTGTGAATACTCCTTTCTGCTGCACAGCGCCCGCAGGGGCGAGCATTGCTCGTCCCCAACCTTTGCACTGTCAGGATCGATGGCTGTCAGTCCTGAACATAATATCTGTCCTCCAGCCAACGTAACGGGTTGTTGTCAATGTACCGCCATCTGACGGCAAAATCCTCCTATCGGCTCCGTGTCTGTTTCGTTTCCTTTGCTGTGCGCATGGGACGAGCGATGCTCGCCCCTACGGGATGCTACAGGATCTCCTCCTTGAAGCTGACGCCCTCTGTCCGGAGGGGCAGGCCGAAGACGTCGCAGATCGTGGCGGCGATGTTGGCAAAGCAGGTGCGGGTGCCGAGATTGACGGGCTTGACCTGCTGACCCAGGATCAGCAGGGGGATGTACTCCCGGGTGTGATCGGTGGTGGCGGTGTAGGCAGGGTCACAGCCGTGGTCGGCGGTGATCATCACCAGATCTTCGGGACCCATCTTTTTCATAAATTCGGCAAGCCAGCCGTCAAACTCCGTCAGGGCGGCGGCGTAGCCGTCGATGTTGCGGCGGTGGCCGTAGAGCATGTCAAAGTCCACCAGGTTGATGAAGCAGAGCCCCGTGAAGTCCCGGTCCGCGTAGGCCATGGTCTTGGCCATGCCGTCGGTGTTGCCCTTGGTATAGACGTGCTCGGTGGTACCCTCGCCGGCAAAGATGTCATAGATCTTGCCCACGGCGATGGAGTCCAGGCCGTTGTCCTTGAAGGCGTCGAGCTTCGTCTTCTGGGGCGGCTCGAGAGAGAAGTCGTGGCGATTGGAGGTGCGGGTGTAATTGCCGCTGGTGCCGATGAAGGGACGGGCGATGACCCGGCC
>JAEEGL012573123.1_pt1 | contig 11304 bp, 10 predicted proteins | sample 9134231 | NCBI WGS metagenome assembly JAEEGL01 (sample SAMN16246548, study PRJNA631951) | gut metagenome | biome: gut microbiome; feature: rumen; material: fiber-attached | host: Bos | place: Iran: Karaj | collected 2018-10
TATGATTACAAAATATTATGCTTCGAGGAATCAGCGAAGCAAAATGAAAATTCTAATTTTAAGAATATAATTAAGAAATTGAAGAAAAACGATAAGGTTGCTGTAGTAATAGGACCTGAGGGTGGAATAGATGAATCTGAGGTTAAATATTTAGAATCAAAAGGATTTATACCTTGTGCTTTAGGACCTAGAATATTAAGAACAGAAACTGCTGTTTTCTATGTTTTATCTTCAATTAGTTATGAAATGGAGCTGAAATAGTGAAGTGTGGATTTATTACACTTGGTTGTAAGGTAAATATTTACGAATCTAATGCTTTAAAGGAAGAATTAGAAAAAAGAGGTTTTACGGTGATAGATGCCGAGGATGATTGTGATGTTTATGTTATTAATACATGCTCAGTTACAAATATGGCAGATGCTAAAAGCCGTAAAATGATAAGAAAATGCATAAAGATGAATCCTAATGCCGTTATTTGTGTTATGGGTTGTTATGCTCAAACAAATCCTGAGGCAAAAACAATTGATGGTGTTGATATTTTAATTGGTAATGGTAATAAAAAGGAAGCCGTTGATAGAATAATGGAATTTGTAAATGGTGAAAGAAAGGAAAAATATATTAATATCCTGGATATATTAAATACTCAAGAATATGAGCCTTTAGGAGTAACAACATATGATCATACAAGAGCCTTTGTTAAAATAGAGGATGGTTGTCAAAATTTCTGTACATATTGTATTATTCCATTTGCGCGAGGCCCTGTTAGATGCAAGGATTCAGATTCTGTAATTAATGAATTAAAGAATATTACAGCTAATGGCTATAGTGAGGTAGTTTTAGCAGGTATTCATACCGGAAGATATAATGATGGTAAATTAAATTTATCAGGATTAATTAAAAGAATATTAAATGAGGTAAAGGATTTAAAAAGACTTAGATTATCGTCTATTGAAATAAATGAAATAGATGATGAATTCTTAGAATTAATGAAAAATTCTAAGGTGCTAGCTAATCATTTACATTTACCGCTTCAGGCTGGTAGCGATAATACATTAAAAAATATGCATAGAAAATATAATGTAGAATTTTTCAAGAATAAGGTGAAGAAAATAAAAGAGGTTAGACCTGATATTTCTATTACTACAGATATTATTGTAGGATTCCCATTAGAAACTGAAGAGGATTTTATTGAAACATGTAATGTTGCTAAGGAATTAGAAATGTCTAAGCTTCATGTTTTCCCTTATTCTAAAAGAGCAGGTACATTAGCTGTTAAGCTAGAACAGGTAAATGATAGTGTTAAGAAGGATAGAGCTTCTAGATTAATAGCATTATCTAATGAATTAGAGGAAGCCTATGCTAAGAAATTTGTAGGCCAGGTTTTAGATGTTATTGTGGAGCAAAAAACAGCTGAAAACAGAATGATTGGTCATACATCTAACTTCTTACAGGTAACTATGCCTCTTGATGAGTCATTATTAAAAAAGCAGGTAAATGTTAAAATTATTAGTGTAGAAAATAATAAAATTCTAGGAATTGTCGAAAAATAATGAAAAGTGTGAAAAAACTCTTTACAAATAAAAATTGTTTTGATATAATTCTTCTCGGAATTCGTCCTTGAAAGGAGGCTTAGTATGCCAAAAATCGTTGTACGTGAAAAAGAAAGTATCGAAGATGCACTACGTAGATTTAAACGTGATGTTTCAAGATCTGGTAATCTTCAAGAGGCGAAGAAACGTCAATATTATTTAAAGCCTAGTGATGTACGTAAACAAAAGCGTCAAGAAGCTAGAAAGAGATTTAAGTAAAAACTTGGGAGCAAAATTGCTCCCTTTATTTTTTTAAATATTGTATAATTAATTGGGTGGTGTTTTTATGAAGATATTAATGATGGGTGATTCTACAATGAAAAGAAATAATTATTATTCCTATCCACAATTTGGATGGGGTCAGGGATTAGAGCTTTTTGTTAAGGATGATATATTAATATATAATTATGCAGAAAATGGAAGAAGCACAAAATCATTTATTGATGAAGGAAGATTTGATAAGCTATTATCTAATTTAGAAAAGGGAGATTTTGTAATTTGCTCATTTGGTCATAATGATGAAAAAATTCAGGATCCTAAAAGATATACAGAACCATATGGTGGATATATATCTAATTTAGATTATTTTGCTAAAGAGGTTGAAAAAAGAGGTGGGCATATTGTATATGCTACATCTATTACAAGACATAAATTTGAAAATGGCAAATGCGTAAATAGCCATGGTGAATATCCTAGTGCTATGCTCGATTATTGTAAGAAGTCAAATCACACATGCATTGATTTAAATAAGCTATCTATAGATTATTATACAAAGCTAGGAGAAGAAAAAACTAAAAAATATCATATGATATTTGAGGCTAATAGATATTCTAATTATATAAATGGCTCAGATGATCATTCACATTTAATGATTGAGGGTGCTCAGCTTATGGCTTATCTATTTGTTAATGCTATTAGTAAAACAAATGACCCTATTAATGAATGCTTTATTGATTTAAGTTTAACAAATCAAATTGATTTTGAAGCTTTAAAGGATTAGGTGATAAAATGACCTTAGATTTTTTCTATAATAATTATGATTTAAAAAATCTAGAAATTAAAAGTGCTGAGATAAGAAATAATAAATTGATAATTACTGTTATAGTAGTAGCATATTTAGAATTAATAGCTAATGGCTATAGACCTGAATTAGATGTTAATCATGAAATTGAATTTACATTTGATTATGATGGATTAAATAAAAATTATAATAATCCTGTAATCAATAATGTTGAATTTAAGAATGATGTCTTAAATATTAGATTAAATGATGACCTATTAGCAATTAAAAATAATAATGTTTTAGTAAAACAAAAGAGTTAGTTTTACAAAAAAATTTATTTGTGCTAATATTATAGTAAGGTTCGATTTTGGGGGCATCTATGTATACTAAGGAACAATTAGAGCAATATGAATATTTTAAAGGCTTAGATATGGAATATGTTTTAGATGACTTAACTGGCTGTGTATCTAGAGGATATATTATTGGATTTGTAAAATATCTAATTGATAATAAGGAGCCATTTGCCTTTTCTATTATTGATTTAGATAATTTTAAGCTAATTAATGATAATTATGGTCATTCTGTTGGTGATGAATGCTTAATTAATATTTCTAATGCATTTATAAATTATATTGGTAATGACGGAGTTGTAGGAAGATATGGTGGAGATGAATTCATTGTTGTTTATTTATGTAAGGAGCCTACATATGAAAATTCACATCAATTCTTTACTAGACTTTTCCATGATAAGCAGATTGTAAGAAGAACCCTAGAATTAAGTAGTGTTCGTCTATTTGTTACTGCAACTGCTGGTGTTGCATCATTCCCATATGATTCTTTAAATTTTGATGATTTATTCCAAAAGGCAGATAAGGCCTTATATAGAGGTAAGCAAAAGGGTAGGAATTGTTATATTATTTATGTTGAGGAGAAGCATAAGGATATAGATGTTCATAGAAGGGATAATGCATATTTACCTGATATGTTTGCTAGCCTTTGTAAGGCTACAAGATCGAGTGAGCCTTTTGAGATTAAGGTTAAATATTTATTAGATTATTTAGTTAATGCTGTTTCATCTACAGATTGCCTAGTGGTTATAAATGATTTAAATATTGAAACATTAACATCTAATGGTGCTAAAAATCTATTGAAGCCTTCTATGGAGGATTTTGGTCTTTTGTTTGATGATAAAACTGAATATATAGTTTCTAATCAATTAAAGGATTATAAGATGAAATCGCCAGGAATTAATAGATATATGACATCTACTAATACTCAATCTATAATGGCTTTTAAATTGGGTGTTACTAAAACATGTGGATATTTAGCTATAATGGAAAATAGATTATTAAGAGTATGGCAGGAAAGAGAAGTATCTTTAGCTATGTATGTTGGTAAGCTGGTTTCTATGCTATATGAATTAAATGAAAAGAAATAGGTCGTTTGACCTATTTTTATGTGGGGGAAATTCTATAATGGAATTTAAAATTATAATAGAAATAGTTTTGCTTGGTGTTGCCCTATCTATGGATGCATTTGCTGTATCTGTAACTAGTGGATTAATATATCAGGATATAAATAAGAAAAAATCATTTTTTATTGCCTTTGTATTTGGCTTTATGCAGGCTTTAATGCCTTTAATTGGGTATTTTTTAGTAGAGATAGTTACTAATATAGTCGGAGAACAAACTGGCGGTAGCGCAGGTAATTTAATAAGTGTAATTGTTACATGGATAGCATTTGCATTATTATTAATCATCGGTGGTAAAATGATTATTGAATCAATTAAGGAATTGAAGGCTCCTTTAGAGGAAAAGAAGCCTAAGCTTTTTTCTATAAAGGAGGTTCTATATTTTGGGTTCGCAACATCAATTGATGCGTTAGGATCAGGCGTTGCCTTACATTCAGGATTATCAACTAATACTACAATATGGCTTCATGTAGGCATAATTATGGCTATAACGTTTGTTATATCGCTAGTAGGACTCTTCTTAGGTAGTAAAATAGAAAAGCTATTTAAGGGCAAAATTGAGCTTACTGGAATTATTGGTGGTATCATTTTGATTGGTCTTGCAATTTGGATTGTTCTTTCATATTATTTAGGTGTTTAATTATGGATAAAACAAAGGAATTACAAAAATTAATTGATAGTAATAATTATGTAAAAATTGATAAGGGAGTTTATGAAATAGCTCCTCTTTTTTTGCATTCAAATATGATTTTAGAAATTTCAGATGGAGCAATTTTAAAGGCTACATTAGATGAGGATAAATATAAGGATATTAGAACAAGAGTGGCAGGAATTGAAATGGATTGGTATCCTGCATTAATTAATGTAATTAATTGCCAAAATGTTATTATAAGAGGTAAAGGAATAATTGATGGCAATGGACCATATTGGTATTCTAAATACTGGGGTACTGATATGAAGGGTGGAATGAGAAAGGAATATGATTCATTAGGAATTAGATTCTTATGTGATTATGACTGTAAAAGACCTAGGAATTTATTGGTACAATCATCTAATAATATTGAAATATATGATATAAAATCAAAGGATTCTGGCTTTTGGAATATTCATATATTATATTCTAAGGATATTAAAATTAATGGTGTTATTATTGATTCGGCTATAGATTACGCTCCATCTACAGATGGAATAGATATTGATTCATCAAATGATGTTTTAATAGAAAATGTTATTTCAAATACAAATGATGATTCTATAGCTATTAAATCAGGACGTGATAGTGATGGTATTAGAGTTAATATTCCATCATTTAATATAGAAATTAAAAATTGCTTAATAGAAAAGGGATTTGGAATTACCTTAGGCTCTGAATTATCAGGTGGTATTTATAATATTAATATTCATGATATAAAATATAAAAATACGGATTGTGCATTTAGAATAAAATCATCAAATATGAGAAAGGGATATGCTAAAAATATTCATGCTTATAATTTAGAATGTATTAATGTTAAATATTTATTTCATATCAATTTAAATTGGAATCCTAATTATAATAAATGTGTGATTCCTGCATCATATAAGGGTGAAATTAGGGACTATTATAATCTATTATTAAAGACCTGTGATAATATGCCTGATACTATTATTGATGATATTTATATAGATAATGTATATGCTAAATTAGAAGATGATTATGATGGAATTAGTAGAGTATTTCATTTAGAGGGATTAGATACATCTCATATAAGAAATATTTATTTTAATAATTTAAATGTGAATGCTATCGAACATGGATATATAAAAAATGTAGACAATTTAGATATAAAAAATTCGAATATTAAAACAAAAGTTGATATAATAAAAGAAAACAATGAATATGATAATAGGTGATGATTTATGAAGAAAAATATATTAAAAATATTCACTATTGTTTTATTATTTGGCTTTACATTTACATTATCATCTTGTGATTTCCATTTTGAAAAATTATTTGAATCAAGTAATGATAAAGAAAAAACTGATTCTAATGATTCTGATAAGGATAAGGCAAACACAGGAAGTACAGAAGATGAAAATGTAAATACAGGAAATACTGATAATACCGATTCAACTAATAAAGATGAATCAACTGATAAAACTGATAATAGTGAAGAAAAAGAAGAAACTGAAGATGATGTAGTTCAACCAATTAGTGATAAAATCCAAGAAATCATTGAAGAAATTGAAGAAGAAATAGTTGTTAGTGATCCAACTGATAATGAAAAGACAAATATTGATGAATTAAAAATTAAGGATTATTTGTTAGATTATACTAAGGATTATGGCTACATTAATTTATTGAATGATGAAAATGGCTATGATATGCAAAAGATTTATGTTGAGGCATATAATTTAGCTAAGGATGTTCTTACAAGTGCTAATGATTATGAAACTAAGGAAATAAATGTTACTGTAACAAATCCTGATGGAACAAAGACTACAGAAAAGCAGGAATATGTAATATTGCCAGCTATTAAATTTAATACATCAGATTATTCATCTAGCATGAATGCTAATATAGCAGCATCTGCGGTTATGGAAATGATATATGATAATCCATTATTCTATTTCTTAAATACTGGATATTTATCTAGTCAGGATTCTATCCAACTAACATTAGTCAAGGAATATAGAACAGCTGATGCAAGAAGTGTGATAAATAATAAAATATTAGCAATGCTTGACGATTTTGAATCAAATAATGATTTTACTGATTCAACTAATTATGATAAATATGAAGCTATCAATAAATATATTATGAATAAGATTGAATATGCATATGAATCTGATGGTGTAACTCCAGCAGATGATTATTGGGCTCATAATATCGAAGGATTAGTTAATAGTACATATTCTAAGGGTGTATGTGAATGCTACGCCAAGAGCTTTAAGCTAATAGCTGATCAATTAGAGCTAGAAACTATTATGGCTACTGGTATGGCTCAGTCTAATGGTTCTAGTGGTGGACATGCATGGAATTATGTTAAATTAGATGAAAAATGGTATGGTATGGATGTTACATGGAATGATGGTTCTGTAGGAGAGTTTAATAAGAATGGTAAATATTTCCTAAATGGAAAAAAATTCCTATCAGATCATGCTTCATATAACAGCAGTGTATATGGAATCTCTTATAGAGTAGATTCTCCAACACTTGCTGAGCATTCATATAATTCAATATTATTTTAAATGAGAGGGATGCGTTGCATCCCCTTTTTAAATGCATAAAAAATGCACCGCTTCAATAGAAGCAGTGCGGGGGTTGTATTTTAGAATACACCTTGAGCTAACATAGCATCGCAAACCTTTTCGAAACCTGCGATATTAGCACCAGTTAATAGGTCATTCTCACGAACGCCATATTTCTTAGCTGTGTTATGAGCATTGTGGAAAATGTTCTTCATGATAGCCTCAAGCTTAGAGTCAACCTCTTCGAATGTCCAAGATAGACGAGCTGAGTTTTGGCACATTTCAAGACCAGATGTAGCAACACCACCAGCGTTAGAAGCCTTACCTGGACCATAGATTACACCATTTTCAATTAAATACTTAGCAGCATCTAATTCGGTTGGCATGTTAGCACCTTCACAAACAGCGATTACACCATTCTTAACTAACATCTTAGCATCTTCAAGATTTAATTCATTTTGTGTAGCACAAGGTAATGCGATATCTACCTTATATTGCCATACGCCATGTTCACCATTTTTCTTTTCAAAATATTGAGCAGACTTTCTAGCTGCAGCATACTCAGTTAAACGAGCACGCTTAACTTCCTTAACTTCCTTTAATAATGCTACATCGATTCCTTCTGGATCATAAATCCAACCATTTGAATCAGAGCATGTAACAACCTTAGCGCCTAAAGCTTGTGCCTTTTCAATAGCGTAAGTTGCAACATTACCAGCACCTGATACTGCAACTACCTTACCCTTGAATGAATCATTCTTTAATGTCTTTAATGCTTCTTGAGTGAAGTAGCATAGACCATAGCCTGTAGCTTGAGTTCTAGCTAATGAACCACCAAATGATAATCCCTTACCAGTTAATACACCAGTGAATTCATTTCTTAATCTCTTATATTGACCAAACATATAAGCAACTTCACGTCCGCCTACACCGATATCACCAGCTGGTACGTCAGTATCAGCACCGATATGACGATATAATTCAGTCATGAATGCTTGACAGAATCTCATGATTTCCTTATCAGATTTTCCCTTAGGGTCGAAGTCAGAACCACCCTTACCACCACCCATAGGTAATGTAGTTAATGAGTTCTTTAATACTTGTTCAAGACCTAAGAACTTTAGGATTGATTGGTTTACAGTTGGATGGAATCTTATTCCTCCCTTGTAAGGTCCAATTGCTGAATTGTATTGTACACGGTAACCACGGTTAACACGTACAACGTTGTTATCATCTAACCAAGCAACTCTGAATTGAATTAATCTTTCAGGTTCAACGAATCTTTCAAGGATGTGCTCCTTTTCGATTTCTGGTCTCTTCTCAACAATTAATTCAAGAGATTCTAAGATTTCTTGAGCAGCTTGTAAGAATTCTTTTTGACCTTCGTTCTTCTTAACTAGGTCATCATAAACTGATTTTACATATGCATTTTTAAAAGCCATAATAATTAACCTCTCTAATAAAATTTAATTTGTTGCCTAAGCAACGACAAATGTAGTATAGCACATCATATTCGAAAATTAAAGTATTTTTTGCACAAAAATTTAAAAATAGGCATTTTTCACAAATTTTATTCCAAAAAATTAAAGATTTACTATTTTTTTGTATAAAAATTTACACAACTAACTATGTATGTTAAAATTGTTTAGAATAAAATTCAAATATTTGGGGTGATTTTTATGCTAGATGCAATTTTATTCGATTTAGATGGCACTATTTTGGATACATTAGAAGATTTAAGGGATGCGTGTAATTATGCAATAACTAAATATGGCTTTAATGAGGTAACAAAAGAGGATGTAAGAAGGAATATTGGTAATGGTATTTTAATGCTTATTAAGAGATGCGTAAATTTTAATTTAGATAATATTGATTTGATGCATCAAAGATTTAAGGAATATTATTCTAAAAATTGTAATGTTCATACAAAGCCTTACAAGGATATTTATAAATTATTAGATTATATTAAGGATAATAAAATCAAAATGGGTGTTGTCACAAATAAGGCCTATTATGCAGCTAAGGAATTAATTGATTCACATTTTGATGGTTATTTTGATTTAGTATTAGGAGATCAAATGAATATTGGCTTAGAAAGAAAGCCTAATCCTAATATTATTTATTACGCAATGGATAAATTAAATGTGAGTGATAAAAATAAGGTTTTATATATAGGAGATAGTGATGTCGATATAGATACAGTAAATAATGCTAATATTTTAGGAGCGTTTGTTTCATATGGATATAGAGATAAAGAATTACTGCTTAAAAAAACAAACCATGTGTATGATAATGTATCTCAATTATTAGACTATGTTAAATCATTAAATGAATAATTTACTTTGATTTAATTTATGGTATAATCACTATGGTGAATAAAATTTATGAAGGATGTCAAAATTAGCAATTTAGAATTGTTTTATGATGTATTAGATGAATCAAATAATTTATTGTATGAAGCAACAAAAAACAATTATTTCGAGCTTATCGAAATGACTGCAGAAAACATCCTTGAGGGCAAGGTATTATCTGATGTTGATGATCAATATGTGAAAAAGCTTAAGAAGATTTATAAAAAGCTTGATAATGTTGATTTTTCAGTTGAGGATATTAGAAAGGCCTTGCAGTCAATTATCCTTAGAGGATTTAAGGAAATGAGAATCCCTAATGGTAATACAACACCTGATACATTAGGTATATTTATGACATATCTTATTACTAAGCTTACTAATAAGAATGAAATAAATGTATGTGATCCTATGTGTGGTGTTGGTAATTTATTATTTACTATATCTAATTATTTAGATAAATTAACTACATTATATGCCTGTGATATTGATCCATGGATGACTAAGCTAACAAAGATTTCAGCTGATTTAATGGAAACTAATGTAGAAATATTTTATCAGGATATGATGAGCTTAAATTTAAATAATATGGATATTGTGGTTTCTGATATCCCTAATTGCTTACCTGAAAAGGATAAATTCTTCCCATATGATGCAATCCTTCATATGGCAGATTATTTAACTGCTGATGGTGCGATGATTGTAATTATTCAAAATGATTTTTTTGATTATGATAAAGATCAGAAATTTAAAAAGGCTTTGCTTGAAAAGATATCAATTGTTGGTATTTGTGAATTACCAGATGATATGTTTAAGGAAGGAAAGCCAAAAAGTATCCTAGTACTTCAAAAGAAGGAAATAAAGGATCAATGCTTTATGGTCAAATTACCAAGCTTCTCTAATGTTTTGGAATTTAATGATTCGTTAAAATTAATTGAATCTTGGTTTTTGAAGAATAAATAATAGAAGGAAATAAAGGAGATTTTAATTATGGCAAAAATTATGGCTGTTAATGCAGGTTCATCATCTATTAAATTCCAATTATTAGATATGCCTGAGGAAAAGGTTATTACATCTGGTGTAATGGAAAGAATTGGTTTAGCTGAAGGTATCTTCACATTAAAGTACAATGGTAAGAAGGAAGAAACTCATCCAGTTTTACCTACACATAAAGAGGGCGTAGAATTATTATTAAAGACTTTAATCGAAAAGGGTATTGTTAAGTCACTTGCTGAAATTACAGGTGTTGGTCACCGTGTAGTTCAAGGTGGTGAATACTTTAAGGATTCTTGCTTAGTTGATGATACAGTTATCGCTAAGATTCAAGATTTAGCTGATTTAGCTCCACTTCATAACCCTGCTCATATCATTGGTATTAAGGCTTTCCAAGCTGCACTTCCAAATGTTCCACAGGTTGTTGTATTTGATACTGTATTCCATCAAACAATGCCAGAAGAGGCATATATGTATGCTACACCATATGAATGGTATACAAAGTACGGTATTCGTAAGTATGGTGCTCATGGTACATCTCATAAGTATGTATCTCAAAGAGCTGCTGAATTAATTGGTAAGCCACTTGAGCAAACTAAGACTATCGTTTGTCACTTAGGTAATGGTGCTTCAATTTCTGCAGTTGATGGTGGTAAGTGTAAAGATACA
>JAEEGL015866723.1_pt1 | contig 11304 bp, 9 predicted proteins | sample 9134231 | NCBI WGS metagenome assembly JAEEGL01 (sample SAMN16246548, study PRJNA631951) | gut metagenome | biome: gut microbiome; feature: rumen; material: fiber-attached | host: Bos | place: Iran: Karaj | collected 2018-10
AGAAGTCATATAAGAAATAATAATCAAGTTGTTGTAATTGACCCAGAGGGTGAATTTGAAGATATGTCAACTACATTTGATGGAGACTTTATAAGTCTTGGTAAAGGTGGAGAATTTGGTATGATAAATCCACTTGAAGTAGTAGTTGATGCTGATGAGGAAGAATTAAAACAAGGACTTGGTTATACAGTATTAACACGTTCTCTTCAAACAATGAAGGCATTCTTAAAATATTATGATCCTTCTATTGAAGAAGATGTAATAAATATGTTTAGTGAAATTGTCCAAGAAACATATAAGAGATTTGGTATAGATTTTGAATCTGACTTTACTAAGTTTAGTTCAGAGGATTATCCTACATTTAAGGATGTATATGCTACTATTAAAGGTAGAATAATGTCTATGCCTGAAAAGACTCAAGAAAGAGATATCTTAGAAAAATTAGAGATTAAGATAAGACCAATAGTTAAAGAATTAAAATACTATTTTGATGGACATACAACAATAAGTCCAAAGAGTAACTTTATAGTATTTAACATTAAAGAATTAATGAATGCTGATACAAATATCAGAAACGCATTGTTCTTCAATATATTAAAATATGCTTGGGGTCTAACTCTTAATAGTTCAATTAATACAGTTATGATGGTTGATGAAGCGCATGTACTTTTAAGTGGTGGAAATACACTTGGTGCTGATTTCTTAGCACAAATTCAAAGACGTGCAAGAAAATACAATACAGGTACAATAATTGTTACTCAACAACCAACAGACTTTAGTGATCCTAGTGTTATTACACAAGGTAAAGCTATATTTGATAATGCTTCTTACTATTTAGTAATGGGGTTAAAGAAGCAAGCAACTGATGATTTAGCAAAATTAATAGATTTAAATGATAATGAAAAAGAAAGTATTAAACAATATTCTCAAGGTGAAGCACTATTTGTATGCGGATCACGTCGTATGAGAATAAATGTTATAGTATCAGACGAAGAACTAGATTCATTCGGATCTGGCGGAGGTCTATAATAGAATAGAGGTGAGACTATGGATAACAATAATGAAAAATTAATAGATAAATCATATGTAGCAGATTCTGAACATATTAAAGAAAATTCTGCATCAAAATCAAATGACGAAATGATTAACAAGTTAAATCAGCCTGTTGTTCATAGTCCAAACTCTAATTTACATAAAAATCCACTACCAACAACTAGTGGATTATCTGCTTCTAATAAAAAAGCAGATAATGATATTAGAAATGCAACTAATAATTCTAGTTTTGAAGCTAATAGAAGAGCACAATTGAACAATATTGCTAATAATAACGGATTAGTAAATGGTTTAAATAAAGCAAAACTATCTAATGCAAAAGCGCAAAATAATACTGTTAATTCACTTGAAAGTGCTAAGAGCAAAGCAAGTGTGCCAAAAAGAAAGGGCATGCTTGCTAATATGCTTGGATTATTATCAGGAGAAAATGTCGCAGAAAAAGCAAAAGATAAGACAAGTACTTTTTTTGGAGTTAGTTTTAAAGGTACAGCTGTACGTGTTGCAACTATTTTTGGACTTATACCAACATTAGTTTTTTCATTACTTATATTTACAGCACTTTTTGTTATTTATGCTAAACTTGATAGTTTAAACATACCAGCTGCTGATGTACTTGATACTTCAACAGAGACACTAGAAAAAAAATTAGATGACTCTGATCTTGAAGATTATGAAGAAACAGGAGAAAAAGTAGTTGATAATGATGATTTCTTATCTTTTGAAAGCTTTTCTATTGATAATTCAATTTATAGTATAAAGTTAAGCAACGCTTATGTATTAGCAAACGAGGAATATATAGATACTGATAAGATTAATGGTGATGAGGAATTTGACATCAATATAATAAGTGAACTATATCCATCTTCATCAGATTATGCAAATGTTGATTACTCAGCTGCGTTTTTCTATAAGCTTGCAAAACTTAATGCATATTATACTGAATTATGTGGCAAGCAAATACTAAATATACCGCTTCTTATAATAACATTAAAACAAGAATCAGATGATATGGCTGCTGTTTTTGCTTCTAATTTAGGATATATACCTAAATCCGAATTAACTTCACAAAGAATTGATGAAACTTTCGGAAAATATTATGATTATTATTATAACTGGAGTGACTATGAATATTTTAGATATAATAGTACTCATGATATGGAAATTCTTGCACAACACATGGTTAGTGTAAAATTGGGAAACAAATGCACTTATAGCAAAGATAAATATGATGAATTTTTAAAGGAATTCATTGAAAAAAAATATTATTTAAGTTCGGATGCTGCAGAAGAGTATAGTGATATAAGCAAAAAGTCTTCAAATTACTTTACTAAGTATAATTTAACTGAGGATCAATTGCTTCAAATTGCCAGTCTTTGTCAACAAGAACAGCCAGGAGTTAGTGGCGCAGCTGCTGAAGCATCACTTATGGCAAATAAGTTTGAAACCGAAGGCTCTATTGCAAAAAGCAAGTACAAAGACAATCCAGCAGATGGTTTATATTATTATATAAAGAATAATACTTGGTGGAATAGTGGAGCATTAGTTATGAATAGAAGAAATGCTTCTCCAGAGATAGTTGATGCGGTAAGAGATGTACTTGTTTATGGGAAAAGAACATTACCTAAATATGTAAATTCTCATGATTGTCTTTCATGCAACACTAAAAGAAAATGCCCAAGTGGGAAAGATGGGGATATATGTATTATTAAAACAGATGGTGTAGTACATACTCAATCAACAATAATAAATAAACGTTCATTTTATGTACCACATTCAACACAGGTTGCTAACGTATATGATGTGAATGCTTTTAAAACATTTTATTCATTCCCTAACGAGTTAAGTGATCCATTCTCTTATAAGAGTACAAAACTAAGAGAACAATATGGAGAATGTCATTATGACTTTAATAAAAAGGAATTTGTTGACTGCTTTGATATGAAGGAAGTTTTTGTCGGTTGGTTAATTAAAATAGCAGAAGATAACCAATTTGGTTATTCACAAACTAATAGAGATTCTTTGATAGATTTTGACAGTTCATCACTTGTATATTATGGTCTATTAAATAGTGGATTTACTACTACTGAATTAGGTGATGGAATATTTACAACCGCAAATGAGCGTGAAGTATTAAAGAAACTTGGATTTAAAGAAATAGAAATATTAGATTTAAATCAATTACAAATAGGCGATATTTTATGGAGTGAAGGGCATACCGAGGTATATATCGGCGAAGGTATGACTGTAGGGGCCCATAGTGCTAGCGATGGTACTATTGATGATGGTTTATATGGAGACCAAAACGGAAATGAAATATCAATTGTAAATATAGTATCAGGAAATTATTGGCAATATGCATATAGATATGAAGGTTAGGGTGAATACAAGTGAAAATAGATAAATCAATTATATTTTTATTAATACTTGGATCTCTAATCTTTATATTCGTTATGTTTTTTAATGTTAAAGTTAATTTTCAATTAAAAGAGAGTATTGCTAGAGTAAATATACACGATACTATAGATTTGAAATCATACATTTTGAAAGTAACTAATGAAAACGGTAAGAATCTAAGCAAAAAAATTAGTATTGAAGTTTTATGTAGCGATGCTGACGAATATAAAGATGGTAAACTATTTATAGGCGATTTTAGTAGTAAGTCAGTTACCTATGTATTAAAATATAAATTTAAAACATTTAAACAGACAATGGATATCATTGTAATTAACGATCCAAGTGATTCAGACTTTAAACCAAATTATAATTATAAATCCACAAATGTTAATGAAGATGATAAACCAGTGGTTAATAATAATAGCAATTTAACAGAACAACAAAAAAAATATATTGAATCTTTAAAATAGATATAGGAAGGTGAAATAATGTTAAAAAGATTAATAAAAGTAAATATTGTTTTTATAACATTATTTTACTTTTGTACAGTAGTTAAGGCATATGAATTTGTTAATCCTGAAAATGAAGAAAAGGTAATGGATGCAATAAAGAGTATATATGATGAAAAAGAATTATATGACGAATTATCTGGTATTGTTGAAGAGGACGAAGTAACATTGGTATCAACAAACACATATTGGTGGCCAATTGGTAGCGACGAAGTCGTTGAAAAAGATGGAATTTTATATGCTTTAGGAGCACCAAGAACTGTTAGTACAAGTAATGGTTTTGGATGTACCGCTGAAAATGCTTGGCGTACTGATGGATGCCACGGTGGACTAGATATGGGTGATGGTAGTGCGCCAGGAATAGTTAATGTAATCGCTGCAAAAGATGGAGTTGTTGTATATCCAACTGCAGAATATCAAAAAAACTATGAAGATCATGGTTTCTATGGAAATACTGAAGGTGGCGGATATGGTAACTACGTTGTAATATTACACGCTGATGGAGTTTATACTGTATATGGCCATTTGGCTAAAGGTTCTATAACTGTTATGGCTAACCAAGAGGTTAAACAAGGACAAGTTATAGGTAAAATGGGACACAGTGGTTCATCAACTGGGCCACATTTACATTTCACTGTAGGAATTGGTGGTATTGGAAAAGCTAATGTTGTAGACCCACTTGATTATATTGATCCAGATAATCCGCGACCAACAAGTGTAGAATTTTCACCTATCTCAACAATACTTTCTAAAAGTGAGTTTGTTGCTAGAATGAATGATTATTGTGCAAGATCAGGAAATGCATCTTTTTGTAGTAACTTTGCTGCAAACGCAGAAGGAATATATAACGTATCAGTTAAAAATAATGTAAATCCTGAATTGGTAGTTGCAATGGCTGGTGCAGAATCATGGTGGTATTTAAGTGATAGTTGTGCTTATACAAACAATTATTGGGGTATAGAGATATATAATGGTTTAGGTTGTAATGAAGGTGGAATTTATTCAGATATATATGAAGGTGTTGCTGCGTTTGCAAGGGTAGTAGCAAGATATAATCCAGGCGGCAGATATGCTGATGAAATAACTGCTATAAATGAAGAACGTACAGAAGCAGGATGTGATCCTGCTGGACATGGTTTACCTGGAACAATTGAAGGAATGCAAACTAAGTATTCTACTATAGGACCATACAGATATAATCCAGGAAATTCGTCTCTTGGTGGGTGCTATTATTACAAACATATATATAGTGATAGCTATTGTAGTTCAAGACCAACTTGTACGCCAGTTAATGGCAAGTATAATTCATGTCCTGCCGAATCAAAAACAACAGTATGTGAGTATAATGATTACACTGCGTGGAGAGTACAAAAATTGGTAAAATTCAGAAGAGATATATTTGGATTATAGGTGATAATATGAATGAAGAAAAGAATCAAAAAGTATTGGCTATTGTTTTAGCAATTGCAGTAATAGGACTTGGAGTATATAAATTGTTTTTTAGTAAGAATAATGCTAAAGACAAACTAGATACTGAAACTATATCGATAGTAACAGACAGTAATAGATTTTATACTGTTGTTGGATGTATTGATAAGTATTATGCGTATCTAAGTTCTGATAATAAAGACAACTTATTAATACTGTTAAGTGATGAATATAAAAAAGAAAATAATATTACTGCAGAAAATATATATTCATATATAAAAAAAATGGATAATTTTTATACATTTTCACCTAGTTTAATGTATTATCAAAGATTATCTCAAGATACATATAAATATTATGTTTCTGGAACTTTGGAAGGTACTTATTTAAATTTCAAAGAAGAACCAGAAGAGATTTATATAGTAGTTATACTTGATGAAAGTAATACTACATTTGCTATTGAACCATATGATGGTGAGATATTTAATAAATAGGGGTGAGTTATGAAATTTATATATAAAAATAAATTTATAATAACTGCTATTTTAATAGCAATTATAATATTCGCATTTTACTTTATTCGCGACTATAGAGCAAGTAAGACTATTTATCAAAGTAGAATGGAAGATGAATACGTATCGATACCTAAAACATATGGGGTAAATGAATATGTTATTGTTAATGTATCTGCGGACACGTTAATTAAACAGTATTTTACTAATTTTAAAGTGGAAGTTCAAAGAAACATTGATAAGTCATATTTAAAGTTAGATGAGGAATATAGAAATAAAAGATTTCCTAATATTGAGGAATATAAAAAATATGTACAGAGTTTAAATTTATATAGCGCTAAACCTGTAAAATACAAAATTTATAACAAAGAAGGATATAAAATATATACAGTGTATGATAATAATGATAATTATTATGCATTTAAAGTAAAAGGAGTAATGCAATATACATTGTATTTAGATGATTATACAGTAGAAATAAGGTGATATGGTGAAACTAAGATTTAGAGCAGATGCTAAGGACGTAATGGTATTTATAATTTTTGCTATAGTATGGTTATTTGTTGTAGCACTTGCTGTTGTTAATGTTTCAGCATTTATTAATGATGAGTTATTTACTCTTAATTTCTTTTTAGCTTTTACACCTAACAATTTAGGTGCAACACTATTATGCTTTTTAGTAGGTATAATTGCTGCTTTTGCAGGTGTTAAATCAGTGTTTATTGAAAGAGATGAAGATTCTAAGGGAATAGGACTATCATTAAGCGAAAAGAAAGTAAAGAATTATTCAAGATGGGCAAAGGAAAAAGAAATACAAAAGAGTCAAAATGTTGTAGCTGTTGATCCACTTGCTGCTAAAGCCGATGCTGCAGGTATTCCTCTTATGATGAATCCTAAAACAGTATGGGTTGATAATGGTGGATATCATAATCTGGTTATAGGTTCTACTGGTGCAGGTAAAACTCAAACTACAGTACTTCCTATGGTTAATTTACTTGCTAAACATGATGAATCAATGATTATAACAGACCCTAAGGGTGAAATTTATGAGAATACAGCAGAGTATTTAAAGAGTTTAGGATATAATATAGTTCTACTAAATTTCCGTGATCCACAACAGGGAAATGCATGGAACCCAATGTATTTACCATATTCTTTGTATAAAGATGGTAATATAGATAAATCAGTAGAACTTCTAGAAGACTTAGCAGCCAATATACTTCATGATCCTACCGCTAAAGGTCAAGATCCATTCTGGGAAAACACATCTGCAGATTATTTCGCAGGTCTATCTTGTGCACTTTTTGAAGATGCTAATCCAAATGAAATAAACTTAAATAGTATAAGTTTAATGTCTACAATTGGAGAGGAAAAAATAGCTAATACTACTTATATCAAAGATTATTTTAGTTATAAAGATCCTGCTAGTACAGCTTATACTAAAGCTTCTTCAACATTAATGGCACCTAGTGATACTAAAGGAAGTATCTTATCAGTATTTAAACAAAAAATACAATTATTTGCATCTCGTGCAAATCTATCTGAAATGCTTGCAAATAACGATTTTGATATGCGTGATATAGGTAAAAAGAAAACAGCAGTATTTATAGTAATACAAGATGAAAAAACTACATATCACTCACTTGTTACAATATTCTTGAAACAATGTTATGAGACATTAATATCAGTTGCGCAAGAATCAGGCGGAAAACTTCCATATAGAACTAACTTCATACTAGATGAGTTTGCAAACATGCCGCCTCTAAAAGATGTTAGTACAATGATTACTGCAGCTCGTTCAAGAAATATTAGATTTACATTTATAATCCAGAACTTCGCACAATTAAATGAAGTATATGGTAAAGAAAATGGAGAAACAATTAAGGGTAACTGTGGTAATATTATTTATTTAATAAGTACAGAGCTTACCGCTCTTGAAGAAATAAGTAAAATGTGTGGTGAAGCTAAATCAAAAGAAAAAGAAAAGACTTCATCTACACCACTTGTTACAGTTTCAGATTTACAAAGATTAAGTCAATGGGAAACAATTATTTTAAGATTAAGAGAAATGCCTTTTAAAACTAAATTAACACCTAATTATCAAATGAATTGGGGACATGATTTTCCAAAGGCAGGATATCCTAAAAGAGAAAAACAAGAAGTTCAAACATTTGATATTAAATCATTTGTAAATGCAAAAAGAGAAGAAAAAATAAATAAAATGTTAAATGAAAATTCAATGGAAGAAGGACCATTACCTTTTGGTGGAATGCCTGGTATGCCTATGAATCCATTCATGGGTATGAATCCACAAACACCTCCTAGACCAAGTCAACCATCTTCATTTGACGTTGATGATTTAGTTAAGAGAATAGACGCTAAAATTGCTGAGTTAGAAGAAGAAGAAAGACAGGAAAAGGCTAAAGAAGAAGCAAATAAAGCCGCTGTTAATGCTAAAGTTATTGAAGAAGAACCAGAAAAGCCTAAAGCAGTTAATGGTGTTACAGATGATCAATTCTTTGATGATTTCTTCTCTGATGACTAAACTAATTAACTTTATATAAACCACCTTAATACATATAATGTATTAGGGTGATTTTATGTTAGAAAGTATTTCTGTATCAGAATTATATAATAAATCCAATATAATAGATATTCGAAGTATAGAAAAATACAATAATAATCATATTGAAGGTTCAATAAATATACCATTCGAAAAATTAATAACAAATCCTAGTAAATACTTAAAAAGAAATGAAATATACTATATATATTGTCAAAGAGGAGTTCAAAGTAGAAAAACCTGCCAAATCCTTAAAAATCAAGGCTTTAGAGTAGTAAATATTAATGGAGGATATGAGGCTTGGATATTAGAACAATAAGATTTGACAAATTATAATAAACATGATAATATAATTAGCACGTAAGGGGGAAATTATATGGAAAATAATGAAACTGAAATAATGAATAAAGAAAAAGCAAGTGATAGAATACGTAGAGAGAAATTTGGTTATTTCTCACCAAGACTTATTAGATCTGTTGATCCAGGTTTTGTATTAGTTCAAAGGAGTATATTTAATAAAAACTATTGGAAAATAAAAGAACCTGGAATTAGACTTAATGCTCCATGGCATCAAGCTAGATTAGTTGATATGAGGGAAGCTTGGATAGATTATCCAGATTTTGAATTTGTAACATCAGACAACATTATAGTTAAAGTAGATATTGCTGTTTTAGTTAGAATAGCTGATGAAGTAAGAACAAAAGCAGGTGAAGATGCTAAAAAAGCAAGAATAGAAAATATTAAATTAGCTTTATTTGAAAATAAAAACGTATTTGAACACATTTATTTCTTAATTAAAGATAGATTAAGGTTAGTATTTAAGTCAATTGATTCTGAGGAAGCACAAAAACTTGACATAAGTAACTCTGCTAGTGCTAATATGTATCCTGAATTAAAATCTTTAAAAGATGATTTAAATAATTTAAAAGATCAATATCGTATAGAAGTTAAGGGCATTAAAAATAAAAAGGTTCAATTACCTAAAGAAGTTTTAGATGTGTTTGCACAAAAAGCACTTAATGAAAGAAGAAAAGAAGCAACAGAAGTTTTAGCACAAACTAAAGTAGAAGTTGCCAAGAGAGATGCTGAAGTTAGAGAATTATTAGCTGAAGCAGATGCTAAAGCATATGCAACAAAGATGGAAGCTGAAGTTGTAGCTAGAGCAGCTTTAGTTGAAAAATTAAAACAAGCTGGTTTATCTGAAGAAAAGATTGTTGCATACTTAAATATGAGAGAAGCAGCAGGATCTAATGCAAATATAACTGCAATTTTAGGAGATAACACTGGTGCAGCATCAACTGTTGCTCAATTAGGTACAGTATACAATCAAGTAAAACAAAGTGTTGAAAATGGTGGAAGACAATATACAAAATAAAACATAAGGCGAATAAGTAATTTACTTATTTGCTTTTTTTTGCTATAATTTTTATAGGTGGTAGTATGGAATATTTCATTATTGGACTACTAGTTTTACTTATAGTATTAGTGATTATATTAATACTAAAAGATGGTAAAAAAGACGTAGAAAAATTAGATAGATTAGAGATTAATGTAATAAAAGAAATAAGTGATTTTAAAAGTGATTTTTCACGTAGTTTAACAGAGGACTTTAATAATCAAACTGAAAGATTAGATAAAAGATTAAGATTAATTGATGATAGAGTAAATGAAAGATTAGATGAGAATTTTGAAAAAACTAATAAGACATTTACAAACGTACTTGAAAGATTATCTAAAATAGATGAGGCACAAAAGAAAATAGATGCACTATCTACTGATATAGTATCTCTTCAGGGGGTTTTGACTGATAAAAAAACAAGAGGTATATTTGGAGAAGTTAATCTAGATCACATTCTATCAAATGTATTTGGAAAGAATAATGATAAAATATTTAAATTACAATATCCATTTGAAAATGGTACTATTGCAGATGCAGTGCTATTTACACCAGATCCACTTGGTACAATCGCAATAGATTCAAAATTCCCACTTGAACATTATCAAATGATGGTAGATAAAAACAACAGTGATTCTGTAAGAAGTCAAGCGGAAAAATTATTTAAAACTGATATGAAGAAACATATAGATGCTATAAGTGATAAATACATAATACCTAATGTAACTAGTGATCAGGCAATATTATTTTTACCAGCAGAAGCAATATTTGCTGAACTTAATGCATATCACACAGAAATACTTGAATATGCATATAAAAAAAGAGTTTGGATAACAAGCCCAACAACACTTATTAGTACGCTTACAACAATTCAAGTAATTATAAAAAATCTTGAAAGAGATAAATACGCTAAAGTTATACATGGTGAATTAAGATTACTCGATGAAGAATTTAAGCGCTATAAAGAACGTTGGGATAAACTTTATAGAAGTATTGAAACAGTATCTAAAGATGTTAAAGACATACACACTACAACAGATAAAATTACTAAAAGATTTAATAGTATTAACCAGGTAGAAATGGGTGAAATAGAAAATGAGAAATAAAGGCATCAAAATTCTAATCATAGGAATAATATTTTTATTTATTGGGTTTATAAATGTGCAAGCAGATGATGGCGATAAAGATTGTGGCGGAACAGATGTTGAATTTATTTTTTCAGCAGATGGCTATGTAAAATCATTTCGCGGAAAGAGTTCCGATGTGACTATATATATATCGGATGCAGTAAAACAAACACAATATTCAGAAATTTCAGAAGGTAAGTGTCCAAAGTTTTATGTATGTGCTAAGCGCTCTATAGATATATGGCCGCCAAAGATTCCTCCTTTTGCATATGAATATCATTTGTTTACAGATTCTATGGATGCAGCAAATAATAATTATACC
>JAEEGL016342818.1_pt1 | contig 11304 bp, 17 predicted proteins | sample 9134231 | NCBI WGS metagenome assembly JAEEGL01 (sample SAMN16246548, study PRJNA631951) | gut metagenome | biome: gut microbiome; feature: rumen; material: fiber-attached | host: Bos | place: Iran: Karaj | collected 2018-10
GGCACGCCGTACATCAGGCGCATCTCGCCGCGGTCGCGCACAACAGGTTCGGGCTCAGGCTCCACTTCCGGCTCTGCCAACTGCTTGTGGCAGTGGCACGAAGACAATCCCATAGCGCCCATCACGGTGACGAGCAGCCAGTTTTTCAGTTTGAGGAATTTAACTTTCATACAAAAATAACGGCGTTATATCGAAAATATTGTGTACTTTTGCAACCGATTTTAGACCAAACTGATGAGCAAGACAATCATAGCAGGTCCCTGCAGCGTGGAGAGCCGTGAGCAGCTGCGCGAGGTAACAGCAACCCTCGCCAACATGCCGCAGGTGACGCTTATACGCGCTGGCGTATGGAAGCCACGCACCCGTCCTGGCGGCTTCGAAGGCCTCGGCGAGCCCGCACTGCAGTGGATGCAGGAGCTGACGCGCGAATACGGCGTGCGCTACTGCTGCGAGGTGGCGCGTCCCGAGCATGTGGAACTCTGTCGCCACTACGGCGTCGACACCGTGTGGCTCGGTGCCCGCACCACCGCCAACCCCTTTATGGTCGAGGAGATATGCGAGGCCTTGAAAGGCAGCGGCATGCACGTGCTTGTTAAGAACCCCGTCTGTCCCGACGTGCGACTGTGGCTTGGAGCCATCGAACGCGTGCGCGAGGCCGGCATCGCCGCCGTCACTGCCGTCCACCGCGGCTTCAGCATGTACAACAACCAAGGCTTCCGCAACGCGCCCCTGTGGGAGATTCCCATGGAGCTGCGCCACGAGATGCCCGACGTGCCGATGCTCTGCGACCCCAGCCATATCGGCGGCAGCCGCGAGCTGATAGAGCCCATAGCCCTTGCGGCACAGATGCTCGACTACGACGGTCTGATGGTCGAGGTACACCCCCACCCCGACGACGCCTGGACTGACGGCAACCAGCAAATCGCACCCAACGAGTTGACATCTTTACTTGACAAATACCTCAACGCCCCTGCTCCTGCCGCCGACAACCTCTCGCAACGCCTCACGCCACTGCGGCAGCAGATCGACGACATCGACCACAGCCTCCTCACCCTCCTGGCACGCCGCATGGCCCTCTCAAGCCAGATAGCCGACATCAAACGCGAGCTCCACAGCCCCGTCTACCAGTCGGCCCGCTGGGCCGACATCCTTGCCGACCGCCTGCAGCTTGCCGCCGCCCTCGGCCTCGACGCCGACTTTACAAAAGAGATGCTAGAAAAAATCCATGGCGAAAGTGTCCGCGTGCAGCTGGAAAGCTAAGATGCGGTGCCTGCATTGAGATATAATGCAACCTATTTCTTCACCTTCAATAACAGCCGCAGTATCTTTATTACAACCTTGATGGCTGTCCCTGCGGCAGGGATGGTCTTCGCCACATCCTCGGCGATGTCGAGAATCTCGGCCAGGGGCACTTTCTGCACCAGCGCCGCGATGTCGGTTTTATTCTCCTTCTCCATCCTGCTGCATATTTTTAAGGTTAATGATGAAGTCGGTCAACTTCGAAGCATCACGGCCCGTCTTCTGCTGGTACTCGTCCACACGCCGCAGCAGACCGTCGAGGTCGATGCCCTTCAGCATTTTGCGAACGGCATCATTTGTCAACTCTCCAGTCTTGTCCTTGGCGGTAGAAATGAATTGCGATGCACTCGACTTGGCATTCTGTGCCGCTGACTGTGCATCCTGCTTCAATTTGTTGATATCAAAGAGTGCCATATCTTATCCGAAATATTCGATAACTCCGAGAATGAAAGCGGGGATGAAAAAAAACTGGATGGCGTAGCCGATGGCTGTCAGGAAGCGGCTACCGGCGAGGTCAGCGCTGCTTTTGATCCAGAACCAGCGGGGCGGCACAGTGTCGGCCCAACCCACGATACCGACCACGAGTCCGATGACGGCGCTCACAATGCCCAACCAGAGTGCCAGACCCGACGGATCCTCCAAGAAATACAGCCCACCGAGAATGAAGATGATGGGCCCGATGTACTGGAATATCCAAAGAAAGAATGCCATAATTATGTGGTTTTATTTGCCTATTACTACTTCACCCCGTAGAGTTGCTTCCAGTAGGGTGAGTCGCTGGGGCGAATGAGGTATTCTTCGGTGTGCAAGCCTACGGGGTGATTGTGTTCGAGATTGCGGTTGAGCACGTCGGCGATGTTCAAGATGGCACTGTACACCTCATTGTCGAACACCATTAACTTGTACGACAGCGAGAGTACTAGTACATTGGCTTCAGTGCGTGCTTGCAGCCAGCGGGCGATATTGGAGGGTATCAGCTTGGGCTGCACCTGGTGGGCATCAATCGTAAGGCCGACTTTCTCGTCGAGAGTGTGCTGCATATCGTTGAAGAGCCGTTTGAGTGTGGCGCGATCGGGGGCTATGCCGCCCTCGAAGTCGAAGCTCTTCTCGCCCGTCTCGCCACCAAACTCGAAGTGCAGGTGTGTACGGTCCTTGATGCGTTGCTCGCCCACCACGACGATAATCCAATCGCCTTTGCCGCGTCCTTCCAGCGAATCGGACAGGAATTGTTTTAAGGCTGGGAAGTCTTGGTTTTTTTCTGTGATGCTGTAGAAAGAGCAACGACGCTGGCGGTCGGCATGTTGCATAGAGTAACGCTCGTTGGCCACATAGTTGAAACCGCCCAACTGCGCCAAATGCCAGTCGAAGTAGCTCAGGCCGTTGTCACCCACCCCGATGGGATTGACGATGGTGACACTGGAGCCGCGCTCCACATGGCTGCCGTAGTCGGTATTGATATGGAATTGGTTGACAACAACCCTGTCAGCTTTCCTGTCACGCTCCGTAATGGCTGCGGCGAGGTTCTTGATGCGCAGATTGTTCGAGGCTCCAACCGATTTCACAATTTCCTCGTCGCTTAGGTGGAGCAGGAGGGTGAGGTCACCGAAGCTGATGTTTTTAGCGGGCCAATAGATACCTTCGCGCTGCAAGCTACGCAGCAACATCATCTCGTTGATGGCAGCGGCGTTGTCTATGAGTTCCTGTTTCTTCTCCTCTTCCTCCATCACTTCGCTGAACGAGCTACCCACCAAGCCAGCAGGCACCGCGAAGATGGCTATGCCGAGGATGCCCACCAGGCAGGCGATAATCTGGCCTGCAAGGGTCACGGGCGGCATGTCGGCGAATCCGCCGGGGTCGCCGATATACTGGGCGAATGCCCAGATGACCGACTTCCAGCCATTCTCGTAGACCTCAGGCTGTGCCTCGTGCTCCACAAAATAGAGGATGAACGAGAGGATGAGCGTCACGATGGCAAGGAACTCGAGCGAGACGAGCAGCTCGCGGCTTTTGTTGCTTATAGCCTTCGAGAGTATGCGGAACGCCTTCAGGTAGCGGAACACCCGCATCAGACGGGCGATTCGCAGAGCCTTGAGCAGGCTGTATGGGATGGGCAGCAGGAAGGCGATGTAGAAGGTGTAGGTCGACAGGATGTCGATTAACCCGTAGAACGAGAAGCAGTAGCGCAGCCTTCCCTTGAAGCCTTTGTACTTCGGGTCAAGCAGGTCGGCGCACCAGATGCGCAGCGACACCTCGATGGTGAAGAATATCGTAGTGAAAAGGTCGACAGCCTTGAGCCACGAGCCGTAGCGGTCGGCGATGGAGTCGAAGGTGGAGAGGAACACCTCGACGGTGCTCACTATGATAAGGCCGATAATAATCCAGTCGGCGACATTCTGCCACTGCTTGGTACGCAGATTGTCGTCGAAGACGCGAGCAAGCTCGTGCTTTATCTTGTTTGTCATCTCTTCTTGGCTCTTTCGCGTTCGCGGGCAAGTTCTTCGCGGGTGCGCTCAATCTCGCGTTTGAGGTCTGTGATGTGGCGGTCGTGCGAAGCGGCATGCTCGATTTTCATTTTGCGGTAGTTGGCCTTGCTGTTGGGCGAACTGGCACCCTTGACGAGGTTGGCATAATGCTCGTTGTCGCGTTTCTTGGCTTCACGTTCGGTGGCTACGCGTGCGCGCAGCTCGACGAGGCGTTTGCGGTAGTATTCTACGCTCATGGTGTTTAAGGTTTAACGTTTGACGTTTAAGGTTTGACGTTTAAGGTTTAATGTTTACGGTTATACATTATAGTAATGTATCGGATTCTGTGTACCCTTCACCTTGGGTAGGTGCTTGTTGATGTAGCGGTGGTAGATTTCTGGGTTGTTCTGCTCGGTGATTTCGTAACCCTCGAACATCCAGCGGTGAGGGTCATTCGGTTCGTGCATCCACTTGTCCTTATATGGCACGAAGATAGCGCGCACCACACCGCGGTACTCGCTCAGCACATATTGTACATTCTTGGCACGGGCAGGCGAAAGTTTCCAACTCTTGCGCGTGGCCTCGTAAATGTTGGGATGATTCTCGCTCTTGAGGTTGTAGGTGCCGTTGATGTTGATGGTCAGCACACGGTCGGTGATGCCGTTTTCCTCCAGTTCGCCGCTGTTGTAGAGGGCTTCCAGCTCCTCGGCGGTCTTAATGCCGCGGTCGAATTGATGATGGCCGGCTTGTATGTTGGTGATGTTGGCCACCGAGGCGAAGTCGCGGAAGGTGAGCAGGTCTATCAGCACGCTCTCAACGAGGAATGCCTCTTTCTCCTCCATTCCGTGACGGGCAATGTAGTAGCGCACCTCTTTGCCTGCACCTTGAATATCGCGTATGGTGTTCAGCTTCTCGCTCTCGGCATCGGTTGACTCGGCGCAGCGCAGGTGGGCAAAGACGCGGTCGCCTTTGCCCTTGCCCACATAAAATATCTTCCCGTCACGCGGATCCACCAGCAGGTAGACGTAGTATTTCAACGCCTCCTCAGTCCTTGGTGAAAAGTCTTGTAACATTTTACAGTTAACGTATTATGGTTGTGCAATGGCTCCATACGGCTTCACTGTTTACTGCTGCCTCTTTGTTGGGAACAATTAGTTTTTTCAAAGAAGAACAATATCCAAAAGCATTATATCCAATTTTCTTCACTGAATTTGGTATGATTGCTTTCTCGAGTTTCTCACATTGATAAAATGTATGTCCATCTATCATTGTTACACCATTAGGTATGATGGCTTTGGTTAAACTTTTGCATTCTTTGAATGCGGAACTACCAATCGATGAGACATTCTTGAAGTCAATGCTCTGCAGACCCTTGCATTCTTGGAAAGCCGACTGACCGATTGTGCTGACATTCTTGAAGTCGACGCTCTGCAGACCCGTGCAGCCTTGAAAAGCCGAAAGGCCGATGGTGCTGACGTTTTTGAAGTCGACGCTCTGCAGGCCCGTGCAGGCAAAGAAAGCCTTTTCATCCACCTTGGAGCATTCTCCTGGCAGATTTACTTTGGTGATTTTTGTGCAGTTGGCAAAAGCAAGGCGGCTAATAATGGTTACCTTAAAGGATCCTTCGCCTTTGGTAACTGCATCGGGGATAGTGATTTCACCCTGCGGTTCCTCGTCCCACATGCCATCGTATTCTGACACTACCTCGGCGTGCTGATCGACAATTTTGAAGAAGAGTTTATTCTGCCCCTGTTTCAGCACCAACCTTCCGTCACCATTGTCTTCACATTTAGTTGCATTATTGGCCTTTGCTTTGGCTTCCGCTATCGCTTTGGCCTTTGCTTCCATCTCCGCTTTAGCTCTAGCCTCTATTTCTGCTTTCGCCTTTGCTTCTGCCTCTGCCTTAGCTTTGGCGGCTTCTTCTGCGGCTTTCAAGGCTGCGGCAGCTTTAGCACTTGCCTCAGCTTCGGCTTTTGCTTTGATTGCCGCCTCTTCTGCGACTTTTAGGGCAGCTGCCTTTAGTGCTTCTGCTCCTTGTGCGGCAGCGGAGACTTCCTGCGCAGGAGTCGTAGCTGGTGCGCCAGCTTTCTTCTTATAGAGGAACGGCGACGCCAGACCCTTCTGACGGTAGCATTCGGGAATCATCTTGCCGACGAAGAGGTTGCGGACATTGAACTCGGCAACCTCGCCCTCGAACTCGATGCGCGAGGCATCGGTGGGGCTGGTGTACCAACGCGTCACATGATACACCTCCTGCACTATGCCGCCCACCACGGACAGCACATACTGATACGGCATAGCGCTCTCCAGCTTGGCACGCCACGCCTTTCGGGTGGTCTCGTAGAGGCTGCCACCACGCTCGCCGTTGATGACGCTTTCCTTTACTTTGATGATGATGTAGTCGATGCCCTCTGGCTCGGCATACACAGGAGCTTTGTTGACTTCGTCGCTCATAGTTCGTTATTATTTAGTTTTATTAAAATTGGAATCCTGCGGGCGGGCGAACGCCCGCAGGATTGGTTGTAAGCAGGGCTTACTTGGCGGCACCGCAGAGGGTGACGTCGTTGGGGGCGAGGGCCGTGTCGGCGGCGTTGGCCACCTGGACACCGATGCCGTACATCTCGACAATCTTCTTTTCGAAGTTGCCGACCTGCATGTTGCCGACCACTTTCAGTTCGCCACCTTTGGCGCCTTCGGCGCGGATGGAAGCGAGGGTGGCATCGTCATCGGCCATGCGACCTTTGCAGGTGGGGCTCATGTAGACGCGGAGCGTCGAACCGAAAGCCTTCTTGAAGTCAGCCTTGAGGGTTTTCACCTTCATTTGTCCTTTTAATGCAATTTCTGCCATAATTTTGAAATTTTAAAGGGTTAATAAAAAGGGTTTATTTTAACTTAATGTTAAGTTCAGGTTCGGTCTTGACCATGTCGGCCACGAGCAGGATGGCTATCTCTTCCTCGATGCCGAGGGCATTGGCCATCACCAGGAGGTTGCTCACCTCGGAGGTGGTCAACTCGCCGTCGGCCAGGAGCATCTGCATGGCGGCTTCGTAGACGATGCCAATCTCTTCGTCGGCCACAGCCTCGGCGGCGTCGAGCAATGCGGCGTTGGCGTGGTTGTCGGTCATCTTGGCGAAGGCCTTGACCTGTGCGTCGACGGCTTTCTTGAAAGCTTTCTCGTCGAGCTCAAGGGCGTCGGCTATTTCCTCGACGGTGATTTTCTCGGCCTCGTCGTACACGTTGTCGGCCCAGATGGCGGAAGCAATAATCGTTGCAATATCTTCTATGCGTGTTTTCATTGTTCTGGTCCTCCTATCTATTATTTGAACAAACGTTTGATGCGGTTCTTGAGGCTGCCCTGTGCTTTGCGGGCTTTGGCCATGCGGGCGCAGATTTCCTTGCCCTCTTTGGTGCGTTTGTCGACGGTGCCGTCTTTGGTCTTCTTCACTGGGGCCTTCTTGGCGGGGGCGGCTTTCTTGGCTGCGGGTTTCTTTGTTGTTGCCATAATAATAGTTTTTAGGTTATTTTTTCTTGGCCAGTTTGCGTGCTTTGGCTGCGGCTTTGCGGGCCTTTGCCATACGGGCGCAGATCTCCTTGCCCTCTTTGGTGCGTTTATCGACGGTACCGTCCTTGGTCTTTTTCACGGCGGGTTTCTTGGCCGGGGCAACCTTCTTGGCTGCGGGTTTCTTTGTTGTTGCCATAATAAAAGATGTTATTTGATGATTTCGAATTCGGTGCGGCGGTTCTCGGGCGACATGGGGTCGTCGGTGTTTTTGAGCTTGCTGCTGCCGAAGCCTGCTGCCTCGAGGCGACTGGCGTCGATGCCGCCATGCTCGACGAGGAAGGTGACGGCGGCCTGCGCGCGAGCCTCGCTGAGCTTCTGATTGTGGTTGGCGTCGCCTTCGGCGCTGGTGTGTCCCTCGATGCGGAGCTTAAGCTCGGGGTATTTGTTCATCAGCTTGGCGAGGTCGTGCAGGACGAACTTGGCGTCCTCGCTGAGGTCGGCTTTGTCGAGCTGGAACTGTGCGGCGTTGAAGTTGTCTTCGATTTCCTCGAGTTGATGGACGTAGACGGTTTCGACGACGGTGTCGGTCACGGTGATTACCTGCGGCTCGGCTTTGGGGCGGCAGAGCAGTGCGATGACAATGCCGACGACGGCGAGACCCAGGAGCAGCCACACCCACCAGGGGATGTGCTTCTTCTCGACGACTTTCTCGATGATGATGGGTTTCCAGTTGTTGAGGTATTCGAGCTCGAAGAAGCCCAGCTTGCCACGGGCGCCCTTGGTGAACTCGGCGACGTAGATGTCGTAGCGCTTAGCCCATTCGACCAGCTTGGGGAACTTGTCGCTGCTCCACATCTGGAGCACAGCCACCTCGCTGCCGTCCTTGAGCTTGAGCATGGCTTTCTCTTCTTCGTAGAAGTAGTTGGTGCGAAGGCTCTTTTCGTCGTTCTTGTGGGCTTCGACGTAGGCTTTGCGCTCGTTGGGGCCGAGGAAGAGGTCGCTACCCTGGCCGAACTGCTCCTTGGGGAAGGCACGGTTGAGGCTCTCGACGGTGGAGTCGGGGTAGATGAGCAGGTAGGCGTGGGCGATGCCGAGGGCAGTGCGGCTCATATTCTCGCTGCGCACCAACACTTTGGCGGTGCTGGGATAATTGGTTGTTTGAATCTCTGACATATACTGATTGTTTGATTGTTTGATTGCTTGATTGCTTGATTGTTTGATTGCGCTAATGTGTTTTTCTAATATTGAACCTGGCGGACGGTCTCCCGTCCGCCAGATTGAGTATTGTTTACTTGGCGTACTTAGCCTTGAGGGCGTCCATGTCGGCCTTTTTGGCGTTTTTGGGGATGTCGGGGAGTTTGGCGAGGGTCATCTCGTCGAGGGCGAGCACCCAGTCGTCGGCCGAAGCGACCTGGACTTTAAGTCCGAAGTTCTCCATCATGTCTTTCTCGAAGCCACCGACGGTCTTGCTGCCGCGGCACTCGTAGCTGCCAGTCTTGGTGGCGATCTCGCTCACCTTTTCGGCGCCAGTGAGGCGCTTGTTGCCCTGGTACACGCGCAGCGTGCCACCGAACTCTTCTTTGAAACGCTCGCAGAGCGTCGACACCAATAGGCGTCCGTCAACTTTGATTTCCATAGTTGTATTGTTTTAGATTAGTATTATTTGCCATTGATAAAGTCCACCAGTGCTTGACTACATAAGGTGTTTAATAAAAACTATTATGCCCAAAACTATTGCTGACTCTATTGCCAAGTAGAGCAGCCATGTAATAAACATATAAATAGTGAGAATAATCTTTGAAAAGACCGACAGTTGTTTGGCTTCTTTAAACTCCGATAACAAACTCCAGGGTAATAGTAGTACACTTATTAAATGTGCCATTGGTGCCAATATTTTGAATATTGTTTTAAAACATGGAACAATGAACTTATAGTATTTTAGCGTACGGAGTACCCAATTAAAATTTATGAAAGCAATTCCTTCTGCTATTTTGTAATAATGTTTCACTCGCTCTTCTGTCGCATTAATTCCGTCATAATATTCATCCTTGTTCCTTTTCCCTCCACCAAACGTATAAGAAGATTGTATCCTGTACCCGGTTTTCGTTCTCCTGTCTTGTACCTTATGTTCTATCGTTCTTATTTCTGATGTTGTTAGCACTCTCCATAATTCAGATTTCTCATATCTGTAAGTATTAATAAAATTCATTCTTTCTCCTTTCTTTTATTGATTATTATTGCCATCTTTTATGCATTTTGCCAGCTCAAACATTGCTCGCAGGCGGGAGTTGTTCTTGCAGAATGGAGCATCGTCAATATTGGCTTTGGCAATGTTGAACACCACATTGTTGCCTTTGTCGTCTTTTTCGAACCAATGCTCCACACTCCATTCGTAGCTTTTGCGGTTAAGCACCAATGAGAGGTTGCCGCGTATTATTTTGCCTACAAACCACAGCAGACGGTCCAGATGGTCGTATGATATGTCGACACCCAGACGTTTAATAAGGTCGTCGATGGCTTGCGTATATGCGACAATGGTCTTATCTCCCTCCATACGCTGGTTAGAGTCTTTGATTGTGAGTTGGTATGTCTTCTTTCCGAAACCACAGTAGCTCCATATCCTCGGATACATCTCGCAAGCTATGGAATCGTAGATTGGAAATCCGTATCCTGTCTCGAAATAGGCATACTTGCTTATCAGAGAAACTGCCACACCCTTATCCGAGCCATCTTTTCCAATGCCATAGTTCTCGGCAAAGAGGTTGAAGTCTTTGCCATCAATCTTACCGTCAAACAAAGAAGTATCACGCTTCTCGAGGATGAACTCCATAAAGAGGTTGGGCAACGCTTTTTTTTGGTCGAGGCAGTGCAACTTCTCTGCCAGTTCCTGTAATGCGTAGTAGCGACGGTTCATCTGGGTTGAGTACATGCTGTCAATGACCGTCAGACGCAGCAGTATGCCGCTTAGCGTCCTGTCTTTGGTTGCATTGAACACACTTTCAATTGCCGCCTTGTCTGAGGAGAACCCATCAACGTCATCGCAATAGATATCACACTGTTTCAAACCGTAGAGGATATCCCTGACCTGTTTGATATGGTCGGCATCTATGTCGCACGTATGAGACATAGAATTTTTACTTGTATTCGCCGCGGGCGGCCTGACCGATGGTGATATTATTCGGAACGAGGACTTTGCCGGCTTTGTCTTTGATCTGAACGGTGACGCCGAAGTTCTGGTCGAAGAGTTTCTCGGCATCGCCAACCTTCATGGAGCCTTTGATCTTGAGGCCGTCGGCTTTGGTGTTGACTTCCTTGGTGGTCTTGCTGTTGAGGGCAGCGAGGGTCATCTCGGGGTCGGCAAGGGTAACGCCCTTGTAGAAGGCGAGGGTGAGGTCGAAGTTTTTCATGAAGTCGGCCGAGATGGTTTTGAGTTTTTTGTTCGGTGCGACGGTGAATTCAGCCTTGTTGAAGGCGTCTTTGATGTTGTTGAGAAGTCCCATGATGAATATTGTTTTTTGGTTGAAAATGCTTGTTTGTGCCTTTGCTTTGGGGGTTGTTTTTATGTTGTTTTTTTTGTTATAAAACGATGGTGCAAAGTTACAAAAAAGTTTTTAACTGTGCAAAAAAAAGTTTTTTGAGTGTCACCCCTACGGGGTTCGGGATGGGGGGGAGAGGGGTGCCTACCGTGGGTTGCACCCACGGCTAAATTGTGGCGCCCCGACGGGGCTGTGGAAGTATGGATGCAGGGATAAAACAAAAGCCTTCCGCTGGGGGCGGAAGGCTTGGAATTGTTTCTCGTTAGGGGTTTGTTACTCGGCTGGGAGGACGCTGACGAAGGAGCGGTCTTCGCGGCCTTTGTGGAATTTGACGACGCCGTCGATGAGGGCGTAGAGGGTGTGATCCTTGCCCATGCCGACGTTCTGGCCGGGGTTGTGGACGGTGCCGCGCTGGCGGACGATGATGTTGCCGGCGATGCATTTCTGACCGCCAAAAATCTTAACGCCTAAGCGTTTGCTTTCGGATTCACGACCGTTGCTGGAA
>JAEEGL016873529.1_pt1 | contig 11304 bp, 8 predicted proteins | sample 9134231 | NCBI WGS metagenome assembly JAEEGL01 (sample SAMN16246548, study PRJNA631951) | gut metagenome | biome: gut microbiome; feature: rumen; material: fiber-attached | host: Bos | place: Iran: Karaj | collected 2018-10
ATTGTGCTGAAGCCATCGCTGCACGGAGGCATGGCGGGCTGCCGCGAGTGGATAGCCCTGGCCCGGGAAGAGGGCATCGGCTCGTGGATGACCAGCGCCTTGGAGAGCAACATCGGCCTGAACGCCATAGCGCGGTTCTGCACCGACGTCTACGGCTCGCACATCACCATGCCCCAGGGCCTCGGCACCGGACTGCTCTTCACCGACAACATACCTATGCCTTTAGAGATTCGTGACGACCAGCTCTGGCATACAGGCAGATGAGCACTTGCAGTGTATACGAAGCATCAACCACAAATCATACGAATGTTACGAATGGGGCCTACTCCCCTCTGAGCAGCTACCAAGACAACAAATGATATGACCCTAGAAGCGTTCATCGACGAATGGCAGAGCGACAGCCCTTACGTCAGCGTGCACACCAGCGGCTCTACCGGCAAGCCGAAGCCCCTGCTGGTGGAGAAGAGCCGCATGGAGGCCTCGGCCCGCGCCACCTGCAACTTTCTGCGCCTGAAGCGGGGCGACACCGCCCTGCTATGCCTGCCGCTCGACTACATAGCCGGGAAGATGATGGTGGTGCGCGCCCTCACCTGCGGCCTGCGGCTTGAAAGCGTGGAGCCGGGCGGACATCCGCTCCTTGACAGGAGGATAAGCGCTCTGGCCGACCAACAGTTCGACTTCGCCGCCATGGTGCCCCTGCAGGTGTGGAACTCGCTGCAGACCCCCGTTGAGCGCCACCGCCTCATGCAGATAAGGCACCTCATCATAGGCGGCGGGGCCATTGACGACGCGCTGGCCCAAGAGCTGCGCCAATTCCCCAACAATGTGTGGAGCACCTACGGCATGACGGAGACGCTCTCGCACATAGCCATGCGCCGGCTGAACGGCCCCGATGCCACCGAGTGGTACACCCCGTTGCCGGGGGTTAGCATCGCGCTCAGTGCCGACGGCTGCCTCATGATTGACGCCCCTGCCGTGTGCCCCGAGCCGCTCGTCACCAACGACATGGCCGTAACGGCCCCCATCGGGAGTGCGGGAGCGGCAACAGCCTTCCGCATACTGGGGCGCAAGGACAACGTCATCTGCTCTGGCGGCATCAAGATTCAGGCCGAAGAGGTGGAAGCCCTGCTGCGCCCCCACCTGAAAGCCCCCTTCTGCATCACCCGCAAAAAAGATGAGCGCCTGGGCGAGGCCGTGGTACTGCTCACCACAGAGGGCGACACCGAGCGCATAGCCGCCCTGTGCCGGCAGGTGCTTCCACGCTACTGGATGCCGCGCCACTATGTGAGCGCCCCCACCCTGCCCATGACCGAGACAGGAAAGATAGCGCGCGGCGAGGCCGAGAAAATAGTAGCAACAAAATACGGCTGCTAAGTATGGAAACCTAACAGCCGTAAGTGTGGTTAGCTTTGACTAACGCTTGCTGGTGACGTCGCGCTCGTACTGCTGTATGGCAGCGATGAACTCCTCGCCCACAGGCACGTTGTTCTTCAGGTTGAAGTAGTCGTAGACGGCGCCGAAAGGCATTGACTTGGCCTCTTCCATCAAGGCGAGGCGCTCGAAGTACTGCCCGTTGTCCTCATACTCACGCAGCTTCTGCTTCGGCTCGAGCAGAGCCTGGAGAATGCACTTCTGCGTGGCGCGGCTGCCAATGATATAGGCACCGATGCGGTTGATGGAGGCGTCGAAGTAGTCGAGACCTACGTGGGCGCGGTCGAGGGCGTCGCTGCGCACCAGCTCCTTGAAGAGGTCGAGCGTCTGGTCGTTCATAATGGTCACGTGGTCGCTGTCCCAGCGCACGGGGCGGCTGACGTGGAGCATCAGCTCGGGAACGTACATGAGCAGGGTCGACACAAAGTCGCTGACGTTCTCCGTAGGCTCATAGTGGCCGGTGTCGAGGGTGTAGATGCACTTGCGTGTGGCGCAGTAGGCGGTGTAGAAGTCGTGGCTGCCCACGGTGTAGCTCTCCAGACCGATGCCAAAGAGCTTAGCCTCGAAGCAGTTCTTCACCCAGTCGAGCTTCTCCTCCATGACCTCGTCGAGTGAAGCGGCCAGAATCTCGCGGTACTTCTTGCGCTGTACGGGAATATCCTTCATGCCGTCGTGCACCCAGATGTTCATGATGCAGGGGTCGTTCTGTGCCTTGCCCATGGCGTCGGCAATCTTGCGGCAGCGCTTGGTGTGCTCAATCCAGAAGTCGCGTATGCCCTTGTCGGGGTTGGCCAGCGTTAGGTCGCCGCTCTTCGGGTGCGAGAACGAGGTAGAGTTGAAGTCGAGCTTCATGTTGTTCTCCTTGGCCCAGTCAATCCAGCTCTGGAAATGCTCCACACCGCACTGGTCGCGGTCAACGAACTTGCCGCCGAAGTCGCCGTATATCTCGTGGAGGTTCAGGCGGTGGTTGCCGCCGAGCAGTGTCTTCACGAACTCAATGTCCTGGCGCACCTCGTCGATGGTGCGTGCACGGCCGGGATAGTTGCCCGTAGTCTGAATGCCTCCGCTGAGGGCCTCGTTGCGCTCAAAGCCTACAACGTCGTCGGTCTGCCAGCAGTGCAGCGAGAGCTGCTGTTTCTGTAGCTGGTCAAGTACTGCGTCGGTGTCGACGCCAATGGCTGCGTAGCGCTCTTTTGCTACAGCGTAAGCCTGTTCAATCAAGTTTGCTTTCATCTTTGATAATAATTTGGTTGATATGGTAAGAAATTGTTTGTTTGTCTATGGAAAGGAAATGGTTACATACTTAAAAGGTGCACGGGAGTGTGAGCAGCTGGTAGTAGAGTGTGCGTGCCAGGCGCTGGTGTCCCTCGTCGTTGGGGTGCAGACGGTCAGTAGCGGCATTGTTGAAGTAAGGAGCATGGACGTCGAGCAGAGGGAAGAGCCCGCCGGTGGCATTCCAGTCGATGACGGGCACCGACCAGATGTTGGCGGCCTCCTTCACTGACTCCACGTAGGCATCGAGGTACTCGCCACACTGATTGGTGTACGACTCGTCGCACTGCCAGTTTTTCTCGTTGGCATGGAAGTCGGCGCGGTGTATGGGGGTGAGCAGCACTATCTGCTTTGTGGGGAAGGTGCGCTTCAGCGAGTCGAGCGCAATGTTGATGCGGCCGCGATAGGTGGTAGCATCCATCGACGGTGTGCGCTGGCGGCGCGTCACCATGGCTTTCGGCTGGCCGTGGCCATACTCCACCTGCGTCACGCGCTCATCCCACCACTCACCTATGGGCACGCCGTTGTTGTAGTCGTTGGTGCCCATGAACACGATGATGGCGTCTACCTCCTGACCGTGCTCTCGCAGCAGCTGGTCGGTCTGTCGGGGAATGTCATTCCACTGGCGTCCGCTCACACCATAGACGTAGGCCTGCTGGGCGAGCCAGTCTTCCAAGAAACCCCAAAACTTCTTTTTCGAGGCTTTGTTGCGCGGGTCGGTGATGGAGTCGCCGAAATAGGCCACGCGCTTTCCCTGCCAGGGGTGAACCACGCTCTGCTGCGCAGAGCCGAGCGACGCCTGGCAAACGACTACGGTGAGTATTAGTAACAAACGTTTCATATCATTTTACGGGTATTACGTAGAACTTACGGTCGGGGCAGAAGTCTATCATCCACTGGTCGACGATGATGTGGTGGTCGAGGGCTTTGATGTAGAGCTTGTGCGACCCCTTTGTCAGGTGTACAGTGGTCTTGTTGAGCGATTGTCCGCGCAGCACACTCTGTTTCCACCGCTCCGAGCGATAGGGTGTCTTCAGCGAGATGGTATCGGGCGCCACATGGGCAGTGCCGTCGATGTCCACACAGTAGCGCAAGTCGCCACGGTCGTTTGGCTGCGTGGGAATCATCGCCGTGTAGAGCACTGCGTCGCCCTCTTGTGGACTGTCAAACTCATACGTCAGCGTTGCATCCTTGGGCAATGCCACGGCGCTCATGGAGTGGCCCAGCATCTGTATGGCAGCCCCACCTCCGTCACCACCCTGTGAGGAAGGAGTGTAATCAGCATAGTCGCAGGCGTTGCGGGCAATGAGCGCCCCCACTGAGGGATGCTGCGGGAACTGTGTGCGCACCTCGCCGAAGACGGGCAGGTCGCGGGGAGCGGCCGACATCAGGCCGTGCCACTTGCCGTGGTTCATGGTGTTATAGTGCTCCGTCAGCAGCTTTATCTCTTCGTATGCCTGCTGGCTCTGCGGCTCGTAGGAGAGCATCTTGCGCGTCATGGCAGCCGAGGCATGCACGGGGTAGAGCACGTGTGCAAAGTAGGCATCGTCGAGGAAGTCTCTCACCAAGGGATGCCAGGTGTCGACGGTAGCCTCTATGCGGGCGAAAGCCTCCATGCGGCGGTAGCCTTCGCTGAGCGAGAACTCCGTGCTGGCGGGCACTGACTTGCCGCCAGGGTAGCGCCGCTTGTCTAATTCCACCTGCGTCCACCCCATGAACTCCGGGCGGCGGATAGCGTTGAGCCGGTACAGCTCGTGCATGGCGGGGAAGACGGCCTTGCCCACTTGCCCGCCAAACTGGCGCATGAGCCACTTCTCCAAATGCTGCTCAAGTGTAAGCGCGTTAGCGTTAACGTTAGCGTTAGCGGTGAGGCTTTCTATGTCCCACGCCAAGTCCAGGAACAACTCCAGCTGATAGGCTGCCACCTTCGGGTCGTGTACGTTGGCTATCCACAGCTTGCGGCAGTTATGGTCATAGGCGGTGCGCATCTCCTCATATATGAGTCCGGGCTGTGTGGTGCTGAGCCACAGATAGTCGTGCGGACGCCCCCAGTAGCTGAGGTGATAGTACACGCCTCCCCCACCCTTTCGCTTCTGCTGCTCTGCATCGGGCAGGCGGGTGAGGTAGCCATAGTTGTCGTCGCACCACATCAGCGTCACATCGTCGGGCACGCGCAGACCGCTCTCCATAATCTCCAGCACTTCCTTGTAGGGTATGAACACCTGCGGCGCGCGCTCCACATTTCTATTATAGTATTTACGAATAAGCTCACGCTGATCGTTGATGACCTGCTGCAGAGCGGTAAGTTTCTCCTCAGGAGTCTTCACGCCCTCCATTGAGCCGTCGTGTATGCCGCGCATGCCGAGTGTCAGCAGCTCTTCGCTGCCCTTCACCTGCTGCAGACGTTCCTTCCAGTACTGCTGCACCTGCTTGCGGTTGGTGATATAGTTATACGGGCCACGGGAAGCTTGGTCCCACTCTGCCACGTTGTTGCGCAGCAGCGGCTCGCAGTGGCTGGTGCCGATGACGATGGCAAACGAGTCGGCCATCTCCTTATTGCCGGGCACGGTAAAGAATCCTGGCGTGCCGGGGTGCATGGCCGGCCAGAGGGTGTTGGCGCGCAGGCGCAGCATCAGCTGGAACAGCCGTTTGTAGGTCTGCGGTCCCATGTTGTCCTTCGACCACGGGCGCAGGCTCCAGTCCTCGTCGTTGATGAAGATGCCGCGATACTCCACGCTGGGCGTATGCTCCAAGCGGAACGCGCTGGGCAATGACAGCTGCAGGAAACGTGTGTTAGGACGCACGTCGCCCCACCACACCCATGGCGACACGCCGGCCATGCGGCTCAGCTCCAGCACGCCATAGGCAGTGCCGCGGGCGTTATGCCCCTCCACCACCACCTGGCCGTTCTGCACGCTGATGCAGAAACCGTCGTCGCTGCCCTTGCCCTGCACTATGCGGATGGGAACCATGCCGGAGGCACTGGGCGAGGAGGACTTGCCGACGCTGACGGCGGCCTTGCCCGTCACCAGTTCCATATCCTCGCAGAACATCTGGAGTGCCTGCTGCACCACGGGCGACACCTTCCCCTCCACCTGATAGGCTACGGGATGCTCGCCGTCGTACCACACCACTCCGTCAGCCATCAACGGCAATGCACAGAGTGCGAGAATTGCAGAGAAAAGGACACGCTTCATCTAAAGAAATCACTATTCAGCAGGAACGCCGAACCTCCTACTTAGAAACGATAGAGAGGTACTTGTCGTAGGCAGCATCCCATTGTGCTTTGTCCTGCGGTTCGTACTTCACCATTTCGGTGCTATTGGCTATGATGGCACGCATCTGCCAGATGTCGCTCACCATGCGGGCAGCCTTGGCCTGGAGCATGATATTGCCAATGGCGGTGCACTCCTGCGGACCGGCGAGCACGGTGGCTCCCGTAGAGTTGGCGGTAAACTGGTTGAGGAACTTGTTCAGCGAGCCGCCGCCAATGATATGCAGCACCGGAATGTCTGCGCTCACAAACTCCTTCAGCCACTGGAACACCTGGCGATAGCGCAGGGCCAGCGAGTCGAAGATGCAGCGGCAAATCTCTGCCGGCGTCTCAGGCACAGGCTGGTTGGTGTCGCGGCAGTACTGCTGTATGGCACCTATCATCGACGACGGTGCTGCAAACACAGGGTCGTCGGGATTGATGAGCGAGCGGAATGCCTCTACCTGCATGGCCGAGCCTTGCAGCTCCGGGTGACTGAGCTTCTGCACCTCTTCGGGCCACTCCAGGCGGCACCGCTCATAGAGCCACATGCCGCAGATGTTCTTCAGGAAGCGCGTAGTGCCCTCTATGCCGCCCTCGTTGGTGAAGTTGCGCTCATACGAGAGGTCGCTGATGATGGCATCTTTCGTCTCGATGCCCATCAGGCTCCACGTGCCGCTGCTTAGATAGGCAAAGTTCTCGTCCTTGGCAGGCACGGCGGCCACAGCGCTGCCCGTGTCGTGCCCAGCCACGGCCACGACGGGCACGGGGCCCAGCCCGGTGAGGCGCTGCACCTCGTCGGTGAGCACGCCAACAACAGTGCCCGGCTGCACCATGCGCCCGAACTTCGCGCGGGTGAGTCCTATCGAAGCCAGCAGGCGCTCGTCTAGCTGTTTGGTGCGCGGGTCGAGGAGCTGGCTGGTGGAGGCGATGGTATATTCGCACACCTCATTGCCGGTGAGCATCCACGACAGCGCATCAGGCACGAAGAGAATCTTCGCGGCGTTCTTCAACGCAGCGTTGCCCTCGCGCTGCATGGCGTAGAGCTGGAAGATGCTGTTGAAGTTCATGAACTGTATGCCCGTGATGTCGTAGACCTCCTTCTTCGAAACGACGTGGGCAAGATAGTCGCTCATGGCGTCGAAGGTGATGGGGTCGCGATACGCGCGCGGATTCCTTAATATAGCACCGTCGTCAGCTATGCACACAAAGTCAACGCCCCAGGTGTCGATGCCTATCGAGGTGATGTCAAGCCCACGCTTGGCCACCTCTTTCAGGCCACGTATAATCTCGAAGTAAAGAGCGTAAATGTCCCAATAGTAGTGTCCGCCCTGCTCAATGAGATGATTGGGGAAACGCGTCACCTCTTCCAATGACAGTTGTCCGTCGCTGATGTTGCCGATGATGGTGCGGCCGCTGGTGGCACCCAGGTCTACGGCAAAGAAATACTGTTTCTGTTCCATTATGATGGTTTTAGTAGATATATGCACAAAGTGCGAAGTCAAGTTAGCAATAGTGCTGCAAAATTACAAATTATTCGTTGCCCACAGCATAATAATTTGATTTTATGTCCGCATTTTTTGATTTTCCATCGAAATGTTTTGGCAGTTTCAGTTTTTTGCATTATATTTGCCCATAATTATTTTATCGTTAATTCGTAAATAGCAAATCGTCAATTATGGAAGGAATGTATTTTTGGATTATTCTGGGAGCAGCAGTACTTGCGTTCATCATCTTTATCTCCTATGTGAAGGCACCGCCATCGTTTGCCTTCATCATTTCGGGCTTGTCGCGCCAGCCCCGCGTGCTCATAGGCAAGGGCGGATTCCGCATACCCTTCCTGGAGCGCTTGGACAAGGTGTATCTGGGACAAATCACCGTCGACATCAAGACCGAGGAGAGCGTGCCCACCAACGACTTCATCAACGTAGACGTGGATGCCGTGGCCAAGATACGTGTCACGCCCAGCAACGAGGGCACGCGCCTGGCCGCAAAGAACTTCCTCAACATGCTGCCCGACGAGATAGCCAAGCAGCTGCAGGACTCGCTGCAGGGCAACATGCGTGAGATTATAGGCACACTCGACCTGCGCTCGCTGAACACCGACCGCGACGGATTCTCAGACCAGGTGATGCAGAAGGCACAGCCCGACATGGCAAAGCTGGGTATCGAGATTATTTCGTGCAACATACAGAACGTGACCGACCGCGAAGGCCTCATCAAGGACCTGGGTGCCGACAACACGGCAAAGATCAAGAAGGATGCCGCCATCAACCGCGCCGTGGCCGAGCGCGACGTGAAGATTGAGGTGTCGAAGGCCGACAAGGATGCCAACGATGCACGCGTAGATGCCGACACCGCCATTGCCATCAAGAACAACGACCTGGCACTGAAGCGCGCAGCACTGAAGCGCGAGGCCGACACCGCACAGGCCGATGCCGATGCCGCCTACGCCATACAGCAGCAGGAGCAGCAGAAAACTATCAACATCAAGACCGTGGAGGCCGAGATCGAGAAGACCAAGCGTGAGCAGATACTCTCGAAGGAGCAGATTGAGATTAAGCAGAACCAGCTGGCTGCCGAGATTGAGAAGAAGGCCGATGCCGACAAGTACAAGGTGGAGCGCGACGCTGCCGCCGAACTGGAGCAGCGCAAGCGCGTGGCCGAGGCACAGAAGTACGAGGCCGAGCAGCGCGCCCTCGCACAGAACGCCGAGAGCGACGCCGTGCGCTACCGCCTGGAGCAGGAAGCCATCGGTATCAAGGCCAAGGGCGAGGCCGAGGCATACGCTATACAGAAGAAGGGCGAGGCCGAGGCACTGGCCATGGACAAGAAGGCCGAAGCCTACAAGAAGTATAACAACGCCGCCGTGGTGCAGATGATGATCGAGGTGCTGCCGCAGGTGGTGGAGAACGTGGCCAAGCCCATCAGCGCCATCAAAGATGTGAACATTTACAGCGGTGGCGACGGTCAGGGCATCTCGGCCATGAGCGGCAACGTGCCCATCGCCATCAAGCAGGCCTTCGACGTGCTGAAGAGCGCCACTGGCGTTGACATGGCCGACATCATGCGCGCCGGAACCATGGAGGCCAAGGTGACGCGCAACGTCAACCTGAACGACCAGGCACGCGAGGCCGCCGACCACATCACCGGTAAGGACGGAGAATGAGCTCGGCCGACATCATTCAAGAAACAAATCAACGGATAATTTGGACTTATTTATTTGATAAGATATGCTCGACGACAGCAATTTCTTTTCGCTCGACCGACTCGTGGAGTTTGGCATGAGCACGCAGATAGCACAGCAAATGGTGGCCAATATGAACCAGCAGATGCAGCAGATGCAATACCCCGGTGGCTTGCAGATGATGCCCCAGCCCCAAATACATAACTACTATGTGGCGCTCGACGGCGAGGCCTGCGGTCCCCTTGACGAGAAAGAGCTGGCTCGCCTCATCTACACGGGGCGCGTCACCAAGGACACGCTCTGCTGGCTGCCTGGCATGGCTGCCTGGCAACCCGTGAGCCAAGTGCCCGCCGTGCTGCGCATCGTGGCGCTGACGCCGCCACCACTCACGCCACCGGCGCCGATTGCGCGTTAAACCCAAACCCATATAAAGCATTTCCTTTACACCAGTAGAATAAAAACAAGTACTATTTAAAGATGAAATGCTTTAAATAGGTTTGGGATAAACGACGCGCAGCCTTGTTGTGTTAAAGACAACTTAGACAACAAAACACTCGGCTAAGCGCAAATCCGCCCGAGCAAACACACCAAGAATGGGTTGAAAAGTAGAGGAGAGAAGGAGTGAAATATTGGCGCAAAGCCCCACTCCTTCCCTCCTCTACTCATTATAGAATGAGGAACGTAATTAGCCGAAAACATTCGCGAAAATTCGCGTTCCATTCATATACATTCGCGTAAAAGAAAGGGCATTCTACGGACTCTCAAAAAGTCAACGACTTTTTTCAAAAAGTGAACGACTTTTTGAAATTTGGTAACGTTTTTTTTCGGCTGGCGCCACTTGTCTTTTCGAGGCCTCCACGCCCTGACCTTTTCGGGGTGTGTTACAGCGCTTCGAGCATGCGCTTCAGCACCACGGAGCAGCTGATTTCGCGGTTGGCGGCTTCGGGTATAACGAGGCTGTTGGGGCTTTCAATCACGTCGTCGGTGACGATGAGATTGCGGCGCACAGGCAGACAGTGCATGAACTTGCCGTTGTTGGTCCACGACATGTGCTCGGTGTCAACCGTCCACGAGCGGTCCTGACAAGTAATCTTGCCGTAGTCGGCAGGATTCGTCACGCCGGGGTTGCTCCAGTTCTTGGCATAGATGAAATCGGCGCCCTCAAAAGCTTTCCGCTGGTCGTATTCTACGCGTGCCCCCTTCACAAACTGTGGATCCAGCTCGTAGCCTTCGGGGTGCGTGACGACCAGGTCTATATCTGGGTCGGCCAGCATCCATTGTGCAAAGCTGTTGGGCACGGCTTGCGGCAATGCACGGCAGTGAGGTGCCCAGGTGAGGACGACACGGAGCTTCCTTTGGGGGGGAGCGAGGGGGGCTTCCTTAATGGTAATCAAATCGGCAAAGGCCTGCAGGGGGTGCACGGTGGCCGTCTCCATGGCGAAGACGGGGCGCCCGCTGTAGCGAATGAACTGGTGGAGCACCGTCTCGGCATAGTCGTAGTCGCGGTCGGTGAGTCCGGCGAAGCTGCGCACGCCGATGATGTCGCAGTAGCAGCCCATCACGGGGATGGCCTCGAGCAGGTGCTCGCTCTTGTCGCCGTCCATGATGACGCCGCGCTCCGTCTCCAACTTCCACGCTCCGGCATTCACGTCGAGCACGATGACGTTCATGCCCAAGTTCATGGCCGCCTTCTGCGTGGAGAGGCGTGTACGCAGCGAGTTGTTGAAGAAGATCATCATGAGCGTCTTGTTGCGCCCCAGATGCTGATACTTGAAACGGTCGTTCTTAATCTCGAAAGCTTCGGCCATCGCCTTGTCAAGCGGGCCGATGTCCTGTACGTTGATGAATGTGCGCATATACTAATGTGTTGTTCGGTTTCGTGGTGCAAAGGTAGCACAATTTGTCGACGTGGCCAAGAAAAATGTAAAAATATAAACAGGACACAAAGAAAAGCAAGGGAAAATTTGGCAGGAATCATTTTTTTTCCGACCTTTGTAACCAATTGGCATTTGCTGCAAATGCCAGCATCATTCTGTATCATCATTTATAGCAACAAACGGGATATGAGAGAACGACAAGCAAGACAGTGCCAGCACCTGCTGCTGGCCTTGGCCTGCACCATTGGCGCATTATTGCTGCCGGGCCGTGCAATGGCCGATGC
>JAEEGL017176290.1_pt1 | contig 11304 bp, 8 predicted proteins | sample 9134231 | NCBI WGS metagenome assembly JAEEGL01 (sample SAMN16246548, study PRJNA631951) | gut metagenome | biome: gut microbiome; feature: rumen; material: fiber-attached | host: Bos | place: Iran: Karaj | collected 2018-10
TACCGGTTCCATGGAGATGGAGCTGGACGATGTCACCATCGCTGCCACCCTCGTGCAGGAGGCCGCTCACCCCGACGCCAACATCATCTTCGGCGTGTCCTATGACGACAGCATGGAGGATGAGATCATGGTCACCGTCATCGCCACCCGCTTTGACGACAAGCCCACCGCCAATTTCAACCATCTGGACAAACAGGTCAAGAACATCTTCACCAGGACCGCGGATGACGCGGAGGAGAAGCCCGCCGTCGAGGAGCCGGTCAAGCCCGCAGCCCCCGAGGAGGACCCCTTCGACACCATTTTCAAGATTTTCAACAGCAAGGATAACTGATAATCTGCACATACTGTACCGGGACAGGCATCTGACCTGTCCCGGTTTCTTTTTTTGGGGGGAGTGCGTATGGGTTATCGAAAACTGCGGGACCTTTTTCTGACCGTGTTCTCGCGGAGGAATATGCAGTGCGGTGCGGCGCTGTCCTACTATCTGACGCTGTCCGTTTTCCCGTTTCTCGTGCTGCTGTCTGCCGTCACCGGCGCCCTGGGACTTTCAGCGCAGGAGGTGCTGTCCGCGGGCAGACTGACTGCGCCGCCGGAGGTGGTCAGCGCGCTGGAGGCCTATCTCGAGTACGCGGGCAGTCAGCAGGGAACGGTGCTGGTGACGGTCTCGGCGCTGATGCTGCTGTCCTCCGCCTCCGCGGGATTCAGGACGCTCGTCACGGTGCTGGGCACGCAGGGACAGATACCCGCACGGATAAAGGGGATACGCGGGCTTCTGCTCAGCATGGCGCTGACGGCGATGTTCATGGTCGCCGTGGCGGTATCGGCGGCGGTCATGCTGCTGGAACGGTGGCTCGCGGGCGCGGCGGCGGCGCTGACTGGCCGCGCGCCCGGGGCGGGAGAGCGGCTCCTGCGGTTCGTTCCGCAGTTCCTTCTGATGTGGGCGGCGCTCTTCGCCGTGTTCGACGTATCGCTGGAGGGGATGCCGAAAAGAAGGGTGTTCTCAAGGGCTCTCATGACGGCCGCCACGGTCACGGTCTTCAGCATCGTGTTTTCCTATGCGGTGACGGCGGGCGGCAGATACTCCTTCGTCTACGGCTCCGCGGCGTCGGTGATCGTCATGATGCTGTGGTTCTACGCCTGCAGCGTGATAGTCACGGCGGCGGGAAGGATACCGGGATGCGATCGGGACAAATAGTTCTTTACTTTACTGATGTATAGTGATAATATTATCTCGTACAAATCGAGCAGAGTAGGGTACTGCGCGTGTAGTGCCGGACGAACGGGGAGTTGTCGTCCGGACGAAGAAGGCTTTAGCCTCGCGGTGCGGTGCCTGCATCCCGCTGCTGCATATCTGGGAAACAGCCCTCCTATGCAGTTATTCTGCGAAAAGGAGGGCGTTTTTTATGGGCGACCCGTCAAAAACCGCATTTTCGCCGGTAAAAAAGCTGACGATATGCGCCATGCTCACGGCGGTGAGCGTGGTGATCGGCATTATCTGCAAGAACTTTTTCACCTTCGGTATCTACTACCGCGTCACCTTTGAGAACATGAGCGTCATAATGGCCGGAGCGCTTTTCGGCCCCGTGGCCGGGGCCATGGTGGGTGCCGCCGCCGACGTGGTGAGCTGCCTTTGCTCCACCAATCCCGCGGTGAACCCGGTGATAACGCTGGGCGCTGCCGTGGTGGGCGCCTCTGCGGGCGTCATCGCCAGATACGTCATTCCGAAACGGAGCGACGCGCAGCTGGCGCTGGCCGCAGGAACGGCACATCTTCTGGGTCAGGTGGCGGTAAAGTCAGTGGCGAAGATGATATGGTTCGGCATGCCCTGGTGGGGCAGCCTTATAGGGCTGGGGATATCCGCCGTGGTGGCGCCCCTGGAATTTCTCGCGATACGCACGCTTCTCAGGCGCCTCAAGCTGGGATGAGGAGGAATGAACTATGATGACCTACGACGAGACGATAGACTGGATATACAGCATCTTCTGGCGGGGGACCAAGCGGGGCCTTTCCCGTACGTATGAGCTGCTGGACAAGCTTGGAAACCCCCAGAAAAAACTGAAATTCGTCCACGTGACCGGCACCAACGGCAAGGGTTCCACCTGCGCCATGATAGAGTCGGTGCTGCGCCACGCGGGATATAAGACGGGACTTTACACGTCCCCCTACATAAACCGCTTCAACGACCGCATCCGCGTGAACGGCCGGGAGATACCCGACGACGAGCTGGTGCGCGTCACCGAGTACGTGCGGCCCTACGCCGAGTCCATGGAGAACATGTGCTCCGAATTCGAGATGATAACCTGCCTGGGCATGGAGTATTTCTATGAGCAGAACTGCGATATCGTGGTGCTGGAGGTGGGCATGGGCGGCGAGCTGGACTCCACCAACGTTATAGACGTGCCGGAGTGCGCCGTGATGACGGCCATGGGTATGGACCACACGAAAGAGCTGGGCAGCACCATGAGCGCCATCGCCCGCACCAAGGCCGGAATAATCAAGGCCGGAGGCGACGTGGTCAGCTACGGCGGCGTGCCCGACGCCGAGGCGGAGTTTGCCGCCCGCTGCCGGGAGGTGGGGGCCTCGCTCCACACCGTGGACCAGGACGCCGTCACCGTCACCCACACCGGTCTTGAGGGGTGCCGCTTCGACTACAAGGGATGGAAGGACCTGTTCGTGCCCTTCGCCGGCACATATCAGCCCCACAACGCCGCCGTGGCCATCGACACGCTGGAGATACTGCGGAAAAAGGGCTGGAAGATAAGCGATGAGGATATACGCGCCGGTCTTGCCGGTACCGACTGGCCCGGCCGCTTCGAGGTCATAAACAGGAACCCCACCGTCATACTTGACGGCGGTCACAACCCCCACGGCATAAAGGCCACGGCAAAGAGCATCACCGAGCAGTTCGGCGGTGAAAAGCCCGTTATCGTCATGGGCGTAATGGCCGACAAGGACGTGGACGGCATACTCGACATCGTGGCCCCCCTGGGCCGCAAGTTCTACGCCGTGCGTCCCGATTTCCACCGCTCCATGGAGGCGGCGGACCTGGCGGAGAAGATACGGGCCCACGGCGCCGAAGCCGAGGCCTGCGCTACCATCCCGGAGGGCGTACAGAAGGCCATGGCGGACGCCGGACCCGACGGGGCGGTGGTGGCGCTGGGATCGCTTTACATGTCCGGCGACGTCCGCGCCGCCGTGTACGCCGAGGCGGACAGACTTAAAAAAGAGTGAGGATACAGACCGGCGGCGCACAGCCGCCGGTCTTTCCGCGTCCCGGGCAAATGTTTACACCATTGCCCGTTTGTGATAGAATATCCCTATCAAAGCGTTCCGAGGATCAGCCATGCTTGAAAAACTCGAGGAGATAGAAAAACGGTATATCGCCGCCGGTGAGCGGATGATGAGCCAGGAGGCCTGGGACGACCCGGCCCTGGCCGCCCGCCTTGCCAGGGAGCAGAAGGAGCTGGAGAGCGTCGTCGAGGCGTACCGCCGGTACAAAAAGGCGCTGTCCGACGAGGAGGAGGCCCGGTCCCTTCTGTCCGACCCCGAGCTTCGGGAGATGGCGGAGGAGGAACTGTCCGACGCCCGTTCCCGCGCGGAAGCGGCGGAGGAAGAGATAAAGATCCTCCTTCTTCCCACGGACCCCAACGACGAAAAGAACGTTATAATGGAGATACGCAGCGGCGTGGGCGGAGACGAGTCGGCCCTTTTCGCCGCGGACCTGTACCGCATGTACGCCATGTACGCCCAGATGAAGGGCTGGAAGACGGATATAGCCTATCTCAACGAGACGGGCATCGGCGGCATCAAGGAGATATCGTTCCTTATAGAGGGGCAGGGGGCGTATTCCCGGCTCAAATTCGAGTCCGGCGTCCACCGCGTACAGCGGGTGCCGGAGACGGAGGCGGGGGGCAGGATACACACCTCCACCGTCACAGTGGCGGTACTGCCGGAGATAGAGGAGGTCGAACTGGAGATAAACCCGGGCGACCTGCAGATAGACACCTTCCGTTCCACCGGCGCCGGCGGACAGAAGGTCAACAAGACCGAGTCTGCCATACGCATCACCCACGTCCCGACGGGCCTGGTGGTGGAGTGTCAGGACGAGCGCAGCCAGTACAAGAACAAGGACCGGGCTATGAAGATACTGACGTCCCGGCTCTACGAGCTGGAGCGCCAGAAGCGGGACGCCGCCGTAGCCGCCGAGCGAAAAAGCCAGGTGGGCACCGGCATGCGCAACGAGCGCATCCGCACATATAATTTCCCCCAGCGCCGGGTGACGGACCACCGGGTGAACCTGACGCTGTACAGGATAGACAGCATAATGAACGGCGACCTTGACGAGATCATCGACGCGCTGGTCACCGCCCACAGGGCGGAACTTCTGAAGGCCGGTGAGGAATAATTGAAGACGAAATATCTTGATAATTCCATAGACGGCGCCGCGGAACTGATACTGTCCGGCGGCGTTGTCGCCGTGCCTACGGAGACGGTGTACGGTCTGGCGGCCAACGGCCTCGATCCCTCCGCCGTGGAAAAGGTGTTTGAGGCAAAGGGCAGGGCGGAGAGCAAGGCCGTCAGCCTTTTCGTGTCCGGAATGGATGACGTGGAGCGGCTGTGCGAGGATATCCCCCCGGCGGCCTACGTTCTTGCGGACAGGTTCTGGCCCGGACCGCTGACCATGGTGCTGAAAAAGCGGGATATCGTGCCCGGAACGACCTCCGGCGGAGGCGACACCATAGGCGTGCGCTGTCCCGACAGTCCTCTTGCACTGGAGCTGCTGCGCCGCTGCGGCGTGCCGCTGACGGGCACCAGCGCCAACGTGTCAGGCATGCCCGACGCCGTTACCGCCGACGCGGTGCGGGAATATTTCGACGGGAGGATCGACTGCGTCGTCGACGGCGGAAGATGCCCCGGCGGCGTACCCTCCACAGTGGTGCTGTTGACGGGGAAAAGACCGAAGATACTGCGCCGGGGCGGCATCCCCTCCGGGGAGATATACGCCGCTCTGGGCGAGGATATGAAGATCATAGGCATCACGGGACCCACCGGTTCCGGCAAGACGACGGCCCTTCGGGTGCTGGAAAAGCTGGGCGGCGAGATCGTGGACTGCGACCGGCTCTATCACCGGCTCCTGGAGGAGAACACCGACATGGTGCGGGGGATCGGGGAGACCTTCCCCGGCACAGTCAGCATGGAGCAGGGCAGACCCGTCCTTGACCGCAAGGCGCTGGGCGCCGTGGTATTCAACGACCCGGAAAAGCTGGAAAAGCTCAACGCTCTGACCCACGGCTTCGTCCGGGAAGCGGTGAGCGATATCATCGCCGACGCCCGGGACAGGGGAGTGAGCGCGGTGGGTATCGACGCCATCGCCCTCATCGAGAGCGGCCTGGGAGACCTGTGCGGCGTGACCGTGGCGGTGGTCGCCCCGGCGGAGATGCGCGCCGAGCGCATCATGGCAAGGGAGGGCATATCAAGGCAGTACGCCATGAGCCGCATAGCGGCCCAGAAGGATGACGCGTTCTTCCGTGAAAACTGCGATCACACCCTTGAAAACAACGGCACGCAGGCCGAATTTCAGATAAAATGCGAGACATTTTTCAATAATCTTTTAGGGAGGCAGATTATGGCAGACGAAAAGAATTCCGAGCGCAGAGAGAAATTGTTTTTCAACAAAAAGAACGGCTGGGACGTCATACCCGACGACGAGCGCAAGGCGGTATACTCCTACGCCGAGGGCTACATGGCCTGGCTCAACGCCGTGCGCACCGAGCGCGAGGCGGTGAACCACTCCATCTCCATGGCGGAGGACTACGGCTTCGTGGAGTATCGGCGGGGCATGGACCTGAAGCCCGGCACGAAGATCTACTTCAATAACCGGGGCAAGGCCCTCATGCTGGCCGTGATAGGCGAAAAGCCCATGAGCGAGGGCTGCGTCATCGCCGCGGCCCACACCGATGCCCCCAGGATAGACCTGAAGCAGAACCCGCTGTACGAGGACACGGAGATGGCCTTCTTCAAGACCCACTACTACGGCGGCATCAAGAAATACCAGTGGACCGTCATCCCCCTGGAGCTCCACGGCGTGGTGGCGCTGAAGGACGGCACCAACGTAGAGATAGTCATCGGCCGTGACAGGACCGACCCCAAGTTCGTCATCACCGACCTGCTGCCCCATCTGGCCGCTGACCAGATGAAAAAGACGCTGGCCGAGGGTATCACCGGCGAGGGCCTCAACCTCCTCATCGGCTCCATACCCGACAGCGAGGAGGGTAAGGACCGGGTATCGCTGGCCGTTCTCGACATCCTCAACCGCCGCTACGGCATAACGGAGGAGGATTTCCTCTCCGCCGAACTGGAGGCCGTCCCCGCCTTCGACGTGTGTGATATCGGCCTTGACCGCTCTCTCATCGGCGGCTACGGCCACGACGACAGAGTGTGTTCCTACGCCGAACTCAAGGCTATCTGCGATATCCCCACACCTCCCCGCACCAGCGTGTGCATCTTCGCCGACAAGGAGGAGATAGGCTCCGTGGGCGTGTCCGGCATGCAGAGCCGCGCCTTCGAGTGGTTCATAGGCGAGCTGTGCGGCGCTCAGGGGACCACCGTGAGCGAGTGCTTCTCAAAGAGCTTCTGCCTTTCCGCCGACGTGTGCAACGCCTTCGACCCCAATTTCCCCGAGGTCAGCGAGAAGAAGAACGACGCCAAGGTTAACTACGGCGTGGGCATATGCAAGTTCACCGGCTCCCGGGGCAAGTCCGGCTCCTCCGACGCCTCCGCCGAGATAGTCGGACGGCTGCGCCGCGTCTTCGCCGAAAACGGCGTTGAGTGGCAGATGGCCGAGCTGGGCAAGGTGGACCAGGGCGGCGGCGGCACCGTGGCCATGTTCATGGCCAACCGCAATATCGACACCATCGACGCCGGCGTGCCGGTGCTTTCGATGCACGCGCCCTTCGAGACCGTTTCCAAATTCGACTGCTACATGACCTACAAGGCAGTCAAGAGCCTTTATATGGCCGACTGACGGGCAAAACGCCGAATTTTCCCTCCCGGTCTTTAAAAGCGGGGCGGGGGAGTATATAATCATTGTCAATAAACCAAAAACTACTCAAGAAAGGAACAATTACGATGAAGTATACTGAACTTGGCAAAACCGGCGTCAAGATCTCCGAACTCGTCCTGGGCAGCTGGGGCATGGGCGGCGAGCGTTTCGGCGAGGTCGACGACAAGGATTCCCTGGACGCTCTGCGCGAGTCCATCGCCGGCGGCGTGAACACCCTCGATACCGCCGAGGTTTACGGACCCGGCAGCCGCGCCGAGGCCGTCATGGGCCAGGTGGTCAGTGAGGTGGGCCGCGAGAACGTGGTCATCATGTCCAAGGTGGGTACCCGCAACATGGCCCACATCCAGGAGCATTTCGAGGACAGCCTCAAGCGCCTGAACACCGATTATCTGGACGTCTATTTCCTGCATCACCCCGTGTCCAACGACGAGGTGCACATCCGTGACCGTATGGCCGCCATGATGAAGCTGAAGAAAGAGGGCCGCATCAAGGCCATCGGCGTGTCCAACTTTTCCATCGAGCAGACCAAGGAAGCCATGGAGTACGGCGACGTGGACATCATCCAGCCCTGCTTCAACCTGCTGTGGCGCTGGGAGCTGCCCCTCATCGAGTTCTGCCGTGACCACGGCATCGGCGTGGTGACCTACTCCTCTCTGGCTCAGGGCCTTCTTACCAACTCCCTGACCCTTGAGAACCGTCCCACCGACTCCCGCAGAGGCTCCTTCATGTTCCTGCCCGGCAACTACGAGAAGTCCATGCAGATGAGGGACCTGCTGGGCACCATCAGCGCCAAGTACGGCAAGACCGCCGCCCAGGGCGCCATCAAGTACCTCCAGCAGTATGACGGCGTCACCGCCCCCATCGTGGGCGCCCTCAACGGCAAGGAGGCCAAGGAGAACGCCGACAACTCCAACTGGGAGTTCACCCCCGAGGATTTCAAGACCATCGACGACGCCAGCAAGGCCATCCAGGACAGCCTGGAGAACCCCCACTGTGAGTTCCATCACTGGGTGTCTCCCGAGCCCCGTCCCCAGATGAGACGATAATCGTCAAAAACGAAAAAACCGCGCCCCGGCTGTACTGTCAGCCGGGGCAGCGTGTATGAGGTGAATTATGAAAAAGGCGCTCACTGTAAAAAACGCCGCCGACGGCGTGGTGCTCCACGGTGATCTGTACTGGGACGACGGCTGTACGAAGGGTCTCATCCTGCTGCTCCACGGCATGTCCGAGCACAAGGAGCGGTACGCGTACGTTATCGGAAAGCTGAACGAGGCGGGCTACGCCGTACTGTCCACCGACGAGCGGGGCCACGGGGAAAGCGCCGTGGTCAAGGGCTGTTTCGGCAGGGAGAACGGCTGGCTGCTGAACGTGGAGGACCAGTACGCCCTGTATAAGGCCGCGAAGGAGATCGTGGACCTGCCCCTCATCGTGTTCGGCCACTCCATGGGCACGCTGGTGTCCCGCAGCTTCATCAAGCGCCACGACGACGAGATAAAGAAGGTGGTCCTCACCGGCACGCCCAGCAACAACAAGGCCGTGAACGCTGCCATCGCCCTGTGCAATATCATCGGGAAATTCAAGGGCGAGGAGTACCGCAGCCCGCTGCTCAACAAGCTGTGCTTCGGCGCCTTCAACAACAAGATCCCCAATCCCAAAACCGATTACGACTGGCTCAGCGTCAACGAGGAGAACGTCAGACGCTATATCGCCGACGACGACTGCGGCTACATCTTCACGGTGTCCGGCTTCAGGGATATGTTCGGCGGCATGAAGGACGTTTACGGGACGGAGGGCTGGGCCCCGAAGAACAGGACCCTGCCAATCCGCTTCTTCTCCGGCAGCGACGACCCCTGCATGACGAATCTCGACGGCCTCAGGGAGGCTGTGGAGATACTGAAAAAGCAGGGCTACGCAGACGTGGAGTACAAGGTCTATCCCGGCTATCGCCACGAGATACTCAACGAGGATATCCGCGACGAGGTCATCGCCGACATAACGGCGTTCCTGGACGAGTGACGCGAAACAGATATGAAAAGTCCCCCGCTGCGGCGGGGGGCTTTTCGTTTTCCGCCCCACGGACCGCCCGGGAAGGGGCCTGCGGCGAAATATCCCGCCGGAAATACCAATAAATAAAGAAAATGTATGGTAATTTCTCCGCCATTGTGGTAATATTACTGTGTATAGAAATATCAACGCGGGCTTTCGCCCTGCCGAAAAACGGGGAGGGGTAATCATGTCGATTCTGATGTCGATTTTCCTCGGACTTATCCAGGGAATAACTGAATTCCTGCCGGTGTCGAGCTCCGGCCACCTTTCCATTTTCCAGAACCTGTTCAAGCTCAACGTTGCCTCGGAGGACCATCTCCTCTTTGACGTGCTTCTCCATCTCGGCACTCTGGCCGCCATCTTCGTGGTCTACTGGAAGGACATAAAGTCCATCGTGCCGGAGTCCGTCGCCGCCATCACCGGCCGGGACGAGGAGGAGAACTCCGACGGGCGCCTTTCCGTGGGCGCGAGGACCATGGTGCTCATCGTGGCGGCTACTCTGCCCCTGCTGCTCATAGTGCCCTTCAAGAGCAGGATTGAGGGCCTTTTCAACAACCTGTCCTTCGTGGGCTTCGCCCTGGTCATAACCGGCTCGCTGCTCTTCGTCAGCACGAAGCTGACGTTGGGCAGAAAGAACGAGAAGACCTCCACGATAGTGGACGCCCTCATCGTCGGACTGGGCCAGGCGCTGGCCCTTATCCCCGGCCTGAGCCGTTCCGGGACCACCATCACCGTGGGGCTTGCCCGGGGCTTCAGAAGGGATTTCGCGGTGAAGTTCTCCTTCCTCATGTCCATACCCGCCGTGCTCGGCTCCGTGCTGCTGACGCTTGTCGACGCGCTGAGGGCAGGCATCGTGTGGAAGAACGTTCCCGCCTACATACTGGGCATGGTCGTAGCCGCCGTTACCGGCTACTTCGCCCTGAGATTTTTGAAGCAGACTATCGAAAAGATAGGCTTCAAGGGCTACGCCTACTACTGCTGGGGCCTGGGCGCGCTCGTGTTCATCCTCGGATTCATATTCTGAGATAATTATCTGAAGCGGACGAGCCCCCTGCTGCGACGGGGGGCTTTGTCATAATCAAGCTGTGGAGGTTTCAATGGCTCAGACGAAGAAAAAAACCGCAAAGACCGGCGGCGGGAAGAGTACCGCCTCAAAGAAGGCCGGGGCGCAGCAGGTCATAAGACCGTCCTATATACGGGAGATATTCGCCCTGGTGTGCGTGCTGCTGGCGGCCTTCGCGTTTTTGGGCTTTTTTGATAAATACAGCGACGCCACGTTCATCCGCCTTTACTGCGGACTCGTGAAGGGCGTCGTAGGCCGGGGATTCTATTTTTTCCCTCCGGCCCTGCTGCTCTGCGCCGCGGTGCTGCTTGTCAGAAAGCATGAGAGCGCCGCGTGGCGCGTTACAAGCGCTCTGCTGATACCCGTGGCGGCAGGCGGCTTCTATCAGGTGTTCGGCAAGCCCGTAAACGAGTCCTTCTTCGGTATGTTCCCCGTGCTGTGGCGCAGCGGGCAGGCCCTTTCCGGCGGCGGAGCCGTCAGCGGCGCAGTGGCCGTCCTGTTTATGAAATGGTTCTCGAAGCCCGGCGCGGTAATAATATTCGTCTGCATTTCCGCGTTCCTGCTGCTGGTGCTGTTCGGCCGGCAGATAGCCACCGCCGTCAGGCGCATGCGTCAGCGGCTGGAGGACGAGCGCATCCTCGCCGCCGAGCGGGCCGAGCGCGAGGCCGCGGAGGCCGCGGCAAGACCGAAGGTCACCAAGCCCGCCGCCGCCAGGATAGCGGCGGAGACCCGTTCACGCCGCCGCGCCATCGACATACCGATGGACGGTGAGGAGGGGGAAGAGGAGGAACCCGCGAAGCCGAAGAACGGCCTGTTCGCCCCCAATCCCGACGCCGTAACGCCTGACATGGTCATCACCGGACGGGGCAAAAAGGATAAGACCGCCGCGCCGACGCCGGCGCCGGTCGTCGAGGAAGAGCGGCCGGAACCCGAACCCTCCGCTCCGGAGACGCCGGAGGAGCCGGTGCCCGACTACACCGAGGAACTGCCCGCCGACCCCATCGGCGCCATGAAGGCGAAGATCCGGCCCATACAGAAAACTCCCGCTGCCCAGACCCCTGCCGCCGCCCAGAAGAAGGAGCCGGAAAAGACGGACGTGGCCAGCGAGCAGGAGAGTATAGCAAAGCTCATA
>JAEEGL010253578.1_pt1 | contig 11303 bp, 9 predicted proteins | sample 9134231 | NCBI WGS metagenome assembly JAEEGL01 (sample SAMN16246548, study PRJNA631951) | gut metagenome | biome: gut microbiome; feature: rumen; material: fiber-attached | host: Bos | place: Iran: Karaj | collected 2018-10
AACGAGGCGGCGGAAAAGCTCGGCGCGGAATTCGTCCAGGCCATAGGAAGAAGGTTCGTGCTCTACAGGGCAAATCCCAAGGACAGGAAGATATTCCTGCCGAAATAGATACGGAAACAAACCGGAACATATCCGGAAATAAAAAAGCCCCGCGCAAGGCGCGGGGCTTTCGCATGCTTATGACCGGATATTTAAATGCCCGAAGCCGGGCTTTCGGCGCCGGATCACTTCTTGACCCTGTAATAGCTCCTCGAGAGGTTCTCTATATAGGAGTTGAACTCCCAGGCGAAGTGCTGCGGGTAGAGCAGAGGCTCGATCCAGAAGCCCTGTATCGAGAACTTCTCCAGCTCCGACACGGTCGCGAAAAGAGCGACCCTGTAGATCTGATGCTTGGGAACGAAGAGCGAGACCTTCTGGGAATAAGCTCCTCCGCCCGAGATCATCGCCTCGAGCGAATTCTCGAAGCTCTCGTGGAGCGTCTTCGCGGACTTCGCGTATACTATCCTGCCCGCGGACACTCCGGCATCGGTCAGATAAGCGCCGATGCTTTCATCCGGGAGCACCGCCTTGCAGGACGGATTGTCCGTCATGTATTCCTTCACCTTCTCGTAGCTCTTCTCGAGCTCGCGGGAGGAATACTGGGAATCCGCCGTCTCGGCCAGCACTATGGCCCACTGCGAGCCGGAGCTCGCTACGTTCCTGCTGTAGCCGACGAACTTGAACTCGTTCACGGCGAATATGATGAAGATTATCGAGATGAGTATCATCACGAGGCCGATCTTGCCCCTTCCCACGTCCTGGAGCCTCCTGAGGAAGAGCGCCATGAGGAAGAACGGTACGGAGAAGAACATGAAACCGAAGTTACCTATCGCGTCCGGACCGAGCTTAAGAACGGATATGATGCCGTAGACAAGAAGTATTGCCCCGATGACTGCGAATTTTATTCTCGTGCTCTTCACTTATTTGAACCTCCGAAAAGTCTTGAGAAGCTGTTGCCCGTATGCCTGTACTGATTGCGGAAGAACTCGCTCATGTAGCTGCCGTACTCGCTGAAGTAGCGCTGCGGCCAGAGCCAGACTATGCCGTCCGAGCCTCCGCAGGTGATGTTTGTGTAGCCCGCCGTGTCGCTTATGAGCCTTGTCCTGTACATGTGGTACTTCGAGGTCACGGCGACTATGCTTGAATCCGGCCCGCCGCCTATTGACTTGAGGACCTCGAGGCAGTTTTCCATCTGCTCCTTGGTCGTGCGGCCCTCTTCCTCGAGGACTATACGGCTTTCCTCTATGCCGCGGCCTGCCAGATATTCCTTTCCGGCCTGAGCGCGGCTCACTCCCTCGCCCTCGTATTTGGCTCCGGTGATAATGACCGGGATGTCCGGGGCGTACTTCTCCATATAATCTATGGCGTAATCCAGCCTTCCGGCGTATTCCTCCCCCGGATCCGAACCGTCCAGGCTGTCCGCGATGATGATCACGTATTCCGCCCTGCCGGCCGGCTGATAGAGGGAATTGGTTATCGCCTCGGTGAGGAAGAGCGCGAGCGACGCCACGGCGGCCGCCATGATGCAGGACACTATCAGAGCCGTCTTCTTCGGAAGATTCTGAAAGAACGGCAGCGTGACCGCGACGACGGCGAGGATTATCGCCCATACTATAAAAGCGAAGCTCGAGACCTTTTCGGATCCGAGGGCCCTTACCACGAATATACCGTAGACGGTGAATGCCGCGGCGAGAACGCACAGTATCGATCTGGCGAGTTTCATCTGCACACCTCACAAAAAAAACGATAACGGGCATGGCAGGACGTACTCCTGCCGTACCCGTGATTTTAACATATATTAAGCTTCCTGCGCAATGCCCGTGTTTTGGGCCCGCCGGCGCGGATATCCCGGCAGGCGGAGCGGCGTTCACGGAGGATCTGCCTACAGATAGTTTTCGGCTATCGCGTCCGTAAAGGGGACGTACTTTTCCACCAGAGCCCTGACCTTGCGGTCCACGGCCTCGGCGTAGGCTCTGTCGCGCATGAGCCTTGTGTTGACCTTAACGTTGACCGCGGCTCCCTTTATGGCGGCCTGGCAGAAGGCGGCTCCGGTCGCGGCGTCAGAAACGACTATGCGGCTGCCCTTCTTCTCGTATTCGGCGAGCAGCTCCGCGGCCTCGCAGGAAAGCTCCAGTATCCTCATCGGCACTGCCGCCGCCGCGCGCAGGCACTGCTCGAGGGTGTGCTCCCTCGAGGGATCGTCCTTTGGTATGGAGTAGGCTTTGGAGAGAGGCTCGAAGGCCCTGGCGTCCTCGTTCATGAGCTCGGCGAGCTGCTTCTTGAGGTCCTCGCTCTTTTCCATTAGCGCCTTTATGTCCTCTTCAACGTCCGCATACTTCGGCTTTCCGACCGTCAGAGAACCGACCATGGTCCCGAGGGACGCGGAAAGCGCTCCGACCAGAGCCGACGCTCCGCCGCCTCCGGGGAAGGGCGCTGAGGATGAAAGCTTTTCGAGAAGGACTTCTATGCTGTCTTTGGTCATGTCCATGGCGGGGCTCCTTTTTTATATATTGCTGAAAACGACTGTCTTAAAACAAAATTCTGCCGGATGCCTCCGGCAGAAAAATTATAACACAGGCTGCGCAGATATTGAAAGTTCGGCTACATATCGAATACGTCCAGAAGATCGCCGACGGTAAGCTTTTTCTTTTCCTCGCCCGAAACGTCGAGGGCTATCTTTCCCTCGCTCATCATTATGAGGCGGTTTCCGTGCGCGAGCGCGTCCTTCATATTGTGCGTGACCATCATGGTGGTGAGGCCGCTTTCGGCGACTATCCTGTCGGAGAGCTCGAGGACTATGGCCGCGGTCTTCGGGTCGAGGGCCGCCGTATGCTCGTCGAGCAGCAGGAGCTTGGGCTTCTTTATCGCGGCCATGAGCAGCGTAAGTGCCTGGCGCTGTCCGCCGGAGAGCAGTCCGACCTTGGAGGTCATGCGGTCCTCGAGGCCGAGGCCGAGGTCCTTGAGTATGTCGTGATACCTGGCCTTTTCGTCCTCGGTTATGCCCCATTTGAGGCCGCGCCTCTCGCCCCTTCTCGCGGCAAGGGCGAGATTTTCCTGGATCTGCATGTCGGGAGCCGTTCCCATCATCGGGTCCTGAAAGACCCTGCCGAGGAACTTCGCCCTCTTCCACGCGGGAAGGCCTGTGACGTCGTTTCCGTCTATCTCTATCTTTCCCGAATCGACGGGGAAGCTCCCCGCGACCGCGTTGAGAGCGGTCGATTTGCCGGCGCCGTTTCCGCCTATGACCGTGACGAACTCGCCCTCCTTAAGGTGGAGGCTGAAGTTGTCGAGGGCGGTCTTCGCATTTATCGTGCCCGGGAAGAAGGTCTTGCTTACATTACTTACTCTTAACATGCAGGCCTCCTTTCAGGTTCGGGATGGTGAGGAAGACCGCGACTATTATTGCCGTTATCAGCTTGAGGTCGTTGGTGTTGAGACCGAGCGTGAGCACCAGCTGAAGCACTATGTAATAGACGATGGCGCCGATAACGACGGCGGCGAGCTTGAGCGCGAAGTTGGTGAACACCCTGCCGAAGACCACCTCTCCTATTATGACGGCGGCGAGGCCTATGACTATGGCGCCCCTTCCCATGTTGACGTCGACCGAGCCCTGGAACTGCGAGAGCAGAGCTCCCGCGAGAGCCACGAGGCCGTTGCTTATGGCGAGCCCGAGCACTATGTTGCTGTCGGTATCTATGCCCTGAGCGCTAGCCATGTTGACGTTGTTTCCTGTCGCCCTGACGGCGCTTCCGAGCTCGGTCCCGAAGAACCAGTAGAGCACGGCTATGAGCACTGCCGCGGTTATTATCAGAAGGGGTATGGGGTTCTCGAGCCCGAGCACCCTTACGAATCTCTGAGAGACGACCAGATCGTACTTGTCCACGCTTATGGGCTGGTTGGCCTTGCTTCCCATTATCCTGAGGTTGATGGAATAGAGGGACAGCTGCGTGAGTATGCCGGAGAGGATCGCGGGTATCCTGCACTTGGTGTGAAGAAGGCCCGTAACGAGTCCGGCGGCAAGGCCCGCAGCCATAGCCGCGAGCATTGCCAGCCAGGTGTTCACGCCTGCTCTTATCAGCATTACGCATACCGCGCCGCCGGTGGCTATTGAGCCGTCCACGGTAAGATCGGCGACGTCAAGCACGCGGAAGGTCAGATAGACCCCGATGGCCATGACGCCCCAGATTATCCCCTGGGCGGCCGCGCCCGGAAGAGCGGCCAGAAATGATGCTGCGATGTTCATTGAAAACAAGTTCTCCTGTTATTTTGCCGGCTCGTAGCCCTCGACGGGGCTGAGGCCGAGTCTGGATACCGCTTCCTCGCTGTAGAGCGGGGTGAATACCGGAGCGAATTCCACGGGCATGGACGTGATGTCGGCTCCGTCCCTGAGGATCTCGACCGCCATCTCGCCGGTCTTGAAGCCTATGTCGTAGTAATCTATGGAAATAGTAGCAAGGCATCCTGCGGAGAGCAGTCCCTTTTCGCCGCAGAAGGCGGGGATGCCGGCCGGGATGATTATGTTCGCGATGGCTTCGGTGTTGGAGGCCACCGTGTTGTCGGTGGGAAGATATATCGCGTCTACGCTGCGGCAGGCGGCCTCGGTAACGGAGGCTACGTCGTTGGTGTCGGTGAAGGAGAATTCCTTTACCTCTACGCCGAACTCCGCGAGGAACTTTGTGATCTCCTCTACCTGGAAGACGCTGTTGGGCTCGGCGGAGCAGAATATGACGCCGACGGTCTTCGCTTCGGGAGCGAAGTCGACAATCATCTTCGCCTGAGCGTCGAGCGGAGCGAGATCGGACGTGCCGGAGATGTTCCTGCCTACCGTGCCGGTCCAGTTGTCGATCTCGAGAGCCGTTCCGTAGTGAGTGATGGAGGTCCCGAGGATGGGTATGGTGTCGGTCGCGGAAGCCGCCGCGAGAAGCGCGGGCGTCGCGTTGGCCATGATCAGATCGACGCCGCCCGAGACGAAGCCGTTGATTATGGTGGTGCAGTTGGTGATCTCGCCGGAGGCGTTCTGGTTCTGGATCGTCACCTTGTCTCCGAGGCCCTTTTCGACGGCGTCGATAAAGCCCTTGGTGGCGGCGTCCAGAGCCTCGTGCTGAACGAGCTGGCAGATGCCGACGGTAAACGTGTCCTTGGGGGCGTCCCCGGACTCCTGCTTCTCTCCGCAGGCCGTAAGCCCGAAGAGCATGCATGCTGTAAGTGCGAGTGCGATAAACTTCTTCATGATGATACTCCTTGCTTTTCCTTTTTTCAAAATAAAAGCGGTCCTGTACGAAAACAGAACCGCAGCTTTTACTTTCCCGGCCGGATCACCGGCCCTTATAATGCTGAACGAAACTGATTTCCGCCCTTACCCTATGCATTGAAACGTCCGCTAAAGCCGAAGCCGTAGCGGTATGCGTAGAGATAATAGCTGTTCCTCAGTGATGCGTTCTTCATATTGGTGATATTTTACTCCCGAAACGCCGCGTGTCAAGTGTTTTGAGACAAAATCATTCCCGGGCGGCGGAATAAAGGCATATCGGCCTGTAGTCGCAGAACGTGCAGGAATCCCTCTGCGAGTCGTATTTCTGCGGAGCGGGCGCGATCTCTCCGCTCACGAGCCTTTCGCAAATGCCCCTGAGCGCGGATCTGAATTCGCCCCTGAAGGTCTCCATCTCCTCCTCGCTCACGAGCTTCTTTCCGGTATAGGCCATCTCGTCCTTTTTGTCCGCGACCGCGAGGCCGCTTATGCTGCAGACGCTGTCGAACGCGGTATCCGCGGCGTCACCGGCCAGAGCGTCAAGGCCTGCCTTGTCCGTCTTGTCCTTTATGTCGTAATAGAAGACTCCGGCGGGCCTGGAGCCCTCTATTCCCGCCAGCGCCCCCTCGAGGTAGAGCATCAGCTGAAGCCTTATGCCCTTCAGGGCGTTCTCCATGCTGAATTCGGCGTTTCCGGTCTTGTAATCCACTATCTTGAGGTAATCTCCGCTCAGCACGTCGAGCCTGTCTATGCGGCCTTCTATCCTGGCCCTTCCTCCCTCGGGAAGCTCGACGTAAACGGGAGGCAGCGCGCCTCCCTTTCCGAAGGGAAGCTCGAATTCCATGCGCACCGCGGACGACAGGCGCCTTTCCGCAGCTATGCGCAGAGCGAAGCGCAGGGCAAGATTTTTGATCCTTCTCGTCCTGTAGGCCTGAGCCTTGCCTGACGTCAGCAGGCCGTCGTACTTCTCCGCGGAGACCTCCTCCACAATGCTGTCTATCATCGGAGCGATGAGCTTTTCGTCCGCCCTGTCCCAGAGCTTTTCGGCCTCCAGCTTTCCGCACAGTCTCATCAGGATCTCATGGCAGAGATCTCCTATCTCTATGCCCGAGATCTCGAAGCTTCTGAGTTCCTCGGGGCGAAGGCCGTAGTTTATGAAATATTTGAAGGGGCAGGAAGCGAACCTTTCGATCTGGGAGGCGCTGAGCACCCTTTCTCCGCCGGTCCTGAACAGCGCCGACGCGGTCTCCCTTCCGAGCCTTTCGCCCGCGGGATCGAAGAAGAAGCCCCCGGCTATCTCGCCCGCGTCTCCCTCTTTAAGAAGAACGTTGTAGGCGGCCTTGTATTCTCCGGGAATGTCCGAGGAGGCCATGGAAAGGTAGTCCCTGAAGGCGGAGCTTATGCTCAGCTTGGGATAGAACCTGCCCTGAAGCATGGCGAGCGGGTCTTCGGAATTTTCGACGTCGCTGCTCTCTTCGGCTTTGAAGAGCCCGAGCATGGGCGACGGAACGAGGCTGTCTCCTCCCGCGTCGCTGAGGCAACAGCCCAGCCATACGAAGTCCCTCTCCTCTCTGAGAGTTTCGAGTATCTGGATGCGCTCCTCCGCGGCGAGCACGGTGCTGCTCTTGGTTAGGGAATAACCCTCGGCCTCGAGCCTTGCGGCCTCGCTTTCGCTGAAGAAGCCGTCGGTCTCGAAATCGGAAGGAATGCTGCCGTCGTTGAAGCCGGCCACGAACAGCGCCCTGGCCCCGGGAGCCTTTGATCTGCCTATGCTTCCGAGCATGACGACGTCGCTGCCCTGCGGCAGCACGCCGACCTCGACGGCCTCGAAGGCTCTCGCAAAGAGCTCGGCGTATTCCCGGGCGTCCGTCTCCTCATCGCCCAGAAGCTCGACGAGCTGGTCCATGATGCCGGTCATCACGTCCCAGATCTGCGCGGTCTCTCCGGCTTCGTCGAAGAGCAGAGCCTTCTCAAGGCTTTCGCTGAGGTTCTGCAGCCTTTCCGGGAGGCTGAGCCCGTCCGCCAGAAAGCGGTAGAGGGCTTCGGTGCGAAGCCTCACGGACGGGGCCGCGGCAAAGCTTTCCAGAAAGCCCGAGAGCTTTGCCGCGATGCGGCCGCGCACGGCCTCGTAGGCCGCAAGGCGGCCCTCTCCGAGGGCCGCCGCCCCGTACCTGAACTTCCTGAAAAACCTGTCTCCGTTTATATGGTACAGGGCCATATACCTCTCAAGGCCCTGAACGTATTCCTCATCCTCCGGCTCAGTAAGAAGGCCGGTCTTGAGAAGCTCCGTGAGCTCGTCCGGCCCGGCCTTGCCGGCGGCAAGGGAAAGCAGGCCGCTCACCAGAGCGACTGCCGGAAGATGCATCACTCCCCTTCTCGCGTCGCTGAACACCGGGATGCCGCAGGCCTCCAGAGCCCTCTTCACCGGCGCTCCGAAGGTATCCATGTCGCCGGTGAGCACGGCTATATCGGAATATCTGAAGCCCCTGTCCCTGACGAGGGTCATTATCTCCGCGGCCACGGTCTCGGCCTGAGTAAAGGGCGATGAGCAGCGTACGAGCCTGTCCGCGCGAAGCGGCGGCGCGGCGTCGCCGCAGATCTCGATCACGGTCCCCGGCGCTTCGGCCGCTATGCGTCCGGCCGCGGCGAAGGAAGCCGAATAATCCTCGCTTCCCGGAGCGTCTCCCGGGAACGCTATGTTCACGGCGAGAGCTCTTGCGGAAAGCTCACGCAGAAAGTCCGTCTCGCTTCTCGTGAACGAATAAAAGCCGTAATAATAGAAGATGCGGCGGGCGGCCCACTCCGAATCCTTCACCTGATCCGTAACGTACTTGAGATAGTCCTCGGAGTCGGTGAACTTGCCCTCCATTATGCTCATGTAATCGGCGGCTATGAGGGCCGCGTCCTTCAGCTTTCTAGAAAGGAGCGGAGGATGTCCCTCCATTTCGGAAAGCGCTTCTATGTCCGCCGCCGTGACGTCTCCCTGCCTCATCTGCACCATAAGGTCGGCCGCGAGCTCCGCGAGGCCTCCGTCCTTTGCGACGCTCCTGAACTCGGAAAGCTCGCTCTCGCGCCGCCTCAGGATCCTTCCTATCAGCATCTGCCTTCCGACGGAGGTCACGGCTGTCTTTCCGCTGAAGCCGAGCTCCGCGCTTATGATGCTCCTGAGCTTTTCACCCGACATCACGTGAAGATCCAGGAAGCCCTCGCCTCCGAGAGCTCCGAAGGCCTCCTCCTCCGCGGTCAGCGTGAACTGGGCGGGAACGACGAGTACCACGGCCTCGGCCCTTCCTCCCTCAAGATCCGTTTTTATTTTTTCGAACAGCCTTTCCCGAAGCTTCTTCGGATCGGCCGAAAAAAAAATTTTCGTCATGTCTTCAGTATATCATCACAGGGCTGATATTTCCCCTTATATTGCGAAAAACGCATGGCGCGCATTTCGGCGCGCCTATTGTATTTTGATGCGTTCTTTGATATTCTTTATCTATCTAATTAGATATCCGCACAATGCGGGCAGTAGTATTTACGGAAGGAGTAAAACTATGACATTCTTTAACGTGCCTGAGATGCATTTCTACGTCGAAGGCTTAGACGCGATCAAGATCCCCAAATTCGTCAGAGTAAGACAGAAATTTGACGACAAGAGGGTCGAAGACATTCCCGCAAGAGTCAAGGAGACTCTTGACGATCTGAAGATCAACAAGGACATCAAGGGAAAGACAGTCGCCATCACCGTCGGAAGCCGCGGAATCCCCGATTCTCACCTCATCGTAAGAGCAATGGGTGAAAAGATCAGAGAATGGGGCGGCGAACCGTTCGTAGTACCCGCAATGGGATCTCACGGCGGCGGCACCGTTGAAGGCAACATGGGCATACTCGAGAGCTACGGCATCACCGAGGAGTCCATAGGCATGCCCATCAAGGCCTCCATGGAGGTAGTTCCCTACGCGGTTCTTCCCGCTGAGCCCGCACCCATGGAAGTATACTGCGACAAGATCGCTTCCGAAGCCGACTACATCGTACTTTACAACAAGGTAAAGCCCCACACCAATTTCCACGGCTACAACGAATCCGGTATCTGCAAGATGGTAGCTATCGGTATCGCAAAGCATAAGGGCTGCTCCTACTTCCATATGCAGGGATTCGATTCCTTCGCGGAGAGAGTTCCTCTCGTAGCCAAGACCTTCATCGAGAAGATGAACGTGCTCTTCGGCATCGGCGTAGTACAGAACGCCTACGACGTCATATCCGACATCGAGGCATTCGAGCCCGAAAACATCCTCGAGGGAGACCACAAGCTGCTCGAGATCGCAAGAAAGAAGCTGCCCCAGTTCATGTATAAGGACCTCGACGTCCTCATCATCGACCGCATCGGAAAGAACATTTCCGGCGCAGGCGCAGACCCGAACGTCACCGGACGTTCCGACAACCCCGGCTTCGAGGACGACCTCCACGCGAAGAAGGTCATCATCAGAGGCCTCACTGAGGAGACCCACCACAACGGCGTCGGTCTCGGCATCGCCGACATCACGACCCGCCGCTGCATAAACGACTGCGACTGGGATCAGATCTACATCAACGTGACCTCCAACTCCCAGCCCCAGGGCGCGAAGATGCCTCTCTACATGAACACGGACTACGACGCCATCCGTCTCGCGATCCGCTGCTGCGTAAGGACAGACTTCACCAAGCCCAAGATCGCACGTATCCTCACCACTCTGGATTTGACGGAGTTCGAGGTATCCCTGCCTCTGGCCGAAGCAATGAAGGACATCCCCGGCTTCGAAGTCATCAGCGAGCCCTACGATCTCCAGTTCCACGAAGACGGCTACATGGACGACTTCAAGCTCTAATCCTTTGGGATCTTCCCGAAAGACAAGGCAAAACATCAAAACTCCGGCCCCTGCGGCCGGAGTTTTTTCATGTCTTTTACCGACATATCTTTTGCCCGGACGACAGACCGCCCCGCGCGGCGCGCGGGGCGGTCTGCACACGACGGATCTCATCTATGTGTATTTTGGAGGAGAGAAAACTCTTCGACAAATCTCCATATCAGATTCCGAGATAACTCCTTCTTATTTCTTCATTCTTGATCAGTTCGGATGAAGATCCGGACAGCGTGATATGTCCGTGCTCAAGTACATACGCACGATCGGAAACGCTAAGTCCGGTCTGAACATCCTGCTCGACCAACAGTATAGATACTCCGTTCGACCTCAGATTGATGACGACATCTATCAATTCATCGATTATGACAGGAGCAAGACCCAGCGACAGCTCATCTATCAGCAGGAGCTTGGGGTTGGACATCAAGCCTCTTGCTATAGCACACATCTGCTGTTCGCCACCGGAAAGCTTACCGGCAAGCTGCCTTCGCCTCTCCTTTAGCCTCGGAAATATCCCGAAAACCTTCTCCAAATCCTGCGCAATGCCGTCTTTGTCTTTTCGAAGAAAAGCCCCCATTATCAGATTTTCTTCAACAGTCATACCCGCAAACAGGTTTCTGCCTTCGAGGACCTGAGCTATGGCGGCGGTTACGATCTTTGCCGAAGGCGCTTTTATGATCTCTTCGCCGTTGAATACGATCGAACCGTTGCGTCTCAGAGTCAGCCCGGATATCGTGCGCATCAGCGTTGTCTTCCCGGCGCCGTTTGCGCCTATCAGAGCAACTATTTCTCCCTGATTCAAATCAAGAGAAACATCGAACAGGGCCTGTGCCGTACCGTAAAACGCATTCACGTTCCTGATTTCAAGCATACTCATGCGGGCTCACCGTCCTTCTTCTTAACAGTTCCCTGATCAAAGCGGGTACCGAGATAGGCCTCGATAACATTCGGGTCGTTAGCGACTGCCTCAGGAGTATCATGAGCTATAAGTGCGCCGTGATTCAGCACTACGATGTTATGCGAAATGCCCATGACAGCCTTCATGATATGCTCAATCATTATGACCGTAACTCCGTCGTTTTTGTTTATATCCCTTATCAGATCCATCGTTTCGTCGATCTCTGTAAGGT
>JAEEGL010871295.1_pt1 | contig 11303 bp, 11 predicted proteins | sample 9134231 | NCBI WGS metagenome assembly JAEEGL01 (sample SAMN16246548, study PRJNA631951) | gut metagenome | biome: gut microbiome; feature: rumen; material: fiber-attached | host: Bos | place: Iran: Karaj | collected 2018-10
AAACTGGTGGAAAACCTAGGGTTTAACCTTAACGTTAACGATAACCTTAACCTTAGGCTTAATTCGTTCTTTATATTGAGTGGATAGGATACAAAAATCCCTGTAATGCTTCAGAGTACAGTGGTTGATGCATTACAGGGAGGAAGTGAGGGAAGCTAGAGAATCTATTTCAACGATAACGTTAACCCTAACTATTTAATGGAACACAAAGATAAAGTCACAAAGATTTTACAAAAACCGCTGAAAACCACTTTTCTGTAAAGCATCCGTGCTGTTTGCACGTCTGTGTCGGGAGATGTTCATCATCATTCTGCAAACGAGTTTGCGCCTGCTGCTGCTCATCTGCCGACAGGCCTGACGGCCCTCTTTACAGAAAAGCGAAAACAGGGAAAACCGTTGTTTTAACCTTAACGTTAACCTTAAATATTATGTTGTAGAGTCGCCTTTCAGGCGAGAAATTAAACAGTTTATGAAAAACACAGAATGCGAAAGAAGGAGTACAAAGAGAAGTATCCTGGAGTTATCAGAAGGATTGTTTGGCAGGCCGGTCTTTGAAGTCATGTGTATTCTTGGCAAGTCTGCACTCACCACGGATGGGATTCAGTCTTGCTCAAGCATATCAAGGAGACTGGCAAGCCTGATGGCGGGCAACTCTATTTTGATTTCGAATTTTATTAATATATATTATGAGACACTAGTGACTTTAGAAGTAGTTATTTCCAGTTAATACTTGATATCCCTTTTAATTCATTATGCAAATCGCTTCTCAACTCATTGATGAATTTATCCAAGGGCTCTGAAGATAAAGTACCTGTAGTTTGACTGTTTTCGCCGACATAGCTGTGTTCTCCTACTGAAGCCATGCATAACCTGTTGTCGATATTGTATGAATCCATAATAAAAGTGTTATCTGTTGTAACGTTCAAAATACTGTTGATTGAAATCAGCATCAAAATAATGCTTTCGTTTTATCCATACAAAGCCATCTCCTTTAGTGATAACAGCCACATCAACTGGACCACCTACAGACTCTTCCTGGGAGGTAAAACGCCTGTTAAGATATGTCATACTCACCATATTCTCCGCAATTTCCGCCAAATCTTCTTTACTCAAGTAGCCTATGGCTTCCAACAGTTTGTCTGTATGATTAAGTTTTATGAAATCCTCAATCCCGTCTCTGAACTTTTTTGCCTTAGTTTCTACGTTCACTGCTATGACAGCATCAATAAGAGCCTGAGGTGCATTGGCGGCTGCAAGCTGGGATATCAACTCATCTTTAAATTCTTTTACACTTTCACCATAATATTTGTAGCACTCGTCAGACAAGTCCGGGGCAATGCCACGCATAAGGGTAATGGCCATATCTGTCTGAGCAAATGAAGCAATAGCTGCACCAGACTTTTCAATCTCGGCACTTTTAACCTTGAAAAATTTCAAGTGACCATCGAATGCCAGAGACAGGTTATACTCAAAATATGAAGGGAAGAACTCGTTTTCTCCAAATCCCCAAAAAATAAGTCCTGTGTACGAAGAATAAGTGTTCTCATTGGCCTTAAGAATAGCTAGCATCGCTGTTAAGAACCTATCTCGTATGTCCAGCGGGCAGTCATTCATTTGCAGGAGCGGATTAAGAAGGCTATCAATATGTGCTTTAACGTATCTATCAATGTCTGTCGTTGAGTATGCTCCAAGCTCATCGCAAACAGGTTTTGTTGAATAAGCACTCCTATATAAGTCCATTAATGCTACCAAAGCCGTAAAGTAAGGAGCCGCATTATTAGGTCTATCGTTCCACCAATATTCCTTTTTGCCTCATTATCAATTTGATTGAAGAAACTACTCGCGAATAATTGTAAACTTCCTTCCTGTATAGAGGGCCATCGGGCAATAATCTCAGTTTTTAAGTAAGTCCAAAAGGCATCAATGTATTCTGGGAGAGTATCATAAGATGTTTCGTCTAATTGCTTACGAAAGCTCTTAATTATCGTTTCCCAAGGCACCCCGAAAAAAGACAAGTCATTATATAGCGCTATCCCAACGGGGTGATACTTTGACAATGTCAATATTTTGTTGGCATGATTTGTAATCTTATGCGTCTTCGAATGCGTAGCTGCACTATCTGCCGCAAAAGCCGCACCTTGTCTATTCAATACACCTACAATTGCTGTCATATTTGTTATTATTTATGCGTTCTCACTCGCTTCACTCTCACTTTAGGCTGGTTAAAGGGTTTCATGATCCAAGTTTATACGAGTTCAACCATTCCACCTACGACACGCACTTCATGTCCATGTTCTCCTAAATAGGTTTTCCCTTTGTAGGTTACAATGTGATTGACTTGTCCCCCAATATTTACATGAATATTTGTGTGTATAACTCCGGGCGTTGTCCCCTTACGGTCATCGGTAAGATGGACATCAGCCTTAGGTCTCCTCATAATAATGAAAGGTACACCATATTGCGATATAAGGACATCACCGCGACTATGTGTGCCGTTGAAACTGGCACCGAATTTACTATGGTAAATGCCATCGTCAACTATACGAGCAGCATGAGTCCAGCCATTTGCATTGCCATACAAGGCAACTTTATCATAATCAGCGTCTATAGAATCGTCCATTCCACACTCTTCAAATCCCAAAAACCGGAAAGCATCCACTAGATCGGACTCCTTCATGCCTTTATGAACAGGAGGCCACCAATGCCATGGCAAATCTGCACTATCAACCCATCTGTCTTGCATTCCCATAGCGTATGCAATACAGTTATATTGATATGTGAATGGACTCATCAGATGGAAGTTCCCATCAAGTTCCAGCTTCTGCCCAAAAGCATCTGGCCTTGTTAAGCTTTCCCTAGCGCCAGGAGTGTTATAATCCATGTGTTACAAACGTCTTCAAGTGAAACATAACCCTCGTAGGACATATAATCCGGGTAGATTAAGTCAAGAGCATGAACGATAGGGTCCGGATGGTCCTTGATGATTTCCAAAATGCCGGGGACAGCATCCTCACCCATGGCAACAATTCGTTCAAAGTCTGCATTGTCGTAGTTGTTTGAGGACATGAAATTAGAATTGCGATTCCAATATTCGTAGTTTTGACGCACCATCCGAATATTCAGTTCTCGTTTGGGTACATCGAGCATCTGAGCATCGCGGCTTATTGACAGATCTATTGAAAATCCGCCTTCTGTTAAATTCTTATCTTCTCTCATCGTTGCCCTATTTCAAATGCAAAATTATCCAAACGCTCACCATCCAACTCCAAATGGACATCGTATGCACCTGGCTTCTCAAAGAGCACATTCTGAAGATTGAGTGCTATAGCAATATGGCTAGCTTTACCTAAGCGTTCAACATGCAGACTAGCAGGAATTGGCGGAATAATGCTTTTATTCTCCTTATTCAAAATTGAAATCGATAAAGACTTCTCTCCTTCTTCTTCAGGAAGGATATAGAGCTTTAAAGCCAGACCAAAAGAGACACGTGCCGGGAAAGTCGGCACTACGAAATTGTCAATCGTATTGACTATTGTCAATTGCCCATTGCTGTTAAAAGCACCTTGACACAATGCGTATAATTCGACTTTCATATTTATTTGTTAATTTTTTGTGAAACATACTTATTATTCATTTAAAATCCAAGCTGCATCATACCGCGGGCTCCTTCGTAAGAACAGCTTTGGGAGGCTTTCTCTTGGGCTTTGGACAGAAACTGCTTGACATTGTCTTCCGTCAGTTCGTCAATAGTGGTAAGACCGGCCTTTGACATCTCATTGAGGAATGCGGCGGAGGTCCAGTCTCCTGCACCGCTTGTATCTACGATATTGTCGTTCTGCACTGGTGCAAGCGACTTCCACCCACGGCCAAAGAGGTTATAGCGGAGTCCCTGACCGCCAAGGGTCTGAATAAACAGTTTGTCGCTGTAGGCTTCGGTATAGCTCACATCGGGAATGCGCTGGTCTGCAAACTTGATGATATCACTATAAATGACTGCTTTGTTGAAATCAGTAGGCTTGGATTTGGCAGAGGGTTCGAAGTACACCAATGAGCCACGGGCCTTGAAATGTTCAGCCATAGCCAAGGTGGCTGCACTCACTCTGTCGAAGAAGAATACCGACGGAAGGAATTGCAGATCCTCGAGCACCTTCATCACCGTTTTCTTCATCACCGGCTTATAGTCGAGATGCAGACTGCCACGATTGCCCTGAAAGGTGAACTTATGGGTCGGATTGCCATCCTTGTCAATGATATTATGCTGAATGATGATAGGGGTTGCGCCATCGTCGAGCGTACTCACGAAATCGGTATGAACGCCGTGGGAGCGCATATCGTCAAGCATCAATCGAGACTGCTCGGAGCCATTCAACCGAGCCACGGGGTAGCTTTCCCATCCCATATAGGCAAGGATCATCAGCACGTTGCCACAGGTGCCACCAACTTTATAAGAGACGGTTTCCTCGTAGCCACGCATCAGGATGTCGAGGCTCACAAGGCCTGCTCCGAGAATTATATTATTCATATAGTTCAAAGTTCAAATGTTCAAAGTTCAAAGCATTACAAATATAACGGTTCTATCCCGAATATTATTGTGTAGCTATGACTCGTTATAGGCTTCGCCGGTAATCCAGAGTAGGAAGGGTTCACTGGCCTCGTTGATTTGTTTGAAAGTCGCTGCATCATCAATCTCATAGTTTGCAGAACTTACATTGTAGATAGTCACGCACTTGTTATACTCCAGTCCAACCAAAAGGGCTCCAAGAGACAGAAGTTTGCTGGTGAGCAAGGCTATACCAAAACATACATTATGGCTAATAGGCTTGAACGTAGCCTGATGTGCTTGAATCATATTAGATACGATACGGTACAGTTCAAACGGATTTTGCTCGTCAGCATAAGTAATATTTTGAGGTTCTGTGAACTGTTTCTCCGTGAAGAACTCATGATATTTCAGCATCAGATAATCTGAATGACGAGGGTTTTTCGACGGAAACGGCATTACAGGGAACATATCTGAGGGCTGAAAATGATTATAGATGCTACGCAAAATGTCTATGTTCTGGTCGCCCATCAGACTAATCAGGATGTTTATACGGTCAAGATTGGCCTCACGGCTGGACATGGAGCGGAAACCTACCAACGGCTCGATATTGTCAATGACTGGAGTTTTCTTAATCCGCTCATCAATCATCACATTCTCCGACACGGCAAAGAAAAGGTTCTTTGTCTTGTCATCCTTAAGTTTGCGGAAAAGTGCATTGGCTATATTAAAGTAGAACGCACGCGGCAGAGAACTGACATCCATGATGACATCATGATATCCGCTCAAATCCTTGGCTGTCACCTCACGGCTCATCTGGGCTATACGCTTGTCCCACGGCAGGCTGCCATCTATCGACAATTGCTCATAACAAAAGCCGTATTGGGATTTCAAGAATTCCAGTTGCTCAACATTAATGGCATATAACTTCTTGTTTTCTTCTGGATCTTTCTCGTTGGGAAAGTCGAAAGCCAAACAGTCCAGTTTCTGCTCAGGATTGTTTTCCAGAAACAGCTTCAAGATATTGTTCATCCTGGGATCAAAGCCCTTGCCTAGCAAGAAAAGCACCTTCACCCTGGGTTTGTCCTTATAGTATTCCTTCCAGAACTCAACCAGTTTCTTATTCTGGCGATACATCACGTATGATTCCCAACGTTTTTTCATAGCCAAGAATTTAGTTTATGAAGAGTTAGTGGCCGCCATCCGCCACGTTCCAGCGGCAGGCGGGCGTAGGCGCAAAGCCAACTGTTCAGATAGAAAATGGTCCATTTCTGATCTTTCTTGCCTTGAATAACGCCTTGTTTGGCAAGAAAATTATATGCAAGGCAATCTTTCATAATCGAGGACAAATCCTCATTGCCGGAGTCTTGAAACCAAAAGCCATCTTTACCCCATTTGCCAGACTGCTCTTCCTTGACAGCAAATCCGGTTACTGACTTATAAGAATAACTTGGTGAGAAAGTCACACTCCGGAAGAAGTCTATCAGATGCATCAAGAATCCATATATCTTGTTGCCACGGGGAAGACGCTTGATGTCTTCCAAGCGTGCAAGTGCAAACTCTCTCACGATTGTATCCTGCTCTTCCGCTGTCAATATATAATGGGCTGGATCTGAAATTTTCTTGGCCACAAGCAATTCATACATCTTGGCAGACAAGTCAAGGAACTGTTCCACATTCTGGCTTGCCAAATCCATTAGTGTAGAGAAGCCATAATACTGGGGCAATTTCGTTATCTCGCCGGGGAGGATGTCCTTAACCATGGGAATCAACGGATTGAGCATCCACTCCAAATCCTGTGCAGTATAGCCAAACAGGTTCATAGAGCCGCCGGCACCCTGTCGCGAGGCATGCATCAAGAGAGCCCTCATATTGAGTACCCGCTCATAAGGGTCCTGACCCTGAATGGCTGCAACACACTCCGCATAATTTTTGTAATTGTGAAGCTTTTGTATCTGAGCAAGATATCGCTTGCTGGCTTCATTATAAAGTGCCTTATAGTTAATTGTAGTATCGCTGGCGAGGGCACTGGCAAGGATGATTCCATCCGACGAAAAAGCACTGCGAAGCGTAGCGATATTCTTCACCATCGGATTGAAGATACCTCTTTTTGTACTCTCCAAATGGATAGTCTGGTCATCACGGTCTTTGATATTCTTGTCGCTGAGAATTTCTGAAGTTGCCAGCGTCTCCAAACGTTCTGCAATCCACAAGGTAACAGGTAGCCGCAGTTCTACTGTCTCGTCGCGTAGCATTTTCTTTTGATTCTTGGTGAGTTTATGACCGTCGTCAATTTGGAAAATAAAGTCATCGCAGAGTCTCTCGCCCTTGAAAGTGAACCATGAGGCTTTCATGGCCTTCAATGCAAAAAGGCTGCTGCTGCCTTGAATGCCCTCTTCAGGCAAGACAAAACTATCCAGAAATTCGCATATCTTACGCTCCTGCTCTGCTGCCCATTCGAGCAATTCATTGCCATTGTACTCAGCCTTGAAATCACCGAATTCAGGTATTATCTCTTCAGGAGTATATGTTATTTCGTCCAGAGCGGTAAATTTGATTCCTGCCAGAGACATCAAGCTCTTTAATGTAGCTAAAATGATTCGGGCATTTAGCAAAGACAAGAACAGACGCTTTTGCTCTATCTCATTGAACAACACATCGTCTTCCAAGAACTCATAGTCGCGTCCCAACTGAAGATAAACACCGCATTTTTTGATACGGTCACTGTCCAAGACATCCAGCTTTTTCAGCTTCTTATACGCTGTGTTGCGTTCTGTGATGCGCTGAAGAATGGACGGGGAGAATAAGCGAAGAAGCGTAGTCTTTCCTGCCCCTGGTGAACTGAGTATAGTCGTCACTCCACCCCACAGTTTGCCCTGTTCATTTTTTTCCTCGAAATGAGTCAGCGGTTCCGACGAGAACAATTCAAGGAACATTTCGTCGGTCTCTATCCGCTCAGAAGCGCGTATGGCGAATGGATTCTTATATATATTCATGCCTTCAATGGCGGCTTATACGAGGGAACAATCCATGGAAGCGATCAGCATCCTGCCAGATAATGGGCAGAGAGTTGTTGGGTGTGTTATGTGCAAGCACAACGGGCAATGCACACTCGTCGAATCCCAGCCAGGGTTCATCGTCCTTGCCCACGTGATAACTCTTGGACAGCACTGCCTCTTTGACAAAATGTTGCTCTTTTTTTAGCAAATCAACAAATTTCTTATCAGCCTTGATGTCGTCTGACAGTTTGTTTTCGAGCAACTGCACGATATGGACTGTGAAAGACACCTTATCCTGCCATTTTTCCGACTTCAAATAGGCCCTCAGACTATCTTCTATGTAGTTTCTTGCCTTTTCTGTTGCAATACAGAATAGTATGTCTATCTGGAATTTCTCTTGATTAGGATCCAACAGATAGCTTAGATATTCAATCTTTGGCCCTTTCTCAACGTAGTCTCGGGTACACAGCTCTTCGATGATTTTCTTTAGTTTGCCATGATACTTCCCATCTTCTTGGTCAAAGCGGATGAAACTCTTGCCACTGGCTGTAAAGTCGTCTATCAGGAAAATACGATGGAAATAGGGCTTATCTAAACCTTTAAGTTTGTCGTCCTTGCGTAAGTCATCCAGCATATCCTTCAGTTTCTTGCTGTCAGGATAGTAGTTGGTGAGAACCTGTTCGTTATTAAACTGAGCACTGCGCCGCAGGATGTCGGTATGTGCACCGTCACTCAGGCCAATCACCAAGGAAGAGCGTTTCTCTATTTCGAACCGTTCACGAACCACTTTGCTTGACCGCATATAAGAGGGCATACCGGTTTCTTTGGTAGCCGTATCCAACAGGGTGGGTCGTATTATTGAGTCGTACAGTAAGTCAACCAAATAGTTCATCTGAGTAGAAGAGATGAAAACCAGACGCTCCTTAACAAATCGAAAAGCCTCGTCACGATCGGTAGCATCGATGCCATTCAGCCACTGTACAAGGCTGCTCATAAAGCGCATACCCGGCATATAGCGGTCGTAGGCATCGTACTTCATACGGCCCATGAACTCAAGTGCCGCACGCTCGGAGGCCAGGGTCTGAGGATCCCAGCTCATGATGCTTGCGAGAAGTTGATTGGCGAGGTTGCTGTTCATACGTTAAACTTACATTTGATGGTTCCATCAGTGGCGGTGAGGCGGCTGAGATAATAGAGTGTTGCATCGAGGCTGGTTACGCCACTGGGGGCTATATTCCAACAACTGTTAGCATTGCGCGACACCTTATCGACACTGAGCGAGAAGGGGGTAGTGAGCAATTCGTAGTCGTTGCCCCCCACACTGCCATAGTCGCCTATGCAGAGGGTGTGGGTGGTATCTTCGATGACGCGGAGTTTGCTGACCTCGTGATAGGCTACGATATCCATGCTGTGGCTGCTACGCCATACACGGATGCCTTTCAGTTGGCAGTCCCAGATGATTTCAAGGCAAGTATTGAAGAGTAGTTCACCATCAGAAACAGACTGTACTTCCTCAATGGATAGCTGAAGGCTTCGCGGAGCTAACTTATACTTAACGCAGTCCTGCGGCAGTCGTTTCTTCAATTCTTCACTCAATACGCTTAGTTCGCTATCAACAGGCTGGTTTTTCCATTCATCCAGTTTATTTTCTTCTCCAAGTTGGAGTAAACAAGCACCATTGTAATAGCCCACCTTTATCTGTCGCAGATATTGTCTATCAAAAGAGTTTAAGAATGCTTTGCCAACTGACTGACCACGGCCTGTGGCTATTCTTATTTCTACACCTTGTTCTAACAAGCAGGTTAATGAACTCTTGATATCGTCATGCAAATGTTCTTTCCATCTACTGTCGTGGTCTGAGGGTGACAATGTCCCATCGTAGTCGAAGGCAATGGTGGTGAACTTGCCTCGGTTTAGTCGCTGCACAAAACTCTTGCAGGCTTTGCTGTAGTGCTCCCACAGTGGGGTATTCTCTTCTGCGGTCACACCTAGTTTACGACGGACGGCAACTTCGAGGGTTTTCTCGTTGGGTAGGATGCGGCTGGACAACTTGTAATAGTCCAGATTGTACAGGACGCGTCCGTAACCCGGCACACCTGGTCTTCCTGGGTCAATGTCTCGGGCTTCGCCTAGGGCGCTGACAAAGTGGAAGGCCTGAAGCAACATGTCTATAGTGCCTTCGGAGGTATCTAATTCAGTTTCCATGTAGATGATCGGCACGTCGGCGGGTAGACTCTTGAGGGTCTTGCTGGCCAATTCCTTCTCCACAGGGCTAATCAAGGCTATGATAGCGGAGTTTTCCTTTCGCTTGGCAAACCAATGGTGACGACCATGACCGAAGTTGCGATAGTCACTGAGCAGGGCTGAACCTAAAGCGGCTTCTGTAAGTTTAGACTCAATATCCCATGCCACGGGTTCGCCTGCCGCTCCGTAGAGGACGAGGAAGTTCTGGAAGGAACTTAGTTCAAAGTTCCAAGTTTCAGGTTTCAGGTTGTTTTCTAGTTTGTCAAGAATTAGAGAATTAGAGAATTCTTTCTCTTCATTCTTCGTATCCTTGGAATTTGGAATATGAAACATGAAACTCTTGTAAAGCAACGTGAACGTTGCTACTAGCGAATTAGTTGCCAGGAAACCATCTTTTTCGGTGGGAATGTCCTCACACCAGCGGAGTACCTTTGGGTACTGCTGGAGAAGTTCCTCGGTCGGATTATTCTTTCGGAGGGTTAGGCTCATCATACCTGTCTCGTTATACTTTATGCCATACTTAATGGCATTGAGGATGTCTTTGTTCTTTCCGCTGGCACTAAGGAAGAGTAACTTGCTTCTGCGGATAATCTCGCGTCCGGAGTACATCAGTTGCAGCGGGGTCATGGCCTGAGCCAACACGCCGTTGCGCTGCTTGTAGAGCATTGCGGCATAGTGGCAGGCACTGAGTGAACCGCCGGAACCAATGCACACCAAAGGTGTTTCCCTGTTCTCCTTGAACAGGAAGCTGGCAAGACGGGTAACATCTTGCTGCTCAGCCCACTGGATGGTGCTGGATAACTTCTCTAATTCTCCTTTAAATGGCTTTCCCATTGCGGTATGCTTTTGTTTCAAATTTCAGGTTCCAGCTGGAGGGGTCGCAGCGGGAGATGGGGCGGAACTTGATATGGAATCCGTGGGTGACAAGGGACAGGTTCGTGTCTTGAACACCATTTAGATGTGTTCTTCTAAAACTTTGGTTTGCTTGTAAATATTACCGTTGCCATATTATGTTTTCAAAAAAAGGACAGGTACCTGTCACGGGTTTAGACGTTGTGTTAACCCTCGGTACAAACCGGGTAAACAATGTAGTTGACAAACCGATGATCTTGTATCTTTCTGAAGAAGGTGTTTATCTCGTCAACAGTTGAGTTGCAGCTGGAAATGAGGCGCTGCGGGACGGATTATTTGTTACTTTTGGGCTCTTCTTTGCGTACGTGTTTTACCGTGTGCTTGATCTTGCCAATGAGGAAGTTTATTTCCATAGGAGGCGGTCAAAATTTTTGACCGCAAATCAAGCAAATTACTCTTTTTAATAGTTCTGCCCTTAACGTCTAAACTTCCATTGATTCTATGAACTGGAGAGTGCGGATGGATTGGGCGGAATGGAAGGACAACTGGTCGTAGGTCTTGTAGGCCTTTAGTTGCAGGATGGCGGCTTCGGCACTCAAGACGCCGCTCTCGAACAAATTGACTGTGGTGAATACCTTGTCGTTGGCTACGGGACCTTGGACGATGTC
>JAEEGL011114919.1_pt1 | contig 11303 bp, 8 predicted proteins | sample 9134231 | NCBI WGS metagenome assembly JAEEGL01 (sample SAMN16246548, study PRJNA631951) | gut metagenome | biome: gut microbiome; feature: rumen; material: fiber-attached | host: Bos | place: Iran: Karaj | collected 2018-10
CTACGACGTTGCCCGTAACGGCTGGATCGCTGACTTCAACGACCCCATCAACATGCTCGAGATGTGGACCACCACCTCCGGCAACAACGACATCCAGTACGGCCGCGTCGGCTGAGCTGAATGACCGAACAACTTAACTAACGCAAAAAGACGGCCTGCGAAAGCAGGCCGTCTTTTTGCGTTTCGATACGTTCACATGATAAAGCCTTCCCCTCGAGGGGAAGGTGGCATCCGGCGTCCCCCGCAAGCCGGATGACGGATGAGGTGGATAGAGCCCTTGCCTCCCCTTGGGGAGGCAAGAGCGAAGCGAGACGGAGAGGGGAACGCTTTTCTTTTCAGGTCCTTTCCTGCCTCGTCAGGATGCCGGAGAAAAACCATTCACTCCCGCACCACCGGGATCTTGTCCGCGGCCAGGGCCCCGGCGTAGGTCTCCGGCAGGACGGGGAGGATGTTGTAGTTGGTCGTCTCCACCACCCCAAGACCGGCGACCAGCGAGTTGGATACGGAACGGGAGAGAAGATAGGGCGTGCCGTCCCGCCCCATCACAAGAACGCCCAGGGGGGCCTGCCGCTGCATATCCACATCCCGGTCGAAGCTCTCCGGGCCGTCCGCGATCCTTGCGGGGGCGGGGGCGTATTTGTCGGAATAGCCGGGGGCAGCCACCACGCAGAGGATCGGCTCCGAGTCGAACAGCACCCGATACTCTGCCCGGCGCTCACCGAAGAACGCCTCCATGGTGAAGGGCTCATCAGCGTACACGTAACCGCCCTCCCGGACCGTGATCTCTCCGGCGCAGTAGGCGTCCTCCAGGGCGTCCTGAAACTCCTTCAGCAGATCCTGACGCACCCGGTACCGGTCGTCCAGGCCCGCGTGCTCGTCGGGCACGCCGGAGATCCGGGAAAACCACCGGTCCATGAAGCCGTAGTTCAGAGCTTCCAGCTTCAGATCGTCGAAGGCGTCGGCGTCCATCAGCGCCAGAACGCCGTATTCAAGATCGCGGAAGGCCCCGGGATCGGCGGTCAGCCGGGGGAGGATGGCGCTGTAGGTCAGCGCGGGATCCTCTTCATAGAGGCGCTTCGCCTCCAGGGCGTCCCCGTATCCGTCCATGAACAGCCGCCAGCGCAGATACTGGAAGCGGGACAGATCCGGCAGCGCCTGGAAAAAGTCCGTGGAGAGAGGGCCCTTGAGGAGCAGCTTCCCGCCGGACAATTCCGCGCTCTCTACTCGATCCGTAAAGGCGGTCTCGGGGGTGTAGGAGACGCTCAGCGACTCAAGCTCCAGGGAAACGAACCGCTCCACCAGGGAGAGAGGGACGGATCTGCCCCCCACGTACAGCCCCGTGGGGACGGCCCGGATGGTCCCGTCCTCGCAGGTGACCTCCAGCGGCACGCTGGCCCGCAGGACGATGCTTTTCCAGTGTCCCTGGGCGTCCAGCCAGGCCTCGCCGTCCTCCAGACGGAGGCCGACGCCGTCATATTCCACGTGACAGCTCCCGGCAATGTCCGCCGCGTCCTGTGCCCAATCCATCCCGTAGAGCTTGTCGATCACCCACCAGACGTCGCTTTTGTCCAGGACCGTGACCATCCCGCCGCTCTCGTCGAAGCGGAGGCGATCTCCGGCGTCCATGGGCTCGGCGGCGATATAGGCCGGGATATCGTCCAGGGTGACGGCGGTTTTCTTCATGCTGTCGCAGAGCCACCAGGCAAAGCCGGCGGCGGCAAGCAGGATGAGGAGCAGGAGGATCAGGATCAGACGAAGGAGCACCAGGAAAAAGGAGGGCTTTTTCTTCTTTTCTGCCATAGCGCGCTTCCTCCCGTGTCGTTGTCGGGGCAGGGATGCTCAGAAAGCCCAGGTGCCGTTCCGGAAGACGGGCACCACGCGCCCGTCGGCGGTGACGCCGTCGATGGAAAGATCGTCGGAGCCGATCATGAAATCCGTGTGGTTGACAGAGTCGTTGACGCCCATGGCGTGGACCTCGTCGTCGGACAGCGTCTCAAAGCCCTCCAGGCACTCCTTGAAGCCGAAGCCCAGCGCCAAATGGCAGGCGGCGTTCTCGTCGAAGAGAGTGCTGAAGAAGAGCAGCCCGGACTCGCTGATGGGGGAGTCCTTGGGCACCAGGGCGCACTCGCCCAGGTAGCGGCTGCCCTCGTCCATATTCAGCAGGTAGTCCAGCACCTCCTGGCCCTTCCCGGCCACCGCCTCCACCACACGGCCCTTCTCGAACCGGAGATGGAAGTTCTCGATGAGCTGGCCCTGGAAGGAGAGGGGCTTGGTGGCGTAGACCACGCCCTCCGCCGTGCTCCGGTCGGGGGAGGTGAAGACCTCCTCCGTGGGGATGTTGGGGAAATAGGCCACGCCCTGCAGGGTGGTGTCGGAGCCCCCCTGGAACCGGCTGCGGGGAATGAGCCCTATGGTGAAGTCGGTGCCGTTGGCGGATTTATAGCGCAGCTCCCGGAGCTGCAGGCTGTTGAGATGCTCGCAGCGGCTCTTGAGATCCGCGCCGTGGGCTTCCCAGGCGGCCACGGGATCCTCCCCGTCGGCCCGGGAGGTGAACAGTATATCCTTCCACAGCTGCTCCACCGCCTGCTTTTTGGACAGGTTGGGGTAGAGCTTCTTCGCCCACGCAGCTCCCGGCACGGCGGCGATGCACCACTGATGCCTGCTCTCGATGGCGTCTCGGTAGGGCTTGATCACGGCGAAGCGCGCCTGCATGGCCTTAAAGAACTTGGGGTTGATGCCCCGCAGTCCGTCGGGGTCGTCGCTCTCCAGATAGATCCGGGCCGGCAGGGCGTCCACCATGTGCTGCAGCTTGGCCTTATCCCATTCCGGCGTGGCGGAGAGATCCTTCAGCTTCATCCAGCGGGCGTGGACCTTGTTCAGCGGCTGATACATCCAGTCCACCCGGACCGACTTGGCCCCGGCCCGATAGCACTCCTCCACCACCATCTGCGTGAATTCCGGCTGATCCAGCCCGGCATAGAGGACGACCTCCTGGCCCTTCTGGACGTTGGCGCCTTCCCGGACGATGAGCCGGGCGTACTGCTTGAGAACGGTTTTCTTCATGGTCTGCTCCTTCTGGTTTTCTTCTCTTTTCTCACGGCCCCGGAAATTTCCTGGGCCGGAACAGGGCTATTATACCTTGCAACGCCGGGCAAATCAAGCTATACTGAAAGAAAGAAAAAACGGAGATCCTGTCGAAAGGAGGGCGGAGCGTGGACGAGATCACCCGGAAGGCCGACGAGCTGATGGGACAAAACCGCTGGAAAGAGGCGGAGGCCCTGTTCGTATACTGTAAGGACGCCGCCGCCCGAAAGGGAGACAAGGCGCTGGAGCTCTCGCTGTGCAGCGAGCTGCTGGGCTTTTACCGGATGCGCGCTATCCGGGAGGGCTTTGAGACCGCGCTGGCCCGCACGATGGAGCTGCTCCGGGAGCTGGACGTGAGCCTCCCCGGCCGGGGTACGATCCTGGTGAACGCCGCCACCGGCCTGGTCTCCTTCGGGGAGACGGAAAAGGCCATGCCCCTGTATCAGGAGGCTTACGGCTGCTTTCTCCGTTCCCTGCCGCCGGAGGACTTTCGCTTTGCTGCCCTTTTCAACAACATGGCCTCCGCCTTCCAGCGCCATGGCGACTATGACCGGGCAGAGGAGCATTTCCGCATGGCCATGGGCGTGCTGGAAAAACATCCCCATCACCCGGATGTGGCAACGAGTTATGTAAACCTTGCTGCGCTCTACGCGGAGCAGGATCGGGAGGATCCCCGGATCGGGGAGTGTCTGGACGAGGCCATGAAAACGCTGGACGACCCGGAGATGCTCTGGGACGGGTATTACGCCCACACGGCCCGGAAATGCGCCGGGGCCTTTGCGGCTCTCGGCCGGCCGGACCGGGGGGCGGAGCTGGAGGAAAGGGCGGCGCTGCTGTATGAAGGGACTTGAGCTTTCCCGGAGCTTCTGGGAAGAGGAGCTGCGTCCGGCCATGGAGGAGCAGTGCCCCGTGCTGCTCCGCTGCGCCGCCGCGGGCCTCTCCGGGCCGGGCTCGGACTGCCTGGGCTACGACGACGAGATCTCCCTGGATCACGACATGGCCGCCGGGTGCATGCTCTGGCTGCCGGAGGCGGAGCTGGAGAGCTACGGCTTCCACCTGTCCACCATTTACGACCGGCTCCCCCGGGAGCACCGGGGGATAACCGCGGAGCACCGGAGCCGCCAGGGGGACGGCCGCTACGGCGTGAAGTCCCTGGAGGGCTTTTTCCGGCCCTTCACCGGCCGGGGCGGCGCCCCGGTCACCTGGCGGGAGTGGCTGTATATCCCCGCCTTCGCCCTGGCGGCGGCCACCTCCGGCGCGGTGTTTTACGACGGTCCCGGGACCTTCACCCGCATCCGGGAGGAGATCCTCACGGGCATGCCGGAGGACGTGCGGCTCAAGAAGATCGCCGCCCGGGCGGCGCTGATGGCCCAGTCGGGGCAGTACAACTTCGCCCGCTGCCGCCGGCACGGGGAGGAGGGCGCGGCAAGGCTTGCCTGCGCCGAATTCGTCCGGGAGAGCCTGGGGATGATCTTCCTGCTGAACCGGCGGCACATGCCCTTTTACAAATGGGCGTTCCGGGCCCTGGGGGAGCTGCCCCTGCTTTCGGAGCAGCGCCCGGCGCTGGAGCGGATCCTCTCGGAGCCCCGGGAGGAGGACATCGAGGCAGTGGCGGCCGCGGTGATCGAAGAGCTGCGCCGCCAGGGTCTGACCGACGGGCCGTGGGATTTTCTGGAGCCCCACGCCTATGAGGTGAGCAAACGCATCTCCGACGCCGAGATCGCCGGGCTGCACGTGATGGAGGGATGAGAATGGACGAGGAAACCGGCGTCTCCCGGGAGGAGGACACCTGGCGGGAATACCCGGACGGGGACGTTCCCATCGAGGAGTTCAGTCTGGACGACCTGACCGAGGAGGAGATCCCCCCGGAGCTCCGCCCCCGGGAAGAGGGCGAGCCGGCCCCGGAGCCGGAGCCCCCCGCCCCGGAGCCGGAGGCGTATACAGAGGAATACGAGGATCAGGAGGAATATGAGGAGCCCGAGGGAAAGCGCGATCCCTCCCGGCGGCGTCCCAACCTGCTGAGCAAAAAGGGCAAGCTGCGCCGTCCCTGCTGGGCGGTCACGGACGTGTACGAGTACAACAAGGAGTACATGCGCCATCCCGCCCGCCGGAAGGAATGGGAGTTCTACCAGCTGAGCAACACCCGGTACGTGTTCCAGGTGACCTACGGCCACGCGGCCTACGCGGGGCTGGCGGGGGTGACGCTGGTGGACTTCGCCACCGGGGAGCGGTTCAGCTCCGGGAAGAAGCAGCTCTTCCCCGGGGATCGGCTGGACCTGGATTTCTCCGCCGGACAGCCCCATTCTTTGAAATATGAGGACGACGATCTCTTCCTCTCCATCAGCTTCGACGGCCAGGTGCGGCGGATCCTGGTCCGGTCCGACCGGTTCGACGCGGACATCTCCTGCCACGACGCCGGGGACGCCATCGTCACCGCCGTGCCGTTCTCCCTGCCCGGGCAGTTCTACTACAACTACAAAAAGGTGTTCCGGGATCTGGCGGGCCATCTGAATCTCCACAACAATAATCTGCGTCTGGACGGGGAGACCTTCCTCCTGCTGGACAGCGGCCGGGGCATCCTGCCCTACCGCCACAGCTGGATCTGGGCCTGCGGCGCCCGGGAGACGGACCGGGGCGTGCTGGCGCTGAACCTGGGCAGCGGCCTGGGCCGGGAGGACGCCCCCACGGAAAACGCCGTCTTTCTGGACGGAAAGCTCCAGAAGCTGGGCCGGGTGTTTTTCAAATTCAGCCCGGAGGACTGCATGAAGCCCTGGCGCATCTCCGACACGGGCCGGCGGCTCCACCTGGTGTTCCGCCCCACCTTTGACAACCACACCGATACCAACTGGCTGCTGGTCCACAACCGCTGCCACCAGGTATTCGGGCTGTTGTCGGGCACGGTGGAGCTGGACAGCGGCGAGGTGCTCCGGCTCTCGGACATGCCCTTCTTCTGCGAGCACGCGGTGAACCGCTGGTAAGTAATATTATGTAAACTGATCCGACGATCGGAGGCGGACGCATGGAACGGACATTCTGGTACAAGGACGCGGTGTTTTATCAGATCTGGCCCCGGAGCTTCAAGGACGGGGACGGGGACGGCGTGGGCGACCTGCTGGGCGTGTACGAGAAGCTGGACTATATCAAGTCCCTGAACGTGGACGCCATCTGGTTTTCGCCCCTGTATCCGTCGCCAAACGCGGACTACGGCTACGACGTGATGGACTACATGGACATCTCCGCGGAATACGGCGGCATGGAGGCCTTCAAAAAGGTCCTGCAGGGCGCCCACGACCGGGGGATGCGGGTCATCATGGACCTGGTGGTGAACCACACCAGCGACGAGCACCCCTGGTTCCAGGCCAGCCGCCTGAGGGAAGAGCCCTACACGGACTACTACATATGGCGCAAGGCGAAAAAGGACGGCACGCTCCCCAACAACTGGGACAGCATGTTCGAGGGAAAGGCCTGGCAGTACGACGAGCTGCGGAAGGAGTACTATCTCCATCTCTTCGCGGTGAAGCAGCCGGATCTGAACATGGACAATCCCCTGGTCCGGGAGGAAGTGAAGAAGATCATGCGCTTCTGGCTGGACATGGGGGTGGACGGCTTCCGGGAGGACGTGATCACCTTCATCTCCAAGGACAAGGGTCTGCCCAACGGCAATCCCCTCATGCCCGCGGCCAAGGGGATCTCCCACTACGCCAACGGCCCCCACGTCCACGAGTATCTCATGGAGTTCCGGGACGTGCTGGACAAGTATGACTGCGTCACCATCGGGGAGGCGCCCCTGGTGACGGCCCGCCGGGCGCTGGAATATACCGAGGGGAAGCGCCCCGAGCTGGATATGATGATCCCGTTCCAGTGCATGGAAGGGGACTGCTTCCTCATCGACTATCTCGGGCATCGCTTTTCCCTGCGGAAGCTGAAGCTGATCTGGGGCCACTGGCAGAAGGCCCTCCGGGGCCGGGGCTGGAACTTTCTCTACCTGGAGAACCACGACCATCCCCGGATCGTCAGCCGCTACGGCAGCGAGGAGCACCGCACCGAGAGCGGCAAGTCCCTGGCGGCGTCCTATCTCTTCCAGCAGGGTACCCCCATCATCTACCAGGGCCAGGAGATCGGCATGACCAACATCCGCCTGGAGAGCATCGAGGACTACGAGGACGTCCAGACCATCAACAACTACCACAGCTTTTTCACCAACCGCCCGGAGAAGGAGCGGCTGGAGCGGATCTGGCGGGCCTCCCGGGACTCGGCACGGACCCCCATGCAGTGGAGCGACGGGCCCAACGCCGGCTTCACCGACGGGGAGCCCTGGTTCCACGTGAACCGAAACCACACCGAGATCAACGTGGAGGCGGAGGAGAAAGACCCCGACTCTCTGCTGAACTTTTACCGGGAGGCGGTGCGGCTTCGCCGGACCCTGCCGGTGGTGCGCTACGGGACCTTCCGCCAGTATGAGATCTGGAGCGGGAAGCTGTTCGTGTACGAGCGCCGGAGCAAGTCCCAGCGGCTGCTGGTGATCTGCTCCTACGCCCCCGGGCCGGTGAAGTTCCGGGCGCCCCGGGGCTACGATCTCGGCAAGGGAAAGCTGGTCCTCCGTAGCCACGGGGACGAGCTTGAGAACAACGGCTTCGTCACCCGGCCCTACGAGACCCGGGTCTACCTTTTCCAGGACCGGCGGGTGCCGGAGGTCTGAGTATTCACCGGAAAGGGTATCATGAAAGAAAAGCCCGATGTCTGAAAGGAAAACGGTCATGGAAAAACTTCCCGTCTTATACTTTGTCATCCCCTGCTACAACGAGGAGGAGGCGCTGCCCCTCACCGCCCCGGTGTTCCGGAAGAAGCTTTCGGCTCTGGAGGGGAAGATCGCCCCGGAGAGCCGGATCCTGCTGGTGGACGACGGCTCCGCAGACGCCACCTGGGAGATCATCCGCCGCCTCCACGAGGAGGACGAGCGGTTTTCCGGCCTGCGGCTGGGGCGGAACCGGGGCCATCAGAACGCCCTCACCGCCGGTCTCATGTGGGCCAGAGACAAGTGCGATATCACCGTCAGCATCGACGCGGACCTGCAGGACGATATCGACGCGGTGGACGCCATGGTGGAAAAATACAAGGCGGGCTGCGGCATCGTCTGCGGCGTCCGGGCCAGCCGCGCCACGGACACCTTTTTAAAGCGCACCACCGCCCGGGGCTATTACGCGCTGATGAAGCTCTTCGGCTCCGATCTCATCTACGACCACGCGGACTACCGGCTGATGGACCGCGCCGCCCTGGAGGCGCTGAGCCTCTACCACGGGGACGACCTGTTCCTCCGGGGGCTGGTGAACCGGCTGGGGGCGAAGGTGGGCACCGTGACCTACGACCGCCGGGCCCGGGAGGCGGGGGAGAGCAAGTACACGCTCAAAAAGATGCTGAAGCTGGCCCTGAAGGGCATGGAGAGCGGACGCCGTAAACCGGAAACGACCCCAAGACCCACGGATCCCTCCGTAGCGGAGATCCTTCATCGATAAAAAGCTGTCCCGCCGTATGAAAAGCGGTTTTTCAAGGATGCTTTTATCCCCGAATCATATGTAGGGGCGGCAATCTGCCGCCCGCTCAAAGCCTTCCCCTTGAGGGGAAGGTGGCATCCGGCGTCTCACGCAAGCCGGATGACGGATGAGGTGGAGCTGTCAAGCTGCATTTTCCGCAAAGCAGTACCACCTCATCAGCCTCGCATCCGCCCCTACGGCGTATATTTCCGTTTCCACAAGAAGCTGTCCCGTCGTGTTCACGGCGGGACAGCTTCTTTATCTTGTCTTTTCCTTCTTTTTCGGTATATACGTCCCGGCCACGTACCCGGCGGCGAGGAAGAAGAGATGCCCCACGTAATGGGTGGTAGCCGCCAGCAGCGCCTCCATGAGATTGGCCACCACCAGCACCAGCAGCACGATGGGCAGCGTCCAGTTGCCGCCTCCCTCGTCCGGCCCTTTCAGACAGTGGGACATGCTGTCCCGGGCGACGAACACCAGCCACGCGCAATACAGCAGCATGGGGATCACGCCCTGGCCCACCAGGATCTCCAGGAACTGGTTGTGGGTGTAATAGAGCCGGCCCACCAGGCGCTTCAGGTGAAGCATCAGATATCCGGGCGTGCAGCCGTGGATCCAGATGTGCTTGTTCCAGGAGAGCTCGTTGACGATGGCGGTCCAGATCCGGAGCCTTCCTCCCAGCCGGGCGGCGTTGTCCCAGCCGCGATGATCCTGCATCACCTTTCCGGCGGCTGCGGGGACGACCCGATCCTGGAACAGGTAATAGAACTGCTTCAGCCGGCCGCACAGCAGATAGAAGGCTACGGCGGCGGCCAGCCCCACCAGCACGGCGGGGAGCACTTTGTTCGTCCCTTTCTTTTTGCCGCTCCGGATCATCCCCAGGGCCAGATAGAAGCCCAGCCCCGCGGCCGCGGCGATGAGATTGCCCCGGGAGGCGGAGGACGACAGGCCGATCAGCCACACGGCCTCGCCCGCCCACATCAGGATCCGGGCGGGCCGGGAGCGGAGGGTGTGGAGCCGGTACAGGCCCAGGGTCATGAACAGCGCGGCGTAGGCGCCGGTGATGTTCGGGTTGATGTTCAGATCCAGGCGTCCCTCATAGATATAGGTCAGGGTGCCCAGGATATGCACCGTCCTGCCGGTGAACGCCGTCCAGATCCCGCAGAGGTACAGCGGCGCGGTGATGATCATGGCCGCGTCCATGAGGATATGGAGCAGACGGGTGCTCCGGACCCGGGCAAGAGCGAAGCCCAGGGGACACAGCAGCACGGAGAGGGCAAACAGGTCCATCAGCGCCCAGCGGCTGGCCAGGAACCGGAGCCCATTCTCCCGGGAGGCGATGAAGCAGTTCACCACCGCCACGGCGCACCAGACCCACAGCAGCCAAAGCTCCGGCCTCCGGGCGCAGCGGAGGGCGTCCAGGGCCCATTCTTCTTTCCTCCGGAGGGCGGAAAGCAGCCCCAGTGCCGTCACCGCCGCCGTGACCAGGGCCAGGAGAAAGCCCTCGTACTCCAGATACTCGGCGGTGGAATCGGCGCCGAAAAGATAGAAGATGTCGATGACGGAGTAGATCAGATAATACAGCGCGAAGGCCGCGGCGAAGGTCAGCGCCAGGCGCGCCTCCCGGGGGAGATGGCCCATCCATATCGTCCCGGCGTCCAGCCGCCGCCAGATATAGTTCTTCATTCAGATCTCCTCGCTTTCGGTAAAGGAGAGCGGCCGGTGGATCTCCCGGAGGGTCTCCGCGGGGATCTTCAGCACCTCCCGGTCATAGGTGAGCAGGCCGTTCATCTCCTGCTCCACGTCGGTGAGCTGGGTATACACGGCGGCGGTGAGCCCCTCCTCCCGGATGTGGGGGAGGACCTGCCGCTCCATCAGCCTCCGGTAATCCCGCTCCAGGGCGGCGGGGGACCTGCAGATCTTATAGCCAAAGGGCTTCTCGCACCACTTGTGTTCCGGCTCCGCCAGGATATACCCGCCGTACTCCGTGAGACACAGGGCCCGCCCGTCGTTTTTCATCTTCAGGGGCCGGAAATAGATATGGCGGCTCTGGATCTCCGGCCAGCCCTGGTCCTGCCAGCCGCTGGCGTGGTCGATATACCGGGTCTCGTCCAGCTGCCGGACCGCCCGGGCGGCGGCCAGGGCGTCGAACTGGCCCCAGCCCTCGTTGAAGGGGGTCCACAGCGCGATGCAGGGGCAGTTGTACAGCAGCTCCACGGTCTGGCGCAGCTCTGCGTAATACGCCACCCGGGAGGCCACATCGGCCCGGCCGTAGGGGGCGGGGTCGGCGTCGGAGAGCTTCGTCACCCCCGCCAGAGGGAGGATGGAGGTGCGGAGCATATCATAGGGCCGCCCGCCATTTACCATGTCCTGCCACACGATCATCCCCAGCCGGTCGCAGTGGTAGTACCAGCGCAGGGGCTCGATCTTGATGTGCTTGCGGAGCATGTTGAAGCCGCAGCCTTTGGCGGTCTCGATATCGAAGACCATGGCCTCGTCCGCCGGCGCCGTCAGCAGCCCGTCGGGCCAGTAGCCCTGGGCCAGCAGCCCGTTGTGGAACAGAAGCCGGTCATTGAGAGCAAAGACCCGGCGGCCCTCATGCTCTCCATAGGAAAACTTCCGCATTCCGAAATAGCTCTCCACCCGATCCTCGCCCATCCGGATATCCAGCCGGTAGAGATAGGGATC
>JAEEGL011779385.1_pt1 | contig 11303 bp, 7 predicted proteins | sample 9134231 | NCBI WGS metagenome assembly JAEEGL01 (sample SAMN16246548, study PRJNA631951) | gut metagenome | biome: gut microbiome; feature: rumen; material: fiber-attached | host: Bos | place: Iran: Karaj | collected 2018-10
ACCCCATAGTAGACATCAGGATGCTTCGTTCGCCAGTGATACCATTCCCGCCAGAAAGTGCGCAGCCGATGATTATGATTCTTTGTTTCCAGGCTGAAATCCTCCTCACAGGGCGTCGATCGGCATGTTTCAAGGATCATATCTAAATCAGAACCAAGAAACTCATAATAGATCGCAACTTCTACTATCTCTTGAGCGTCAAATCTGGAAGGGATGGGTTGACTTGATTCAAGTTCAGGGGGAGCAAACAGTTCTGCGTTCGTTTTCATGAAGCTGAGTTCTTTCGCCAAGGGTATCCAAAGATCTGTCTGGTGAGCCACGATCCATTGAGGCGCGTAACGGGAGTAGAAGCCTATCCAGCCCTTCATGCCCAAGGCGGACCAGGCAAGACGGGCAAAGGCTTCGTGGATGACACTTCTGAACAGATTGCTTTCAACGAACTTCAGGTCTTCTGGCTGAAGGAACAGTTGGCTTGGTTTTCGAGGCAGCCGCTTGCCATACTTTTTCAAGAAATCCAGAAATTCTTTGGGCAGACAGTAATACGCAGGAATGAGTTCGCTGTTCCTGATCACATGCTCAGCCCCGTCCGGAAACTCCATGACGATTCGATCATCTTCTAATAGGCGCAAATTCAAAGGGCGTGAGCCTCCTTTCCCAAGCTTACGCCCTCATATTACCAAACTAATTGTCCCATTTGCAGGACAGCAAAGGCCACCCGCCCATATAGTCCCATAAACAGAACAGATGTGCGGAACGATCATTGGCGGGCCGCTCTCAACACAACTTTCGCAGCAAATCGCATTTGCTGCTGATTTTGTAAAGAAAGATATACCATCAGAATTTGGCATCATAAATGACCTGACAAAACTGAATCGTGATTGGTTTTCACTCTATTTCCTTTTCACTTACCGACTTCACTTTCACAGTAAAATGGATTTACTGTGAATTTACTAATCTAGTGACAAAGATCGATGTGGTATTTAGACTGTTGAAGACGCTCATCTGGCTTAAATAGTATTGTCGAATCCTGCAGAAAAGAGTATAATTTTATAAATAGCAGTTTTCCTGGAAGAAAACAGCCCGAACAAGAGGAGCACACTATGCAGGATAAAATTGTAGTCCCATATGCCCCAATACTTGTTGAATCAACTCGTTCCATCGGATATTCATTTGAGGCGGCCGTTGCAGATATTATCGATAACAGCATCAGTGCATCTGCAACAGAGGTTCGGGTATATTTTTCTTCACGCGCTCCACAGTGGCTTTGTATCGAAGATAATGGCTGCGGCATGACTTCAAGTGAACTTGAATCGGCCATGCGGTATGGGAGCCAAAGCTCGCGAGAAGTCCGCAGAAAGGATGATCTTGGACGGTTTGGACTGGGCTTAAAAATGGCGTCCCTTTCACAATGCAGAAAGCTGACAGTCCTGACAAAAAAGGAGGGCATTGTTACAGCAGCATGTTGGGATCTGGATCACATTATCAGCAAAAAGGACTGGTCTCTTCAATGTTTTTCGGAAGATGAATTAAAGGGCATAATTGGATTTGACTATTTGTGCTCTGTTAATTCAGGGACAGTTATTCTTTGGGAGCATTTTGACAGGCTGCAACAGGAGGCAGCGCAAGTTCAGAAGGCGTTCGATGAAAGAATAGAGCTTGCCAGGAGACACATATCACTTGTATTTCATCGTTTTATCAATGATGAAACACCTAAAAACCGAATTCGGATACTATTTAATGGAGAGCCTGTCAAGGGTATTGACCCGTTTTTAACAAAACACCCTGCAACACAACCACTAAGCGAGCAAATACTACGCATTGGTCAAGAAGAAATAAGGGTTAAACCATATGTCCTCCCATATCTAAACAAGATGTCCAAGCAGGATATTGAGGAGATTGGTGGGAAAGATGAACTGAGGCAACAACAGGGTTTCTATATCTACAGAAGTAAACGTTTGATCATTTGGGGAACCTGGTTCCGGTTGATAAAACAAAATGAGTTAGGAAAACTGGCTCGGGTGCGAGTTGACATTCCTAATTCGCTTGATTCCATATGGGAAATTGATATCAAGAAATCTACTGCTTCGTTACCTCATTTTATAAAGAAAAGCCTTGCTGATATTGTTGAAAACACAGTTGGCAGAAGTGAACGAGTATATAAATATCGCGGAAGGAACGTTCAAACTGACAATCTGATTCATGTATGGAATCCTGTTGATGACAGAGGTAAGTTCCAATACTGCATCAACAGAGACCTTCCGATCATTAAACTGCTTGAAGCAGATATTAGTGAACATGCTGTCGGGCTATTGGATTCGTTTATCAAAATGCTTGAAGATTCGTTCCCTTATGCGGATGTGTATTATCGTATGGCAAAAAACGAATCTAATGTAACAGAAGGTGCTCTGGAAGCATCTGAAGCATATATGATTGCAGAACAGACAGTACAACAGCTAATTTCAATAACTGGAAATGCAACAGACTTTTTAAATAACATGGGGAAAATGGATTTCTTCCTGAAATATCCTGATGTGGTTTCTAAAATTCTGGAGGTTTATGGCAATGACTGATCATCAAAAACGCATTATTGGTACGGTTCTGATGAATGTTGATCCATCTTCCACGCCAATATCTGAAGAAATGATTGATAAACTGGTTTCAGTTTACGACAGTACAAATGCAATGATGTTTGGTGTTCCTCACCTGACTGAAGCCGAACGAACAGAGGTGATTGCGGAATTGCATTCGACCCTGCTTGTCACAATTGATCGCGGACATTTTCTGAAGGCAAGAGATCATAAGCCGTGGTATGTTGCCGCAAAGGCTAATATGCCTTCCAAGTTTTGGGACAGGTATCGTTTGTATCTTCAAAAAGAGAAGCACTGGAATAATAAAACGATCAATGAACTGGATAAGACAACTGATGAGATAATGGATCTGCTTGGAGATCCCATGCAGGAAGTGCCTTTTAAAAGGCGAGGTCTCTGCATTGGAGATGTCCAATCTGGAAAGACATCCACTTATATTGGGCTAATAAACAAAGCCGCAGATATCAATTATCGGGTAATAATCCTTCTTACCGGGACTATTGAAAAGCTTCGCAGACAGACGCAGCAGCGTATAGACGAAGGATTCATTGGCTTGGACAGCTATGCCTTTACTCTTGAAAAAGACAGCGTACAAGTAGGCGTAGGAGCAATTGATCCAAGTACAAGCGGATGGGCGGTGACGTCAACAACCAGCGATTTTAATGCTGCTACAGCAAAAAAGATTGTTGGCAAATTGAGCAGTATTAGTTCACCTGTCATTTTTGTCCTTAAAAAGAATAAAAGCGTCTTAGAAAAGCTCGAACACTGGCTTCGCTTCTATAACGCCAATAAGGCAACGAAAACCATTGATCTGCCCATGCTTCTGATTGACGATGAAGCAGATAATGCCTCTGTCAACACGAAAAAAGATGATGTTACAGCAATAAATAAAGGAATTCGAAAGCTGTTAGCACTGTTTGAAAGGGGAAACTATGTAGGTTTCACTGCTACTCCTTATGCAAATGTGTTTATTGATCCGGATTCTGAACAGGAAATGCTTGAGCATGATCTTTTTCCAAGAGACTTCATTTATGCGCTGGAAGCTCCATCAAATTACATCGGCGCGCGCAATATGTTTGGTGAAGATGCCCCGTATGGAATAATGCTGGAATCAAATGATGATTGTGAGCAGGCTCTTCCAATAAAGCACAAAAAAGATGAAACCATGCTCTATATCCCTGACAGTCTTCGAGAAGCAATTGCTGCCTTTTTTATAGCAAATGCCGTGAGGGATTTACGGGGAGACACGAAATCACACAGAACAATGATGATTAACATATCTCGATTCATCGCCGTACAAAACCAAATTACGAAAGTGGTTGACGATTATGTTCGGGATTTGAAACGAGAAATACACAATTACTATCTTACAGGAGAATCAGCGCTTCAGTATCCGTCGTTCGCTTTTATCAAGAAGGTATACGATAGGTATTTCTCTCGGAATGAATCCATCCCGCTTTTTTCTGATTTGAAACACTTTTCATGGAATGAAATACAGGCTGCCTTGTATCCTGCTATTGCCAGAATTCAAGTCAGAACAATAAACGGAGGTAATGCACCCAAAAACCTGGATTATGAAAAATATGAAAAAGCCCCGGATGATATTGGCCTACGTTTGATCGCTGTCGGTGGTCTGAGCCTGTCCAGAGGGTTAACTCTGGAGGGTCTCTGTTCGAGTTATTATTATAGGAATTCTTCCATGTATGACACTCTCATGCAGATGGGCCGATGGTTCGGATACAGAGATAAATACAAGGATGTTTGTAAAGTCTGGATGCCTTCCCTGTCAATGGCATGGTATTCCTACATTTCAGATGCAACCGATGAATTGCGTGCGGAAGTTCGCCGAATGCAGGATGAGGACATGACTCCGAGGGACTTTGGCCTTGCTGTCAGATCTGATGTTCAAGGCTTGTTGGTTACTGCCGCCAATAAAATGCGGGCAGCAAAAGACTATGAGACAACTATAGATTTCAGTGGAGAAGTGATTGAAACACGGTATATCCACAGCTCTAAAGATGTTTTAAATAGAAACATCGAAGAAGTTGAATCATTCCTTGGCCTGACTCAGAAAGAATGCCGTTTAAGAAGAGATGATCCGGAACTTGCAATAAAGCATCCTCAACTGCTCAATGTCCGGGGGGACCTGGTGATCGATTTCTTGAAAGGATTCTCTGTTCATACAATGAACACTGATTTCGTCATCCATGATTTGGTTAAATTGTTTTCCCAGGATGGGGACGGGTTATTCAAAAAATGGGATGTGCTAATTGCGCAGGGATCAGGAGGCGATCCGATTACATTTGCAGGCGTCGAAGGCATTAAGCCAGTAAGACGTGGTTTCGCTTACAGAAAAGAAACTAAATCTTTGCAGATGTCCGGAAAGAATTCGCGATTGGGCAGCAAGGATCTTGCCAAAGGCGGATTAAGTATAGAGGCCGTAGCTCAGATGGAGGCGACTGCCAGTAATGATGGGAAAGCCTTCAGTGAAGATTTCTACTTTAATACTGGAATAAAGAGGAATCCATTGTTGGTGATTTATCCGGTGAGGCTATACTATGAACCCAAAGAGGGAGAACCCGAAAACTCGTCTAAAACGGCTATTGTCGAAGCTATCAACTATCCTATCGTAGGTCTTAGTATCGGAATACCTTCGATAACTGGCGGTAAAAGGCAAACGATAAAATACAAAATTAACAAGCAAAAATGGCTGGAGATCTTTGGCGCAGATACTGCAGATGATTTTGAAGAATTTGATGAGACTATTCCGGAGGAATAGACATGCTTGATCTTTATTCGGTTTTTGAAACGATTGAATCTCCTGATGCTTTTCACAGAGTTGACGCGAGCCATCCCTTGGATCTCTATATCGGGATAGATGAAAAAAGGCGATGGACGCTTTTATTGGTAACGGTTTTTGAACCGCCTGAAATGAATTCGTCCAAAATGATTTCTGTGAACAAAGGGCAACGGAAAGATGGAAGGTGGGCCGTAAGTCTGTCGCTGGTCGATAACACCTATAAAGATCTTTTCCTGCAACTTTGTGGTGATATTATTGATTCATCGCGTGATTTGCAAGATAAAAAGAAAGCCATATCATTTGTTGCAAAACGGTACTGGGAATGGAGGGAACTGTTAGCCAATTCTCGCAAAGACATTCTTTCAATAAATGAAGCAAAAGGGTTACTGGGCGAAATGGTGTTTTTGAAAGAATACCTTGCACCTTTGTATGGGATTGAGAAAGCGGCATTGAGCTGGGCTGGCCCGAGAAAAGCGCATCAGGATTATATTATAGATGATACTTGGTATGAAGTAAAAACCATTGCCAGCAGCCGCATGGATGTCGGTATTTCATCTATTGAGCAACTCGATGTGAACACTCTTGGTGAGTTGATTGTCATTCGAGCGGATAAAACAAGCGTTGTGAACAGAAACGCGATTAATCTCAATCAGCTTTATCATTTGCTGCTAAATGCAATAACAAATGATTCTGTCAAATCTGCATTTAGCAGCATGCTTTTTCAATATGGTTATTACCCTCGGGCAGAGTATGAAAGTGCTGATTACATGTTTGAGATTAAAGAGATCGCGCATTATTCTGTTTCTTCTGATTTTCCTTGCCTTCGTCGCAATTGTTTACCTGCCAGTGTTTCTGAAGCCAGTTACTCTCTTTTGCTCTCAAGTATTCTTCCCTTTAGAAAGGATTGAAGATGGCTACTTTGAATGAATTTAGAAATGATATTTTGCATGAAGTCCATGTGAACGCTTCAATGAACGGAACTTCGCCCCGGGAAGAGTTTTTGATCCTGTACGCGGACGCACTGACTGAAGCAGAAGAGTTTGAAGACTTTGAGCAACTGTCATATGAGGGAGTAGGTAATAAAGGGAAACGAATTGCCATCGACGGGTATTTCTATGATGAGCTTGAAAACTGTCTTGCAATAATCACCTGTCCCTTCACCGACAGCTTGGATACCCGATCTTTGACCATTACAGAAGCGGAGACCCATTTTAAAAGAGCTTGTGCCTTTATTGAAGAAGCAAGATCTGGTTTTATTCAGCGATATGCTGAAGAGAGCTCCCCTGGGTATGGGTTAGCAATAGACGTCCAACTACGGTATAAGAATGTTGCAAAGTATAAATTCTTTCTTCTCACCGATATGGTGATGAGCAATCGCATTCGTGATATTCAGAGCACAATGATTGGCAATGCTGTCGCAGAGTATCACATATGGGATATTGCTCGTTTGCAAGGACTTTATGCTTCTAAAACCGGAAAAGAGGATATAGTTATTGACCTGAAGGAGTTTACGGAGGGCGGTATTCCTTGCCTGATGGCCGGTTCGAACAATGATTACACTGCATACCTGTGTAATATCCCTGGATCCGTCTTGGCTAAGCTGTATATCGCCTATGGCGGACGCCTGCTTGAAGGGAATGTTCGATCCTTTCTCACAGCAAAAGGAAAAATCAACAAGGGCATACGGAACACAATCCTGAATCAGCCTGAAATGTTTTTCGCTTACAATAATGGTATTGCTGCGACCGCGTATGATATTGAGATCCAACCTGGCGACGTATGTCCATTGATCACAAAAATAAAATCGCTGCAGATAGTGAATGGAGGGCAAACAACAGCTTCTTTGGCTGATGCTCTTGTTCATGATAGAGATCGGGCAAATGAACTTAAGGATATTTATGTCCCCATGAAACTATCCGTAGTAACCCCGGAAAAAGCAATGACATTAATCCCCAATATTGCTAAATATGCGAATAAACAAAACAAAGTAAGTGATGCAGATTTCTTCTCAAATCATGCTTTTCATGTCAGGATGGAAGACTTTTCCCGGCGTATCCTTGCTCCTGCTGTTATGGGCAACCAGTATGGAACGCATTGGTACTACGAGAGGGCACGAGGTCAATACAAACAGGAACAGGCACAATTGACAAAGGCGCAAAAAGAAAGGTTTCTTTTGCAAAACCCAAAGAGTCAGATGTTCACAAAAACAGATCTGGCAAAGGTATATAATATCTATCGGCAATTGCCGCATCAGGTCAGCAAAGGAGCACAAAAGAATTTTATATTGTTTGCTGAATGGGCAAGTGATGCATGGGAAAAGGATCAATCGTCTTTTAACGAACGCTTCTTTAAACAAATTGTGTGCTTGAATATCCTCTACAAAAAACTCGACCAGATAGTGAAGAATGCTTCCTGGTATGAAATGGGCTATAAGGCTCAGGTCGTTACATATTCGCTGTCTTACTTTTTCTATCAAATTGAAAAACGAGCTTCAGGATGCGTTTTCGATTTCAGATCTGTCTGGAATCAGCAAAGCATTTCTCACGAGTCTGAATTGTTCTTGGAAAAAGTGGCGGAAAGGATGTATAATCATCTGGTATCTCCTGGCAGAGAGGTCCAAAACGTTACAGAATGGGCAAAACGTGAGGCATGTTGGAAAAAAGCAAAAGACATTGATCTGCCTCTTAGCGATCAGTTCCTTAAAGAGCTTGTCGACTCAAAAGATGAACATGAAGAACGTGTACAGGCCCGAAAGGAGCAAAAACTACAAAACAGTGCTTCCGACATGATTCTTGTCGCACAATATGGCGTGGAGAAGTGGAAGGCTCTATTGCAATGGGGTATCGCCAACCGCATTTTTACACCTCAGGATATTTCCTTCTTGAAGGTTGCAATTGCCATGGAAAAAGGTAAGTTCCCCAGCGAAAAACAGTGTTCTCGCATCTTGCAAATTCTTGAAAAAGCGAGAGAGGAAAGTTATCCTGCATAGAGCAAGATGCTATCTGTCGAATCTGTTTGTCATGATGTACGTTCGCCATGAAGATGGAAGGCGCTTTTTTTAGGAGGGTAGAAAGCATGATTAACTATCTGGATCTGTTTGCAGGGGCTGGTGGCCTTTCAGAAGGCTTTATACAGGCAGGTTTTTCTCCTGTCGCCCATGTTGAAATGGATCCTGCTGCTTGTTTTACACTTAAAACAAGAACAGCATATCATTGGTTGTATGAGCACAATATGGTCGAAACATATAATAAGTATCTTAGGGGAGAGATTTCCAGAGACGACCTTTATGCCGCTATTCCTGAACAAGTACTTGACTCTGTTTTAAACTATGAGATCTCTGATGAATCTCTGCCTGTAATATTCTCAAAAATAGATCGAATCCTCGATGGAAAGCAGTTGGATTTAATCATTGGCGGCCCACCGTGCCAGGCCTATTCCCTTGTTGGCCGGGCAAGGTCAGATATGCAAGGTGACAAGAGAAACTATTTGTACAAGTTGTATGCGAAGTTTTTAGACAAGTACAAACCAAAATACTTCGTTTTTGAAAACGTAGTTGGGCTTCAATCTGCAAAAGATGAAGATGGAAGTCTGCATTTTGAAAACATGAAAAAGACATTCCGTGAATGCGGTTATTCCGTTGACTTCAAGGTTTTAAATGCTCATGATTATGGCGTCCTTCAAAACAGGAAACGAATAATACTTATCGGGAAACTTGGGGCGGGAAACGGCTTTTATCCTTCAGTTACTAAGGTTAATTCTGACGGGATTACTGTCAGCGAAATACTGGGGGACCTCCCTGCCATCCATGCTGGAGAAGGTATATATGGCCCAGTAACAACGAAAGATTATAAGGGGACTTATTTATACGAATCAAAGATAAAAAGCTTTGATCATGAACCAGTTACCTTACATATAGCAAGGCCACACACAAAACAGGATCTGACCATATATCGTATAGCCGTCGAAACTTGGAATCAGAAGAAGGAAAGGATCAGCTATACTGATCTGCCTGCGCACCTTCGTACACATAAGAACACGACAGCTTTCTTGGATCGTTTCAAAGTCGTTGCACGAGATCTGCCCTTCTCTCAGACGGTGGTCGCTCACATTTCCAGAGATGGGCATTACTACATCCATCCTGACTTAGTTCAGAATCGATCCTTGACGCCACGGGAAGCGGCTCGTTTGCAAACCTTCCCTGATAACTATTATTTTGAGTCCACTAAGACGCGCCCTGGACGTACTGCAGCTTTTCGTCAAATCGGCAATGCTGTCCCGGTCAGACTTGCTTTCAGCATAGCATCCGCACTAAAAGGAGTTTTTTGCGAAGAGTAAACGAGTGCAAACGCCATGGCAGATATAAAATCTCCGGAAGAACGAAGCAGGAATATGTCAAAAATCAGGTCCCGCAATACGGGGCCTGAAGAATTCATTCGAAAAATCCTGTTTGCGCAAGGCTTCCGATACAGGAAAAACGCAAACAATATCCCCGGGCACCCTGATCTCTGGCTGGCAAAATATAATACTGCCATTTTTGTCAATGGATGCTACTGGCACAGGCATGAAGGTTGCAAATACGCTTATACACCCAAGAGCAGAGTTCAATTCTGGACTGATAAGTTTCAGAAAAACATTGCTCGAGATGCAGCCGTCAGGCAACAGCTTTCTGAAAGAGGTATTCGAGAGCTGGTCATATGGGAATGTACTATCAGGAAGATGGTTCACTCCCCTGACATGGAAAACGAAATACTAACTCAAATTAAAGCTTTTTTGCTATCAGATGGGATGAGTAATGAGATCTATATCCTGTGATTCAGATTTGTTTTTCAAAAGAAAGGGGGAACCAATGAACGAGAATAATGAGATTCTATCAGTTGTCGCATTCTATCTGTCTGAATATGATATGAAAGCCGTAAAGGAATTAGGCTATAGAAACAGAAATCAGGCAATAACAGATTTGTCTCGTCGCATCGGAAAAGGGAATAATTATTTGAAGTTGAGGCGAGATGAGTTCGATGCTTTGCCAGACAGTTCAAGCAAAAGAAAAGGATGGGCTAACAGAAAGCCTATTAAATCGGTAAGCGACTTGGCTGCATACTTGCATGGGTTTTCTTTTGAAGAATTGACTGTCATTGTTCGTGGATTCATTCCCGTTGTCACATCTGATGACGAACAGCCTCCGGAAGCTATTGAATCTTTTTCCGAGGAAAGCCTCGAGCAAATCATTAATCTGAAAGATCCGTCATCAAGACTGTCTGTTTCTTATGGAGCGCACCGTTACAGAGTATATGATGTTTCTATTATTACATCCTTGAAGAAGCTATATAAAGGTGTCTGCCAATTATGCGGTGACAGACCTCTGCCAGCTTTTTCAGTTGATTTGTCAGAGGCACATCACATTGATTACTTCTCCTCATCAGGCAATAATGACGCTGACAATATTGTTATCCTTTGCCCAAATCATCATCGATTGATACATAAAGAGAATCCTTCGTTTGATCGAAGCAATCTTTCTTTTGTCTTTAAGAACGGAGAAACTCTACCCCTGAAAAAGAACTATCACTTAAGCCATTGATTGTTTAGAGAATAATCAATTCTTTCTTCATCTACATACTAGATTCTTTATGAATCCTAATTCTGTCTGCTGAAACGTGAAATCAGCTATATGCCGCCTAGGCCTTGGATGATCGTCTCAAGTCACAAACTCGTCATTAATACCTATTCGTCCTTGATTTGTGCGTAAAGCTATGTAATATTTTCTTAACCATTTCTCTTTGCATTCATTTGTTCTTCGCGTAAAAAGAATTCGTCTTGGATTTTTAGAGCAATAAGAACAAGAATCCTTAATAGTAAATAGTAATCGTTATAAAATACTTCTTCTTTCAATGAATTAGTATCATGAATGTATTTGTTTC
>JAEEGL012158279.1_pt1 | contig 11303 bp, 9 predicted proteins | sample 9134231 | NCBI WGS metagenome assembly JAEEGL01 (sample SAMN16246548, study PRJNA631951) | gut metagenome | biome: gut microbiome; feature: rumen; material: fiber-attached | host: Bos | place: Iran: Karaj | collected 2018-10
CATGATAAAAATTACATCCGTGTAATTTTTATCATTGGCAGATTTTGCCGTTGGCAAAACTGCGATTTCGTGCCTCCTGCACGACCGCTAACGCGGACTTTTTATGGGAGAAAATTCAGTATGAGAAATATTTTTTTTGCGCTTGCCCTGACGCTCTTCTCGTTCTCCGCCTTTCCGAACGAGCTTATTATCTACCGCCCCGAGAACAGCCAGACCATAAACGAAGTCCGCTGCTGGATTCAGCTTGTCGATGAGAACGGAAACGATGTTACGCACACAAAAGCGCGCGCTGCCTACGCATGGATGGACAGACCAAACGAGCTTCACTGGTACGAAAAATCGTTCTATGTCTCGGGCGGAATGGCGTGCCACCTTTATCTAGATTCAAAAAACGGCGAAAAATACAAAATCCGTGTCTACACCCCAAAAAATCATGTCCAAGACTTCCCGATTCCAGAAAAATTGCAAACTGACTGGCGTTCCAACGAATTTGAATATGACTGCGCAAAAGTAAAGAATTCCGCCGAAGGAAAATACAATCCGCTCAAAGTGATTTTTGTCTCACCTGTGGCAAACGACAACGGTTTTTATGAACCTGAATGGCACATCGACTACAAGGCCCCTAAATTCTGGCGAATGACAAAGCCAGTACGGAAATAAACAAATTTCAAGGATTTTTTCACAATAACACACTTTTCCGAATGTCTGAAAAATACAAATAAAGGTTTTTTCATTTTATTCCGACTTTATTAAAATAAGGTTGATAGGTTTAAAATTTTAAACGCTTTTTCAACAACAACTATTTAATAAAAGAGGACTGGTATGAAAAAATTTACCAATTTTTTACTGACAATCGCCGCAACTTTGGCTTTTGTCATGTCGTCATGTTCGGGCGGAACTAACATAGCCTCCGCATTCAGCTCTTCGCAGGCGGACATCAACAATGACCTTGCCACGCTGGGAATCGTCGCAGACTCATACACAAACTCGAATCCGGATGTTCTGGATGTAGAGCTTACAAAAGGGCAAGTAAAGCTCACATCAAAGTCTGCAGGAAACTCCCTGGTAACGCTCATGGGTTCGTCATCATCGGACATATCGTATGACGCATCTGTCCTCGTCGCCAAGCTTGATGTTACCGTATCATCAGCTGGAAAAATCAGCTACAATCTTACCCGCCCGGACGGCTCTACAACTACTGGCGGAAACACCCCTGCAACACCAGGAGCAGAAGGCGAGACACCATCCGCAGGTCCTTCTTCACCAACAGAATCTGGCTCTTCTCAGGAAGCCCCAAGCGAAGCTACTGTTAGCAATGCGGCTGTCAAAATCGTAAAGAGCGAAGGCTACCTGAACAGCGGCTACATCGTGTTCGAGCAAATCGACAACAAAGAGTACACGGTTCTTTGCGACGGAGTTGAAATTGACGAGCAGCTTATCCGCTACTACGATACATACAAATACAACACTTACGACGAAACAATCGGCTGGACAGAACACACCTTTACGAATGTAGTCCGCGCCGATGCTCTCGGACTCACAGCCGGAAATCACACAATGAGCGTAGCCGTAAAAGGCTCAACAGAATACTCAAAGGCCGAGATGAAAGTTTTGAGCCACGACAGAAGCGGTTTTGCCTTCACAGGAAGCACTACACCTGGCGCATACAACGCAGACGGAACTCTTAAAAGCGGAGCTTTGGTAATCTACCTCACCCAAGAAAACAAAGGAAGCGTTCAGGCAACATTCGGAGGAAAAACTTACACAGGAATCAAAGAAATCACCCAGGCAATCAAAAAGAAGAACACGGGCAATACTGCAATTGACATCCGTATCGTCGGAAAAGTGACAGCACAGAACAATGACCTTTCTTGCGCCGACCTTTCAAGCGCATACGCAATCGGCGTTAAGGAAGGCTCTCAAGTAACAATCGAAGGCGTAGGTCACGATGCGACTTTGTACGCTGCCGGAGTTGCGGCCTTCAAATCAGAATATATCGAAATTGCAAACCTCGGTCTTATGAAATGGGGCGGCGGACATGACGGAGACGGCGTTTCACTCAAAGAAGACAGCTACGCATGGGTTCACCATTGCGATTTCTTCTACGGAGATGCTGGAAGCGACAAAGACCAAGTGAAAGGCGATGGCTCAATGGACATGAAGGATGATTCAAACCACATCACTGTTGCCTACAACCATTTCTGGGATTCAGGAAAAATGTCACTTTGCGGAATGAAATCAGAAAGCGGTCCGAACTACATCACATACCACCACAACTGGTTCGACCACTCAGATTCACGCCATCCGCGCATCCGCACGATGACAGTCCATGTCTACAACAACTACTTCGACGGAAACTCAAAGTACGGAGTCGGGGTCACTTCTGGCGCAAGCTGCTTTGTTGAAGGAAACTATTTCAGAAACGCCCATGACCCGATGATGTCATCAATGCAGGGAACGGACGCTCAGGGCGACGGTACATTCTCAGGCGAGAACGGCGGCGTAATCAAGGCATACAACAACAAGTTCGCGGAAAACAACACGAACGGAGTTAAATTCCAGTTCATAACGAACAAATACGACTACACGAACAATCAGCCTGTCGGAACTGCCGTAACAAAGACGGAGACAGTAGGCACGGACAACGGCGACGGAACATGGACGATTTATGATGCAAAAGTCACTTCTGCTGACGGAAATGTCATAAACACAATCGGAACTTGCGGCTTTATCTCAGTTGACAGTGGAGCAACATTCAAAGCAGACAAATACCAAGTATCAAAAGGAAAAACAGGATTCAAAATCAAAGTTCCTGCAAACGTCACAAAAGTAATAGTAAAAGCAAAGTGTGGTTCTAAAGATCAAACTGGAACTGCAAATATGCTCAAAGTGAACGGAACTTCCGTTTCTATGGATATGAGCGCGGACTACAACGATTATGAAGTTCCGGTAAGCGTTTCTTCTGACTCAACAATTGAAATCGCAAACGCACATTCTTCAAATGCGATGAATGTCCGTGGAATCAAAGTAATCGCTTCTGGCGGCTGGTCAACAACATACACATCAGGCTCATCAGTTTCCCTCGACGACATTGACGCATACGAAGTTGATTCAAGAAGCGACATTGTGCCGGACACCGTTACTGCAAAAGCCGGCGGCTCAAAGTACTCGAACTTTGATACTGTGATGGGAAACAGCGGGCTTGGTCTTTCAAATCTTCCTACTGGACCAGAAGCCGCAAAGACGGATGTACTCATATTCGCAGGACGACGCGAGAGCGATTTTGCATGGAGCTTCAATAACTCCGCCGACGATGCGAGCTATTCAGTGAACACACCTCTCAACACGGCAATTGTCAGCCACAGAACTGGATTCGTAAAGATTCAGGGAACAGCCGCAGGCGGAGCACAGGTGAGCGGCGGTGACACACCAAGCAATCCTAGCACGCCATCTGAGCCGAGCACACCAAGTACGCCGGCAGTGAACAGCATTTCTCTCAATCAGACTTCTGTCAATCTGAAAGTTGGCGAGACTTTCACTTTGGTAGCAACCGTTGACCCAGCAGATGCAACTGTCACATGGAAAACAAGCAAAAAAGCATTTGCAACAGTTTCAGACGGTGTAGTAACCGCCCTTTCTGCCGGAACAACAAAAATCACTGCAACGGCAGGTGAAAAAACAGCAAGTTGCACGGTAACTGTCACAGCAGATGACAGCAGCTCCGGTGGAACTGGCGGAAGCACAACCCCAGCTCCAGAAGGAGCAATCACATTTAACAACTTTACATCCGGTGTTGAATCAAACGGTATAAAAATCACTGGTAACCTGAAAAGTGGTGTGGCAGCAAAAACATATGATGGCGTGACTTATACGACAGCCTTGAAAATGGAAAGCTCAACATCGATTGAATTCTCACTTGATGCAGCTTCAACGATAACAATTATTACCGATAATACAGCATCAAAGGGAATAAAGATTGATGGAACAAAGGAGACAACCAATGCAGACGGCGTTGTAACAAAATCCCTGGCTTCTGGAAGTCACAAAATCACAAAAGGCGATTCTATGAATGTGTACGCAGTCATAATCACTGCAAACTAACCCAACGCAGTCCAAGGGCTTTCGGGAATCTGACCTCTGTCGGAAGTCCTTCTAACCTTGCCCCGTATTGCCACTTCTGGCAGTGCGGGGCTTTCTTTTTGCGTGGCAAAGACAAAAAAGGCAGAACCCTCTCAGATTCCGCCTTTGTGTCGGGCTAACCGAATTCGAATCGGTGACCCCAAGTCCCCCAGACTTGTACGCTAACCAGCTGCGCTATAGCCCGATAGATGAAATCATTTTATCAAAAAGAAAAAAAAGTTTCAAACATCTTCAAAACACGATTGCATAACTATCTGATTTTGATATATTCTCTTTTTTCTGTGAGGGAAAATATGAAGATTAAAAAAAGTATTTGGATTTCGGCTCTTATTCTGAGTATGCCGCTTTATGCGCAGAAATTTGAGACAAAAGGAAACATAACGCTCGGAGTAACGCCCGTAGAACAAGTCCTTGACGCAAAAATGACGGACACAAAAACTCAGTTCGGAGGGGCATACCTTCTTGGGAATATTGCCGTATCGAACGAAAAGCTGACCGCCGCAGGAAAAATCTACTGGAGGCTCGGCGCAACGGACGACATAGACGATTTGTCGCAAAAAATCGATATAAAGCGCGCGTATGTGCGGTTCAGGCCGTTCGGAAACAACGACCTTGAGTTCTCAGCCGGAAAGCTGTACTCATACTATCTTTCAGGAAATTATTTCCAGCTGGCAGAAATTTACACTGGAGCAAGCCGCTGGGGAAAAACAGGATTCGGAGCAAAAGCCAATATCAAAGGATTAACGCTCGGTCTTGCACTTCCTCTTTCGGAAAGCTATATTCCGTTCAAGGAGCAGTTCGGGCTTAACGCCGCCGCAGAATTCGACATTTCTTCCGTAGCTGAGAATATTCCTCTGAAAGCAGGAGCTTGCCTTCTCTACGAAAAGACAAAAGACAAAAACGACGATGACGAGCATAATCTGGCAAAAATGATTTCGCTCACATTCACGCCAAACTTGGACGGCATACTGTCCAAAATGTCAGTAACGCTCTCTTGGTCACACGACGCGGAGCCGTTCGTAGCAAGCTCCGTGTTCAAAAATGTGACTAACTACAAGCTCTCCGACCTCAAAAAAGCATGGTTCGCGTCGCTCAATTTCCGAAGCTACATAGGGAATGTGCTTCTTCTTGCCGAAGGAGAGGCAGGTCATTCGACAAGCGGAGAGCTTGTTCCGATTTATTTCGGAGCGCAGGCTCTGGTACCAATCACAAATCACTTTGCGCTAAAGCCCCGCGTCTGTTACTACGCCGCAATTGACACCGAAAATGATGATGAAAGCCGCCATACCGCGGAGTTCTATCCGAGAATTCAGCTTACATTCTCAAGCTGGACAATAAACGCAGGAGTTGATTTAAAATGGAAGGAAATCGAAAAGGACGACTGGAAAACAGAGTGGAGCCTTCCTATGTACGCTGAGTACAAAATCGGAAAATAGCTTGTAATGAATCGCTATTTGTGGTAGCGTAAGAAAATATTTTGGGGACTTCGGAAAACTAACAGAGTTTTTCGAGGTACCCTTTAGTAGCTGGTGCCTTTCTTTTGCGAAAGGTTAAAAGGGAATCAGGTGAAAATCCTGAGCGATCTCGTCACTGTGATAAAAGAGCGTTTCCCAAAATGCCACTGGATTTTCCGGGAAGGCGGGCAATGCGATGAAAGTTCAGCCAGGAGACCTGCCAGCTATAATAGTACATCAGGGAAATCCTGAAAATCACGAGCAATTGATTGTACTTACAGATGATTTTTTCTCATTTGTTCTTGTGCGCTCAGGCGCATTCTGAATAGGGTTAGTTTCCCTTTATAGGTTTTCAAACAATTGCTCCTGTTTTCATTTCCAAAGAAAGCAGGAGCTTTTTATTTTATAGGAGCATTTTTATGAAAAGAGAACTTATGGCTATCGTAGCTGCTGGAGCATTTCTGGCACAGTCGTCGGCTTACACGCAGGCAGACAAGTCCGCAGCGGACAAAGTTGCGTCCTTGATTGATGCGATTTATGTTCAGGAACGGACGGAACAAACAGACGAGCAGTGCGCGGAAGCAAAAAAAGCCTGGGACTCGCTCACTGACGAGCAGAAAGAGCTTGTTGAGGGCGAAAACGCGGCCCCTGATTATTTTGGGCGCGACACCGGGGATGCCTCCAAAGACAATCCTCTGAACCAGGACAAAAAAGGCGAGAACGAGATTCTTGTCGTAAGTTTCGGAACTTCATTCAACACAAGCCGCGCTCAGGATATTTCTGGCATTGAGAAAGCAATCCAGAAAGCAAACGGCGACTGGATTGTACGCCGCGCGTTCACGGCTCAGACAATCATAAACCACATACAGGCAAGGGACGGCGTAAAAATCGACAACATGAAGCAAGCTCTTGAGCGCGCTTTAAGGAACGGTGTCAAAAACCTTGTCGTCCAGCCGACTCACCTTATGCACGGCGCGGAGTACGATGAGCTTACGACCATTCTTGGCTCATATTCGGACAAATTCGAGAAAATCACAGTCGCAGAACCGCTTCTTGGAAAAGTCGGAGGCAGCGTAAGCGAAATCAACTCAGACAAACAGGCCGTGGCAAAAGCAGCTGTTTCGCAAGCGGTAAAAGAGGCTGGATTCAAATCACAAAAAGCAGCAAAAAAAGCAGGAACTGCTTTCGTATTCATGGGACACGGAACATCTCACACCGCAAAAGTGAGTTATCTCCAGATGGCAGCGCAGATGAAAGCTCTCAAGTACGACAATGTTTTCATCGGAACTGTTGAAGGAGAGCCTGAGGAAACTGCATGCGAAAATATCATAGCCGAAGTCAAAAAAGCCGGTTACAAGAATGTTGTTCTCCGACCGCTTATGGTTGTGGCAGGAGACCACGCGAACAACGATATGGCTGGCGACGACGATGATTCATGGAAGAGCCAGTTTGAGAAAAGCGGCGCATTCCAAAAAATCACCTGCCAGATTCTGGGGCTCGGAAACATTCCGGAAATTCAGAAAATATATGTTCAGCACACAAAAGACGCTCTTACACAGCTGAAAAACTCAGAGCCTAAAAAAAAACTGAACTAAAAAACACTCTCCGCGCTTATTTCAGAACGGACAGTTCTATGTTCCGTGTGAATGAAGCCCACAACGGAATGGGCGTTCTTTCTGAGAAAGACGGCAAAACGAGAATCCATGTGAGCCTTTCCGGGAAAAAAATCGTCAACTTGTACCTTGGAAAAGCTGAGGACGCAAAGAGCGACAAGGCTCACTGGATTTCTCCGACAGAAGATGTCGTTGAGTACAGCGACGGAATGAAAGAAAAAGTATTCGGATTTGATATTCCCGTAGAAAAAGTTGGTGAGGAATTCAGTCTTGCTATTCTTGGCGCGAAAGGAGTCTGGTACGACCACAAAGTAAAAGTGGAGCTTGAAAAATAGCAATACCGTTCGTTGTTCATTTTCTTTTTTCACGCTACAATAAGATTTTCGGAGGAAAATAATGGCAAACATTAATCTAAAGACAGGTCTTAATGCGGCAGGAAAAGAACTTGGCGCATTCAAAAAATTCATTTCCAGAGGAAATGTCGTTGATATGGCAGTCGGTGTCATCATCGGAGGTGCGTTCGGAAAAATCGTTACGAGCCTTGTGAATGACATCGTTATGCCAGCAATTGGCATTGCGGTTGGAAAAATCAGCTTCGCCGAGCTAAGCGTAAAAATCGGTGAGGCTGAAATCAAATACGGCTCGTTTATTCAGACAATAGTTGATTTTCTTATCATCGCTTTCTGTATCTTTATCGTAATCGAAATTTTTGAGAAATTCAAAAAGAAAGAAGAGAAAAAAGAAGAACCAGCTGCTCCTGCAAAATCAGATGAGGCAATTCTTCTTGAAGAAATTCGCGATTTGCTCAAGAACAAGCAATAACAAAAAAGGCTGTGCTTCACAATAAAGCACAGCCTTTCGTTTTAGGCAAGACTAGAATGTTTTCTTAATTGTAATCTCAACCCTTTTTTCGTGTATGCAAACAACAACATCATCGGAAATATTTGCGATAATCGATTTTTCCAATTCGTCCCATGCCTCGCCTTTTTCTTTTTCAGCATAAGAACGATATGTTTCCAATGACCAGCTTCGTCCCATATCGTAGAAATTTCCTGAAGTCGTTGTTACCTGAGCATAATCAATCATCATCATCTGTATAGCAACAAGGATTTTGCCCATAACGCCTTTTCCTGCTGAATTTTTGCCAGATGAAGAAATAGAGAGCAATTTTTCACGGTTTTCAGCAGACATCACTTTTTTAGGAAGAAGACTTGTGTGCAACTCATACTTGTTGTTGTCTACTTCAATCCAGAAATCACCGTCAGCATATTCAAGCAATTCTGGGAGCATTCCAATCATTTCCTCTGCCATAAGGCGAAGCCGGCCTGCTGATTTATCATCGAGCTTGGTGTAGCTGGCAGTTTTCTCTACTTCAGTCAAGATACCTATAAGAGATGATTTGTCGCCTGTAATTTTACAAATATCAGATTTCATACTAAACTCCTATTTTATTGAAAGAATATCTTTAAAACCTGTAACCTCAAAAATATCCATAATAGTTTCATTTGGATTTATAATTGACATACCGCCTTTTTTTACAAATTTTTTGTGGGCAGCCAATAAAACACGCAAACCTGCTGATGAAATATAATCAAGATTTTTGAAATCAATAACCAAATCGGTTACGGAGTCAGAAATCGCAGAAAATTCTTTTTCAAGTTCCGGAGCCGTAACCGTATCCAATCGGCCTTCTACACTAAGAGTAAGCGATGAACCATTCTCTGTTTTTGTGATTGTCATTCTATCCTCCTTAGTTTTTCTTGGTCTGCCTAGAGAATGTCTTTACACCCTCAACGACAAGAACGATTGCAAGAACTGCCATGCTTGCGGCGAAGATAAACTGGAACCAGTGTCCCCACATTGGACCTGTGCCTTTTGCCGCGCCCGTAAAGATGTGGATTTTAGCAATTACAGTGCGGATAAGCTGAGTGAGAGTAGCGGCAAGCATGAAGATTGTCGGGATAATGAACATCTTGTTGTTTTTTCCTACTTCACCGAGCCATGCAGCAACTGCCATCAATGCAATACCTGCCAAAAGCTGGTTTGCGGCGCCGAACAAGCCCCAAATCTGAGAGAGCGAGAGACCACCCAGAATACAACCGATTGCGACCATGAGCAATGTTCCGAACAACGGGAATGCAAGAACCTTGCGAACAGGGCTTTTTGCCTGTTTGTAAGTAGCCTCACCTTCTTTGAGGAACAATTCTGAGAACATGAAACGGCTCAAACGAGTTCCAGTATCAAGAGAAGTCAAAGCGAACACAGAAACAGCAAGTGTCAAAAGAGCATAGATTGCGTTGTTATGGTCAGCATAGCCGAACATTTTTGCAATACCAGAAGCGAATGCTACTGGCGGAGCACCTTTGAATGCGCCGTCTTTGATGAATGTCTGTGAAACCATACCAACTGCAATCAAAGAAATGATACCAAGAGCAGATTCAATGAGCATTGAGCCATAGCCGATTGCCTTAGCGTTTCTTTCGTTGTCAAGCTGTTTTGAAGTTGTTCCTGTTGAAATCAGCGAGTGGAATCCTGAGCAAGCTCCGCAAGCAACAGTTATGAACAAAGCAGGAAACATAGGTCCGATTTTTGTTGACCAGCCAGTGAAAGCAGGAAGCTCAAAGTGAGCGTTTCCTGTTATTGCAGACATGACAATACCAATCAGAGCCAACGCCATCATAGCGTATAGCAGGAATGATGAAAGGTAATCGCGTGGCTGAAGCAAAATCCAGACAGGAACAAGAGAAGCCACCGTGATATAAATACCGATGAACACAATCCATGAAGTGCGGTTCATTGCGAAGCCGAAGTTCAAGCCGATTACGACAGCAATAACGACTCCTACCAGACCGATTATTGTAGCCGGAAGAGTTTTTATGCCGCAGCGGTTTGTAAGGATTCCATAGATTACTGCGAGGACAATAAAAAGGAGTGAAATCATTGCCGTTGTCTGAGGACCAGTTGGATTTGAAACGATACCGAATGCGACTTCGGCACCATCTTTCGCAACCGTAGCGAATGTACCTGCTACAACATTGACGAATGATGCGATTACAAGAATCAATACCAAGAGAGCAAAAATAATGAAGAGCTTCTTTGATGTTTTTCCCATTGAAGCCTTGATGATTTCGCCAACTGATTTTCCGTCATTTCTGGCAGAAGCAAAAAGAGAGCTGAAATCTTGAAGGCCGCCGAAGAAAATACCGCCGATTACGCACCACAAAAATACCGGAACCCAGCCGAATACAGCAGCCTGAATCGGGCCGTTAATCGGACCTGCGCCCGCAATCGAAGAAAAGTGATGCCCCAACAAAACGGCTGGTTTTGCGGCAACATAATCAACACCGTCTGCCTTTTCCCTTGCAGGCGTTTTTCGTGCAGGGTCAATTCCCCACTGCTTTGCCAACCATGAGCCATAGAAAACATAGCCACAGAAAAGCAAGGCGATTGCAGCAATAATAATAAATAATGCTGTCATTTTAATTTTTCCCCCTTTCGGAAAACTTTTTTTTATAGCGAAGCCACGAGCTTTTTCAGGTCGGAGCCACGGCGATTCGTGACAGCGCGTCCTGTAGAAGTCTCATAAGCTAATGCCCTAAAACTGCTCCAGCCATAAAGACCGAACTTATATGATTTATAATGATTTAATTTTTTGATTTGTTTGAATGATTCGTCTGGGATTATTTCTGAAAGGATGATAAGTGTGACATCTGAATTGCGGTGTCCGTAATATGGAGTGACTTTAGAAAGCCCCTGCTCCCAGGCAACCTGCGAAAGCTCGTCAATCCGATTTGGGGAAAGAGATTCTTCTTCACCTGCTTGCTCAGAACGAATATTTCCGTTACTCAGAGATGAGCTAAAAACTGCATTATCATAAAAATACACGAACTCGTTGGAATCAATGTCAGCGACTTTTGCCGCCTTTACCAGAAAATACTGTTCGTTGTGGGATTTGAATACGGCTTCGGCACAAAAAGGAGCAGGTACACCAACAGTGGAAACAGTGTAGTACTGCTCGAACGATTTGAGTATTTTCTCCAAAGCGTCAGCACTTTTCATAATGAAAAAATTATACGCTGATTGAAAATCTCAGTCA
>JAEEGL012747831.1_pt1 | contig 11303 bp, 11 predicted proteins | sample 9134231 | NCBI WGS metagenome assembly JAEEGL01 (sample SAMN16246548, study PRJNA631951) | gut metagenome | biome: gut microbiome; feature: rumen; material: fiber-attached | host: Bos | place: Iran: Karaj | collected 2018-10
CGGCTTCCATCGCTTTTATGGCAAACGGCGCATGCTGGTGGAAATAGTTGCACAGAAATACAGCGTTCATACCGGCTTTTTTTCCGTCGGCAAGAAACTCCTCAAATTCCGTATACTTTTTTACCGTTGCGGGCAATTCCAGGGAGTTCAGCGTCTCCGCGTGCCGGTCGCACACCGCCGTAAGTTCGATCTCCTCATCCCGCAGCATGAGGTCAATGTAATTATTTCCCCGCCATGCGCCCAGCATTCCAATACAGATCTTGTCCATTTAAGCGTCAACTCCTTTTCCGGATTCGCTCTTTCCGCGGATCCGCAAGCGAATATAATAAATAATTATCGAGATAATGTTGAAGGATTCCAGCAGGATGCCGGGGATGGAAAAAGTGAAAACGTTGAACAGCAGCCAGGACGGCGATACCGCGATGAGCTGACAAAGGCGGATCACGTTGGAATCGCGGGTCCAGAGAGAACCGACACAGATGATGTTGCCCACCACCGGGAGCAATGCGGCGGGATTGCCCGAATATGTCAGCGCGCCCAGCACTGCCATGACCGCGCAGAATATTGCCATCACCACGGTGCTGTTGAGCTTTTTGTGCTTCTCGCCCAGCAGCAATACCGCGCGGAACAGCAGACCGACAAAATTCTGCGCCATGCCGGAGTAGGCCGCGGGATCGCCGCCCAGTCCCAGAAACAGGTAGTGCAGTACGAAGAAAAAGCAGGAACCCACCTGCAGGAGAAACAGTTTTTTATAGTCTTTGAACTGGAACGACCAGACGATCAGCGCCATTGCGACGAATCCGAGTATCTGGCCGATTATGGTAAGTGTATTCATATCAGGTCTCTCCGGAGCATTGCTCTTCGTCAGCCGTTGACGCGCCCGCTGAAAGGCCGCGTTCCGCCAGCAGTTCGTCCACGATGCGGGCCGCTTCGTACGCCAGTTTCGGGCAGGGACGCTTGCGGTAGAAATCGGGCGTGCGGGGCGCGGATGTGCCGCCGGGAGCCGGGTCGACGCCCGCGGCGGAAAGCAGTTCCCGGCACACGATGGAGCCGCAGCGTTCGCGGAAGCGGCGCGCGAATTTGCGGACCAGTTCGTAGTGCGCGTTTTTCAGTTCCGCGCTGCCCGGCTCGGAGTAGCCGTATACGGCGCCGAGCACCATTGCCGCCCCGCTGACGGTGCCGCAGGTCTCTCTGAGCCGTCCGAGGCCGCCGCCGAATGAGGAGGAAAGCTTCGCCGCGTTGTCGACGTCAAGCCCGGTCACGTCGCAGAACGCGCAGAATACCGCCTGCGCACAGTTATAGCCGCGCCGGAACAGCTCCTCCGCGGTGCGGGCGTGGTCAATTCGCGCCGGCATCTTTGTTGTCCGTATGGCGGATCGCCGCGCGCCGGATCTTGCCGCTGATCGTTTTGGGCAGTTCGTCAACGAACTCCAGAATGCGCGGATATTTGTACGGCGCCGTCACCTTTTTAACGTGATTCTGCAGCTCTTTGCGCAGTTCGTCGGTAGGCTCGTAGCCGCGGTTCTTCACCAGCACCACCGTGGCCTTCACCACCTGGCCGCGCACCGGATCCGGGGCCGCCGTGATGGCGCATTCCAGCACCGCCGGGTGGGTCATCAGCGCCGATTCCACTTCGAAGGGGCCAATGCGGTAGCCGGAGCATTTGATCACGTCGTCAACGCGCCCGATGAACCAGATGTAGCCGTCTTCGTCCATCCAGGCGTTGTCGCCGGTATGGAAGTCGCCGCCGCGCCACAGGCGCTCGTTCGCTTCTGCGTCTCCGAGATAGCCCGCGGTCAATCCCACGGGCGGGTTGTCCCTCGCTCCGCGGATAACGATCTCCCCTTCTTCGCCGATCTCGCACTCCTTGCCGTCCTCGTTGACCAGCGCAATATCGTACAGCGCGGAGGGTTTGCCGGTGGAGCCGGGCTTCGGCGTGATCCATTTGAAGTTGGCCATCAGCACCGGCGTCTCCGTCTGGCCGAAGCCTTCGTACAGTTTATGCCCCGTGAGCGCCTCCCACTGATCGAACACCGCAGGATTCAGCGGTTCGCCCGCCATGCAGCAGTGATGGATCGAGGACAGGTCGTACTGTGTGAGGTCTTCCTTGATCATGAAGCGGTACATCGTGGCCGGCGCGCAGAACGTAGTGATGCGGTATTTCTCGATCACGCGCAGCAGTTTGTCCGGCACAAATTTGTCCATGTCGTAGCCTAGGACCGCGCTGCCGGAAAGCCAGGCGCCGTATATTTTGCCCCAGGAGAATTTGGCCCAGCCCGAATCCGATACGGTGAGGTGCAGGCCATTGTCCTCCACCTGCTGCCAGAAGCGCGAGGTCAATATATGTCCGAGAGGATATTTCTGCAGATGCAGCACCATTTTGGGCATGCCGGTGGTGCCGGAGGTAAAGTATATGATCATGGGGTCAACGGCGCTCACGGCGCTGTCTCCCGCCGGTCTGTCAAAACGGTCCGGCTGCGCCATAAAGCCCGCGCGGTAATCCAGCCAGCCCGCGCGGCATGCGCCGTCCTTCGCGGTGACCAGCGCACGGTACTGCAGCGTGGGACACTGTGCCAGGGAATTTTCCACGTGGCTGATAATGAATTCGTCCTCGGCAGTCACGATCATGCGCACGCCCGCGGCGTTGATGCGGTATATCAGGTCTTTTTCAGTGAGCTGGAACGAGGCGGGGATCATCACCGCGCCCAGTTTGTGCAGCGCCGTGGCGGTCATCCAGTACTCCCAGCGCCGCTTCATGATCAGCATCACTTTGTCGCCCTTGCGGATGCCCAGAGAAACGAGATAATTGCAGATGCGGTTGGAAAGCGATTTAACATCGTTGAAGGTGAAAACGCGTTCCTCTCCCGCGTCGTTGCACCATACAAGCGCTTTTTTGCCGGGCTCCAGTTCCGCCCAGGCGTCGACCACGTCATATCCGAAGTTGAAATCATCCGGCACGCGGATCGTAAAATTCTGTTTGAAATCCTCGTATGAATCGAATTCGAGGCGCGGCGAGAACCGCTTTAAAAGTGCGTCTTTCATTTTACTGTCACCAATCTGCCTGTTGTCACCGGTCAGTCGTCACGGCATTATCACGGTAAGGAACCGGGCCGCTTTGCCCCCCGCGGCGCTCTGCGCGTGCGGCACCGTGGGATCGAAATAGAAGCAGTCGCCTTCGTTCAGCAGGAAGCTGCGTTCGCCGAAACGGACCGTTATCTGTCCCTCCAGCACGTAGTTGAACTCCTGCCCGGAGTGGGAAACGGCTTCGGGCGGGTTCGTTTCGGTCTCGGGCCCGACGGTAACGATCATAGGTTCCACGCGCCGGCCGATGAACTTGTAGGCAATGCTTTCAAAGTCGTAACCTTCGTAGCGGTCAACGGCAATGCCTTCACCTTTGCGCACGATCGAGCAGTTGGCCAGGCGCGGCGCGGTACCGGTGAGCAGTTCGGTGAGGTCGACCTTAAACAGCGCCGCCAGCTCGTACAGGAAGCTTACCGGAAAGTCCTTCTCCCCGTCTTCGTAGCGTGCATATTCCTCCTCCGTAAGGCCCAGCGTATCCGCCAGTTCGGAGCGCTCCATGTCGCATACTTCCCGCAGTTCGCGTATGCGGGCGGCAATATCTTTATTTACTCCGCCGACATTTTTGCCGTTAACGTCCACTTTGATCTCTCCTTCCGCAATACCGCCGCGTCCGCACGGCGCCGTCAATTGCCGCGTTCCGCTCCCGCGGCTCACAGCAGCTCTTTTTTAATAATATCGCAAAAATCAAATGTTGCCAGATAGTCCGCCGGCGTTTCCGCACGCCGTATCAGTTCCGCGCTGCCGTCTGTTTTCAGCAGCAGTTCCGCGCATTTCAGTTTGCCGTTGTAATTATAGCCCATAGCGTATCCGTGGGCGCCCGCGTCGTGGATCGCCAGCAGGTCGCCGATCCGGATCTCCGGCAGCGCGCGGTCAACGGCAAATTTATCGTTGTTCTCGCACAATCCTCCGGTAACGTCGTAAACGTGATCGCAGGGGGCGTTTTCCTTGCCCAGTACCGTGATATGGTGGTATGCGCCGTACATGGCGGGCCGCATCAGATTCGCGGCACAGGCGTCGACGCCGATATACTCTTTGTATATATGCTTTACATGGATCGCCCGGGTGATCAGCATGCCGTGGGCGCCGGTGATGTAGCGGCCCAGTTCGGCTTTGATCGCAAGCTTTTTCAGCGGCGAAGGCGCCACGATGCGCTCGTGGGCTTCCCGCACTTTTTCTCCGATATAGTCCAGATCCGGCGCTTTGTCCTCGGGACGGTACGGGATGCCGATGCCGCCGGAGAGGTTGACGAACCTGACGTCGGCTCCGGTCTCCGCGTTGACCTTCACTGCCAGCAGGAACAGTATCTCTGCCAGCCGCGGGTAATAATCCGGATCGATCATGTTCGACGCCAGAAACGCGTGGATGCCGAAGCGTTTCGCGCCGAGCCCCATGAGCCGTTTTACGGAGTCAATCAGCTGCGCCTCGGTCATGCCGTATTTGGCCTCGCCGGGGCTGCCCATTATTGCGCCGCTGATGGAAAATTCGCCGCCCGGATTGAAGCGCAGGCAGATTTCTTCGGGTATGCCTCCGTGTTCGGCCAGGAAGTCAACGTGCGTGGCGTCGTCCAGGTTGATGATCGCCCCGAGTTTGCGCGCGTACTCAAAGTCCGCCGCCGGAGTCACGTTGGACGAGAACATTATTTCGTCGCCCCTTAGCCCTATACTGTCGGACAAAATCAGTTCACAATACGACGAACAATCCATCCCGCACCCTTCCTCGCGTATGATCCGCATCAGGAACGGGTTCGGGCACGCTTTTACCGCAAAATATTCCTTGAAGCCGTCGTTCCAGGCAAAAGCGCGGTTCAGTGCGCGGATCCCTTCGCGGATGCCGCGCTCGTCATAAACGTAGAATGGTGTAGGATACTTTTCCGCCAGCTTTTCGGCGGTCTCGCGGTCAATAAAGCATTTTTTCATGGTCAACACCGATTTCCGTAGTACATTGGCGCCCGCACACGCTCGGGCCTCGGCCTGCAATCGAACATGCTCAGGCGGCTTCCCGGGCGCCTGTATGATTTTACTACATATCTCAGTGAGGGTCAAGACGCTTCGTCGGCCGGCACCGCGCTATTCCTCTTCCACCGCGCTGTCGATCGCCGCCCACAGCGCCTCGAGGCCGGTGCGGTCGGTGGAGGAAACGGGAAAAATGTTGACATCGGACGGAAGAGACATTGCCCGCCGGATCTCGGAAACGCGCTCGCGGCATTTCATGCGGGAAAGTTTGTCGCATTTGGTCAGCACGACAGCGTGTTCCAGCTCGGCCTCGCGGATCCAGCGGTACATCAGAAGATCGTCCGCACTGGGATCGCGGCGCACGTCCAGCAGGAGCAGCACCATGTAAAGCTGCGGCCGCACGTTAAGATAGCCTTCCACCACTTTTCCCCACAGCGCCTTCTGGTCTTTGGAGACCGCGGCGTAGCCGTAGCCCGGCAGATCGACGAACATCAGCTCGCCGTCCAGATCGTAAAAGTTGATCTGGCGTGTCATGCCCTGGGTGCTGCCGCTGTAGGCGAGGCGCTTGCGGTTGACCAAAGCATTTATCAGGGAGGATTTGCCCGCGTTGGAACGGCCGGCGAAAGCCACTTCCAGCAGATTCGACACGGGATACTGCTCCGGCCGCACGGCGGAAATAACGAATTTGGGATTTTTTACCAGCATCAGCGGGTCCCCCAGTCTCCGGCGTCAATGCCGTGCATTTTCTTGAGAAAACTCATGCGGTGGATCGGACTGGGGCCCAGCTTGTTCAGCGCGCGGTAGTGGGCGGCGGTGCCGTAGCCTTTGTGGCCCGCGAATCCGTAGCCCGGGTATTCGGCATCGTATTGTTCCATCAGGCGGTCACGGGTTACTTTGGCCAGGATCGAAGCCGCGCCGATGGTTACGGACAACGCGTCCCCGTGCGTGATCGACAGCTGCGGTATAGCGAGCTCCGGCACGTGCACGTGGTCAACAAGGATGAGCTCCGGCGCGGTATTGCCCCGCTCCGCGGCGCATTCGACCGCCGCTTTCACCGCCCGGCGCATGGCCAGATATGTGGCGTTGAGGATGTTGAGCCGGTCGATCTCGGCGTTGTCCGCGAGCCCCACGCCCCAGCCGAGAGCCGTTTCTTTGATCTCGTCGAACAGCGCGTCCCGGCGTTTCGGCGAGAGTTTTTTAGAGTCGTCCGCTTTCGGAAACGGTCCCGCGGCCGGGAATATCACGCATCCGGCGGCAACGGGTCCCGCCAGCGGCCCCCGCCCCGCTTCATCCAGCCCGCCGATGACGGCGTGCCCTTTTGCGCAGAGTTCGCGCTCGTACGCGGTCAATTCAAAAAAGCGTTCTTCCGTCATGTCAATCGCCTCCGGCCGCCGTGCCTAAACTGCCCTCCGGACGGTCCAGCGAAACGCGGCCCAGTCTGCCGCCGCGGAAGTCGTCCAGCACCAGCGCACACGCGCGCTCAACGTCCGCGACGCCGCCTTTGCGCAGGCAGCCGCGCTTCAGCGCCGTCTGCTCCAGCGCCGGATAACCCACCGTACCGATGCGGGAGAGCACCGCGCCGCCTTCCGTCGAAATGCCGTCCGTTCCGCCGGACGATCCGTCCGCGTTCAGCAGCGCTTCTTCATCCAGCCCGTATTTGTCCCGGAGCGTGCCGGGATAATCGTCCAGAAGGTACAGCAGCAGGAATGACGCGATCTCCGCGCGGTCAAGGATATCATCTTTGATGGCGCCGGTCGCCGCCAGGCAGAGACCGACGCGGCGTTCATCGAATTTGGGCCAGAGCAGCCCGGGCGTATCCAGCAGCGCGATGCTGTCGTCGACCCTCAGCCATTGCTCCCCGCGCGTCACACCGGGTCTGTCCCCCGTCACGGCGGCGCCGCGGCCGCACATACGGTTGATGAATGTGGATTTGCCCACGTTCGGGATGCCCACCACCATCGTTTTCACGGTATACGACTGCATGCCGCGTTCCAGACGGCGGCTCAGCTTTTCGGACATGAGTTCCATTATGGCGGCGCGCACGGCCTTCACGCCGGAACCGTCGCGGGAATCCGCGGGAAGCAGCGTGATCCCGCGGGCGCTGAAATCTTTAACGAACGACGCCGTAACGGCAGGATCCGCGAGATCCGCCTTATTTGCCACCGCCAGCCGCGGTTTCGAGCCCAGCAGCCGGTCGATCTCGGGATTGCGCGAAGAAAGCACCGCGCGGGCGTCCAGCAGTTCTACCACCAGATCGACTTTCGAAAGGTTCTCCGCCAGAAGGCGCCGTGCCTTGGCCATATGGCCCGGGAACCACTGGATGGGGTTCACATACCCGGTCTCGGGCTCCGGGCGCTCTGCGGGGCGTTCAGCGGGTTTTTTTTTGAATTTGTTGCGGTTGGTCCTTCCGGTCTTCACATTGACACCTCAGTTTCGGGACCGTCAGGTCACGGGGATATGACTGTTCCCGCCCGGCGGCGGTAAAAGAGTCCCGTTTTTAATGGATTCGAACATATCCAGCGGCCTGTAGTCCTGGACAGGGTTGCCGTCCACGTATACAGTCTCCAGTTTTGACATCAGCAGGATGACGCTGATGTCGCGGATGAAATTGTCCCGGACGTCCAGTACACGCACGGTGCGCTGCATTGCGAGCCCGTCCAGGTCAAGAATATTGTTGAAGCGTACGATCAGTGTGGCAAGGCCGGTCATGCGGCTCATGTTGGGCAGATGCCGGAGCGCGTTGTATGTGGCGTCAAGATATTCAAGCGAATCCAGCCGGCTCAGCGGCTCCAGCGAACTGACCATCCCGTTGCGCATATACAGCGTTTTGAGCGACGTCAATCCGGCCAGCGGCGATATATCCGTGATGCCTGTCTCGTTGTTGTCCGCGTCGATGCGGAAACTATTGGAGATATTCAGGTATTCCAGCGCCTTGCAGTTCTCGAGTCCTTCCAGCGACGTGAGACGGTTGTTCTGGATATCCAGCCATTTCAGCGATTTGAGCGACGCCAGCGCGGACACGTCGGTTATCAGGTCGTATGACGCGTCCAGTTCCTCCAGAAGCGGCAGCGCGCCCAGAGGCGATATGTCCAGTCCCTTTTCGCGGTCGCCGGTCATGATGGTGAAGTTGCGGGCAACATTCAGCTTTTTCAGATTTTTCAGGGCGGCGATCGGAGAAAGGTCGTTGATGCGGTTGCCCATCAGGTCAAGTTCCTCGAGGGCCGTGAAGTACACGATCTCGCTTATATTATAGATGCCGCTCACCCGGGCGGAAAAACGCGTGATATCCCGGAGGTCGGAGGGATAGATGTTGCCCAGGTTCCGGCCCAGAAACTCACGCACCGCGTTTTCGAAATTGATATCCGTGAATGTGATCGGCGACTCCATCATCGGCGGCGCGGTGGGCGTTTCCGGCACTATCACGTACGGGTCGTCGGTGGCAGGCGGAGTGTTTTCGTAAAATACGGTGACAACAGGTATCCCGGGATTCGTTACGGAACGGCAGCCGGAAAGCAGCGCCGCTACGATCAGCACGGCGGCAATAACGGCACACCAAAGCGCAGCGGATCCCGATCCGCCGTGCCGTGCCGTCCGCGTGCCGCGTACGCCGTATGATACACTGTGTTTATCGTCCATAGGAAGCTCCGTTCTAAGCAACATTGACCGCCGTAATTTTGCCGAAACTGCCGAGTTCAGCCGTTTCCTTTGCCGTCCACAGCCAAAGCGAGCCGCCGGAAGAGTATATCACCGTTTCCAGAAGGCCGTCGAAGAACAGGCCGTTGTCGACGTTTGCGCTGATCCGCGTGAAATAACCGGAATCCGCCAGATCCAGCGAGACCGTATCGCCGCCGTAGAGGCGCAGGAGCAGGTATTTGTCGTTGTCCGCGCCGTACAGCCGCGTCTCTTTTTCGCCGCTGTACTGCTGCACGGTGTTGCTGCTGTGCACCAGGCTCACGATGTCGGAATCCTCTATCGTGAACTGCACGAAGGGCTTGCCGGGATATTTGTACAGCAGCGCGGATCTTTCCGAGATCTGTACCGAGTTGAGCCCGGCGCTGTAGATGTTCACGCGGTACAGCGCGCCGGAATTTTTCTGGTAGTACAGATAGTCGGAGTCCGTGTCGTAAAGACAGCGCACGGTATCTTCCAGCAGAATGAGTTTTTCGGAGGAACCTTTGCCGTTTGCGCGGTATACGCGTTCGCCGCCGTTTTCCGGTACGGTGTATATGAGCAGACTTTGGTCGGGAGCGCAGTAAATGATCCGGCGGACATTGTCCGAGAGCGTTTTGAAGTCTTTACCTCCGAAATACAGCAATGAACCGGGCTCCGAGCCTTCCGCGGCGGGCACGTACACGTATTTTAGCGGTACGTTGCCGTCCAGGGCCAGGACCTTGGTGGAAGGTTCGTTAAGCGTGGCCTGCTTGGTGGCGTCCACCGGCATCGCACGGGCGGTCCGGGCGATCTCTTTTCCCTTCAGATCGTACACGCACAGGTCGCCGTCCTTGCGGAAAAACGCGTATTTATCGCCGTCAGAGAGGCCGAACCGGTCGACTGCCGATATGCCCTCCGCCAGTTTGCGGACGCTTCCCCCGGGGGCAAAGCAGTACAGATCCGCGGTAGCAGAGGCGTTGTCAACGCCGGAAACAAACAGCACCGCAGACTTGCCCGCGATGAAAAACGCGCCGTTCCGGCCTTCACAGGCTTCGTCCAGCCTGGTGCTCTTTTTACCGTTGGAATACCACAGCGAGCCGTCCGGCGCGGAATAATATACGGACGCCCGGTCGCCGGCAACGGCAAAACGGTCAACGTTCACCGCCAGCGAATACCGCCGGCCCGCATCGATCTCATAGCAGCACAGCACGCCGTCGCGCACGTAATACACCACGCCTTTCGACGCTATGTGCACCGCGTCCCGCACGGAATCGTCAACGGCGAGCGCGGTATCGTCCTGATTTTTTACTATGTACAGACTGTTCCTCTCATCGGTGAACACGAACGGAAATACGAAACTGCGCCCCAGCCCGCTGTCCGAACTGCTTCTGAGCGTGGGGTTCTTGCCCGGAAGCAGCATCAGTACGCACACCACGACTGCGGCAACGAATATCATGACCGCGAAAAATATGATATAACCGCGGACATCGCGCTTGACAAATGCCTTTTTGGTCTCTCCGCCGCCGGCGGTGTTGTCGTTATCCATTTGCGGCCTCCCGGGTAAACTTACTCACCTTTGCGGTCCGGCACGAAATTCAGATTGATATCGGCCAGATCGTACGGTGTTGCCTGGTAGACATAATAGTTGAGCCAGTTGGCGTATAGCAGATACGCGTGGCTGCGCCACTGGTGATACGGTTTGCGGGTCGGATCATCGTCCGGGAAGTAGTTCTCGGGCACCGCGATGTCCAGCCCTTTCTGGATATCCCGCTGGTACTCCAGTTTAAGCGTGTCGCGGTCGTATTCCAGATGGCCGGTCATGTAGATCTGCCGCCGGTCGTGGGAGGCGCAGATGCAGAGCCCCGCCTTCTCTGAGAGCGCCAGCACATCCAGATCCGGTACTTTAAGCACGTCTTCCAGCGAGGTCCCGGTATAGCGGGAATGCGGCACGTAGAATATGTCGTCGAAGCCCCGCATCAGACGCGTGCGGCGGTTAAGTACATAGTGCGGATATACGCCGAACAGCTTTTTGCCCAGATCGATCTTGGGCACGCCGTAGTGATAGTACATGCCCGCCTGCGCGCCCCAGCAGATGTGCAGCGTGGTAGTGACGTGCTCCGTTGACCATTTCATCACACGGCAGAGTTCCGGCCAGTATTTGACGTCCTCGAATTCCAGGTTCTCTACCGGCGCCCCGGTGATGATGAGTCCGTCGAAATTGCGCTGTTCCACGTCCTCGAAGGTCTTGTAGAACGTTTGCATATGCGAGACGGGGGTGTTTTTCGATTCGTACGTGCCGGGATGCAAAAGCGTGACTTCCAGCTGGAGCGGCGTATTACTGAGCAGCCGCATCAGCTGCGTTTCGGTCACGATCTTTGTGGGCATCAGATTCATTATAGCGATCTGGAGAGGACGTATCTCCTGCCGGAACGCCATTGCCTCATCCATTACGAACACATGTTCGCTGCGGAGGATCTCCTTCGCGGGCAGATTGTCGGGTATTTTAATGGGCACGGCGCACACCTCCGTTTACGTGAAAGGTTTCTGCCGGCAGCGGCGGGGCCGCGCGGCAGTCTTTTTATTTTAGCATTTGCCGTCCATTAAATCAAGGATGGCGAA
>JAEEGL013952711.1_pt1 | contig 11303 bp, 8 predicted proteins | sample 9134231 | NCBI WGS metagenome assembly JAEEGL01 (sample SAMN16246548, study PRJNA631951) | gut metagenome | biome: gut microbiome; feature: rumen; material: fiber-attached | host: Bos | place: Iran: Karaj | collected 2018-10
GGATTCTTAATACGTAATCATCTGAAGAGCTGCCTGCCAAAGGAAAAGCTCCTTCACGCCTATATCCCAGATGTTCCGGGAAAGGAGTGCCGTAAGAAAAAGCCTTCCAAGGAAGGTCTTCTTGGGGTTGAGGGAATGACGCCGGAGATCATTCTGACTTGCCTTCGAAGATGCGGAGCTCATTTTTTGGATAATGAGACTGCTTTTGAGAATGCAGCAATTACTAGACAGGATCTGTACTTGCTTGGTCTAATGGGAGGAACTGAAAGCAGTAAACTGCGTGAATATGTAAAACAACAGTTTCAGCTCCCGGCACACCTTGGTACTTCTGCATTCCTGGATGCTTTGAATCTAATCACGACTCTGGAAGAAGTCAAGTCGGTTTTGGAGAGGAAACCATTACACAAAGACCCCTTATGATAGATGTGCCGTGTTTTGCCATGCGGTTTCTTCCGATGGTGCAGATGAAACGGGAAATAATCAGGCCGTTTCTGTAATAAAATGTTCTATCATTGGACCGGAGAAGCTTGAAGCTGGAAGAACCGATAAATGCTTCAAGGTTAGCACTACTTTGCGGTCTTTTTTTGCTGACCGCACCTGAACATATATTTAAAATTGAAATAATAACACTACTGTGTTATGATGTTTGAAAACAATGCGGACAGGAGGCAACCCCATGAGAATAGGAATCATTGGAACCGGGAATATGGGAGGCGCATTGATGGATGCGTTCCGGCTGGGTAACCACACTATGCGCGCATGCAATCATGGCCGGGAAAAACTGCAGTCCGTCTGCGCTCGAACAGGGGCAGAACCCGTGGATTCTGCAAGCCAAGCCGTTGAAGGAGCAGAATTGATTCTGCTGGCTGTAAAGCCTATTGTCATTCCGTCTGTCCTTGAAGAGATCGCTCCGATTCTGGATCCGGAACAGATCGTTGTTTCCATCGCGGTCGGATTGACGATTGAATCCTATGAAGCGGTCTTGGGCAGAGATAAGAAAATCGTCAGAGCTATGCCGAATACTCCTGCTGCAGTACAGGAGGGGCTTACAGCGTTCACTTTTGGATCGAATAACTCGGAGTCTGACCGGAAAACAGTTCTGGATCTGTTCTCTCTTGCGGGCCGTACAGCCGTACTGCCGGAACGGCTGATGAACGCGGTTTCGGCGCTGACAGGATCCAGCCCGGCCTATGTCTATATGTTTATCGAAGCTATGGCGGATGGCGGTTGCTATGCGGGTATACCCCGGGATCAGGCTTATCAAATGGCCGCGCAGGCAGTGCTTGGCGCTGCAAAGATGGTGATTGAGACGGGAAAGCATCCGGCGCAGCTAAAGGACGAAGTGTGCTCTCCCGGCGGTACGACAATTCGAGCGGTGGCAGAGCTTGAGAGAGCGGGAATGCGTGCGGCAGTTATTGATGCTATTAAATGCTGCGTAGATGCTGCAGGAGGCTGAGCCGTGTTTCGAGCATTTCGGAACTGGCATCCATTCTTTTGGTAAAGATTCATCGGTCTGCTTCGCTTCAACCTTACCTTAGCTATTAAACAAATCAATACAGAAAAAGTGACAGGCCAGCAATATTGCTTGCCTGTCACTTTTCTGGAAATAAAATGAGAGACACGGCAGAAAGTATTTAAAGCACTTTCTGCCGTGTGATGTGTTTACAGTTTCTGCTTGATGATAGAATGGGCAATTTCAGATGCATCTTCCGGCATCGGGTTATCTGAATATCTAGCCAGATTATAATAATCTATAAACTGTCGGAAATCCTCCTCGCCGGCATATTCCTTTTCATAGATTTCATTTGGGGTCTGTGAGATTGCACGTGAATTACGCATTTTAACGCGTTTAAGCATCTGTTGGAACACAAATCGGATTTTCAGTCGGTCATCTGAAAAATCATCCAGTTTCTGTGGCCGTTCTCGGATCCGTTTAATTGCGTTTGCCACATTGTTTCTGGTATCTGAAAGCATTTGTTTCATGTCAAAGAGACTTTCATTTTCGTCCACATAGTCTTCGTCAATAACAGGAGCAAACCGGTCACGGAGGTTCCGTAGAAAAGCAGGCATCCGCATCCCAGAGTCCCGCAGCTTTTGAGAGAGCTTGTAAAGTGCATAAAGGAAGAATAATACCACACATATGAATGCAAAGATTTCAACGCCTGTTGTAACCCAACTGGCTTCGCCCTTTGGGTCTACCGCCATGATGTTATCCTCTTCTGCAACTGAAGCAGCAGCTTCTTCCTCTGTAACATCCATTCCTACAGTACGTCGGTCGAACAGGCTGGAAAAGAATGCAAAGAAAGCAATAATAGCCCTAATAACCACAGCAAAGCCTGTGGAAAACAGCTGAAAAATTGGATAGATGTTTGAAATAAACGCAGCAAGCAGGATAAAGCCGGTGACAAGAAGAAAGTTTCCCATTTGCATGCCTGCAGGATAGACGACACGTTTATCCGCACTGCCTCGATGCATGCTGCGCCGCAGTCCGTTGGCACTGAAAGCAAACAGGCTCAGTAGAAAGTAGCAGATAGAAATTGTACTTGTAAAACGTCCAACCTGATCGGGCCATTGAAGGCCAGTACAGAATAGCAGAACGAGAAGATGAATCAGAATCCCGCTGACTGCCATAGGGGCATAGATCGTATATGCTGCTTTTCTTGAGGAAAAGAAAAAGAAAAGAGAGAAAAATGCCGTGAGAAGAGTCAAGAGAATCGTGGCAAGTCCCAAGCCCCAACTGAGAAAAAGTGCGATTGCTACAGAGAGAATAAACCCTGCTCCGCTGAGAACCATAGCCAAGCTCATGGGCTTAGTAAGTGAGATCCGGCCGACAATGAATCCAATTACGCTGATGCAAGGAATAAGGCAGCAACGAAATAGTGAATATCCACACAACTGCTCAATGAATACGCCAAGAGGAATTACAAAGAGAAGTGTCATTAGGAAGTTTATTATCTCAAACAGCGTCCGCTGAAGTGACAGCTTCAAAGTCGACAGCCTCCTTCCTAAGTGTGATATGAGTCACAGAATTGCCTTTTTGGCGCAATTCGTCTGCCCGGGATTCCAATGATTCATTCCAGAAAGTTGAGAGTACAAGGATGTCAGATTCTGTTGTATCGGCTTCCAGTATTCGCTCCATTGTTCGGTAGATGGATTCCTTTTCTTTAAACTCCAGACCTGCTAGCGTTTCAAGAATATGTCCAATCTGGCTTGCGTTGCAGACAGGCTCGATTCCAATCAGCATATCAGGAGCATAGGATACTGTGGCATTTGAAAACACGCCAACCTCCATGTTATTCTCTATGGCCCAGTTGGACAACGATGCGATGACACGCACGCCGTATTCCATTTCATCCATTTGCTGAGCAGACAGCATTCCCCAGAAATTGTCTTCTGGCTCAATATTGAAAACAAGAAGAAGCCTGGGAAACACTGTGTAGTCATGGGTTTTGACCTGCAGTGAACCGGAACGGGCAGAGGCTTTCCAGTGGATGTCCTTCCGGCTGTCACCCCGTTGATAACCACGGATTCCGTTAATCAGTATGGGATCTGGGAAAATCCAGCGATGAACGGATACATCCCCCTGCCAGCGAAGAGCATCCTCAGGCAATTCATCTTGACCGAGAATGGTTGGATATACAAAAAGCCTTGCACTGTCTGAATGGATTTCCTGACTGGAAGAACTCAAACCAAATAGATCGCCTACAGTTAACGTGGTGATGGACAGATCATAGTATCCTCTGCGTATACAGTGCACGTTATATCTGCGGGTGATACGGCTGTACGGCCGCAGATAGAAAACACTGCGATGGAATCGATCATCGAGGATTTCCAGGTTTTCCTGGGAGCGAAAGCGGAGCCACGGAGAGAGCTTGGATTCAACCCGAAGCCAGGGAAGGGGGGTCAGCTTGCTGTTCACTATGATTTCCACAAGATCAATATTATCGCCTTCGAACACAGCAGATTTGCTGATGGTTCGTTCATATCGGAGCTTTTTGAAGCTGACCTTTGCGTAATAACGGGACTGAAGGATAGCAAATGCACCGACAATTATAATCAGCCAAACGGCAGCGGTCATGAAATCAGCCCCTTAGAGTTTCTGGTCAGTGTCTTCTGTAGGCGAGGGAACAGTATTGAGAAGCTTCTGTACCAGTTCCGCAGCCTTGCTGGAAGAATTGTATTTAACTTTCAGAATAAGCCGGTGAGCAAACACAGGAACTGCAAGTGACTTGACATCATCGGGCAGTACATAATCACGCCCCTGAATAGCGGCATATGCCTGACAGGCACGAAGCATAGCCAGCATGCCTCTGGTGGAGATGCCGAGCTCAATATCGTCATGTTTCCGTGTGCCTTCCACAAGTTCAACAATATACCTGCGAATTGGTTCGCTAACCATAACGCCAGAAATTGCTTCTTGAATCTCGTTAATTTCCGCGCCGGTAACAACGGGTTCCAACTCAATTTTAGGGGATCCGTTTATATAATTGGTCAGTATATCCACACTTTCATCCTTGGATGGATAGCCCAGCGTAAGACGAATGAGAAACCGATCCAACTGAGCTTCTGGAAGGGAGAATGTCCCGGATGTCTCCACAGGATTCTGCGTTGCAATGACAAAGAACGGGGCGCCGAGCGCTTTCGTCTCACCATCTACTGTGATTTGCTTTTCTTCCATGCATTCAAGCAGAGCAGACTGTGTCCGCGGAGTTGTGCGGTTAATCTCATCCGCAAGCAGAATGTTTGTAAATGCAGGGCCTGGTTGAAAATCGAACTCTCCGCTTTTCTGATTATAGACACTCAGTCCGGTAATATCAGATGGAAGCAGATCAGCAGTGAACTGGATACGCTTGAAATCACACTGGAGGCTTTTTGCAAGGTTTTTGGCAAGCACAGTTTTACCAGTGCCAGGAACATCGTCAAGCAGTACATGCCCACCTGCAAACAGGCAGGTCAGGACCAGGTTAATCTCGTTCTGCTTGCCGATCAACAAACGGCTGATGTTATTATTGATCCTTTGGGCGGCAAGGCCCACGTCTTTGATGTCCATGTAATCCTCTCCATTCGAGCTGCGTTGAATACCGCAATATAAAGAATATATACAAATAATTATAATGGAAACGGTATATAAATGCAAACTGTGTTTGCCTAAAAATGGTTCTTTTTTGTGTATTTTTTGTGATGGACATAAAGAGTCCGCCCTGCAGTGTATCTGCAGAGCGGACTCTTGCGATAGGTGTCTTGCTGCCAAGTACTGTTTAAAAATGACCGCCGGAGGACCCCCCAAATCCACCGCTGTCTACAGATGAACCGCCACCGGAACTGTTGCTCCGCTCAATAGTACGGCGTGTTTCTGTGGTATGGGTGTACTGGTCGATTTGATGAGTCAGGTTAAACCCATCCTGTGGAATATAATTGTCTGCCTGTGTGGCCTTGATTGCAGTCTTCATCTGGCTCCAGAATACAACACAGATCAGGAATGCAATAAGAAGCGGGACAAAAATAGTGATTAAAAGGGGAACGAGAATGGATCTGGGTTCATTGCCTATGTCAAAAGGCTCTCCCGTTTCTGTATACTGTTTTAAATAGTTTTCGCAGGTAGAGAGATATACTTCAAAAGCGTCATAATAATCGCCATCCGACAACTCAGGCACAACTTTGTCCTCCAGTTTTTCAATGCCATAATCTGAGAACGCGTTGATCCCGATTCCGTATTCTGTGAGATTGTTGGGGTCTCGGCCGTAGGTGATTGTGACGTATTCCCGGCTCTCCATAGCCACCAGGAATAGAATACCATTCTTCCAAGTGCCACAGCCAAGGTCGTTATCAAGATAATACTGCTTTGCAAAGTTCCTCCGTTCCGTTCCATTTAGGCTGTCTACGGTGAGAACATACGTGCAACACTGGTACGCTTCCTCAAGCTCTTCTGCTTTTTGTTCAAGATCACTTAGCTCGGAATCGGAAAGCAAGCCTGCATAATCACGAACCAACAAAGAACTGTCTGCAATAGGTGTTGGATCAGATTCTGCTGGCTCCGAATCCTCGATCAGAACCAGATCAGCAGAACGGGTTTGAGTCCCTTCCAACATGGAGTAAAATGCGTCACCATATGTTTTAATCGCAGAAGCACAGATGTCTCCAGCTTCCTGATAGCTAAGGGATTCTCCTGTAATGATGGAGGATAGATCTTCACGGAGTGTATCACCGTCTGGGCTGTTGACTAGATCGATACCGATGCCGCCGCCATACAGGGCAAAATCCTTCAGGTCAACGGTTGTTCCACTGTCATCGATCAGGATCATGAGCAGGGCACCGTCTAGATTGTCCCCATATCCGTATTGATACTGTTCGTAGAAGATCTGAGCATATTTTATGATAGATTCGCCTTCTGTGTCCGAAACAATGTCCACATGCAAATCGAAATTGAGCTGTTGCGCATATTCTGAGATAGTATCCTTTGCATCCGCCATCTGATCGGTGTACATATCATCTGCTACAACATAAACACAGCCCTCGTCCACAAAGGCATTTGATGTGATAATCAGCGGCACAATAATTAGAAGGATAAGGAGCAGGGAGATCAGTCTCTTTTTCATGACATCACCCTCCGATCAATCCGGTCAGGAAAGCCAGTATGATCATCAGAGGAACCGAGATCCCGGCCATCCATGCCATAAACTTGCCCTTGGAGACCGGCAGATCCCCAATTAGCTTTCCGGTCTGACCGTTCATGGCAAACAGATAATCCTTATTCTGCCACTTCGTGTGAAGCATCCAGACAGGAAGCAACGCATATTTTGCTGTTCCGTGATGGAGCTGTATACTCTTTGATGTAACAAGTTTGCTATCATACCCAGTAACAGTATTCTCCAGCATGCTAACAGTGCTATTTTCCAGTCGAAGATCAGCACGTTTGGAACTCTCTTCTGCATCCACATCATATTTGTCCGCCAGATAGCCGGGAAGATAAGCCGTAGAAAATTCCCTCATCTCTGAGTAGTCAAAAGGCTCTATAGCATCCATGTGATCATCAGGCATTTTTGAAGAACCATCGACCGGAACGCGCTCGAATCGAATGTCACCTCCGCGTTCCACATGAAAATGCTGAGTGGTGGTGATTTCTTCATTGGAGGTACGTGTAGTGTGAGACCTGGAAGCCTCCATGATGATTTCACCATGAGCACTGCCATCAAAAAGCCAGAAGGGGACATATACACCTTGAATCTTGCTGATCTGGTTGCTGTCAGAAAAACTCTTTGGTAAAAACTTCTTGCCTTTGTAGTATTGCTTAAGTGCGTTGATTGCCTGTTCCTTATCCATTTTGAAGGGGATAACGTAATCCGGCTTCAGCATGCCCTGAAACTGTCCCGGTACCACTGTGGGGTTTCCGCAGTACACACAGGAAGTGGCTGCCGTGGTTTCATCGCAGACAATCTCGGCACCACATGAAGGGCAGGAGTATGTACGTAATTCAGATGCCTCTTGTGAAGTCCATTGAGAGCCCGCATCAGAGAGATCCCAACCGGCTGAAGCAGCTTCAGAGGCTGCCGCACTTGCCTGCTTTTCTTTCTTAGCTTTGTCAGCGATAGCCTGAGAAGCAGCTGCTGCCTGCTGCTCTTTGATGCCATATAGTTTTTCTATTTCAGCAACATCATATTGGCTTCCGCAATAATCACATTCTAGCTTTCCGGATGCGCCGACAAAATGCAGTGGCCCCGTACAGGCAGGACATTGATAATTAACAGTCTGAGCTGGCATAGAATGCCTCCTTTGAGACGAGGCCGTCTGTCCTCAGCAGACGGACGGCCTCGTTGCGAAGTTAGAAGTTAATAGATTAATTCCCCATAGGAATCACAGTCCCGGCGTAAGGCTTGTCGCTGAGCCAGTCATAGAATTCTACAGTAATGGGGCTGTCTGACCGATTGAGATAGCATTGTGCCACAGTGATTGTTTCACCAGGAGCAACATCTACTGTGTAGTTGTCTTCTTCCGGAATGTCATCGAGTGTAAAAGTGGATTCCATCTCAATACCGTCCTGCATGACGCGGAAGTCAAATGCCATTAGGAATGAAGTGGCTTCATCAGAATTGTTGGTGAAATCGAAGTAGATGATTGTCATAGGTTCGTCGTTATAGTTTTCACCGGCTTCAACCTTATTAAACTTAATATGATAATCCTCATAGTCTGCCTCGGAGGGGAGTCCATTTATCCAATCGGGATCCTTGATGGGCGTGATAGACCATTCTTTAGTCGGCCGGCCGGGAAGGTTCTGGGGATCAAACTGCATGCTTACACTTTTATCTCCAAGGAACTCTTTGAATGTAATGACAACGGGTCCACCAGTGGATTTGAAATTGAATTCCTCATAGCAGCGGATAGTGATGCCCGGACGGACATCCAGAAGATCGTTGCCATATTCAGGCGCATCTTCCATGGCATACGTGGTAACCAGCTCGTAATCATCCTGCGATGCCTCAATGTCATAAGCGACAACAGCGCATTTTGCCTCATCAGATGTGTTTGTGAAATCGTAATACACTCTGATAGAATCTTTTCCATCGCCATCTGTAAAATACTCTGCTGATAGGATATCCAGATGAGATTCATCAAAATCAGCTGAAACAGGCTCTACAGAGGCGCCTTCAACAGGCGCTGCAGGTCCAGGAGTCGTGGGTTCAACAGGAGGCTTGGTTTCCACTGAGCTGGATTCAGGTTCAGGCGTAGGATCGACAGGACCAGAAAGTGTTTCTGGACGGCTGTCTCCGGTACGGATAAACGTCAAAGCTACTTCATCATCGTCACGTTCCACTGTAATCGAAATGGAATCATTTTCGAGAGTGTATGCAATTGCTTCACCATTGACAATCATATACTTAGTGTCCAGGGTAAGAGGCATTTCCACACCATCAAAAAGGGAAATGTAGCCAGAGCTGTCATCTTCCAGAAATACGTATGTATTGTCAGGCGTAATATCCTGCTCCGCCAGTGAATTGACCCCCAGTGTTGCGTCGCCGACACTCATGCTGCTGACTTCATAAAAACCTGCAACGGAACTCGCCTGAACAGGTGCGGAAGCAGGATCGTTCAGAGCAGCAATCTCCTCTTCAGTCAGCTTGACAAATGTCATGGAAGTATCGCCGTCAGAAACAGTCAATTCGCCCCAACGGCAGGAATAGTCTGCAGGGCGGCCGTCAGAGTAAATGTGATCGTCGTCCCAAGTGATGCTCTCAACATCACCATACATATCCAGACTTCCGGTCCCATCCGCTTCAAGAATTAACAGGCAACGAAGACCCATGGATTCCATCATTTCAAGGTCTTCAGGAGAGGTTTCTTCTCCAGACATAGATGAGAGTTTATAGGTGCCAACAATGTCTTCGTTTGCTTTTTTAGCTGAAGATTCTTCAGAAGCAGAAGAGCTATCTTCTTTGGCCGATGTAGTGCTGGCAGATGAATCCGATTTTTCGCTATCGCTGCTCCCACAGGCGGCAAGTGCAAAAATCAGAGCCAGTGCAAGTAGTAAAGCAATGATTCTTTTCATTATTATCCTCCTTCTCAATATGGCGGGGACAGCCATAGACTGCCCCCGTTTATAAAGTTTTACTGAATATCTCCGTCGTCAAATGGGTCACCGCATTCGGGACAGAACTTCGGCGGTTTAGTTGGATCCGCAGGTTCCCAGCCACACTTGTCACACTTATACTGTGGCACGCCTGCGGGTTTTTTCGTTCCGCATTCTGCACAGAATTTTCCCTTATTAACAGCGCCGCAAGTAGGACAAGTCCAGCCGTCGGCAGGCTTGGGTTCGGGCTTTTTGGCGCCGCACTCGGGGCAGAACTTTCCAGATACAGTTGCACCACAGGATGCACAGGTCCAACTATCGGCAGGGGCGGAGGCAGCAGGAGCCGGAGCAGGGGGAGGGGCAGGCTGCTGTGCCTGCTGCTGCGCACCCATCTGATAGAGCTGGTTGGCGTTAAGACCGCCAGCAGCCTGAGCCATATTCATACCCATGAAACCAATTGCAGCACCGCCGGAGTTGGTGGCGGCTGCACGCATGGCATCAGCCTGTGCAGCGGCCATCTCAGCAGCAGCAGAGTTCGCATCCTTCAGGACATTCCGACGAGCGGCTTCCTTCTGGAGCTGCTTGATCATAGCCTCGTCTTCTTCGCTTGCTTTCACTGAGGACACGCCAAAAGAAACTATTTCGATACCGCGCAGGTTGCGCCATTTAGCCGAAAGGACATCGTTGAGAGCGTCAGCCATCTCCATGGTGTGTCCAGGGAGGGAGGAATAGCGAATTCCCATATCTGAGATCTTTGAGAATGCTGGCTGCAGTGCTGTCAGGAGTTCTGTCTTAAGCTGGCCATCAAGTTTGTCACGAGTATACATGTCAGAGACATTTCCTGAAACGTTGGTGTAAAAAAGAATAGGATCGCAGACATGATAGCTATACTCACCAAAGCAACGGATTGCAATATCCACGTCTAGACCGATGTTGTTATCTACAACACGGAACGGGACAGGGCTTGGCGTACCGTATTTATTACCAATTAACTCTTTCGTGTTGAAATAGTAGATTCGCTGATCTTTTGGAGGTTCACCGCCAAAAGTGAAACGTTTTCCAATGTTTTTGAAAGTTTCAAGAATTCCAGCGCCAAGAGAACCAGAGAAAATGGAAGGCTCAGTAGACGTATCATAGACAAACTCACCAGGCTCCGCACAGAGCTCCGCAATTTTGCCCTGGTCCACGATAATCATGCATTGACCATCGGCCACGGCAATAACGGATCCATTGGAGATGATGTTGTCTGAGCCTTTTGTATTGGCGGAGCGGCTGGAAGTACGCCGCTTACCTTTGGTCACAATAACATTCTCAGGCAAAGCTTCACAATAGAAGTATTCTTTCCACTGATCAGCCAATACACCGCCAGCAGCTCCTAAAGCAGCAGAGATTAGACCCATAATACAATTCTCCTTTCAAGATGAATACAGTATTTAGCGCTTGCTATGCATATGCGCTTTACTAACTGCATTATAACAGATTACGATGAGAAATGCATCATATATTTGAACTGTTCTGTTATTTTTGTCAAGATTATATATAAACATGGATGCTCGTTCAGCATATCCTGCTCTGACGACTTGAGGTTTTGCTTTTTGTAAGATAAAATGAAATCTGAAACAATAATACTACAACTAAAACTACGTTGATGGAATAAATGTTTGCATGAATGAATCAATTGTATTTGAGGCTAGAAAGAAGGGTAAAGCATAATGTCACAGAAAAACACCATTTTAGAGAC
>JAEEGL014071821.1_pt1 | contig 11303 bp, 10 predicted proteins | sample 9134231 | NCBI WGS metagenome assembly JAEEGL01 (sample SAMN16246548, study PRJNA631951) | gut metagenome | biome: gut microbiome; feature: rumen; material: fiber-attached | host: Bos | place: Iran: Karaj | collected 2018-10
ATCCTTTTCTTCATCAGTCAAATCCTTAAATGGAACATCAAGCCTAACTCCCAATTCTCCTGCAACATGATACATCCATGAAATGCCGAACTGGTTCCATGCATCAACAGCCCCATTTTCCAGGGATTTGGAATCATCAGAAACTAACTTTGTACTGTCAACATCTCGAATGTATCCTGTTCCGCTGCAAGTTGGACACGCTCCATCGGAGTTGAATGCATATTCCTCAGCACCCAATCCATAAAATTCGACGCCGCATTCAGGACACTTAATCGGGATTTCACGGGCGACATTTAGAGTTGGCTCTTGAATATGTCCATTTGGACAGGTGTAATTGCCACATCTTGAATACAATAACCTTAAGGAGTTTAAAAGTTCTGTAGAAGTTCCAAAAGTTGACCTGATATTTGGAACATTCGGACGCTGATGAAGTGCAAGCGCCGCAGGAACATACTGAATCAAATCGACCTGCGCTTTTCTAGACTGTGAAATCCTGCGCCTTGTATAAGTGGAAAGGGCATCCAAATATCTTCGAGATCCCTCAGAATAAAGCACCCCCAAAGCAAGTGAGGATTTACCGCTTCCAGAAACACCGCTAATGGCTACAATCTTTCCAAGAGGAATGTCAACATCAACATTTTTCAGGTTGTGAACCCTTGCTCCCCTAATGATTATCATATCTTGGTACATTGTCTAACCTATATTTTTAGTAAGTAAAAAGAATTTGACCATTATTTCAAACTTAAAGTCAATTTAACGTCACCGCTTCCCAAAACATTCTTCAATTGATTTGAATCAACATTCTGTATTTTACCGATTTTTGTATAACTCCATGAATGTGAATCATAGAACAGGGAAATCTGATTTCCTTGGTATAATACAATGTCTCCCGGAGCGGTATTGACATTTTCATCATTTGTAGGGAGTGAAAATCCTAACTCGCCAACCTTTTCAAAATTGCCATAATCTGAAGCGTTGATTGTAACATTTCCATTTTTTAAAGTTTTCATCAACTCTTGTGTTGCGGAATTATTTTCCAATTCCACATCAAAGACTGCATCATTGACCTTGAGTTTTATTACATCGTTTGGATTTGCAGCACTGCCAACAGAAAGACTTAAAAAAACCATAGCCAGTGATAATAAAAAAAATCTTTTACTTAATTTCATATAATATATGTTTGAAGTATTAAGTTAAAAAAAGTTCTGAAAAGAATTATAATAATTCTTTTCTTAAATCGATTGTATCTTTCAAATCCGGACCGGTTGAAATAATAGTTACTGGAACACCTGTTTCAGCCTGAATTTCATCAATGAATCTTTTGGTTTCACCGGATAGTTCACTGTAATCCTGTACGCGTGCGCAGTCAAAGAGCTTGTCGACGCAAGTCAATGCTATTTGGGTTGCACCGTTGATTCTGCAGGATTCCTTTGCAAGCTCCATGTCAAAGTATCCAATACGACGGCGTCTTCCAGTTACAACACCGTACTCTTCAAGACCTTGGCGTTCCGCTTCTTCCTGAGTCATTTCAGTTGGGAACGGCCCTTCTCCAACACGGGAAATGTAGGACTTGAACACATTGATGACTTCATCCACTTTAGTTGGACCGACACCCACATCAGCGGCAAAAGTTGATGCTGTGGTATCCTTACTGGTTACATAAGGAAAAGATCCGTAATAAAGTGATAGTGCAAATCCTTGTGATCCTTCGATGAATACCTCTTCCCCATTATCAATAGCTTCATTACAAGCAAGGGAAACATCAGTAAGGTATTCTTCAAGTTCTGGGGTGTCACGTGCTATCTGTATATCTCTCATTACACGATCAGAGTTTGCAGGTCCGCAGCCTGAACCTGTACTTCCAATCTTTTTGGATAGATGTTCTGAAGATTTGTCTCTGTTTATGTGGTCTTCAGTGATAATGGCACATCTAGGGTCCACACACATCCTCTCTTTAACATTGTACTTTTTCAAGTCTTCGAATTCCTTAAAGAGGACGTCAGGATTTACTAAAACTCCTGCACCAATCATCAGTTTTGCATCAGTATGCACAAAACCGGATGGTGTTAACCTTAAGCCATATTTTTCACCGTTGAATTCTACAGAGTGTCCGGCATTAGGTCCGACACCTGCTCGAGCAATTATTTCAGGTTTATCGTTTGAACAAAGGTAAGTAATACATTTTCCTTTGCCTTCATCACCCCATGCTCCACCTACTAAAATACTACAAGTCATCTAATAACTCCCTAAATAAAATTAATAAATAATGAAAATTAAAAAATTTCCGTACAGTATTAGTATATATTTTTTGATTAAAAAGTTTTTCCAAAAAATACCTATGAATGTTTAATTATACTGCAAAAAATTCCAAAATAATTGAACTTACTTATTTGGGTTCAATGGGTGATTTTCACACATTGGATTTTTAATGATGTTTCTCTTTAAGTGGTATTTCAAAAAGAAAAGCATCCAATCGTTGGATAATTCCCTCAAGGAAGCGTCATCCAACCTTTCATATTTTGTAAAGAAATCCATCTGGTCCCCGCCGACAGCGACAGCGACTTCTTTTGTTTTGATTAACATGAAAAAGTCATTTCTGATATTGTGTATACTGAAGTCATCCACAACGGAAATTGTCTTTTCCCTTTTATAATCGTGGAAAAATGTGTTCAGATATTCAAAATCGACAAATTTCACATCTTCAATGTCAAACCTGACTTGTTCACTCAATAAATCGTTTTTGTAGTCATATCGAGACAGGAAATCAATGTCCCATATATTATTGTAAAAGATTGTAAAGAAAGAATCAACTGCAAATCGAACGGTAAGTGTAAAATTTTCAGTTTCTTTTGGAGTACCGAGTTCAACATCCATGAATTCCAAATATATTGAATCCTGAGATATCTCTACAGAAATCCATTTACCTGAATTGATCATGACATCACGAATTAGTTTAAGTGATCTTATATTCATTTTTGCGCCTCACAAAAGTTATTAAATGCTCCTTCCATTTCATATTCCTTTTCACTGTCGTACATTTTATCCCACTTGAAACAAAGAATTTCAATCTGGTTGTTGACGGTTCCATCCCAACTAATCTTAAATCCTTCCTGTTCCAACAGGTCTTTTACAGTGTTTCCTATTTCCAGAGCCTTTTTTTCATCGTTTTCAAAATCTCCGAATGTGATTCTTATCTTGTCATCATAAATTGCTTCTTCCACATCTTCAAAACTGTAAAAGCAGAACCCGTCAGGGTTGAATTTATTGTTTCTCAAATGGACGTATAGTTCAAAAGCATCCCCCACACCCTCTTCAAGGTCATATCCACAATTGTGAATAGCTACGATATTTTTTGAAGCAAGCAGGTTAAATGCTTTTTCTAGTCTTGCAAAATTTAAATTGGAAGATTCTATTTGAGGAATATTAAATTGAGAAATGTCAAGGTCTTCCTCAATAAATTCGTCTTCCACTATTTCGAGGATTTCATCAGTGTTGAAAAAACCAGATTTAGCGAGTGTGTCAATCATCTCTTCTATCTCTTCAGCTAAATCCGGATTCATTTTATCACTATTCATCTTCTAAAAGCATTTGTATATGAGTTACGTTTCCTCTTTCAGTGAACCCAACGATAATACGGCTTTCACCTATTTTAGCTACTGCAAAGTCTTCATGCGGTTTGAATCCAAATCCTTTAAGTTTGGTGTATGATTCAAAAGCAATCTTATCATGCACATTATAGTTTTTATGGAAAAGAGCAAATGTATTTCTAAATCTTTGCACTGAATTGTCTTCTTCAAGTGAATCAGGTTCAATAGCTACAAATATGTCAATGCCCTCTTCTGATACTGCATAATATGCGTCTTTATTCAAAATGGCTGTTGCAACCATTGATAAAGTATGGCAAGCATCATAACTGGCCTGAATAACTGGAGATTTGAATTCTGTAATGTCAAATTCTTCTCCAAGTGCTTTGATTTGCATGGAAGCTTTGATTAAAGATTCTCCAAAGATATCCTCATTGTCCCATGCCCAGGACCATCTGTCCAAATCCTGAGAGTAGAATCCTAAAATCTGAACCGGAAACTGCAAATCCCCAAAGGTGATAATTCCCTTTTCGATGTCCAGCTCACCGATATTTTCACCGATTGCATCAGAAAGATTTTCCTGCTTATCCAAACCTAAAGCACCATATTTTGATAAAATAACCTTAAATGAATCTATTTTTTCAATAGTAACTGGTTTTTCCTGTACCTTCATCAATAACACCTAAAATTCTAATTTTGAAATTCTATCCATTGCTTCTTTAGTATTTTCCAATGTGTTGAAAGCTGTGAGTCTTAAATAACCTTCACCGCTTGGACCGAATCCTGAACCTGGAGTTCCGATAACATTTGCCTCATTCAATAATAGGTCAAAGAATGCCCAAGAGTCCATGTCATTTGGAGTCTTTACCCAAATATACGGAGAGCTGACACCACCATAGACTTCAAGGCCTATATCAGATAAGCTTTCCCTGATGATTTTAGCATTGGCCATGTAATAATCCACCACTTCCTTAATCTGCTTTTGGCCTTCAGCGGAATAAGTAGCTTCAGCAGCCCTTTGAACAGGATATGATGCACCATTGAATTTTGTGGTTTGTCTTCTGTTCCATAACGGATTGATTTGTACCTCTTCACCGTCTTCAGTGTATCCCACTAATTCCTTAGGAACAACTGTGTATGCACAACGGGTTCCGGTAAATCCTGCGGTTTTTGAAAAGCTTTTGAATTCAATAGCTACTTCTTTTGCACCTTCAATCTCATAAATGGAATGAGGAACATCATCTTCACTTATGAATACTTCATAAGCTGCATCGAATAAGATGAGTGCCTTGTTTTCTTTTGCATAATCAACAAATACTTTTAATTGATCACGTGAAAGGGTGGTTCCTGTCGGGTTATTCGGATAGCATAAATAGATTATATCAACAGGTTCGGATGGAAGTTCCGGAACAAATCCGTTTTCTGCATTGCATTTGATGTAGGTTAATCCTTCATACATTCCATCATCCTGCATTTCACCAGTTCTTCCGGCCATTACATTAGTATCGACATATACTGTATATACAGGGTCGGTTACGGCAATCTTATTGTCTATTCCGAATATCTCTTGAATGTTACCGGTATCACATTTTGCTCCGTCGCTTATGAATACTTCTGAAGTATCAAGATCAATTCCATATTTGTTATAGTCGTTTTCTATAATAGCTTTTGCTAAAAATTCATAACCTTGTTCTGGACCATATCCCATAAAAGTATCTGCATCTCCCATTTCGTCAACTGCTTTACTGAATGCTTCAACTACTGCTGGAACTAATGGTTTAGTAACATCTCCAATACCCATTTTGATTACGTCAGCATCAGGATTTGCTTTTGTGAATTCTGCTTCTCTTCTTGCAACTTCAACAAAAAGATAACTGCTTTTTAATTTTAGATAATTCTCATTAATTTTAACAACCATGATTAATCCTCATAAATATTAATCTAATTTATATTTTATTTTTGGAATATATAAAATGACTGATTTGTCAAATTTAATCAAGAAAAACATTGAGAAAAATGCAATATTGTGGGATAAGATATGAAAATATTTAAATTAACTATTTAACATAAATATATAATACTATAATTTATCAAAAAAATAGAAGTTGGAAATATGAATGGAACTACTTTACTAATCTGGATGAATATTTTAATAATTGCAATTATTGCAATTGTTGCTGTGAAATTGTATTATATGAGAAAAAGAGAAACAAATGGAATCGGAACAAACAGCTTTGACTTTGGATTTTTATCCAATGCTCTTGATAGCGGGAAAAATTTTATTTCAAATAATACTAACAAAAAACAACCTAAACGTCCAGCCCAACTTAATAAAGTCAGTTCTAATAAATCTAGTAGAAAAGAAATAGATTATGATTCCATCTCTATCGAAAGACCAGTCATTTATGAAGTTGAAAATGACAACAAGGAATCTTACGGATACAAATCCCCAAATCAAGTTCTTGTTAATTATGATAATACAGTTCAAAAATTCCAAGAACCAATCAAACAAAATCAGATGGATATTATGACCAAAAATAACGACCCTAATGAAAAACACGAATTGAAAGACTTATTTACAATTGACGAACTTATTAAAGAATCAAAAAGGAAAGACAGCGAAAGAGAAAAAGAATCACAAAGCATCAAAAAGGATGACGATGATGATTTGACTGAAATCAAAGAAAGCATCAAACAAAGGAAAGAAAACAAACAGGAAGAACCGCTCATTGAAGAAATCATTCAAGAAAGCGATGATTCCAAAGAGGAAACAATCAACGACATAATTTCCGATGCTGAAGAAGGAGCTGCAGAAGCTAAAGAAGAAGTAGCTGAAGTTGAAGTCGAATCTGCAACAACCCAAAAGGATATTGAAGAAGCTATTGAAACTGCAAGTCAAGAAAGCGAAGAAGAAATAGAAAGCATTTCCGAAACTGCAGACATCACAGATGCTTTACTTGATGCTGATAAAGAGGAAGCTCAAGAAGAGGAAATTAAAGAGCCTATTCTCAAATCCCCGAAAAAAGTGGATGAAAGCAAAAAAGATTTCGGCGAAGCCGTCTTTGAAGATGAAAACGATTTGGATTACAGAAAGGATCTTGCTAAAATCACAAATACCATCAAAGGTTCAAAAATCTATCAGGACGTGAAAGAAAGATTCGCAAGCCCTCAAGAACCTGAAGATGAAATCATTGAAGAAAGCTATATCAGAAATGTCAACGAGTATGAAGATGAATTTGCACCAATCATTAATGAAACTCATGCGGATTTCGAAGCAACTTATGAACAGTTCCATGATCCGTTCTATGATGAAGAGTTAAGACGCGCAAATACCCAAAGAGTGTTCAACAAAGGAAAACAAGCTGTGCAATCTGAAAGTCCTATGGGTTCCATTAAAGAAAAACCTGCAAGAGACAACATGAAAATAAAAATAGGAAACAGCGACGTTGTCCTTAAAAAAGGTGATGAAATCATATTCAACCATTTGGGTGAAACATACTCAAGTCAAGTTTATGCTATTAATGGTGATGAAATCTCCGTTAAATACAGAAGACAGAACATTACCATCAAAGCATCCGATGTAAAAAAGGTATACTAAATATCTTTTTTACCAAAACACCACAAAAAATTTAAAAAAAAGATAGATTAATCATTCATGATTAATCCTATATTCTCCATTTTCAACTATATATTTAGGTACGCTGATTTTAAAAGAACGAATAATGTCCAAATAGAAATCATCCAATTCCCTGTCCGCATATGGATAAGTAAATTCGAAAATGTAGAGATTGTTATCTTCGACATATAAGAATTCATTACGCCTTATCTCTTTTTCACCATCGGAAAACGATGATACTATTTTATAATAGATTGTCCCATTGAAAAGGACAAAATCTGACTCTATTAAAGTGATCCTTTCATTAGTTTTCACATTCTTTTCAATGTCATCCATTATTTCCGGAAGTCCTACCAGGGTAGGTGTTGTTGAAAACTTGATGGTCATTGGAATCTTGGTATCAACCAGATATAACTCTGTAAATTCATCCTTTGCATTGACTGCCTCAAAATCCTTTGGCATCTGAAGAGTTGAAAAACCATTTGTAAACATAGTCAAATTAATCACCTACTTATGAGCGTAATAAAAGATTAACTTATCTTCACAGATTTCATCTAAACGAGCAAATCCAACTCTTTCAAATTGGACTACATCGCCAACTTCCAAATCCTTTAAAGCGCTTTCTCCGAGACCTGCTTTACATGATGCATCATCCATGACAATTTCGACATTGACATTGTCTTCAGTTGGCACCCATTGAATGATTCTGGCCTTAACGCTTCTGGCATCTTCAAATGAAGGGGAATGGTATGTTACTTTTTCACCGTCTATTTCGACATTTACCGCATCCATCAATCTGAATATTCCATCGGCAATGTCTGATTCGGCAAGATAAGCGCTTCCATCAAATGCTAAAACCCTGTTTCCTCTATCCAAATGATCTGCATGAAGCGGCCTTTCAATGTCCACTTTGCCTCCATCATAGCCATCGACTTCGATTTTTACAGGATTTTCACAGAAGAAGTATCTGTTGGCTACCGGCTCAAGGAAATTGCGGTTAAGTCCATAAATCTTTTTCCAGCTGATTGCTGAGTCAGCCATTTTAACACCTATTTCGGTAATGAGGTTATAGATGGTTCTTGGGTCTATTCCCCTTCTTGCAATGGCTCTCAAGGTACCTAATCTTGGGTCATCCCAACCGCTGTAGGTTCCGTCTTCAATTCCTGCCATTGCCTTTGAGGTACTGAGTGCAATGTCTTCCATCTTAAGTCTGCCGTAGTGTATGTATTCCGGCACGTCCCAACCCATATGATCATATAGGTATTTCTGCTTTTCTGTGTTTGCAAGATGGTCCTTTCCTCTTAAAACATGAGTTAATCCCATCAGATGGTCATCCACTGCAACGGAAAAGTTCATCATAGGATAGATCCTGTATTTTGTGCCTAAACGAGGATGCTCTTCATCGACCAATCTCATAGCAACCCAATCACGGATAGCTGGGTTTTTATGGTTGATGTCTGTTTTTACCCTCAATACTGCCTCACCTGCTTCCATGGTGTCAAACTTATCCCATAACTCAAGATTTTCTTCAACGGAATTGTCTCTGCATGGACAAGCTTTGCAGTTATCCTTAAGCTCTTTGAAAGTTGCTCCATCACATGTGCACATGTAAGCTGCGCCCTTTTCAATTAATTGGCGAGCATAATCGTAATATATTTCAAATCTGTCGGACTGATATATCACTTCATCCGGATTGATTCCCAACCATTCCAAATCTTGTGGAATCATTTCATATGCCGGTTCGAATACCCTTTTTGGGTCAGTGTCCTCAATCCTTAAAATTAATTTTCCGTTATGTCTTTTTACATATTCGGCATTTGGAACTGCGGCCCTTGAATGTCCTATGTGTAAAGGTCCGCTTGGATTAGGAGCAAAACGCAAAACTATGTTTTCATGGGTTCCCGGAAGTTCCTGTAAACCTACTTCTTTAGCTTTAGGTTTTTTATCTTGAACTTCAACACCGAGTTTTTCCATTTCGCTAGCTTGCTCTTCAGGACTTAATGCATTTACCTGCGCTACGATTTTTCCGGACATCGGTCCTATTTCTTTTGCCCTGCTTCTGAGTTCCGGTTCATTTGACATTATGGAACCCATAACGGCTCCGGGATTTGCACTTCCCTTATGTTTTGCCGCATTCAATAAAGCATGTTTATAAATAATCTTTTCTAAATCATTCATTCAATCATCACAATTTAATTAATTAATATCAAAATAAGCAATATTATTTATCTAATTGAAGATATATAAATATTAAGAGAGTAGTTGAAAAATTATTGGAGCTTTGATAAAACAATAGGTTGATACAAATGAGCGATGCTGTTGAAAATGCAAAAAATGCAATTGAAAATGACAATTATGAAGAAGCTCTTAAAATTGCAAGAAAAAGACATTCCAAAGACGACGTAGAATCATACATTACCATTTTAGATTTATTGATTGAAAAAGACTATTTGATAGCTCTTGAAGAAAAGGGAATGTACTACCAATATTATGATGAAAGCCATGACAATGGCGATTACGGCGAAAAATATTTTGACGAATACCTGGAAAAGCAGCCAAAATCCATTAATGCACTTTGCGACAAGGCGATGTCCAATTTCAATAAGGGGAAAATTGAGGAATCGCTCGAATATATGGAAAAGGCATACGATAATTATGATGCATATTCCGGAATTGAAAAACCACGGTTGTCTAAAAAAGAGCTTGAAATGGCCAGAATTGAACTTCTGCTTAAGGCAAAAAGATATGAAGAGTGCCTGGAAAGCATCAACAATTATGAAAACCAATATGGCGGAGACGTTAAAACCGATTTGTACAAAGGCCAGATGCTTCAAAAGACAGGGAAAAACAAAGAGGCGTTGGAATATCTGGACAAATCACTTGAAAATGAAGACACCATTATTGCCTTAAACGCAAAAGGAGATGCATTATATGAACTTAAGGAATATAAAGAAGCTCTTAAAGCATATAAGCAATGCATACCTTATGAAAATCAGGCCATTGACGATTTGGAACTGGTAACTAATTTTAACTATAAAGCCGCATACTGCTGTGTAAATCTTGGAGACAATCAGGAAGCCATCAAATACCTGAACAAGACAATTGACATGTTGAACGAACATGGAAGACTACCTAAAGATATCGAAGCCATCTATCAGAAATGTTCCTTTGAAAAGGACAATCTCATGAAACATGGTGATATTGAAGATGAACGCTTCAAAAAGACCAAATTCCTATCTACAAAACATGCAGTGCTGGCTTTAGCTGTCATACTTATTTTATATCTTATACTAAAAATGAACGGTTATTAAAATGAGGTTGGGAAAAACTAATTTGAAAGTAAACAAAAACGGATTCGGTGCATTGCCAATTCAAAGAAGAAATGAAGCTGATTCAATAGAAATACTTACCGCAGCATATGATGCAGGCATTGATTTCTATGATACCGCACGCTTCTACACAGACAGTGAGCAAAAGCTTGGAAAAGCATTTGAAGATGTTAGGGAAAACATCTACATTGCAAGCAAAACAGGAATGGAAACAGTTGAGGAATTCTGGAATGATTTGGAAACTTCACTTAAAGAATTAAGGACAGATTATCTTGATTTATACCAATTCCACAATATATCATTCTGCCCAAAGGCTGAAGATGACTTATACAAAGCAATGCTTGAAGCAAAAGAGCAAGGATTGATAAGACACATCGGAATTACAACCCATAAAATCACAATAGCTAATGAAGCCCTTGATTCAGGACTTTATGAAACATTACAATATCCTTTTTCATACTTAAGCGGAGATGAAGAACTGAAACTGATTGATCGATGCAAAAATCTGGATGTAGGTTTCATTGCGATGAAAGCCATGGGCGGAGGCCTGATTAAAAACTCAAAGGCCAGCTTCGCATACATCAACCAATTTGACAATGTCCTGCCTATTTGGGGAATTCAAAAGCTTACAGAACTCAATGAATTCTTATCATATGATGAAAGTACTATTTTGGATGATGAGCTAAAATCAGCCATTGAAAATGACAAAAAGGAACTTGGAGACAACTTCTGCAGAGGTTGCGGATATTGCATGCCTTGTCCTGAAGAGATAAA
>JAEEGL015035206.1_pt1 | contig 11303 bp, 9 predicted proteins | sample 9134231 | NCBI WGS metagenome assembly JAEEGL01 (sample SAMN16246548, study PRJNA631951) | gut metagenome | biome: gut microbiome; feature: rumen; material: fiber-attached | host: Bos | place: Iran: Karaj | collected 2018-10
AGTATCTACACGGCTTGCCACAGCACGGATCCGGTGGAACGTAATAGCCGGAGGGAGTGGGCCGAGCCCGTGACCATCGGCGACAATGTGTGGATCGGCGGCAGCGTGACCATCCTTCCGGGCGTGACGATCGGAGATAATACCACCATTGGAGCGGGTTCCGTCGTCACCAAGGATATCCCTGCTAATGTTGTGGCAGTAGGCAATCCGTGCAAAGTTGTCAGAAAGCTGTAATCCGAACTTGCCAGAGGCAAACCCATGAATCATATTCTGTATTATAATGACACGATTGCGCCGCGTTAACACTCAGAACGCGCAGAAGACCGATTTCTTGTCGACATGGCAAGGTTTTTTTCGTGGGAATAAACTGGAGAATTGCTAAATTAGCACAGTCTAAAGCTTAATTTATGAAGAAAGTAGTTGTCATATCAACCAGCCTGCGCCCTGGTTCCAACAGCAATGCTCTGGCGGAGCAGTTCGCAGAAGGCGCGAAGGCTGCCGGAAACGAGGTGGAGTTCATTTCGCTCCGCGGAAAAGAAATCAGGTTCTGCATTGGCTGCCTGTCGTGCCAGAAAACAGGCGCCTGTGTATTCAAGGATGATGTCCCTGCCATTATGGACAGCGTACTGAATGCCGATGTTGTCTGCTGGGCGACGCCCATCTATTACTATGAGATGTCCGGCCAGATGAAGACGCTCATCGACCGGATGAACGCGATGTATCCCAAGGATTACCGATTCCGCGAAGTGTATCTGCTCACCACGGCTGCCGAGGATGAAGAGCACACGCCCAAGCGGGCCGAGAGCGGTCTGCAAGGCTGGATAGCCTGTTTTGAGAAAGCGACGCTCAAGGACCATCTCTTCTGTGGCGGAGTTAATGACCCGCGAGACATTTTGGGCAGCACAAAGCTGGAAGAAGCTTATGCACTCGGGGAAAGCGTTTAGCGGAGTCGGACAGTCTGCTGACGCTGGGGCTTTGCCTAGTGACCAAATTCGACCAAATCGTGTATTCTTGGCTATCATGCTATCTCTCGGTTTTGTCAAAGTCTAGGCAATTATTCGCCTCGGTTTTGTCGGATTTTTGTGCGTTTTTCCTCTCGGTTTTATCAGATAGTCCCGCTTTTTGCGATATCCAATCTATTTCGGTGAATAATGACACGCAGCATTTTGAAGGAGGTGACAAAAAGTGACCGAAAATCTATCTAGTTCTAGAGGGCTTGAAGAATAATGATTACCTCCGGGTAACAATTGATGATTATCAGACAGATAGTTAATGGCAAATTTTGAAGGTTTTTGTTCCGTTCGGGATATCCTCTCCCACTGATGGCCGGTAGAATACAAATTCATAATTTGTTTTTACTGAAACTATGCTGAAAGTTGCCTCTCGTATAACATATCTCTAAATTCTGTTTTATATTTTACAAAATCTATTATTGTTGAGAAAAAGAAAAATCTACCTATCTTTGCGCGGTTTTATTGAATATCATGAGAAAACGCCGATATACTATCCTGTTGGCAGTCGTTATAGCAGCTCTGTCACTGCTTGTGAATTGCTCAAAGCCGGACCGCAGCGAGGAGGCAAACCAGCTGAAGCTCGAGCTCCAGGATCAATTATTCTCGAACCCGGAACAAGTATTGGCGCGGGTAGACAGCGCTGAACTGGCTGGCGTGTTCTCGGAAACGACGGCCAACCTGATCCGGTCCAATGTCTACGGGCAAATGGGCAAAACGCAGCTGGCAATTTTCTACGGCGAGCAAATCAAGCATACCCAACTCAGGAGTGAAGGCGTCAACTATTATTCGGCCCTTCTCAATCTTATCTCTCTGCTGAACAAGAGCGGAGAATGGGGGAAGGCCATCCATATGGCCGATGAAATCATTGCCGATGCGGACCAAGGTGGTTTGGACGAGCAGATGGCCCTTCGGATAAAGAGTCGCGCACTCACCGTCAAAGGTGATTGTGAAAAGAATATGGGGCACCTGGAAGAAGCCGAACGCTATTATCTGGAGGGAATAGACCTGATGATGGGCGTTGTGCAGCCCAAAGATTACTGGATCATAGATGCCCTGGTTGTAGCCGTCATAGAGACCACGGAGTTCTACCTGGAGCAGGACATGCCCCAGAAAGCTCTGCCTATGGTGGAGAAGGCCGATACAGCCGTGGCCCGTATGGCCCGCTGTCCCGACATGCCGGAGTACGTCCTAAACAGACGCATCAACAACCTGACCATCAACCAGGCCCTTGCCTATGCTGCCAACGGCTATTTTGACAAGGCCGAGGCCCTGTACCGGAAACATAGGCAGGCTCACGATCTGGCGCCCTATGACTTGACGGCCGAAGCCCGCTACCTCACAATGGTCGGCCGCTATGACGAGGCTATCGGCCTGTTCAGAAAGACCGATTCCCTCTATATTGCCCGGGGCAGTTCCATCAACAACGCATACATCAACAATTACATGATGAGCCAGTACAAGGCCTTGAAGAAGGCCGGACGTACGGATGAGGCCATGGCATTCGCAGACCGTATGCGCCACATGAGCGATTCCATCCACCTGGAGGAGCGGAAGATGGATATGGAGCAGCAGGAGGTCATCCGGGAGAAAGAGGCCGAAATCACCAGACGCCGCCATTCGCTGGCCATCCATCGCATCATCCTCTTTTCGGCCATCATCATTATCCTGCTGGTGGGCTATCTCCTTGTACGCGCCTGGAGGTACAACAAGGCGCTGGAGGCAAAGAACCGCAGCCTGTATCAGGAGATCCAGCAGAGGGAAAAGGCCGAGGCCGATGAACGCGAAGCCCTGCAGGAAAGGCCGGCCGAGACGCTTTCGCAGAGCGAGTTGCTCTACCGTCGCTTGTGCGAGCTGATGAACAATCCCGACGTGTTTACCGATCCAGACACCAACCAGGATACGCTGGCCAGCCTGGCCGGTACCAACCGCACCTATGTCTACGACGCCCTGCGCGAGTGCGCCGGAGTGACCTCCACCGACTTCATCAACGGTTACCGCCTGCGCTACGCAGCCCGCTTGCTGGCCACCACTTCTGATTCCGTATCCCTGATTGCCGAACTCTGCGGCCTTTCCCGCCGCACCTTCTACCGCCTTTTTGACGAAGCATACTCCATGTCCCCGTCGGACTACCGGAAAGCGGCCAAAAAGTAGATTTTGCAGGATTGGCACAATGATTTGCAGGGGTGGCACAACGGGCCGCCCCTCTTTGCTTACCTTTGCTTCTGGATTTAACGAGCAATGCGTATGGATTTTACCATGATTATCTCCGTAGCCCTGGCAGCAGCCGTCATCGTCATCGTACTGATGCTGGTGGCCGTCGTCATTTTCCTCCGGTGGCGGATTGGAGAAAAGAATGCCGCCCTGGCCCGGTTTATCCGAGAGAATATGGAACTGTTGGACATAATTAATAAAAATAACTTATGAATAAGATTCTGATGTCACTCGCCGCTGTCCTCTGCTGCACCACGCTGTTTACGTCTTGTAACAAGGACACAACACCTACAGGATTCAAGGACTTTGGCGGTACATGGGTTACCGATGCCTCCGGAAAGACTTTTTCCATCTGGAACTACGGTAAGGCGTGGAACGTGTGGACGTTCAATGCCGACGGCACGGGCGTGTGTGACGTTTTCTTCCTGGCGGAAGAAGAGCCCGTAGCCATCCAGCATCAGCCATTCACCTACACCGCCTGGGACGGCAAATTGGTTACCTTGATGGAAGACGGTCTCTGGGACTGGACGTACAAGACCGAGGGAGGCAAACTGACGCTCAGCTACGAAGGTTCAAGCGGCATGACTTTCGACAAGGCCGATGCTGCTCAAGTAACACGGTTTGACGAGTGGGGTAAACGCGAATTGCTTTCAGTACCCGGCCTCCAGGCCCGCTACACCATCTTCGTCTATGGCAACGCCGGTGGCAAGATGGACAACATCATCGAAAAAGACTTCTGGGAGGCGGTCGGGCCTTACCTGACGGATTCCACCAAGGTACGCGTAGCCGTCCTCTACAAGTATGGTCAGAATACCAGTGGAGAGTTCACCGATGATGGCGACGTGGTGTGGTTCGAGCTGGACAGCAAGACCGACCTGGATAACCTGCATGAGGAAGGATTGAACGGGCTCGGAATGCACACCGAGGCCATCGCCACCAAGCTCTACGATCCCAACACGATCCACCAGTTCATCGAGTTCAGTAGCCTCTTCTGTCCCGCTGAGGAATACATTTTTACTATCTGGGGCCACGGCAGCGGCTTCGTTCCGACGAAGGACATCCCGGGCAAATACACTGAAAATCCCGATATCACGAAAGGGGTCATCGGCGACGAATGGAACGACAAAGAGCAGTTGGACATGTACGAACTCTCGCAGGCCATCCGCGCCACGGGCCGCGCCCCGCTGAAAGCCATCTTCTTCAACAACTGCCTGATGGGCAACATGGAGTCGTTGACAGAACTCCGAGACGTGGCCGAGTACATCGCCTGCTCAGCCCACCTGCTCAGCAGCGACTACATCATTTTGCCCGCCTTCATCAGGGGACTCATCGAGAAGGACAACGTGGAGGACGCCTTTGCCTACATGCTCAGCGACATCACCCCTGCATGGCAGGAATGGTACAGCCATGATGAGGGCAAGGCTGTCAACGGCGACTTCAAACTGCTGCGAACCAGCGAGCTGGACGGCATCATCGATGTCACCAGCCGACTGGCCGACCGCCTCATTGCCCTCTATCCCACGCAGAAAGAGGCCATCGACCTCGCCACCCAGCAGGTTTATCGCTTCTATTCGCCTTACGACAATCTCAATTTGTCGTGGGCATATCCCCTCTTCGACCTCCAGGACTACGCCGACAAGCTGGCCGCCAGCACCGGCGACGCCGACCTGAAGGCCATCGCTCAGGACATGAAGAAGGCCTTCGACCGGGCTATCCTCCAGCGTGCAGATGTCAGTTGGAGTGTGCAGCACCTCGACCACTACAGCCTCAGCGTCTGCCTCTTCCATCAGGCTTTATACCATTTTGACTACGTAGGTGCCGGCAATCCCTGGGACTGGAAATGCAACATCAGCGAAGGCTATGAGCAGTGTACGTTCCACCAATTCACCGGCTGGGGCAACTTCCTCGGCATCAACACCGGCCTGCCCTGGGGCAATCCCACCAGCGGCGGTGGCGGACCAATCGAATAATAAACAATCAAAAGATAAAGATTATGGCAATGAAAAGATTACTCTATCTGATGGCAGCAGCCATTGTGGCACTGGGGCTGAGCGCCTGCCATACAGACGATCCCGACGAGCCGAGGGACGTGGTTGATAACGGTGTCTGGCCCGTACCCGCCGACGCTGGGGATGAGAGCTATAAGCCCGGCGACGATTTCTTCATGTACTGTAACGGTGGATTTTGGAAAAGAGCCCAGGTAGACGAGTCGAAGATAGACATCAACTGTTGGGCAAAGGTGGAAGTGCCCAAGTTGATGGATCAGCGCCTCGCCGCCCTGAATATCCCCTCGCTGGAGAAGATGAGAAGCGACATTGCCCGTCGCGACGAGGCGACCATCGCCTTGCAGCAGCAACGCTTGCAGGAGGCAATGGCCCGCGTGGAGGCCCTCCAGACCCCCGAGGAAGCCTGGCGACTGGCTGCCGGGATGATGAAAGAGGGTTACCATCTGTTTATCAACCTTATGCCGTTCTCACATAACGGCCGCATCGCATTATGCATCGCGGGAGATGTTGCCAACGAATACACGGCTTCGATGTTCAAGCCAGAGGATAATTTGGCATGGCGACTGGCAAATGATCCCCAACTGCTTGCACAGGTGCGTCCGCTCATGGACGCCGCCACCAAAAGCATCGATGCACAGCAGTGGCCTATGCTCGTCACCATCATGCAAGAGCTGGGTGTGGCTCCCGAGAATGCTTACTTCGCCGGTGAAAACCCCCTCGTTGTTCAGCAAGGACAGACGGAAGCCTTTACCAATGTGTTCAGCACGATTCAAAACTTTGACGTTGACGCGTTCAAGGAGAATATACTTCTCCCCGCCATCATGGCCGATGCCGTCCTTTTCAGCGATGAGACCTCGTTGACGCAAGAAGAACTGGTGGACATCATCAGCAAGAAATACCTGCGCTACGAACGCTCGAAGGTCTTCGCCGACGCCTATGTCACGGCTGAAATGAAGAGAAGTGCGCTCGCTCATTGCGAACAGTTGCGCGAGACCTTCCACCAGCGCATCGATGCAAGCACCTGGATGAGCGACGCCTCTAAGCAGAGCGCCCGCCGCAAGCTTGACGCCATGACCTTCAACGTAGGAAGCCCCGACCAGTGGATGCCGGAGGGCCTGCCCGACCTGAGCGCCTGCGAAACCATCCTCGATGATGTGTTTGCCCTGCGCCGCACCCAGTTACAATTCAACATCAGTCTTGCAGGGCAATCCACTGTCAAGGCCGGCTTTCTTAGCAACATTGCCAACTCGTTTGACCTCACCGATGCCAACGCCTTCTATTCGCCCAATCACAACTCTATGAACATTCTGCCCGCGTGGCTCATGGAGCCCTATTGTCAGGAAGGTGCCAACGAGGCATACAACTACGCCTCATTTGCGGTCACCGGCCATGAAATGACACACGGCTTCGACACCAACGGATCGCAGTATGACTGGCAGGGTGATCTTGGAAGCCTCTTCTCCAACGAAGCCGACCTGCAGGAGTTTCTGCACCGCGCACAGATGCTAACCGATTGCTACAACCAGTTCGAGGTCTTGCCATGGTCACTGCCCGGCGTCTATAACGACGGGGCCTACACTGTGGCCGAGAATATTGCAGACCTGGGCGGATTTCTTATTTCCTATGAGACCTATCTGCGCTACCTGCGCGAAAGCGGCTTCACCGGTGAGCAGTATGACCTGCAGCGCCGCCGCTTCTACCTTGCCTACGCCTGGCAGATGCACGGAAAATACAGCGTCAAATACGCCCACGACCGTACCCTTGGTGCAGACGATAATCCCAATGCCAAGGATACGCACTCCCTCCTCCGAGAGCGTCTTAACGGCGTGGTCATGAACACAGACGACTGGTATGAACTTTTCCCCGTCCAGCCCGAAGACAAGCTTTACCGCAAGGATGGGGACCGTGTGAGAATATGGTAATTATCAATTAAATAACAATCAAACGTATGAAAAAGAATCTGATGACGCTTGCAGCCGTCCTCTGCTGCACTGCCATGTTCTCGTCCTGTGGCAAGAACAATCCCGACCAGCCCGAAGCTCCGGACACCACCCCTGCTTCTGCCGTGATGACCTACAAATTTTCGGTCGCCGACGACCTCTTCAACGCGTTCACTCTGACTGCGGAGTACTACGATGCCGCCGGTGAACTAAAGACTGAAACCTTGACTTCGAAGGAGTGGGCCAAGACCGTCAAGTCCAACAAACTGCCCGCTACCCTGGGAGCCCGTTTGATGGTCAAGCTGAAGGATGGTTTCGATCCCTCCAAAGAGGGTGTATTCAGTGCAAAGCACCTCTACCACTACGAATACTATGTCGTAAACAAAAACAATGAGAAGCTGGGAGCCACGGTCTCCAACTCTTCGAGCGGCGGTGTGGATATGAAGTATGAAAAAGTTCCCACCTATGCCGAAAAGTATCAGGATACACCCATCATGAAGTTTCTTTTCAACTTCGCCGCCGACGGCAACGCCACCAGCGGAAATTGGGAGTAACTTTTGCAGGATTGGCACACAGTAGTTGGGCTCAGTTACACCGGCTGTAAAGTCAGCGCATCCTGCGTTCCGAAAAAAACGATTTGGGCAAACCGCAGTTTTGTGTGGCACAAGATTATTCTTTATATTTGTTGCAATTATAGAAGTGAAAGCTATTCCTAAGTTCCTCAGTTCGCCACAGTTATGAGAAAGGACCATCTTAATATCATTCTTGCAGTCAGTATTCTGGCTCTTTCAACAACCGGTTGCCATAAAACTGCCCAAAACCCGGAGGCGGCGCGAGTGATCAGTTTTGTGAACGAGGAAATGTTCAAGAACCCCGACGAGGCCGAAAGCCTATACCATGAAAGCATCGGCATCCTGATGGACGGGATGGCGCATCAACGACAACAATGCCCACCTGAAGTCGTTTCTCGACGAGAACATGGAAATGCGGGACAAGTTGCGTAAGTATGAAAAATCATAAACCCTTTAGAGATCCTTTATTATGAAAAAGATTATTGTACTGGCAGTAATTGCCTGCTTCGCCGCAATGAATGTGAATGCCCAGACGGCAGAGACGGAAAGCAAGGAAGAGAAAATGCTTCGCCTGACGAAAGCGGCAGACGAGAACCCCACGGACTGGAAAGCCCAAATGGAGGCGGGCGACTTCCTGCTTGACAGGGAGAACGGTATGTACAACCATGTGCAGGCTGAAAAATACTACGAGCGCCTCTTTCACCTTGCCACGGACTATAGCAAGGAGATACCCGACTCGGTGATTGGCAAGACGGGGTTCGCGCTGGCGATGCTGGCGATGGCTCCCGAGAAGAATGATCCGGACCTCGCCTTGTCCTACATAGATGCGATGAGGCAAGCCAACACGGCGGGCATGGCTTCAGAGGAAAACCCCACATTCGTGTTCGACGTGATGGGCGTGTTGTACAGCATCATGAACGGCGAGGCGGAAAGGTCGCTGTATTACATGACGGAGCTTCGCGAGATGCTGACCGAGGACAAGATGCCGGGAATAGAGTACACGGACGTTATGACGGCTATGCTGTACGACGGGCTGATGTCGAAATACAAGGATATGTTCAGCGACAAACTCCTGGAACTGACCCTCGACGGCAAGAAGTACATCGCGCTTTCCATGAACGAGTGGAACATCGAGAAGCCTTTCGCCGGGTGGACGCAGAAAACGGAAGGAGACCAGGGGGCGCTATACTATTGCAGTGACGACAAAACGGTCATCGACGACCTGCACGGCCAGATGGTATTCTCTTTTTATGGCGACAAAGACGGCGTCAAGCCACAGGACACCGCAAACACGCGGCTGATTACCGTTACGCCCGAGTGCCGTCAGCAGCTGGTAAAGGCATACCGCAAATACATGAAGAAGTCTAAGAAGAACAAGTAAATGAACGGTGATGGCCGCTGAGGCCTGCGAAGGGCTTCCCGGCTCCCACGTCAAATTCTGTAAAGTCCCCAACTACGGCAACGTATTCGGCAGCTCCATGGCGGAGTACTTATACCGAAAGTGTTCGAGAAAAAAGAGTATCTTTGTATTCGTTATGGAAAAGAAAACCAAAAGAAGATTTGACTGGGGCAGTTTTTTTGTGACCGTACTGGGTACCGCCATCGGTGTGGCGCTCACCTTCATCGTGAGCGGAATACTGGAGCGCCGGAACAAGGCGCAAGCCCAGCGGCTCACGGCCATCATGGTCATTCACGACATAGACAATTCCGTCGAGATTATGAAACACATGAAGGCGGAAGAAGAACGGAATGGCGAATTGCTGCGCTCAGCCCTGAAACAAAGGGACCATCTGGAAGGGATGCCGTTCGACACGCTCTACAGCGTCCTGGGCATTCTGGCAGATTCCCATTCGGATTTCAGCTTCGATACATCCAAGGAGAAGATTTTCAACAGTGACCTGGACACCTGGCAGAATCTTGGCAACATGTCGTTCCTGGACAATGCCCAGAATTTCTATCATTACAGGCAGGGGTTTCAGGAGGGCATGAATCAATCGACGATGTGGGAGAAACCCATTCCCAACGAAGAGTACATGCAATTGATCATGCGTGCCGAATGGGCGACGGAGGAAGATTTTGCTGCCGCCATACAGCCGTTCCTGAGAGAGAAACTCCACGAAAACAGGGTTGCCTACTACATCAACACTTCTACAAGTCGGCTGAACTATATGACCCAGATGCTTGACTATTGGACCGGGCTGAACAACGAGAACAAGTTCCTGATGGGCATCTCGGACCGGGAGTTGGAAGACTATGTCAACAATATCAACAAGAAGGGTGTTCCCTTGAACCGGTCGAAACTGCTGGGCCATTGGGTTTTGAATGTAGGGGATCAAACCAAGGAATATGACTTCCATTCAGACCACGGTTATGACTTTTCCAGTGACTACGCGCCTGCTTTCGTAAAGTCGATGTTCTTTTCCGGCAAGCTGAAGATTAGGTTCTCCTATCGTGGAAAATGGGCTTTCCAGGGTGATTCGCTGGTTTTGACCCCCGACTACAATACGGCAGATATGACTGTTGACGCCAGCGGTATGGTGCCGGAAGAAAACATGCAGGACAGCCTGGACGCCTGGGTAATCCGATATCGGGAGCAGTCGATAAACAACTTCAAGGAAATGGCGGACAAAGGGGAAAAATATACCGTCAAACCTCTCCTGGACTCTTCCCACGACAAAATGGAATGGACCGAACCCGACGGGAAGGTGCGTTACCTGAAGCGAAAGCAAGAATAAGCTGCTGTAGAACCCGGACGTAGAGCATAATGACTGCTGGGGAGAGTTTACTATCGATGGGCAGAAACGCCGCTACGACCTCACCCTAGACACCCGCAAAGTCCTATTCGTCCCCTACACCACCCCGGCTCTCATCCGTAACATTCATGCTACGCTTCTGGAACACTTCCCCGGGCGCCGGCAAGGGCTGGTATAGTATAGGAAAGATGCATAGATAATCCTATATCAACCCCTTGTCCGTCCTAAATATTCTTGTTCATTATGCCGAACTTTGCTGCCATAAGTAGCACGGTATGAACAATAAACACCTATACTGCATCGCAGCGGCTCTCTGGGGCATCCCCGGAATAATCATCACAATTAAGGGCATTCGGTCGTACGCCACTATGCCCATAACCAATCTTTGGTGGCTGCTGCTCATTACTGCGGGCGTACTGGCCGGTTTCTTTTTTATGTTCAAGCGCATTGTCGACAGGTACTCCAAGCGTATATCCTCCCTTCCGGAAAAAACTTCAATATGGCAAACTTTTCCGCTTCGGGGATGGATACTGATTATATTTATGACCTGTCTGGGCATTACACTCAGGTTCGTTCCTGGAATTCCTCCGGCATTCACGGCTTCTTTCTATTCCGGGCTCGGCCCGATGCTGATATTTGCCGCCTGTCGTTTTATTTTACACAAATAACAAGTATGAGAGGGTTTATTACGGCTTCACTCTTCCTGCTGCTTACAGTGACTGCTGTGGCACAGCAGAAGAAGATTATTCGCGGTTTTGACGGGGGGATGATGGTTCACAGCGGATATCTTTCCGGTACGTTGGATGCG
>JAEEGL016514763.1_pt1 | contig 11303 bp, 10 predicted proteins | sample 9134231 | NCBI WGS metagenome assembly JAEEGL01 (sample SAMN16246548, study PRJNA631951) | gut metagenome | biome: gut microbiome; feature: rumen; material: fiber-attached | host: Bos | place: Iran: Karaj | collected 2018-10
ACAATATTCAACTAGGAGAAAAGATCGTTGGAGATATCCAAGGTGAATTTTACATCCCTTCCTACCAGCGTGGCTATCGATGGGACGAAACACAAGTATGTGCCTTGCTTAATGATATCTACGAAAATGGAGACGAACCATATTGTTTACAGCCTCTTGTCATTAGAGAAGATGGTGAAGGACGATATGAAGTTATTGACGGTCAACAAAGGCTGACAACTATTCATATTATATATAGGTATATAAAGAGTATTCTGCCACATATAAAGCTGAAATACACATTGGTCTATCAGACTCGCCAAGAGAACACAGCATTCTTTGATGATATGGAAAACGATAAACTAGCAGAAAGCAATATCGACTTCCATTTTATTCATAAGGCATACAAGACTGTTAAACAATGGTTTTCACGTTTTGATGAGACAGAAATATATTCAGTTGCACTGAAATTCATCAGCTATTTTAATCCAGACGAAAGAAGTCGCAGTATCGGAAAAGGAGTCAAGGTCATCTGGTATGAACTGAAGGATGCAAAGGTGGAGGATGCTATAGCCCTTTTTACCCGACTGAATATTGGACGTATTCCTTTGACCAATGCGGAACTTGTTAAAGCATTGTTTCTCTGCCGACAAAACAGTAATTACCTAGGAAAGCAGTTAAGCAAGGAGAAACAGCAAGAAATAGCACTTCAATGGGACACCATTGAAAGAGAACTACATGATGAAAACTTCTGGTATTTCTTGACAAACAAGCAGACAGAGAGCTATCCCACAAGAATTGAGCTTATTTTTGATTTTATGGCTGGTGGAAAAACGGACAGCCGTGACAGGTACGCAACTTTTTACTATTTCAGTGAAAAGAGAAATGAAGATTTGCAAAAGTTATGGGAGGAGATTACCCAATATTATTACCGTCTGAAGGAATGGTACAAGAAAAGTGAGCTATACCACAAAATCGGATATCTGGTAGCATCAAGATTTACTACTATTGATGTATTGATGAATGAGACCAAGAATCTCAGAAAGTCAGAGATGGAGGACTTGCTCGATGAGAGAATAAAGGAAAGCATCGACTTCAAGAAACCATATGGAGAGCTTAGCTATGATAACGACTATGATGCCGTTACAAGAATCCTTTTGCTCTTCAATGTGGTATCTCTGATGAGAAACAACGGTGGATCCAGGTTCCCTTTCAAGGAGTTTAACAAACATGACAAAGATAATTGGAGCCTTGAACACATTCATGCCCAAAACTCGCTAAAGCTCAATACACAGGAAAAATGGAAAGAATGGCTTGGGCATCATATTGAGTCTGTCAAAGGAATGGCTGAAGGAGAAAAGGAAGCTGAAGTTACACAGCTTTTAGCAGATATCAATAATGCCATTAACAGTGAACGTCTCACTGATGTTCAGTTTACAGAGCTTTCTGACCACATCACCCACTTGCTATCAGAAGAAAACGAAGCTGTTGAATATGTTCATTCACTATCCAATATGGCACTGCTTCAAGCCTCTGCTAATTCTGCTTTAAGCAATGGTCTTTTTGATGCTAAACGAAGAGCCATCATCAAAATGGATTCCCAAGGCCTCTATATTCCTTATTGTACTAAGATGGTTTTCCTTAAATACTATACTTCAGAGCAACAAGATAAGGTAAGTTTCCATTTCTGGGGTGCAGAAGACCGAAGAATCTATATTGAAAAAATGAACGAGGTGTTACACGATTATTTGAAGGAGGAGATACAGTTATGATTACATCTGCACATAATTTCCGTGATATATTCAGCAAATCTGAAGCTGAGAACAAAGTACAAGGAATTGTCATTCCTATTGTACAGCGTGACTACGCACAAGGACGTATTGCGCCAGAAGTAAAGCGAATTAGGGAACGTTTCCTGAATGTACTATATGATGCAGTCGTCAATGACAAACCTACTACACTTGATTTCATCTATGGCAACATAGAAGACGAGAAGCTTATTCCTCTCGATGGACAGCAGCGACTGACAACACTATTCTTGCTTCACTATTATATAGCGATGCACGAACATGTTCCTGCTGATGAACGTTCCTTTTTGAAGGAGTTTACATATAAGACCCGTATCAGCAGCCGCGAATTCTGTGAACATCTTGTCGGATTTGAGCCAGACTTCAGCCAATCTACCTTTTCTAAACAGATAAATGACCAGGCTTGGTTTTTGCTCGAATGGGAAAACGATCCGACTGTTCAGGCTATGTTAGTCATGCTTGATGCCATTCACGAGAAATTTTCATCAACAAATGGTATATGGGAAAAGCTAACAGGCGATGCCATTACCTTCTATTTCCTTCCTCTTGACCAGATGGGTGTTACTGATGAGTTATATATTAAAATGAACTCACGTGGTAAGCCACTTAGTCCATTTGAGCATTTTAAAGCTGAGTTAGAGCTTAAAATGAAAGAAGTGTCTCAATCAGTTGAAGGAGAAGAACAGAAAGAGATTGCTGCCCTGGCAGAAAGAATATCCACAAAAATTGACCGTGAGTGGACTGATCTCCTTTGGCCATATCGCAACAGCGGTATTGGAAATACTGGAGTCGATGAAGTCACGGATGATGAATTCCTTCGATATATCCATTTTGTCAGTGATATTATCAGCTATCGTCATGGTTCTTTAGAAATTGAAGATGATTTTGAAATGATAGACCAACAGTTCTCCACTTCTTGTTCTGAAGCAAAAGAGAACATGCAGATGCTAGAGCGATGGTTTGACCTTTGGGTATGGAAGAGTCAAAGCGAACACGAATTAGGGAAACTAAATGTGGGGGCGTTCTTTGAGTCATACATCTCTGCAGAAGGTTATAAATCTTCTAAGATTTCGTTGGAGAAGAGAGATGAGAACGACACAATCCCTGACCTTTTCAGTGAATGCTGCAAATGCTACGGCAGGAAAAATGGTCTGAGACCAATGTTTCCATTAGGGCGTTCCATACTACTCTACTCTTTCCTGATATATCTTGAACATCAGGAAGATATTCCAGACCAGATATTCCGCCGTCGTTTACGTATTGTAAACAACCTTGTAAGAAACTCTTCAAATACGTTGCGTTCTGACTTCATGAAAGAACTGCTCCTGCAAGTAGATAAAATCATTCTCAATGGCGTGGTAGAGCAAGTTGATGAAGGAAGGGCAAGATTCCAGAATCGTCAGATGGAAGAAGAAGCAGAAAAGCTTATATGGACAGAGCATAATCCAGATAAGGCCGAATTGCTTTTCAAATTGGAAGACCATAAGTTCCTCAATGGCTACATTGGAGCTGTAGGACTTGACCATATAGATTGGTGTGACAGAGTTTATAGCTTGTTTGAGTGTGATTTGGCACTTGTAAATAGGGCAATGCTTTCAATTGGCGATTATTTTGAAGAGGATGGATGGCGTTACCAGATAGGTACAGCAAATTCACGCACTTATATGGGCGTATGGCGTTCTATATTTAGTCCCAGTCGAAAGATTGATGGATTGAAGGATGTATTGCTCCAGCTTTTAGAAAAGCAGGAAATCTTTACCAATGAGAATCTGGATGCAATTATCAAGGAATACCTACAAACTGCCCAAGAAATGCCTGTCCGCTATTATTTGGTGAAATATTCATCAACAATACCTAACAGATTTGGAAAATATTATTGGCGAAATCACCAGAAACAAGGACGTAACTCCTACAAAGTAATCATGATGATGACAGAGTTTAACTTTGGGTTCAACTATGACATCTTCCTGAAGACGTTATTTGACATAGCCGTTAACAATGCTCCTGGATTGCAAGCTCCAAATAATTATTCCTTCACCGAATACAACAATGGTCGAAAGGATAAGCTGGTAATGGATAAACAAGGTCTGTATCTCACTTTAGACGAAAATATCTATACTGTTTGCAGGGAGGACGGAGAAATTGTAGAATCCCGTCCAATAGCACAAAATGAAAAGGAGTTTGATATTGAAGACCGAATACTCGTTGGCTTGGAACTCTTGAATAAGTATATGAGCATATTTGACCAAGAATCCTGGGATAATATAAAGAATCGCCTTGAATGGATATAATGATTACCAGCTATGAAGATACCAATATTGTTCAAGCAGTATATCTGGCTGATAGAAACCATCTACGAGGCAGGAAAGATTACGTTCGCTGAAATTAACGAAAAATGGCTCCGAACTGAGGAAAGTGAGGGTGTAGAGCTGTCTCGCACGACCTTTAACCGTCATCGTGATGCCATTTTGGACATGTTTGGAGTCATTATTGAGTGCGATCGCAAAGATGGCTACCGCTATTATATATATAATAAGGATGTACTGAACGATAGCAGCATTGCCAACTGGTTATTCTCTACATTGAGCGTCGGAAACATGCTCGATGAAAACGTGGGTGTACAAGACCGCATTCTGTTGGAGAGCATCCCGTCTGGCAATCAGGACTTACGGTTAATCATCAAAGCAATGAGGGAGAATAGACGTATGATGATAACATACCGTCGTTATGGTGCAGCATCAGCAAACTCTTTTCCTGTAGCTCCCTATTGTGTGAAACTGTTTAAGAGAAGATGGTATGTGTTGGTTCGCTTTGATCGTCCATCATATCGAGATAATGGTAATGGCGATAAGGAAGCATTGTCAATCCTATCACTTGATCGTATTGAAAACATTGAGCTGTTACAGGAAAAATTCACAATTAATCCAGAATTTGATGCAGTTGCGTTCTTTAATGAATGCTTTGGCATTGTCGTAGGTGATGGAACGCAGCCTGTACGTATTGTATTACGGGCCTACGGTATGGAACCACATTACTTGCGTGATCTCCCCCTACACCATTCACAACGGGAAATCTTATCAACAGAAGAGTACACAGACTTTGAACTATTTATGAGACCCACCTCGGACTTCAAGGCAAGCCTTATGTCAAGAGGTGAATGGTTACAAGTCATATCCCCGGATTGGCTTGCAATAGACATGCAGAATTGGCTTCAGGCAGCAATAAATCGTTATAAAAATGGCCAAACTTAAGAAAAATCATATTAAAAATGAAAATTTCCTCATGTTGTACCGCGATATGGTACAACTTGCATCTATCTTTGCATCAGTTAATTCAATTGTTTAATTTAAAACGCAGAGATTATGGAAGCAAAAAAGAAGTTTTTCATGGATTGCCATCTGGCTGGACGTAAGTATCATGATGCTGACGAGGTCTGGGATAAGCTCAAGGTTGGCACAAAGTTGCAATTGCAGCGTGATTTGGAGAATCGTCACGACTTGGATGCTGTGGCGGTGATTTTCCACAACGAGGAAGACGGTGAAGACTATTGCATCGGATATATACCTCGTGAGGATAATGAAACTATCGCTTCGATTCTTGAAATGGGTTGGACTGACATTTTCGAATGCCGCATCAGTAAGATTAATGCAGATGCTCACCCAGAGTATCAGATTCACCTGAACATTAAGATTAAGAGAAAAGTTGCATAACAAATAATATTGAACATGGAACAGCAGACTAAGATTTTGGAAATTGGCAATGGCAGGACGATTAGGATTCCTGTAAATTATCAGCATTTCATTTTGGACTATTCAAACAGTCCTGAAGGACACGGTTGGAATCGGGAAGACGTGGTTTATATCTTGGAATGTATAAAGGATGGCCATATTGAGGATCTTGACATGGATGACAATCTCATGAATGACATCGGGACGTTCTTTGAAGATGGTGTATGCGTACAACCCAATATCGAAGCTGCTGTGTTCTGGTATGAGCAAGCTATAGAAAATGGCAACGATCTCGCACGTTCAAACCTTGCAGACATCTTACGGAAAGGAAGTCAAGGCTATCCAAAAGACCTGCGTCGGGCTTTTGACCTTTATAAGGCTTGTGGCCTACCCTATGCTCATTATCGTGTAGGCGAATTCTATGAGCATGGTTGGGGAGTACGTCAAGATCTTGAAGCAGCAAAGGCATTTTACCGTCAGGCATACAAGGAAGGTCACGGACTGGCAACTAAGAAATTGAAAGAGTGGAACTTTTTGGAATAGGAGTATCTGTATATGGCACAGTTATATACCATCAAATGCCCTAAATGTGGAAGCGTATTTAAAGTTCCAAAGGGTGTGTTTATGAGCTGGGACTTCTCAAAGCCCATTCCTGTTGAATTACGTGAAGAAACGCCATTCAATTGTCCTGATTGTAATCATACAATGTGCGTGAAGGATAAGAACTTCAACAAGCACGTAGTGGATATCATGTTTGCAGATTAACAGAGTGAAGAAATGAACGGAGACGCTATTACACTAATCAAAGAATTCGTTGTTTCCTATCTTGAAGGAGATATTGACAAGTTGGTCGATTTCGATTTAAAGAAATTGGCGAAAGACGATGTGTATGGATGTCCAGACAGGAAGTTCGATGCTGATGACACTAATCTGATGAGAGCGGTTTATTGTATTGCTTTTGGGGATGTATGGCCGAACTTGACAATGGAAAATAGCGGAAATGAAAAGATGCGTGGAGATACAATGAATTCTTCTGCATCATTCTTCTCCTACCCTTGGGATGACAAATTCACTCCGAAGTGGAATCCTCCAGCAGATCTTACGGAAAAGATAAAGGCTTTTCAATCCACTTTCCATACTATGGGCAATATGACTATACTACCAGATAAGCGTATTGATGAGTGGAGTATCAACAAGCACAGAGGTTGCCATGATGAATGGCACGATTACGAAGATCGTTTTCTTTCTGCCCTTTATAAAGTTCTGATGCAAGAAAAAGATGCCGATGAGGATTTGGCAGAGTTAGTAGAGCTCAACAAAGAAGACTTCCAGCCATTCTATGGTCAAGAAGGGTGGAAGCGTTTCATAGATACTCATTTGTTGGAGTACTATGTCGATAGCAACTACATTCCTGTAATCACTTCAAAAGGCTATACCTGGTGGCGAGGTGGATATACTAATAAAGAAAGGTTCTTCAAAGAAGCCAATCGGTATATCGATAGAAGTACCGAGATTATAAAGAACAGAGGAGAAAGGATTGTTGAGCGTTTGAAAGTACACCTTTATGGTGCTGATGATTTGGATTATTCAAGACTTCGCTCAATGATTGAACGCTGTGAATGGACTTTTGCCAAGACTATGCCGTGGGCACCACATGAGTATATAGTCCGTGGAAAATGTCCTTTGACAGAAGAAGAATTCCTTTATTTCATCGATATGCAGCGAAGGTTTGGAATAAAGGAGCATTGGGGAAAGTATTACAATCCCTATATCTACGTCGATGACTATAAGTATTGGACAATGGGTGCCCCTGTCGAAGAGACTATAGTTATGAATAGAGCAAAAGTAACAAAATAAAAAACAGGTTATGTCACAGCTTTGCAAAGAGAAAATAACATGCCCAAAGTGTCAGACAGGAGGCTACTTTGAATTCTGGTCTTCAATCAATGTTGATCTCAATCCTGAGTTGAAGGAAAAGATCTTCAATGAGGAGATTTTTATTTGGACTTGTCCGAAGTGTGGGGCAAAAGTGTTTATCCCTTTCGGTACGCTTTATCACGACATGAGCCATAAGTTCATGCTATTCTTCCAACATGAAGATCCTGAAGACGGAAAGAAATACGAATCCTTTGACATGCCCGAAGCTATAGGATTAGATAAAGATTATATCTTTCGTTCTGTATATGGACTTATGAACTTCAAAGAGAAGATAATGGTGCTTGAAAACGGACTAAACGATGTTGCTGTAGAGAAATTGAAGTATGCTATCACTCACCTCATGGATTCTTCTATGTCAGAAAGGGGGGATAAACTTTTCTTTGAAGGAATAACAAAGCCTGATGACGAAAACAAATACGGTCAGATTATATTTTACCGTCTTAGTCCAAATGAGGACGAATGTGGACAAATTGGGCTTGGAATGGAAAAATATTACGAGCAATGCCTGGCACTGAAGTTAGACAAACGCTTTGAAGTCAATAACTGCGCTTGTGTTGACGAAGAATGGGTTTCTATTAAAATGAAAGGATTGGAATGATGGACTACAACTATATGAGCGAATTCGTCGATGGTGTTGGCATAGCTACGCATCGAGATAAAGAAACGGGCAACCTCAGATGGGGGCTAATCGACAAGAATGGTTCCCCCATTAGTGAATTTAAATATAATTATGTGGAGTCCTGGGGAGAGGGCTACTATAAATGTGAGATAGGAAGTCGTAAGAACATCCTCAGAAAGGACGGGACTGAAGTTCTGAAAGAATGGTTCAATGATGTTTTTAAAGTCAGGAAAGGCCTTTTTATCATCGGTAACACCATCAGGAAGACAAAAGACCATCCTACTCTCTATCCTAGAGGATTGGCCAGTGTAAACGGTGACATTCTCTTTCCATTAATTTTCAAAAACTTAAGTTGGAATGACGAGGTTCTTTTAGATTTTCTGGTAGGCGATATAGATGGAAAACCTTATGTTATTACAAGATCAGGTTCCATTATCGACCCAGAAGGTAACCATCTTCCCAACCTCTCAGATGATAAAGACAACTTTGGATGGAGTGGTCCGAAAGATACTGTTTGTGACGGTTGTATCTTTACCGATGGCATTAACAGTAAAGGTGAAGGCTGCAGGAAACTTCAAAAACAGGATTTTCGCAATAGAGTCATCAAAGGCTATTGCGAACACCGAAAATACGATGAACAGAAGCAATCTGCACAAGAACGGATAGACAGTTACAAGGAGAAGGAAAAGGCAGAAAAAGAATCAAAAGTATCTGATGAGTATGCAACGAAATTAGTGAGGGACTTCATTAAAGACAAACTTAATGGTGATGTTATGAAGTTAACCGAATTTGATTTCAACACACTCCGGGGCGATGAGAAATATGGCAACTGTGGCGGTTTTGCGTTCTGCCCAGAGAAAACAAGTATCATGAAAGCTATTATGACATTGACTTTCACGGAGGCATGGCCAGAAATCAGCTACTATGGTTTCGACCATTACGATTACGAAGCGGATATGGTGAACACCTACTTGATGATATTGGGCTTCCCCTTGGGGGACAACTTCAAAGGACTTCGGAACTTCAGACCTGATGCGGCATTACTTGATAGAGCTTGGGCTTTTTATCACCTTTGTCACACGATAGGCAACTATGCAGCTTGGCCGGGAGGATTATATCTTTGTCGGGAAAAACTTCGCCGTAACCAAAGATATATTGATGTCTATCTTCAGGAAATCCATCATGCCATAACTGGTGAAAAAAAGTGCAGTTCTGATTTGCTGCAAGCTATTAATCGCAAGAAGAAGGTTTTCGCTCCTTACCGTTCGGATGCTGGTTTTGCGGACATGTGCAGAAAAATGTTCCTTGGGGACTATCTTGACTACATGGGTAAACCGATGTCCATGTTCTATGGTGTATGGAGTGACCAGAAAGATCTTACTCGCGACTATTATTTCAAAGCGATAGAACAGTACTTCAGTTTCTGCGAAGAGGAGATTGTTAAGCGATCTAAAATGATAGCCAAACGTTTAATTGAAGTATTAGGAATGGTCTCTTCTGTTGCTGAGCCTGAGAAGATACTTACCATACAATTACCTGAAGGTTTCGAAGCTCTGCAGTCTTTACCAGAAGACCCAGAAGAAGCTCTGTCATACTGTAAAGATTCTCGTTATGCAACTTGTTTTCTTCAATCATATCCAATTCCAAAGAAAACAACAATGCCAATTGATGATATCAAACCCATTATAGACGGAATCCATGATAGTCTTGGCGAACGGCAGGGCATAATTGAAGTTGCTAATGGCACAACAAGATACAACAAGAACTATGTCTATAGTATTGTAAAGAGTGCCCGTGTACCAGCTGGAATGAACTATATTCTCACTATGCATATAGTCAAAGGAGAAAACGCACTATGCATAAAGGGACAGTTTGAAGAGAGAGGTAAGCTTGGCGAACGTGACACTACTGTTTACGAATATGCTAGAAGGGAGAATTTAGTTAAGGAGATTGGCGGTGAAGGATGGATGAAAGATCCATACGATGAGAACTATGAACATGGTATTCGGATGAACCTTTCTGAGGAAAGAAAATACGATTATTCATTCCCACATCACCCACTTTCCGAAATGAGGAAACTCATAAACTATATTATCGATAACAATTAACGTATAAACACAAGTTATTTATTATAATCACCCTAAGAATGGCATATACATATAAATACCCAAGACCTGCAGTAACTGCTGACTGCATCGTAATCACAAAAGAAGCAGAGCCAAAGGTTCTGCTGATTCAAAGGGGTGACGAACCGTTTAAGGGCTGCTGGGCATTCCCTGGCAGTTTTATGAATATGGATGAGACTACCGAACAATGCGCTATCCGTGAATTGGAAGAAGAAACTGGCTTGAAAGTAAGCGACGTTCAACAAATAGGCGCATATTCTAAAGTTGACAGAGACCCAAGAGGACGTACTGTCACCGTGGCATATCTTGCAGTAATTGATTCTCCCAAGGAGGTTATTGGTCAGGATGACGCGGCAAAAGCCCAATGGTTCCCATTGTCAGACCTACCTGAGTTGGCATTTGATCATGATGATATCATTCGTGATGCAATTAAATCATATAACCAAGTCGTGAGACTTTAAGGATATAGGCGTATATCCCTTCCCAGAGGCTCGTTTCATAGTTTGGACGGACTTTTGAGGAACCCCAGAATTTAGATACTATATCTAAGCCACAAAAGTTCCCGCATTGTCTGGGAAGATGGTGCGGTTTAAAGAAAACAATAAAAATAAAAATAAAAATATGAAACAGTTGCAATACGTTATCCTGGCACTCATCCTGTTTGTAGTGTCCTGCTCCAATAGAAAGGCTCCAGAAGATTCAACTCTTCAGGATTATTTACCAATTGATACGATATCAACTCCAGCAAAGGTTGACACAATTATCAATGAGAAGCCTCATGAGGAACCGGCAAAAGTTTCCAGTTCCTCACACAGCAGTTATCATCGTGAGAAGGAACTGGACAATATGCGTGGTTTTGATCCTGCATCAGAAGATGATATGGATGACAATGGTATGCAACGTTACTTTGACGCTAACGATGATGAAGCATGGGATTAAACAATAATTGAATATGGATAGAAACGATATAGAAGAAATGGCCAAAGACCTGATTCCATTAGCAGAGTCAACAAATGCCGGAGAAGCCCTAATGACAACGGACTACGATGACAAATGGGAATTCATCATGGGATTCAGAAAGAAAAAGAAATACAGGACATAACCC
>JAEEGL016920608.1_pt1 | contig 11303 bp, 6 predicted proteins | sample 9134231 | NCBI WGS metagenome assembly JAEEGL01 (sample SAMN16246548, study PRJNA631951) | gut metagenome | biome: gut microbiome; feature: rumen; material: fiber-attached | host: Bos | place: Iran: Karaj | collected 2018-10
AACGTGATCGCCGGAAAACTACTCAGCGGCCATCCGTCATTTTTGGCCTATACGGACGACATCGTAAACGGCCGCCATCATGTGACCTTTTACTTGGAAAAGGAATTGTTTCATACGAGAATTGGGGAAGCGAAGATCCTCTTTACCAAGGCCTGGAAACAAATCTTTCCCGACTTAAAGCATCCGCCCACGGACCTAGAAGGCAATGATATGCTCATTGGGAGAATGCTCAACGACTGGTTTGAGTATTAGGAAGCCCTTCATTATCCCTTTACCACCCGCTGTGTATCTACTTGATTTTACTAGCATTTGGCCCTAGAAAAAGGCACCTTTTTTTCGGGTTCTACCGACTAATGCCCCTGATTTTAACAACATAGCGTAATAAATACACGGCGCGTTGATATTTACCCCTATTCCCTTACAATGCATAGCATTAATTATTTACAATTTTTAGTCAAGGTAATCCTATGCAAACCAATTCTGCGGTGAAGGCATCCCTTAGATCAAAATCCTTTTTGGCCATCCTATCGGTGTTCTTCGGTCTTGCGGCACTACCCCTAAACCATGCTACGGCCGCGGAAAATGTTTGCGCCAACTTATTTAAATCCATCTGTGAATCACTTAATTACCAAGAAATCGTGCATCAACCTCTCATTGAAATTAGTCCGCTCAGAGCACAAATTAATAAACTCCACTCCAATTCCTATACTGGGAAAAGTATTAACAACTACTTTGAACCCACCACCGAAAAAAATATGCCATTTCAATATAAGGTGGATTATGAACTAGATCCCGGCGGAGAATACATTAAAGATGTAAATGGGAATTTCATTAAAGGTGATGCTACCCAACTCACCCAACATGTAAATGCCAGATTCACTAAAAAAATCACGCAGGAATTAGGAAATTATTGGGTTATTAGATACCTCGGTAAGGAATACCATAAAATTGAAATTTTACTGCCAAAGTTTTCTGAAGATGCCGCAGAAAATTTGGCCATCCAACAACAGTTGGCCAATCAGATTAAGGCCGCCATTGCTGAAATTCCAGAAGAAATAATCAAGGCGACCAGATACATTAACTTTAATAAAACCAAGTTTAACTCCCAAATATCCGCCTTCAATGAATTCGGAAAATCTATCGCACTCAATAAAGATTATGAGACCAATCTAAAATTCAAAGGTATTACATCTGATGTTCTTCAAGCGTATACATACCATGATGGAGCCCAACGCACACCCATTGAAATTTTTGCGTCCTACAAAAAACAAGATAACAAATACTTACTAAACTCATCTGTCTTACGCCAGGCCATCATCCATAGTTATTTACAATCCGCAAGTGAAAGTTTGATTCAGCGTGGTGACAATAAAGATAATCTCCTTCAAAAATTTTCTTCGATTCTTGGTGGAGGATATAACTTCAGTAACAATTATGACATCTTCCAAAAAGTTTCCGGCATTATTGAAAATCAGCTTCAACAAAAGAGACTATCCTCCCCCGTATTGAAATATTTGCAAGAAAATCATAGGTCATTTAACAATCTCGCCAAAAAAAGAAATGTCACCACCAATGTTGATATTTTAAAATTGGATAGTGATAGTTCATCCGACGAACAAGTTTTTCTGGCATTATGCACTACGGCGCAAGATTGGCAAAAACGAATCAAAGTATCGGTAAAGGCCCAAACAGGATTTCGAGAAGATGATTACGAAGAACTCATGATTACGCATATCGACCGAATCATCCTCGATATGAATCAAGAAGCACTCGAGAAAATTGACACAATTTCTATCAATACAGGATTGGCCAATTCAGAATTTAATCGAAATTTTTGGGTGCAATATGATAGTACCAAAAATCTCGTCATCAATATCAATCAACCCGACATATTCAAAATAAACAGAACAACATTCTCGGTAGTAGATCTTCACGAAGAAATTGGGAAATGCATCGAAGTAAATTATTTCCAGAAAGAACTTTTAAAAGGAATCTCAAGCGATTTAGATAAGATAAATAATCTAATGCCAGAAAACCTTAATCTACAAGAAACTGCCAAGTTACCCCCTAGCAAATCGTCGGCCTATTACATAGTAAGTGAAAACAATACTTTCAATACAAGGAATGACCGTAAAACAATCAGAACGGTTGATCTGGTGGAGAGCAAAACCATTATAAAAGATGACTCTGACGTGAAGGAAGTAACCAAGCTGAGAAGAGTGGAGTTAGAAGACCATTCTCTTTTTATAAAAGACCAAAACAGCAAAACTAGTTTATCTATCAATGTAATCCTGCCTACCGACCTTGATCCCCTACAAAAAAGACTGATCTTAATGACCGTAAAAGATTTTTTTGCCAACTTACCAATTCAAATACCCCTAATACGCCAAATAAATATTTATCCCACTCCGTTTAGCATCAAACAAAAGGGCAAGATAAAAATTATGGACTTTTACTGCGATATTAGCCGCACATATAGGATAAGGTTAGCAACTGGCAACCTATCATCAGCAGGCCATGGGGAATATTTAGCGATGGGAGATGTTTTTTCTCCAAAAGCAGCCTTAAATACCCCTAGTGAACGTGCTGCATTTCAAGACAAGGTAGAATATTCATTAATCCAGGCCGTGGCCAAAACGATGTATAATAGTGCTTTTAGTACTAAAAGCAAAACTCCTGCGCAAGAAAAATTTTATCGTCGTTTACGTGAATTAATCCCCAACGAAATTAAATCACGCCATACCAGCGAAAATAATCAATTCATCGAGATCTTTAAACATTATCTTCATGATCGTCGTTTAAGCAATTATCTCACGACAGATCATGGTGATTATCAAAAATCATATGATCTTTTGGAAAATTATTTCTATCACAGAGAAGCAGTTATTGAACAAATTAAGAAGTTAGGAGGGAATATCATCGCGCGCAACAATGACAATCACAAACAACTACCGGTCCTTCTAATCGATGAATTGGATGGCACGTTTAAATTAAAGTTAAATAATTCTTCCCAACAAGAAATTACTTTAACCATGGAAGGATCTGATCAAAATGAACTTTGGGCCAATCAATTCTATAGAAGTTTTATCAGTTTTCTTTATCGCAATAACGTTGATGAAGATGATTTTTTTGCAAAGGTGAGTAACATTAATTTAAAAAGTCAAAGCGATGAAGGGGCCATAACGGCCGCCACTACCCCTTCCCAACAAAGAGCAAGCATCACCATTAAATTTGATCCAAAAAATAGTTCTGACGATAATCACATGTCTATTGCCAAAACTTTTCAAGTAGAACTAGACAAAATATTACAGAAGGAAAATATTGTTCAAAATAAACTACGCCCCACAATTAAAGATTTTGATGAATCGACTAACGATCTGATCACAGAAAATTTTCATAAGGCTACGCAAGATTTTTTTAACGAACACAATTTAAACCTTGAACGATTTGTAACAAAAGTTGCCACGACCAATAGCAGAGAGACCGTCAAAAAGAGGTATAAAAAAGAATTTGTCATTACACCGGTTAATGATCATTCGTCAGTGGGAGGAGAATTGATCAAAATTACGGACCGTACAGATGTAGAAGGAGAATTGATGGGAGAATTTAGACTTGATCCCCGCCAGCTAACTTCCCCCCAAGCCACCCAAAATATAATTAAAGAAGTTTGGGCACAGGTTTATAAGGATTATCCTGAATTATTTGATTATGATTTTCGCCAGTTAATCAACGTCGATCATAATAATGTCGCTTCCGCGGATGACGTAACGGCCAATGTTCTCCAAACCACAGAAGAATTTTTCCGCAAATACAACCTAGATTTAGCGGCCACCATGAAGAGGGTAAAACAGGGTGAATTTAAAATAAATGTTTCCAAGAATGATCAACCCGACCTCACCCTCTTTGGAGAAAATGGGGAGTGGCTCGGCGAATTTAATATTGATCCTGACACTATCGATGAATCTTTACCTAAGCTCTGGGAAAGGGCCTACCAAGAACACCAAGATTTCTTTGAGGCAATTTAATTAGGAATTAAATCGCAGCTAGAGCATCAACCCTTTCTTTTTCATCTTTTCAATGAGGGTGGTGCGATTGAGTTGGAGGAGGCGCGACGCTTGATTCTTATTACCTTGGGTGCGTTCTAATGCTTGGGTGATCAGAGAATTTTCTAAATCGGAAATCGTTTTCTTTAAATCAAGGCCTTGTTCAGGCAAGGCCACTAAATGTTCCGTGGCCACCGCCAAGGGACGATTTTGCAAGAACTTGGCCGGCAAATCTTCGGGGCCAATCGTACTACCACCACGCAAGATAACTAAGCGTTCAATTAAATTTTCCAATTCTCGAACATTGCCTGGCCAAGAATGGCCAACTAAGATCTCCAAAGCGTCTTGGGTAAAGGTAATACGATTTCTTCCATCAGCACTGGCAAAACGTTTTAAAAAGTGGGCAATTAAAAGAGGGATATCTTCCCTTCTTTCCGCGAGGGAGGGGATTTTGATGGGAATCACATTTAAACGATAGAATAAATCTTCCCGAAAATTTCCTAAGGCCACTGCCTTTTCAAGGTCCCGGTGGGTCGCAGTAATAATGCGAAGATCAACATCAATTGAAGTATCCGAACCGACCGGTTCAATTTTCTTACTTTGCAAAACTCTTAAAAGTTTTACTTGGAGCATTAAGGGCATATCGCCGATTTCATCAAGAAAGATGGTTCCGCCGGAAGCTAATTCAAAGCGGCCTTTGCGATTACTGATCGCTCCGGTAAATGCTCCCTTAACGTGGCCAAAAAGTTCACTTTCTAAGAGTTCGTTCGGAATGGCCCCACAATTGACACTCACCATCGCTGCCGCGGCACGATTGGATAATTTATGAATGGCCTGGGCCACTAATTCTTTCCCGGTTCCAGAATCACCGCTAATTAAAACCGTGGAATTGGTCGCCGCCACCTTCTTAATCCGTTCAAACACCCGTTGCATTTTTTTCGAGCGGCCAATAATGCCTAAAAACATATCTTCCGGGCGAGGATCTTCTAAACGCAAAGGAGTGGTAATAAGAGACGAGGTGGCCGAAACTTCCCCTATTTCTCCGTTATCTCCCTCCTCTTCGCTGGCCAAAATATCTGCATTATCCTTTGGTCCTCCATGAGCAGTGGCCAACAGGGCCGGATCGCCACCACTACTTTGCCAGGCCTGAACGATTAAATCGGCCAGAACTTGTAGTTCAAAAGGCTTGGTGAGGTACTTAAAAACCCCTTTTTTGGTGGCATTAATCGCGGTTTCAATGGAGGCAAAGCCGGTGATGGCGATACTGACAAAAGTAAGGCCTTGTTCTTTTAAACGATCAATTAATGAAAGGCCATCGATACTCCCCTGATCAAAGATAATATCGGTTACCAGGACAAATGGAGAAATCCCTTCTTGATCGGCCAAATACTCTAAACATTGATTAGGCGAAGTAAACAACACTACCTTGGGCCATTGTTGGCCTAAAAACTTCTTAATGCTGGCCCCCAATAAAGCATCATCTTCCACCACAATAATGGGCGGCCGCACTTGCGAGAGCTGATGATAATCATCATGCAGAAAGGAACTTTGCAGAAAGTTAAAGTCCTTCAACCTGAGTCCTACCTTCGTTCACCAGGTATAGCTGTGATAAATTAAATTTTATGTTGTCCCCTTCAGGGGTGTCAATTTTCCGTCGCGTTTAGCAAGTTCCACAAGGCCGTGGTGGCCATTGGGCCGCCGTGAAAAAAATAATAGATCACAAAAGTCACGGCCAAAATACCGAGCAGACCAAAAAGGATCATGCCAGACCATGATTCTTTAAGCCAATAAATATACACAAACTGGGCGGATAAAATTATCACCGGAAAACCCCAATAAGGAGCATACTTGAGCAAAAAGAAAATAATATCCAAACACATATAGAAAAATTGTAACGAGCTTTATCAAACTCGGCAACGCACCCAGCCGGAAAATTGGTCTCGTATTCTGACTAGTTTTCAAAAAAGCGAAAGAAAAATCACTTTTTTAAATTTACTTTTTGAAAAATGTTTTACCGAAAGAACACAACAAAATTAAGCCAGGGAACATGAAAATAAAAAAAAGGAAAAAAGAAAAGAAAGCAAAAAGAAAAAGAAAAAATGAAACCAAAAACTACCATAAAAAACTAAAATAAAAAATTGCTCAACTCTCCCTAAAAAAAAATACCGCTAAGTCAGCGGTATTTTTTTAGAAAGATTTTAGAGAAATTTTCAATTTCGATACTTATTTTTCAAAATAGGCCTTTAGTTCATCCAAGTGATCGAGCCGTTCCCAAGAAAAACCCTTGGGTAAGGCCCGGCCAAAATGGCCGTAGGAAGCAGTTTCTTGATAGATCGGCCGTAAGAGATCGAGGCGTTCGATAATCGCCTTAGGCCGCATATCAAAAATTTGACTTATGGCCTGATTAATCTTTGCTTCGGGTACCTTGGCCGTCCCTTCACAATTAACAAGTAAAGATACTGGCCGGGCCACCCCAATAGCGTAAGCGACTTGCACTAGGCAGCGATCCGCTAATCCTGCCGCCACTACGTGCTTGGCAATATGCCGGGCCGCATAGGCCCCAGAGCGATCAACTTTAGAAGGATCTTTACCCGAAAATGCCCCACCCCCATGGCCGCCATGGCCGCCGTAAGTATCAACGATAATTTTTCGGCCAGTCAAACCGCTATCCGCGCAAGGGCCGCCACGAACAAAACGGCCCGTAGGATTGATAAAGACTTTCGTTTTGGCATCCATTAATTCAGCAGGAATGACCTTTTTGATGACTAATTCGTGGAGTGCTTCGCGAATTTGAGGTAATTTAAATTCTTCCGCGTGCTGGGTAGATAAGACAATGGTATCGATGCGCTTCGGGCGGCCATTTTCATATTCTACCGAAACCTGACTTTTACCATCTGGCCGCAGTAAGGGCGCCACCCCATTCTTGCGCACTTGGGCCATTTGCCAGCAGAGTTTATGGGCCAAATAGATACTCAGGGGCATCAAGGATTCAGTTTCATTAGAAGCATAGCCAAACATCAACCCTTGGTCGCCGGCCCCTTGTTCTTTATCGGCCTTTTCGTCAACTCCCAGGGCAATATCCGGGGATTGTTCGTCCAGGGAAACCATCACCGCACAACTATCGGCATCAAAACCTTTATCTGAACTATCATAACCGATATCCCGAATCGTTCGCCGTACCACCTTTTGCAAATCCACATAAGCTTTGGTGGTAACTTCTCCTGCCAAGACCACTAACCCGGTGGTACAAAGGGTTTCACAGGCCACCCGCGAATACGGATCTTGTTCTAACATGGCATCTAACACTGCATCGGAAATCTGATCGGCCATTTTGTCGGGATGGCCTTCCGTAACGGATTCTGACGTAAAAATTCCTTGCTCGTAATTCATAACTTATCCTTTTTGCCCTAGCACAACCTTCGTCATCCTGACTTACATTTCTTGCGGCCTTGCAAATCACTAAACTGAACTTAAAAAGGGAAAATCCAAACTAAACAAATAATACTCTTCTAAACAAATAATACACTGGCCAATATGCCCTGCTTTTAGGCAAAGTACAACTGTTTTTCTCAGTCTTTGGGCCTGGAAAAATTTAAAATTTGCGTCATTTCTGAAAATGCCTCATGCTAAGAATAGAAATCTTACTTATCCTAAAGAAAAGATATTTGATTTTGTTTGGAAGGAGTAGTTATGGCCCGGCGTTCTAGCGTGTTCAACTTAGGTTTAGTTTTAAGCTTAGGTCTTACCCTAACATTGCTTAGTGCGTGCGGCCTCCCTAAAGCAGAAAAGAACGGCAAGAATCAAGCGATTAGTAAAATTGATATCGCGCCGATCAGCTTTGATGGAGACTTTGATGGACAACAATTTAGTAGCAATTACGCTGGCAAGTATTTAGCAGAAATTTTTAAAAACAATCCTTATGACACCTGGATTTTTAATTTAGATAATATAGGCAACGGGATTTTGTCACTACGTTCAGACGATCTCACGGTTGACCCATCTACTTTTAATAATATGCTCTTTAGCAAGGAAGTATTTTTTGGTACGACCACCACCCTCACTTCCAAGGCCCAATCTCTTGAAACTAAAGCTCTTGCAATACTAAAATCTAAATCGACCGGTAAACTGGTCGCGATTCTTTATCACCAAAAGCCAGAATCAGATAGTCCTGCCTATTATAAAAGATCAGACTATCTTCGTTGCAAAGATAAAGGCAATTTTATTCAGATGTTGTTGGCCTATAACTATAGCACTCACACGGCACTTGAGTTAATTGAGTTTACCAACGGCCTAACTTACACTTTGGCCGAACGAGACAACTCCATCAAAACAGACGGCACAAACAAATCTGATTCTTTGGCCGATAAATTTCGGCAGGTCATTGAGGAAAAAAAACTTTATGACAAACAAAGGAATAAATCTGCCTTCATCAACAGAAAGATTGAATTAACCGAATTGGCCACCGGAAGCTTGGAAGATATTAATAACAAACTGAGTACTGCTGATAACAATTATGTTAACGGACTAGACCACACTGAACTTTTCAAAACCTATCAAGGGCTTCAATTATTTGCGGGATCAAGTAATTCGGCCAAAGCTACTACCGTCTTGGCCCAAGCAGCCAAGAACAGATATCTCTTCCTAAATGTGCAAGGACCGATTGATAAATTAGATTTTACTGAAAATCCACGATTATTATCTTCTTTCAATCTAGGAAATTCCATCAATAAGAACGAGTTCAAAGATTATAAAACAAAATAATGGCCAAATTTCATAATCTACTCGGCCAATCTCGAATGCGCATAATACCTAGGATAAAATTGCTTTGCTGGATCTAAGGATTTATTTTGTTTCACTAGTAAATTGGCCCAAAAATCTTGCTGCATCCGCCGCAATTCATTTCTTAAAAACTCAACTTCCTGCAAGGCCGAACGAAGCATTCTCATCCGTGTCCAGGCACTCGTGTACGCCGGAAAGATAATCTTAACTTTGGTCTGCTTGTCTATCACGGCCCGGGAAGCAATTAACAAATAGGGGTCATCTTTCGTTAAAGTTAATAAATCATCATGCATCGCACAGACATTCAAAACATCTTCTAAGATAATTTGCGCATCAAAGGCCAATGCATCGGCCATCAAAAAGTTTTCCGCCATCGTCTGCATCAAAATATTTTTTTCTTCCGCCCCTAGATCGAGACTATATTGGGTATCGTTGATTACTTGGACATAAAATTCATTTTGTACTTTTAGTGCGGCCAACTCATCCACCGAAAAGAAAGAAGAATAGGTTTGACCGGTGAGATTAAAGAAATATTCTCCATCACCTTGAACCGCAGAACTATTCTTAGTTGAGGAAGGGGCAATGGCAAAACTCAACTGATGATCGGCCGCGATTAAGTGTTGTTGTTCATGCAATAAAACCCCAATCCCTTCACTTAAATTTTGCCAAAATATCGCCGGATGTAGGGTAATAACTTTATCTTTGTACCATCCCGGGAAATATGGATCATAAATAAAACTGCCCTCGGTGGCGTTTTGCAAAATAACTTGATGCGGATCCGCAAAACGTAAAGTCCCTCCTTGTAACAAGATCTCTAAAACAAAACCACGCCAGATCTTGAGAAGGGCGTCATAAGAGGAAGGAGAGGGTGATGAAGAAGATGATGGTGCCGATGAAAATATTGGTGCGGATGATAGATTAGACTGAGGGGTGATCAAAACTTCACCGGTCGCAAATTTTTCCGTAGGTGCTTTATACTGAAAGTCCAATCCTAAGGCCTGCAGCTTATGGGCCAACTCTTGGAGAAATACGTTAAAAATATCCGGCATCCTCTGGGCCATATCTTTTTCGGCCAACTGTTGTTGTTGCTGTTGCTTGGCCCAAATCACTAAGGCCGGAGCGATAAACTGTACCCTACTCCATGCAACGGCCAAATCAGTTAAAGAGTTTTGTTGGGCAAAATATCTTTGCCAGGCCGCTAAATCTTGTTTCATCCAGGCAACAAATTGCTGGGTAATGATTTGATTAAAGGTTTGACGTAGGAGGGCGAGGTGTTGCGGTACGGGGGCCTTAACCGTTAAGGCCTTTCTATTTTCTTCCGCTCGGCCCAGGATATTTTCAACTAACCAAAACTTTCTAAAGTGGGTCGGAAGAATTTGCGCGGCATCTTCTTGAATAACGGCCAAGACTGATTCTAACTTTTTTAAATCGGCCAAGGCATTGACACTTGGCCGCAGGAGAATTTGCGTGATAGTTTGCCAGGCGGTCAAAAGGGTAGGCCGCGCCGGAGAATCTGATTTATCATCGGAAGTGGTTAACCATGATTCACAAACACTGCTTTCTTCGGCCCCAACAAGGCCACTCCTCCCGCCGAGGATTAACATCCCGAGTAAGCAAATTATCCATCGTCTAATGCTACATTGCCCCATCACCCTAGCACCTCACACCCCATCCAGAACGGCCCTTATAGGCCAAATTGTGATCTGTCGCGCATCCTAACACATCTTCCCGGGCAGTTACGCTAGACATTAGAAATTACGTATTTTTTACGTTATCAAAGGGATCAATAAATGAGTCTAACTACTTGAATTTGCGGCATTAGTTTAGGGCAAAACTAATTCGTCCTGAATAGCAAAGTACCGAAAGAGCTGAGGATCACGATAGGTGTAAAAATCACCCCGCGAATTATCTTGGGCCCAAGATCTGACATAGGGCCGGCGGCCAACCTTAATTACTTGCCACTTGTGCTGATGGGCATCCGTAAAAGTGTACCAATAATCATAATTTTGCTTGGCCCAAGCGGTGTTTAACTTTTTTAAGAGGGCCGCATCCGTAATTTTTTGGCCAGGCGATTCAGGTAAGGCCTGGTATTCAGGCCACAGCTTGGCCATATCAATATGGCCCACCATTGGCCCACGGGAAAAGTACCTGGTTGCTTTAAAATCTTCCCGAGGATGCTTTAAAGTTTGTAAGGCAATTTGCTCATTTTGCTGCCGTAACTTTTTACCGCGTTTGGTTTGATCAAAACAAAAAAGACGCACACTCCCTGGAATAAAAAAATAAGTGAAAGAAAATTCGCCTTCTTTAAATAAGATACGCAACCAGACGCTTTCCGCAGAAGGAGCGAGAGGCGATTGGACTTGGTGATATTTTTCAAAGGCGGTGCGATTGATAATTACTTGCGCTACATCGGCCCGCTCAAAACCATGCGGATCAAGATTTCCTACTTCCCCGAAGAGAATGGTATCCATTGCATACAAG
>JAEEGL017245285.1_pt1 | contig 11303 bp, 9 predicted proteins | sample 9134231 | NCBI WGS metagenome assembly JAEEGL01 (sample SAMN16246548, study PRJNA631951) | gut metagenome | biome: gut microbiome; feature: rumen; material: fiber-attached | host: Bos | place: Iran: Karaj | collected 2018-10
AATGCTTTATCTGGCTTTAGGCCGTGCAGAAGAAGCAAAAACTATTTTTAATAAAATCCTTCAGGATTTTCCTAACGACGTAAATGCGCATTTTGGTCTTGCAGAGCTTGAACTTTATGACGGAAAATTTTCTGGTGCCGAACAGCAGTATTCAGAAGCACTACGCCGTGAATCAGGAAACAGAAAAGCCCTTCTTTCCATGGCTTTAATCTGCGCAGAAACCGGCCGCTACAAGCAGTCAGAAAAGTTTTTGAATCAGGCAATGCAGCTTTATTCTGGAGAAAGCGAGGTTCATTATCTTTCGGCCCTGATTTATTTTATGAAAGGCGAAATTACTCAGGCAGAAAAGCACGTTAGAATTGCCCTGGAGCTTAATAAGAACTTTGAGCCTGGATATCAGCTTTTGTCTGCAATTTTGTATTCCGAAGGCCGCTATAACGACGTAATTGATATAAGTGACTTTTTAATCAGCCGAAACCGCAAAAATGGGAAGGCCTGGTATTTAAAGGGAATTGCCCAGAACAAGCTGGGACTTTCTGAAGATGCAGTTTCTACCTGGGATGCAGGACTTTCTGTTTCTCCTCAGGATGAAATGATGAGAACCCAGCTTGAACTTACCGCTCGAACAAGTCTTCCTATGGACGACAGTCGTCGTAAGGAATGGGCAGAATATCATATTACAAATGCCCTTCAGTACGAAAGCCGATTTGATAAGCTTGGGGCCGTTTATGAATATCAGCGGGCTCTTTTGCTTGATCCGTCAAGTGTAAAAGCCCGTCTTTCTTATGCTGACATTCTTGAAATGAACGGCATGCACGAGCTTTACCTTGAGCAGCTTGATTTTATTCAGAATAATTCGCCTGATGCAATCAATCAGACTTTAAAAGATACAATTGAAGGCTATAAATCGCTTTTGGGAACAACAATTGCCAAAAAATGGGATGTAGAGCCTTTTTATCTTGATAAAATCCGCTGGAATATTGCAGTTTTTTACCTGGATCAGAATACAAGCTTTAATCATGCAGATTCAGAGCGCCTTACTGCTTTTGCGGCAGGAGATGTTTTTTCTGGAGTTGCAATTACCTCTGTAAAAACTCAGGTAACTCCTGTAAGCGGCTACAGCGAGGCCTATAAAATTGCCCGGGCAAGTAATTTTGACTACTTTATTCTTGTAAACTCAAGTGAGTCAGAAGAAGATATAACCCTTAAAGCCTCTATGTATACCGGCCGTACAGGTACTCCTGTTATGGATGAAAGATGGTTTGCAACCGGAAACAACAGATTTTCTACTGTTTTGCGCCGCTTCCGTAATTCAGTTCTGGAAAAGCTTGTAGTTCGGGGAAAAATCCTTAAGCGTAACGGAAAGGTCCTTCTTGTTGACCTTGGAAAATCTGAAAACGTTGTAAATGATTCTGAATTTAAGATTATAAAAAGAGGCGGTCTTAAAATTTCTGATAACGGGGCAGGACTTATTTATAAGGATGCTGATGTTGTAGGAAGCATAAAAATCACAAATGCCGGCGAAGAAGTTTCTGAAGCTGATATTACCCAGCATGGCTTTTACGACCGCGTAAACGTTGATGACGAAATTATTCTTGTAAGCGTGCCTGAGCAGAATAAAAAAGAGGGCATTGATACAGTTCCAAACTCAGATGAAAATGGTATGCCTGTTGTAAAGAATACCGAGGGCTCAAGCATACTGGCTGAAATTAAAAAGGCCGTAGAAAAACCTGCAATTGTGGAAATTTTGCGTTCTATTTATTAATACACTGGAAGTTGCATTATAAAAAAATACGCAGCAAAGGTTCGGCTTTTGTGGAGCATTGAGCGCTGGAAATGTATAATAATTTCCTATCAGCGCTCTCGGCGGAACAAAAGCCGGTTCTTTGCGGAAGTATTTTTTTTAAACTGCAAACTTACCCTTTTATAATTGATCCAGCGAATTATCTATCCACTTTTTGCAGAGTGCCGGATACACGCTTTCAATCCTTACAAAAGTTTTAATGGCTCGTGGATACTGGGCCAGCATGTAGTGTGATTCTCCAAGGTAAAAATAGGCGCGGTTTCGGGTTTGCTGGCTTATATTTGTTCCCGCCAGTTTTTCAAGCTGGTCAATTGCTTCCTTATATTTTTTCTGGATAAAGGTTGTTTTCAATACTTCAAAAAGAAGAAAATCATCGCCGCCGTCAGGTGAAATTAAATCCTCTTCAAAAATATGAATGCTGAGGCGGGGAACTTCTTTTTTTTCTGCAGAACCAAGAACTTTTACACTGTCAGCAACTTCTTTTGAAACCTTGTATTCTTTTTCAAGACCATCAATGTAATCAAGATAGGGAAGAGGAATTTCGCGCAATGAACCTTCAGGGTAAAGACGCTCAGTTTTTTCTTCCTTCTGGGGCAGGGGATTTTTTGCAACTGCCTGAACATGACAGCCTGTTACTGTAGAGTTAATGGACATCAAAATAATGTCATAAGGCTCGTCTGTAACTGCAATTACAGCGTAAAAGTAATCCTTGTAATCACTTACTGTGTCTGTATAACTTGTAAGAATTGGTACAAGCTTTGCAATAGGCTCAAGATTTTGCAGCTGTGCATATGAAGAAATCGGAGAAAGGTCACGGTAAACTAAAAGCTGGGTAATTTCTTTTTCAGGATTCTGAGGAAGGTTCCATACAAGATTTATGCGGTTTGAATTACCCGCAACAGCCTGAATATCCTGAATAATCGGACGCTCGGCAAAGATGAAATTTGCAAAAAATGCTGAAATTAATGCAAAAAAAATAAGAGATTTCTTCATATATTAATAATCGGCATTTGATTGATGATTCTTGAAAAAAAGGTTATTGTATAAACTATGTTAGAAGAAGTAAAAATACAGATTGAAGAACTGAAAGAAGAAATTAACTCTGTCTGGGGGCGTCTTTGACTCGGACGCAATCGATAAATCAATAAAGGAAAAGGAAAAATTAACAGAAGCTGCAGGCTTTTGGGATGACCCTAAGGCTGCAGAAAAAGTAATGTCTCAAATCAGAAAACTTAAGAACCGCGTTGAACCATGGCGCAAGCTTAAGGCTGATTTTGATGACCTTGAAGCGATGTATGAGCTTGCAGTCGAAAGCGGAGATTCTGCTGATGAAGACGAAGTTCATTCAATGTATGCTTCCTGCAAGAAAACTTTTGAAAAATTAAACGTTCTTAACCTGCTTTCCGGTGAAGTTGACCAGAACGACGCATATCTTACCGTTCATGCGGGGGCAGGCGGAACTGAAGCCTGTGACTGGGCTTTTATGCTCAGCCGAATGTACCTTCGCTGGGCAGAACGCCATGGATTTAAAACTGAAGTTGTTGACCAGCTTGAAGCAGAAGGCGGAATAAAATCAATTACCATTCAGATTACAGGCGACTATGTTTACGGCTATCTGAAAGGTGAGGGCGGAATCCATCGTCTGGTACGAATTTCTCCTTTTGACGCAAATGCCCGCCGCCACACAAGTTTTGCCTCGGTTTATGTTTATCCGGTTCTGGACGACACAATTGAAGTTGAAGTTCGCCCTGAAGACCTTCGTGTAGATACTTACCGCGCCGGAGGAAAGGGCGGTCAGCACGTAAACAAGACAGACTCTGCTGTCCGCTTTACTCATATCCCGACAGGAATTGTTGTTGCCTGCCAGACAGAACGCAGCCAGATTTTTAACCGTCAGGCCTGTATGAGCATGCTCAAAGCCCGTCTTTATGAATACTACCGCGAGCAGAAGGAAAAGGAAAACTCAAAGTTTGCCGCAGAAAAAAAGGATATTTCTTTTGGAAGCCAGATACGCTCATACGTTTTCCAGCCTTACACAATGGTAAAAGACCACCGCACAAAATTTGCCTCGGGAAACATCCAGAGTGTAATGGACGGTGAAATTGACGAATTTATGAATGCATACCTTGTTGCAAAATGGAAGGGACTTCCAATGGACGGCGGGGATGATGACGAAGAAGTTTAGGAGAATCCTGACTTTTACAATTTTAACTCTACTCACAGCTGCCGCAAACCCGCTTTTTGGAGCTGATACTTCAAAATGGGTTGTGGGAGCTGAACGTTTTAAATACAATTCTCCTGCTGCTGCAGAGGATCCTTCGGTTTCCAGGGGAATTTCAGAAATGTTTCCAAGCCGAATCCTTGAAAAACTAAACGATGAGCTTGTTCATATCGTTTATCCTGATGAAAAAAGAGATCAGGCTCTTTACGATTTAAGAAAGACCCGTCTTTCTCTTTTTTTACAGCTTTCAGCAGAATATAAAAAACGAGATTCTCTTGTCCTTCAAAATTATTCAAAACGAAAGCTCTCCTCAAAAATCAAAGAGGAAGAAAAAGCCATAAAAACAATTCAGGAAAAAATTTCTGCAAACCTTAAGGAAGTTGACCAGGTTATGCAAAAATCAATCCGCGAAGAAAAAATGGTAAAGCGCGGTTTTTTCAATATGGATGAAAGTGCCAGCGAAGGCGAAAACTTCAAGAGCATGTTCAGAAATATTTTTGACCGTGATGCCGAGTTTGTTTCTTCCCAGAATATTGCCTTTTACAAGGACGACCGTACTGCCTTTTTTGAACCCAGCGAAACTGCCCTTAAATACGGCTATTCAAGCTATGATTATGAAAAAGAAGTTGTAAATGCCGGAATTAAGTCTCTTATTACAGGTTCCATTACAAATTACGGTTCCTATTATTTTGTAAGTGCGGATATTTATGAATTTCCCGGAGGAAAGCTTAATCATTCTGTCTCAGAGGTTGGCCTTATTGAAGAAGCTGATATGATTTCAACCTCCATTGCTCATCAGATTGTAATTGCCCTGACAAACGGAATGCCCGTTGATATTGAGCTTTCCTTTGAGCCTGCAGAAATCAGGGATAAGGTGCGCATTTATCTTGATGATGACTTGCAGCCTCCAAAACTTTCATTAATCAGAACCCAGTCTGGCGTTCATTCGGTGCGTTTTGTAAGCGAAGGTTACCGGGAAATGGGAACTTCCTATTTTTTTCAGGGAAACAAAAAATACAAGATTGAAGTTACAATGCAGGAAGAGCACGAGGTATTTATTGATGCAGTAAACCTTTGTCCTTTCCCCGGACGCTTTTATGCAGCAGGGGCGCTTGCTCAAGCTGATAAGCCTGAAAATGAAGTTCCCCCGGAGGAAGCACTTTTTTCACGGGCAAAAATCCGCATAAACGATAGTCAGATTCTGGGACAGTTTATCAGTGATGATGGTTTTACCACAAATTATTATATTCCCGAAACTCTTCTGGATAACAGAAATCTTGTGTCCATCAAATCTAAAAACATGGATATAAATGATTATATTGATAAGCGCCGCCGTATTATGTATGGAAGCTATACTCTTTTAATGCTTTCCATGGTTCCTTATTTTTATTCTTACGGAAATTATGTTAATGCGGCAAATCAGTATAATAATGGAATCGGAAGTTATGAAGATGCCCTTACCTGGGAAACAAGAAATCAGATTTGCGGCGGCATTGTAATCGGCTGCGGTGCCCTTTTTGTCTATGAGCTTGTCCGCTACTTTCTTGCGGTTAATGATGTTTTACCTCAGAGGGCAAAGGCAATCAGCCCGCAGAAACTTGAAAAACAGAAGCAGAAAGAGCTTAAAAAACTTGAAAAAATGCGTAAAACTGAAGAAATTATAGAAAGCGAAATTGAAGAAAATAAAGACGATATAAAAGCTGAAGAAAAAGTTGAAGACGAGGAAGAAAAATGAAAAAATCATTTGGTGAAAAATTAAAAAATCTTTTTTCAAAAAAAATAGACGAAGAATTTTTTGAAGAACTCACAGACAGCCTGGTAGAAGGCGATATAGGGGCAAAAACTGCCTTTGAAATTACTGATGAACTTGAACAGATTTGCCGCCAGAAAAAGTTGAGCGAACAGAAGGATATTATTGCGGAACTAAAAGAGCTTTTATTAAAAAATATTCGTGCTGTGACTCTTGAACCTGATATGTCAAAACAGAATGTCTGGATGGTTCTTGGCGTAAACGGAGTAGGAAAAACTACAAGCGTTGCAAAACTTGCAAATCTTTTTAAGTCCCGCGGAGTAGAAAATCTTGTTCTTGCCTCTGCAGATACCTTCCGTGCTGCAGCCATTGAACAGCTTGATACTCACGGAGAGAAGATTGGGGTGAGGGTTGTAAGCCACCAGCACGGAAGCGACCCTAGCGCCGTTGTTTTTGATGCCGCAGAGGCTGTTAAATCTAAAGGTCCTGGTCTTGTAATTGCAGATACAGCCGGCCGCCTTCATAATAAAGAAAATCTTGTGCGCGAGCTTCAGAAAATAGACCGCACCTGTTCCCTTAAGGCTGACGAAGGCTGCTACAAAAAAATTATCGTAATTGATTCTACAACCGGTCAGAACGCTTTGCGTCAGGCAGAGGTTTTTAATGAGGCTGTAAAAGTAGATGCAATAATCATGACAAAGTACGATTCAACTGCAAGGGGCGGTGTTGCTGTAAGCATAGGCCGTGAACTTGGAATTCCTGTTGCCTTTGTCTGTACCGGCGAAAAATACGGCGATATTGAGCCTTTTAATGCGGAGAAATACATTGACGAGTTTTTGGGTACTCTTTAAAAGACTTTTTTCTGTATTTTTACTTTTCTCTTTTTTTGCTTTTTCATCCTTTTGTCAGGAAAAAGTAGATGAAGAAAGCAGTTTTGAAGCTGCTGAAGAAGTCATCCCTGAAACTGATGAAAAAGCAGTCGCAGAAATTGAAGAATATGTAGAAAAAGAGCTTGAAGAATATCTTTCAAAGGATTATACGGGAAAATCTTTTCTTTTAAGTTTCAGCGAGTTTGAAAACGAAGTCATTCAGCCTGATTCTTTTGACGGCAAGCGGGTTATGATTTATTCAATCGGTAATAAAACCAGCAGACGCTATTTTGATGAAAATTACAGGCTTGAACGTTCTGAATTATGGGAAATTACCGGTGCAAAAGATTCAAAAATTATCAGACAGGAAGTTTTCAGGTATTTTGGGGACGAAAAAAAAGTAAATGTTAAGACTGTCGAAAATGAAACAAATGGCGAAAGTATTTATTACTGCCGCGACGGTCTTGTAGAAAAATCTGAAGCCTTTAAGAAGATTGAAGGAAAGCCTTATATTACAGAAATAAAACGCTGGAAGTACGACAGAGAAAAAAGAATTACAGAGCTTTCTGTAAGAACTTTTTCCTACAACAGCGAAGAAGATATAAAAAGACGTGGCGTTTCTACAAAAGCCTTCCGGTATAAATATAATCCAAAAAATGAAGCTGGCGAAGAAATTCCTGCTGACGTCAGTTTTTATGAAAATGACCTTTTAAAATCTGTAGAAAAATATTCTCCTGTTTTAGGAAGCTACACACAGCAGTATTTTTTTGACCATGGTATCAGCGTAAAAACCTGGTTTGTAAAATATAACCGGGTTCGTGAAGTAATTTACCAGAATGACAGGATATTAAGGATTCATAAATTTGATGATGAAGAGTAAACTTGCCCTGATATTTTCAATTTCCCGCCGTTTTGCCTCAGCAGACAGAAGCTCTTCCTCTTCTGTTACTTCGCGTCTGAGCATTCTTGGAATCTGCTTTGGAGTTATGACTCTTATTGTAGTTACAAGTGTTATGAACGGCTTTCAGATGAGTTTTATTGACGCAATTTTAGAAACTCAGTCTTATCATATTCAGGTGGAAGAAAATTGGAATAAACTTTCAGAGGCAGAGGGCAGCGACTTTGAAAAAAAATTAAGCGGGCATTGCAAGTCTTCAAAACTGATAAGAGCCCTGACTCCTTTTTATCAGGCTCAGACTCTAATGTGTAATATTCCACAGCCTAATCCCCCGGCAAGTGCCGAAGGCACTTCCTCATCTTCATCATTTTCTCCAGTTTTTGAAAGTCCTGCCATAATCCGGGGAATTCCTGCAGAAACATTTTATGAGGACGCGGGATTCAGAAAAGAAATCATACTTTTACAAGGCAGTCTGGACCTTTCGGGGAAAAACGAAATCATTCTTGGAAATCAGCTTGCTCATAGCCTTAAGGTTCGCGTGGGAGACAGTGTAAATCTTTTTGTTTTGAGCGGTTCCAGCGACGTTGAACTTTTTTCGGCCCAGAGAATTTTTACCGTAAAGGGAATTTTTGCAACCGGCTATCAGGAAATTAATTCAAGCCTCTGTTTTATTAATATTGAGGATGCAAAGGCTTATTTTGGAAAAGATGCGGCAAGAAGCTGGGGAATTAAACTTTACAATACAGCCAATGTTGAGCGCGAAATCAGGGAACTGAAGCTGCTTCTTAACGGCAGCGGGGCAAAAATCAGCTCGTGGAAGGAATATAATAAGAGTTTTTACGGGGCTCTTAGAATTGAAAAAAACATGCTGCTTCTTGTTGTCTGCCTGATTTTTGTTGTGGTTGCAATAAATATTTTTAATGCCATGCGACGTCTTGTTTTTGAACGCCAGAGGGAAATTGCAATCCTTACAGCTCTTGGAATACGAATAAAAGAAATTCAGGCAATTTTTATTGCCCGGGGATTTTATACAGGCCTTCTTGGTTCAATCGGGGGATTGCTTCTGGGTATTATAATCAGTCTTAACACCAACGCTGTATTCAACGGCGCCTCTAAGCTTGTTTATTTTTTGCAGTATGCTTTTACGGCTATTTTTAATCACGAAAATCTTATGTATATAAGCGAAAATTCGACATACAGCATTTATGCAAATATTCCAGCCCGAATTTTTAAGGGCGAAGTTATTATGATTTTTTTATTCGGCATTATTTCACCCCTTGCAGCCTGTTTTTTTGCGGGAAAAAATGTCTTAAAATCAACTCTGGCAGAGGTACTTCATAATGAGTAGCATACTTTCGATTAAAAATCTTGAAAAAACTTTTGTTTCCGCAAGCGAAAAGCTTACTGTTCTTTCTGCTTTGAACCTTGAAGTTGAAGAAGGAAAGAAAATTGTAATTGTCGGGGAAAGCGGAAGCGGAAAATCAACTCTTTTGAATATCATCGGCGGAATTGACAGCCTGACAGGTGGCAGCGTTATTGCAGGAAGTGATAAGAGTGGAAGATGGAATGTATCTGGCCTTAGTGAAAAAGAACTGAGCGACTATCGCTCGCATTTTTTAGGCCTTGTCTTTCAGTTTCACTATCTTTTGAAGGACTTTTCGGCTCTGGAAAATGTATGTATGCCTTCACTTATTGCGGGGCTTTCTAAAAAACAGGCTGTAGAAAAGGCAGAGGCTCTTTTGCGGGCTACAGGTGTTATTGAAAGAAAAAATCATCTGCCTTCCGAATTGAGCGGAGGAGAGCGTCAGAGGGTAGCGGTTGCCAGGGCTCTTATGAACGACCCGTCCCTTATACTTGCAGATGAACCTACAGGAAACCTTGATCCTGCAAATGCAGAGCTTATCAGCAGACTTTTGTTTGAAATGGTTGAAAAATATAAAAAGACACTTATTCTTGTAACTCATGATATGAAAATTGCAGAAAAAGGCGACGAAGTTTACAGAATTGTAAAGGGAAAGCTTGAAAAGGCAGGTGTTTAATTTGACTTTAAAGGCATCGCTTTATTTTGCAAAAAGTCTGATTTTTCCTCGTGCTGAAAAAAACTCTACGGCAAGAAAAAGTCTTTACGGGGCTGTTATCTGCATAGGACTCAGCATTATTCCCCTTGTTGCTGTTATTTCAATTACAAATGGAATGATTAACGGAATGACAGAGCGTATAATAGGACTTTCTTCTAGTCATCTGGAAATGCGGGTTGCAAACGGAATTGAAGAGACTAAGACTGCAGAAAACTTTGAAAAATATGCTGCGGGTTTTGAAAGGCTTGAAGGAATTAAGACTGCATATCCGGAAGTTACTATTTCTGCCCTTGCTCTTGGAAAAAACATAAGAAGCGGAGCCTATATCCGCGGAGTGCAGGCTGATATTTTTAAGAGGAACGAAAGCTTTAAAAGTCTTTTTGAAGTGCTTGAAGGAGATACGTCTTCGCTGGAAAGTGGCAGAAATACTGCGATTATTGGAAAAAAGATGGCAGAAAGTCTTGGACTTGCCAGCGGCGACACATTCAGAATTATTACTACAAAAAAAACAGGTTCTGCCATTCTTCCAAAAATGACGGCTTTTAAAGTAGGGGCTGTTATATCTTCTGGTTATCAGGAGCTTGATGAGCTTTGGGTTTTTATTCCCCTACATACATTTTTTTCTTCATTTTCCATGGCTAATGCTGATTTTAATGTGCTTTTGGAAACAGAAGATGCCTTCAGTCCTCAGCTTGTCGCAATTCAAAGGACTGTAAAAAAAGAAGCAGGACGCTTTGCCAACGTTTACCGCTGGGATCAGGTTAATGCCTCCCGTTTTGAAAATTTTTCTTCTACCAAGGTTATGCTTGTCTTTATAATGATGATGATAGTCCTTGTTGCAAGCATAAATATTTCTTCAGCAATCGTAATGCTGGTGCTTGAACGCCGCCGCGAAATAGCAATCTTAAAAAGCCTTGGCGCCACCCCGCGCGGAATAAGTCTTTCTTTTATGCTTACAGGCCTTTTCTGCGGCTTTTCCGGGCTCTGTCTTGGACTTCCGCTCGGCCTTTTAATTACATTGTTTTCAAATCAGCTTATCCGCTTTCTTGAAAGTCTTGTAAATCTTTTTACAGACCTTCGTCTTATGGATCCAGCCTACTATCTTCAGACAATTCCTGTTGAAATTCCTGTAAAAGAATTGATAATTGTCTGTATGGGAACGCTTTTGCTTTCACTTTTAGTAAGCGTAATTCCAGCAGTGAAGGCAGGAAAGGAAAAACCTCTGGAGGCGCTGAAATGACAAAAAAAATCTGTCCTGTCTGCGGAATGACTTATGATAAAATTTCTGAAAGTCAGAAAATCGGCTGCTCGGAGTGTTATTATACCTTTGCTGATGAATTCAGAAAAACCCTTAGAAAATACGGAATAACAAAGCCCTATCAGGGAAGCTTTCCTAAAAAACTAAAGGGCTATAAATCAACCCTTACAAGCCGGGTAGAAATGCAGTTTAAGCTTGATGCCGCAATTGAAGCAGAAGAATATGAAAAGGCAGCCTTTTACCGCGATTACCTTAAGGTTTTGAATAAGGAAGCGTCGGTGGCAAAAAAGCCTTCTGATGAAAAAATAACTTTTGATACAGAAGCAGAGTCAGAAATTGACCTGGACAGGAGAAAACCTGATGAAAAATAAAATGAGCCTTCCCTGGTTTTCTCTTTCCGGCCAGAGTGATGATATAGTTTTTTC
>JAEEGL010492330.1_pt1 | contig 11302 bp, 8 predicted proteins | sample 9134231 | NCBI WGS metagenome assembly JAEEGL01 (sample SAMN16246548, study PRJNA631951) | gut metagenome | biome: gut microbiome; feature: rumen; material: fiber-attached | host: Bos | place: Iran: Karaj | collected 2018-10
TCAAGGAGAGCCAGAAGGACTTCGTGAAGACCCTCGCCTCCTATGCTGACTGCTACATCAACGATGCTTTCGGCACGGCCCACCGCGCCCATGGCGCCACCGCCCTCATCGCCGACTACTTCCCCAACGACAAGGTGTTCGGCTACCTGATGGAAGGTGAGATCAAGGCCATCGACAATGTCCTCAAGAACGCCCGCCGTCCCTTCACCGCCATCATCGGCGGCGCCAAGGTCTCTTCGAAGCTCGCCGTGCTCGAGAACATGCTCGAGCGGGTGGACAACCTGATCATCGGCGGCGGCATGAGCTACACCTTCATCAAGGCCCAGGGCGGCACCATCGGCAACTCCCTGCATGAGGATGACCTGATGCCGCAGGCACTCGAGATCCTCGCCAAGGCGAAGGAGAAAGGCGTGGCCATCTATCTCCCCAAGGAGACCGTCATCGCGGATGAATTCAGCAACGAAGCCAACAGCAAGGTCGTTCCTTCCACCGAGATCCCCGACGGTTGGGAGGGCATGGATGTCGGACCGGCGACCCTCGCGGCCTGGAAGGATGCGATCCTCAACTCCAAGACCATCCTGTGGAACGGTCCCGTCGGCGTGTTCGAGATGCCGAACTTCGCCAAGGGTACGCTCCAGATCGCCGAAGACCTCGCCGAAGCCACGGCGAAGGGAGCCTATACGCTCGTGGGCGGTGGCGACTCCGTCGCAGCCGTGACCCAGATGGGCTATGCCGACAAGGTGAGCTACGTCTCCACCGGCGGCGGTGCCATGCTCGAGGCCCTCGAAGGCAAAGACCTGCCGGGTATCGCGGCCATCCGCGGCTGATCCCGACGAACATAACGTGCAATTCACTAATTCTTAAATCTAAAGTATTATGGCCTATCAAGAAGTTACCAAGACAAGCTATGGCCAGCGTCTCGGCAATTCCGCACGCGGGATTGTGACCGGCCTGGTGCTCTTCGTCGCCGCTACCGCCCTCCTGTGGTGGAACGAGGGACGTGCTGTGAAAACCTCCAAGATGCTCAAGGACTCCGAGAAGGAGTGCGTGGACGTCGCCGACATCTCCACGGTGGATGCTTCCCTCAACGGCAAGCTGATCCATGCCGTGGCCGATGCCAAGACCGACGAGATCCTGACCGATCCTACTTACGGGATCCAGGTCAATGCCATCCGCCTGACGCGTGAGGTCGAGTATTATCAGTGGGTGGAGCATTCCACTTCCGAGTCGAAGGATAAGATCGGCGGCGGCCAGGAGACTGTCACGACCTATACCTATTCCAAGGAATGGGTGGGCAGCCCGGTCAATTCCAATAACTTCCATGATCCTGACTATCAGGGTGCCAACACCGTGCGCACTACGATCGAGGATGCCTCGTTCGCTGCCAAGAATGTCAGCTACGGCGGCTATGTCCTGCCGGACAACCTGGTCCGCTCCATCCCCGCGGAGACGCCCGTGAACCTGCCGCAGTCCCTCGGTGACGGCTACGAGGTCTTCGCCCAGGGCAATGTGCTCTACTACGGCACCCCGAACTCCCCGGCGGTCGGTGATGTCCGCGTGACCTTCATGCAGGCCGACGGCGGCACCGCCTCCATCCTGGCCAAGGTCAAAGGCAATACGTTCGAGCCCTATACCCACAAGAACGGCAAATCGCTCTGCGTCCTGTCGATGGGCAACCGTTCGATGGAGGAGATGTATGAGGCCCAGAAGGCAGCCAACAAGTTCATGCTCTGGCTCATCCGTATCCTCGGCATCATCCTCATCATCGCTGCTCTCCGTGCGATGTTCAGCATCCTCGTCACGATCCTCAAGGTCCTCCCGCCGCTGGCCAAGGTCGGCGAACTGGGTATCAACCTGGTGACCGCTGTCGTCGGTTTCATCTGGGCGTTGCTCGTGATCCTGGTAGCCTGGGTGGTCTGGAGGCCGGTACTGGCTATCGTACTGGCCGTGGTAATCTGCCTGCTGGTGGCGTTCCTCATCACGAAGAGCAAGAAAGCACCCGAGCCGGCTCCCGAGGCCCCTGCTGCCCCTGCGGCTCCCGCAGCCCCCGAGGTGACCGTGACTCCTGCAGCGCCCGAGGCTCCGAAGACCGATGCCGAATAATATGGGCAAACGATTCTATCTTGGGCTGGCAGCCTTGTTGCTGCCAGCCCTTGTCGCTTGTTCGGGCCAGCCCGCCGGTCCGGTCGATATCGATTGGCAGGAAGGCGAAATGGTGGCCGTGGGGTTCCTGGGCTACTATGACTCGTTCAGCGCATTTGAGAACGCTCCTTCCTATCTGCAGTTGACCAAGAAGTATCCGCAGATCGTGGAGGCTGCCAAGGTGGACTGTGGCGTAGGCCGTCAGATCTATCTGGTCATCCCGCGGGATCCGATGGCTTCCCTCGCCGTCAACGAGGACGGCGAGTATGTCACCGACGAGAACCGGGAAGTGTATTACCGCAGCGAAGAAGGCAAGCCGGTGCTGCTCCTCAACAATTGGTATGAAGCGAACAGCCTGATCAGCATCGTGGACAACGAGGGCCATGCGGCGCTCTACACGCCTGCGATCGACACCAGCGGCTCCCTGGTCGTCCCCGGCGACGGGAGCGTCCACGATATCTCCTTGCCCATGCCGGAGCCGATGAAAGGCTTCACCTCCTTCGACTATGGAGAGATCTTCGACGGCGGGGACCTGGGCATCAGCGTGCGTCTGGAGGCTGGCCAGCCCATCCTCACGAGTTCGACCGAACCGCTTACGCAGCTCGGCTACCCCGAAGAATCCATCGTGCTGGCCGACGGGGACAAGACCTTCGGCGGCATCAACGGCTTGTGCAAAGGCGTGTTCCTGGGCGACATCGGACAGGACTACAACCCCGTCGTCTGTGTCGTGATGGACAATGGCGATGTCAAGATGAGCAGCGTTCTCTTCGCCAGCCAGTACGGTGGACCTGACCTCAGTGACGCCCTTCCGGGTATCAAGGATGCCACGGGCTTCGAGAGCGGTCCTGCCGGCGAATGGGTGGACCCGGAGTCCGGTGAGACCTTCTACGAATACCAGTCCGTCTTTGCCCTGGATGCCCGCGGAGGCCGTACGGAGATCCCGTATTTTGCCAATTACGGCGTGTATCGCTCTCCCCGGGAAGACGGGGAATTCGAGGTAATCCTCACGCCGGACTGGCAATTCGCGTTCCGTTCCTTCTCCCCGGACAGGGCTGAGATGTGCAATGGTTATTTCCAGGAACTGGAGTCCTCCGAAGATGGTGTCTTCAAGTTTGCGTTCCGCCAGACTACCTACAGCCGTTTCGAAGACGGCAACGACGTGACGGACGAGACAGTCCGCACGGGTACTTTCACGGCCCGCGAGAAGGGTCTGTCCTATGTGGTCGACCTCTCCGGGTCTGATGTGTTCCCTTCCGGGACGGAGTTCCGGGATGCTAGGATAATGGATTCAGAAGCAGATGCAGGATATGAAGATTTTTAGAATGATGACCCTGGCGCTGTCGCTCTTCGCGGCCGGCGCCTTCGCCCTGCAGGCGCAGCCGAACGTAGAGGCTGCCGGCGGGGTGTTCCGCAAGGTGGCGGACCCCGAAGAGGGGGAAATGGCCCGCAGCGGGCAGATTTCCGTGATCTTTGACGGCAGCGGCAACGTATGGTTCGAGATCAAGCTCGACCGCGCCGACGGTGTGACGGCCCAGTTCGGTACGGAGAACGGGGAGTGGATTCCCGCGGAGGGCAGCAGATTCCGTCGCAGCCTGCGGTCCGACGTGTTGGACTACACCTTTGAAGCCAATCTCGTCTCTGCCGACAAATTGGTGATCACCGAGAATTTCGGCGCCGGCGGGTCCCCTTTCGAGAAGGGGATGACCCTGATGGGCGAGTATGAGCGGCTTGGCGCTTATGTCCCTGATACCAAGGGATTCATGTACAGGTATGTCTCCGAAGCGACGGAGTTGGAGCTTTGTGCGGGCGGCCGCTATGAAGGGACGATCCAGGTGCCGGAAACCGTCAGCGTGCAAGGCAAGGACCTGCGGGTGGCAGGTATCGCCGAGAAGGCATTCTGGGGCAACAAAGCCGTGACGGATGTGGTCTGGGACCACGGCACGCAGTATGTTGGCCCGTCCGCGTTCTACCGGAGCGGCATGCATTATTATTGGGAAAGCGGTTACAGCCTGCCCGGCTATATCTATCCCAGCAACGACTTCATGTTGTTCGTACGTCAGGAAGAGGTGTATGATTGGGATCAGAATAGTCCCCTGTGGATGTTCTTCAAGCACAATTACGCACCCCTGACTTTCATCAAGGACCGTCTGAAGGACGAGTCGGCCCGCTGGGGCTACAACCCCATGCTTGCCGACCAGATGCAGGGCGTGTACTACGAGATGCGCGTACCGAGCGCCGTGAAGAAGGATATGTTCCGCGGTTATGAGGCGTTCGAGGTGATCGGTCTGGTCATGGGGGGCCGCTTCGCGGCATTCCACCGTTTCCCGCCGTTCAGCCGTTGGAAAGGGGGCGAGAAAGAGCAGCAGATGAGCGCTTCGCTCGTCAAGGCGGTCGAGACCCGTTATGGCCGCAAGGTCTTCCAGTCCCGCTACATCGGCCATCTGCGCGAAGAGGATGGCCGCGTGGGTATCTTCGAACTCGAGCCCAAGGACGGCGAGGCGATGATTGTCATCGCCTGGACGCAGGGCGGCAAGCTCAAGGCCACGTACGTGAAGACGACCGAACTCGATCCGTCGTATGGCGAGGGAAGTACCTGGAACGTTGACGACGACGGTACCTACGGTATTCCTGACCTTCTCTGCGTCGCGTTCGACCTGCACGACAACGTCATCCTCTGGTTCAACCACGGGGCTCCCGAGAGCAAGAACCTCTTCGGCCTGCGCCAGCAGGGCGACCAGCTCCAGCCCTTCAGCGAGGAGCAGTGGTACGTCTACGTGGACTAGACGGCTGCGAGCAGGGCTTCCGTCCCGCTTCCCGACAGTTTCAGCTCCAGGGTGCGGCCGTCGCTCGAGCGCAATGTGCAGCTATGCTGCTGCGGATCGACCCGGCAGACATGGCCGATGTTGACAATCGTACTGCGGTCCACCCGGAGAAAACGGTCACCCGGCAGCCGCTGCTCCAGCGAAAGGAGGTTCTCCAGCACCAGGTGTTCGCCGTGAAAAGTGACAAGGGTGGCGTAGTTCCCTTCGGCCTTGAACCAGGCGATGTCCTCTGCCGGGAAGAACAGCTTACAGTTCACCGACTTGAAATTCAATTTCAGCTGCTGCCCTCCGGGAAGGGTGGCAGCTGATGCTTTTGCCCGTTCCCGGACTTTCGCGATGGCGAGCGCGAGTTCGGCTTTGCCGACAGGCTTGAGCAGATAATCGACCGCGGAGAGCTTGATGGCGCTCATCAGATACTCCCGGTCCGAATAGGCCGTCGTGAAAATCACATAGGGCAGGGAGATCGTCTGCCGGAGCGCTTCGAGCAGTTGGATGGAATCGCGTCCATGCAGCTGGATATCGAGGAAGAGCAGGTCGGGACGGTGCCGGAGGATGCTCTCCAGGGCAGAGTCATAGTCCTCGCAGGCATCGACGATCTCCAGTTCCTCCTGATGATCCTCCAGTTTCGCCAGCAGGGACAGGCGGGGCAGGCGTTCGTCCTCTACGATGATGGTCTTGAGTCGGTTCATGTCGTGTCAATATTGATAGTCCGCCGGCACCCAGGTCTCGAAGCACGTGCCGGCGGGGCAACCCTGACCGTCGGTCAGGTCCGTCACTTGCTGCACGATGGGGTGGGCGTTGGCCTGGTTGTACAAATCAATCTGCTGCCGGAGTATGGTCAGCCCCTGCCCGGTCGAGCGCTTGCCGGAGCGGGCCGCCTCCGCGCGTCCCACCCCGTCATCCCGTACCGACACGAGTACGCCGTCCGCTCCGTCCCGCTGCTGACGGCTGACAGTGACTTCCACCGTCCCTACGCCGGCCTTGGAGGCGATGCCGTGCTTTACGGCGTTCTGGCAGTAAGTGTGGAGCAGCATGGTGGGCAACAGTACGTTCTGGTCCACGTCCGGGGCCACGTTGATCCGGTACTGCAAGCGCTCTCCGTAGCGTAGCTGCTCCAATTCCAGATAGCGGCGCACATAGTCCACTTCGCCCGAGACCGGACGGGCCGGGCGGTCGATGTCAGTCAGCGTTTGGTTGGTGAAGTCCGAGTAGAGCTTGAGATAGTAGGAAGCGTCGTCAGAGGATTTGTTCATGACGAAGTACTCGATGCTGGAGAGCACGTTCGAGTGGAAATGGGGGATGGCCTTCAGCCGGACGGCGCGCAGTTGCAGCTCTTTCTGGGCTTTCTCCCGCTCCAGGCGGGCCATCTTTTTGCGCGTCTGCCGCTGCACCGACCAACGGGTCAGTTCCCAGACGACTGCTGAGAGCAGGGCGACTGCGATCAGGATCGCCCACCATCGTTGCCACCACGGAAGCGGCTTCTCTACCACGGTGGACTGCCGGTTGTCGGACAAGAGTTCCGCAGGGCGGAATGAGATCATGTCCTCCAGCCCCGCCAGCCAGACCGTCCCGTCTTCGCTCTCAGCCATCGCGCCCATCAGCGGCTCGATGGTGGTGAAGCCGTTGCGCGCGTCGAACCAGTGGAAGTCCGTCGTGCGGTCGTCCGCATCCAGGCTGGAGACCAGCAGGCCATCGATGGCTGCGACGACCAGATAACCCCGCGGCGAGATGTGCAGGGAGCGGATCTCATGGCCTGCCAGAACGGCGTTTAGTTCAGTAATCGGGCTGATTTGTTCGTCGCGAATGAGATAGAGGGCGTCGCCGAGCGCATAGCAGACCCGGCCGCGGTCGTCAGCCGCCATGGCTGTGATGACCGGGGTGGTCGGAGTACTGATCAGTTTTTCGGCGGATATGCCGCCGTTTTTTTCCTGCGTCAGGCAGAACAGGCCGGGGTTGCCGCTCACCCAAAGGCGTCCCTGCGAGCCGGGGGCGGCGCACCACGGATGTGCAATCCCGGTGGAGAGCGTGTCGAGCCGGCCGCTGGCCGGATCGTATTCCAGCACGCTGCGGAGCGTGCCGATGATGAGGCGGTCCTCGGTGCCGGCCACGAAGCGGTAGCGGTCGTCGGGCAGTCCCAACCATCGCAGCGTGCTGCCCTGGACGGAGGCCACGTCGCCATTTCCCGCCAGGTAGACCCGGTCGCCGAGGGTGACGGCACCGGGCGCATAGAAGTTGCCGTCCAGTTCGCTGATGAGCTGCCCGTCGGCAATGACCTTGCCGTTGAGCGTGCCCAGGACCTGCTGTCCGCCGCAGAAGGCAATCGCCCGGGCGATGTCGTTGCGGTCCGTCAGGCGGTGGTTGGTGAAGTTGCAATGGAAGAAGCAGTACGCGCCCTGGTAGGTGGCTGCCCACAGGCGGTTCCATTTGTCAATGAAGATTCCGCGGATGAGGTTGAAGCCCGTCGCGAGCTGGTGCAGGGGTTCGTCGGCAGTACCGTCGTAGCGCCAGATTGTGTGCGAATCGGCGAGGAGGAGCTCCCCCTGCTGGTTCTCCCGCACCGAGATGCCGTAATCAGGGGCTTCGAAGCGGTGTGCGCAGACGAGCACCAGGCTGTCCGCGGCGAGTCGGTAGATGCCGTCGGCCGCGATGGCTAAGAGTCCGCCACCGGTGCGGATTAAAGAGAAAACGTCGGGTTTGTCGCTGAGTTCGCGGACCTTGCCGTCCTGCGCAGCGTAGAGCCCGCGGGGGGTGGGGATATAGACGCCCGTCGAGTCGAGATACAATTTACGGTCAGGGGTCATGTCGTCCAGCACCGGCGACTCCAGCACCTTTGCCGGACCGTCGTCGCCGAGCCGGCAGAGCACACGGTTCTGCTCCTGCCGGTCTTCCAGCAGGACATAATCCGCAGGCAGGTCGGCAGCGTTGAGGTTGTTGAGCAGCAGCTGCCCGGTCGGGTCGATCTGGGACATCTCCGCTTCGTCGCCTTTGACGCGCCACTGCCGGACGAATCCCATCGCGCGCACCTTCCCTTCCGCTTCCCGGAACATGACGATATTCTCCCGCTGACCGCCCAGGAAGGTTTTCATCGAAACGCCGTCATAGCGGACGAAACCCGAGAGCGTGCCGATATAGATATAGCCGCGGGAGTCCTGCCAGACCGTTTCCGTCTGCATCTGCGGCAGTGCGTCGAGTGTCGTGAAGCGCCGGTAGCTCAGGTTGCTCTCCATGACCGCAGCGCCCGCCTGCCCGCAAAGGGTCGCGAGGCAGAGTAGGATCAGACCATATCGTATCCTTTTTCCCATCAAGTGCAAATTTACGATTTTTACCGCATACCTGTCTTCCCCTTTCGTCATGTAGAAACGCACTTTCGTCATCCGCAGGGGTCACTTCGTCAAAAAGGCCCCCTGAGCATGTCCACGGAGGGATTAGAATGCGTAAATTTACCTAGCCACAAGGGTAAAATATGAGCAATAACACCAATACTGATACAGCCATGGAAAAGACCGAAAAACAATTCTACGAATCACCTCAGGTCGAGGTGGTGCAGTTGGTCCCGGAAGGTATCATCTGCGAATCAACTAACCAGAGCAGACGGTTTGACTATGATTATGAAGAATGGTAGGAGGACCGGCTATGAAACAGATATTTACACGTATGTTTCCGGCCCTGGCCTTTCTTGCGGCTGTGTGCCTGTACGCGTGTGGTAAACTGGAACCGCCGCCCGTCGAACCCGAACCCGTTGAACCCGGCACGGAAGCACCGGTAGCGAAAGAGTGGAAGGTGTCCATTAATGCATCATTGTCTGGAACAAAAGCCTTGAGTGAAGATCCTGTCACCCATGCGCTTTTGGCCACCTTCGAGACCACGGACGATATCTATGTGTACAACAGGACGAAGAATACCTATGATTCCTCGCCGCTTCACCCTGACAAGGACGGTGCTTCTGTCCTTTTGACGGGCACGCTGAATAACAGCTATGACGAAGGAGATGAACTGGTGCTGTGCTACAAATACGACAGTTACGGCACTGCCTATTACTCCAAGGGTCAGAAGGGCACACTTGCTACGGCCTCCGACTTCGCCGGGGCGAAGATGAAGATTTCGGCGGATGATGCCGCAAACCATACGATTACGGGTTCTGCATCCTTTGAAAATATGCAGAGCATTTTCGGCTTCAACTTCTCTGACGGAGGTACGGTTGTACCTACCAGAGCCGTTGAAATCTCTACCGAGGCGGGAAAGCTGGTATCCTATTTCCGCGCCAATCCAACTGCATATCAATCGGCTGTCAACTATTGGAAAACTAACATAGTGGCAGACGCCCCCATTTCCGGTACCTTGTATGCTGGTCTTTGCAACGATAATACCGGGAACGATACATACTATTTCCGCGTGAATGACGGCGCAGGCCATCTTTATACCGGATCGAAGGCGGCCCCGGCAGGAAAGATCGTGAACGGCAAGTATTACGCATCCTCCGTCGCGCTCACTCCGATTGCCCTGCCTGCGGTAACGCTGACGGCAAGCGGCACGCCGGTCGGCCCCAATGCGCCCTGGGATGAGACCTTGACCATGTATGGCTGGAACAATACTTTCCTTGGTTATGCCAACTATGGGGACCTGACCATCTCCGGCAATACGGCCGGATGCTGGTTCGTTTGGCTGACTTACGATTCTTCCGGCGGGGACAGGACCATCACGCTGGATGGCGCCACAGTGACCCAACCGGAGATAGATACCTGGCCTTTCTGTAATCAGGAAGGGACCTTCACCGTCGTCCTTAACGGCGACAATTCCATCTCGACGACGAGCGGCCCCGGAATTGATTATTCGGGCGGAGAAAGCCATACCATTTGGATTAAAGGGGACGGCACCCTGACCATCACCTGTGAGACGCCTTCAGATGGCGGAACCGGTTTTAATATCATGTATGGAATCCATGACAGATCCACGATTTCAAGCACCCAGCATCCCAATCCTCAAGCAGCAGACGGATACAATCTCACTATCTCGTCCGAGCAAAACAACGGTGACGGCACCAGCACCTGGGTTTATGAGGTGCACCCCATGCCGACATATGCTGTTGGTGGCATGCCCGGGTACAATGATGGCGGTAATCCTCTCTAATTAACCCTCTATATTGACTTGAATATGAATACAAAATATAAATTGTTCCGCATTGGATACGTCGTGCTGGCGACCGTTCTTGTCGGAGCCTGCACAAAAATGGAAAACCAATCCATTCCCGGGGGCCGTGTCATAAGCCTGACCACGACGCTCTCTGTCCAGGGCCTGCCTCCGACCCGCAGCACCATGACTGACACCGGTTCCGGCATTACCGCTGCATGGGAAGTCGGGGATAAAGTATGGGTCAGTTATGATGATGATGGCAACACGGCTCCGACGGCCGAGGCCACTGTGCTTTCCGTGAACGGAAGCGGAGATGCCACCATTGCCGTTGACCTGGTCGATCCCAAGGACGGCGGATACATCATGTTCGGTTACCCGTACAGGCACTGGAACGAAGGCCTTGATCCCCACGAGGGGCAGCGGGGCACGCTGGATGATATCAATTCCCTGCAGGGAGCAATCTCCGGCGGCAGTACAATGAGCGTGGCTGGCGGCGCGGTTGCATTCGATTCTGATGTCGACATGACTCCGGAAATGGCTATTTGGAAGCTCTCGTTCTCCGACGGTACCACCGATATTACCGACAAGATAACCACCCTGATTGTTCATTGCGGTGATTATGACGAATACATTGTCTCGCCGCCATCTCCGCAGAGTACGCTGTATGTGGCGCTCTATCCGCAGGCGGATTCGGATATCACTCTGACAGCACACACGTCTGACGGTATTTATTCGTATAGCAAGACCGGCGTTACGCTGGATCCTGGCATGATGTACACGTCAACCGGCGTCGTGCTCACTCCTGTCTCCCGCTATCCTCTGCCGCTCGCAAGCGCTACGGCAATCGATCTCGGAGCTGTCATCGGCGCAGATGGCAATGTCTATCTGAACAAGTCTGAAGCTACCACGGCCGGAACTACAGCCATGGCGATGATTGCCTACGTCAATAATACTGACAGGCTGGCGATTGCGATGGAAGATTTAAACACGCAGTACAAATACGATACGGCAATCATAATGCTGGATTATTCCTGGGCGTCCAGTCATGCCATTTCCGGTGTTTCCGGTTGGGGGATTCCTACGGGAGAAGACTGGGAAAAAATGGATTATGCCATAGGGCTTAATATAGCGGTTTACAAAACCTGGGGGGGGAAGATTCTTACGGATCACTTCAAGGATTTGGGACGTACGGGGTAATCCGGCCCGGA
>JAEEGL010781362.1_pt1 | contig 11302 bp, 9 predicted proteins | sample 9134231 | NCBI WGS metagenome assembly JAEEGL01 (sample SAMN16246548, study PRJNA631951) | gut metagenome | biome: gut microbiome; feature: rumen; material: fiber-attached | host: Bos | place: Iran: Karaj | collected 2018-10
ACGCCATAAGGCAGCGGGAATACCTGTGCGCCTTCCTGGAGCATGGCGAGATCGAGATCAGCAACAACCAGGTGGAGAACGCTATCCGTCCGATCGTCGTAGGCAGGAAGAACTGGCTGTTCAGTGATACGCCTGACGGCGCGCAGGCGAGCGCGGTCATATTCACTGTTTTGGAGACGGCAAAAATGAACAGTCTAAACCCGGAAAAGTACATTGGACATCGGCTGGGGGGTGCGGACATCTGCTGACAGTACTGCCGGAGCGTTTCACGCATGATCCAAAATCTTCGATCGACGACCTGCTGCCTTGGGCTGATGGGCTGAGGGAACTCTGCCAGGCGTAGTGTGTTTTATTTAGCGGTTACTTTTTACCAAGTATTCGTACAAACTATCAGCGATCTTTTTTGGCTGACAATTAGGATACGTTTGATATACTGCACCCGTCTCATCCTGCCAAATATATATACCATCAAAGTGTGCATTTTCTATGACATAAAAGTTAGCCGGGACATCAGGATTAAGCTCCCTGGCTTCATTTGTTGTGCTTAGTACATCTAAACCGGAATATTGACTAATGCCAACAATCTCATGACCATTAAACATACAGACGCCAACACTTGAAAGGAATTCCTTATATTCTTTCGAAAATCTGACACCCAAGTTCTTCTCAATGTTTAAAATGCTTTCACTGCTTGTACCAATTGCGTTGCCAAGCATGTTTTCTGCAACGATAGTAGCTATCCAATCTTTCATTTAATTCTCCTTATAAGCTTAGTTATTGAAACAACTCCACATTATTACCAAGAGCCATGTTCATTTCTTTTTTCAGTTTTGCAAAAGCTACTCGATCTATTTCTGGCTCTTCCCTCCATGTTAGAACAGCATAATTCTTTCTGCGTTGGTCATACGTAAGTAAAGCAAGGGGCGAACTATTTTGTTGACCAACATGATGCCATTCATATAGTTTTCCACTGCTATCAACAGGATTATAGCCAGCAAGAAGTCGCTGGCGATTTGTCAGACCGTCATACACTTGATTAAGATTTACATCTTTAGGCAACAACACACGTTGATTCCCTATCCTGTATTCAACTAATCCTGCGCTCTTGTATACTTCGTACTCTTCCATGGAGTGTACAGTCCTAATAAAATCAAGTGAATATGAGCTATCTCTTTGTATTTGTGCTGCTTCATTCCATCCATTGTGAGTCGAATTATGCCACTTGCAAAGGAATGTTGTCTCTTTTACTGTGCCAGAAATTGACCCGGCAATAGCACCCCACTTGAATCCCTCACTGGCTTCTATCAAACCCACTTCAAAAGACTTTTCAAGATCACCAGTTTGAATATATTTAAGAGTTCCACCTGCAACAAAGCCGAATCCCGCACCATAGGCTGCATATTTCAAACCCGTCTTTGCCCCGAACGCAAACACGATGCTGATTGCTGGTGCCGCAGTATATGTTACCGCCGCTATCGTAACACAGACTAGTATAACCCCCGCGCCTATAGCCACATTTTTCAGAATCCTTGTGTAAATCGCGTCTTTGTCAATATACTCCTGAAACGGTATTACAGTAGTTTGATTGTCATCACCCAACGTGAATACATAGCGGGTTCCTTCAAACTGCGCATCCAGTTCCGCCAAAGTGTATCCGAAAAAGATGTTGGCTTTTGTGTTATAGGCTACCTCCTCGATATACTCCTGCGAAATGTAGATAGCTTCAACATTTTCTACCACATAATCCGTTCCATCGAGCGCGTTTATGAGTTCTTCATATATCTCATCTTCAACATACGGCAGCAATGTTTCATTAAAACCAAGTGCGTCAGAACCTTTTTCTGCCATTACCTCATTCGGAATGGAAAAGACAAAAAACAATACTAAAGCCAGTATTATGGCCAATAACTGTTTCACGGAAAAATCTTCTCCTTTCGAGTTACTTAGTGTTCAACGCGTCAACGATCTGGGCTATGTTCAGGCCCTGCCTGATATAGTTGATGATGCGCTCATCCGTGCCGACATACAGGAGTTTTACGGTCTTCGCGCCCGTATATCTGTTGGATACGGTAATCGTATAGATGCCCTCCCTCGCGTAATCCGTACCATCCTGGGCGGGGCGGTTGAAGCGAATATCCTCAGAAAAGCCGTTCTCGTTTTCCACTATCACCGAATAACACACATCAATGTCGAGATAGCGGGAATACGCCAGGTCGAGATAGAACCCATTTGGTGTGGAGGCAGCATTTCTCAGTTCCTCTCCGGTCTTTACGTCAAACGGGAACGCTATGCAGTTGCCGTTGCGGATGGAGAAATGGAAATAAATGCGGTAATTGCTGTAGCTGTCCGACGTGGCTGAGGTGCCGAGTATTCTTGTTTTGTTGCATATTCTGTAATCCAGCGCGACTTCGTAATCCCCTTCCTCGTTCAGGGAGATCACTGTATCCGCTGAGCCTGTGGCCTTTGCCTTTAGATAGTCGGTATAAACCTGCGCCTCGCCAGGATTATGCTGGTAATCGAAGTGGCGGACGATCAGCGTGCCACGTCCGAAGAACGTGGGCTTCACATTGAACTCCTCGTCATATCCACCGTCATCTTTGGCGATTATCTTGAGCGTGCTGCCGTCAAGCATATCAATGTCCTGGGCCAGCTCAAAGTGGAGCTCCACATTGTCACCTACAGTCTTGAGAAATATGAAGGATTTGTCATCGACCGGCATCACGCGCGTAAAGCCGCTTATGTAAAACTTGCCCAGGTCCCAACCGAAGTGCGGGTCATCCTTCGTGATATCCGTGCCGTTACTGTATCCTCTGCTGTCCTGGACGCGTTTTGCCCTATAACCTACGTACATTTTCTGAGTTCCTTCAGGCAGTTCCGGTTCAGGCAGTATGTTCGGGTTGCCCTCGTGAGACGGCGGTGCAAAAAAGTCAGACACGGAAGTCCAGGAATCGACCGCTGCGCCAGTTGTCCAATCCCATATGTCGGCGGCTGCACCGCTCGTCCAGTCCCATGCATCAATAGCCGCACTGCTTGTCCAGTCCCATGCGTCTGTAGCCGCGCCAGTCGTCCAGTCCCATGCGTCCGTAGTAGCACCAGTTGTCCAATCCCATGCGTCTGTAGCCGCCTCACTCGTCCAGTCCCATGCATCCCCGGCTGTTTCACTCGTCCAGTCCCACACATCCGAAGCCGCACCCTTAATGCTGTCCCAAATGCTGGCATGCGCAGTGAGAGGCATCGCAGTTAAAATAATAGCCGTCAAAAGAAGAGTTATTGCCAAACGCTTCATAGCTGTACTCCCGATATTCAAATGACTGTTTATATGTTGTGTCTGTCAGATTATAGCACTGTGAAACATATCCTTGCAAGATACTGTTGTTTATAAATATTATCATATATAATTAATTAATCATATGTTTCCCGCATATATGCGTTTATTTCGCCGTACGGTATTGATTTCTACGTCCGCCGCCTGTAAAATAATGAAACAAAGCAGGAACATTATATGCGGAGGCTCCCGCGCGGAGGCCCCCGTTCACCGATTTTCCGCCGTTTCCCGCCAAAAAGCGGGGCGGCACGTCAAGGAGCGGCTTTATGAAAAACACTGTGAAACGGCTGTGGACATATCCGGAGGGCTGGCGGGGGCTGGTGTTCTCCCTGTGCGCGTTTTTTCCCCTCGCCGCCTCCGCCTTCGCCGCGGAAACCAGCGTGCTTTTCTTCGCGAGATGGTTTTTTCTGATCGCCCTTGCCTGCCTTGCCGTCTGCCCGTGGGTCTTAAGGCGCTTAAGGCGGCTTGACGCTGGAAAGCTTGCCCCTGCCTCCGGGTCCCGCCGGGAAAACCTAAGGTGCGGCGCGGCGTTCTTCCTTGTCGCTTTCGCTGTGTTTTTCATTAAATACCTGATATACTACCCCGCCGCCTTCTCTCCCGACTCCTTCGAACAGTACGGTCAGGCAGTCTCGGGCAGCTATAACGACTGGCACCCCGTGATCCACACCCTGATCGCCTTTAAGCTGCCCCTCGCGCTCACTGGCGGCTGGACCGGCTCCATAATCCTGTTCCAGATCGCCGCGTTTTCTCTTGTGATCGCCCATCTCGCGCTCGCCCTGCGCGCTTACGCCGGGACAAAATACGCGCTTTTCTCCCTCGCCTTCATACTGCTCAATCCCCAGACCACCAACATGGCGCTGTACCCCTGGAAGGACGTTTTCTTCGCCATGGGCGCGGTCACGCTCGGGGTGTTCGCGCTGAAGATATATTTTACCCGGGGAGAGTGGCTCAAAAAGCCCCTTAACGTCATCCTGCTGGGGCTGCTGCTGGGCATTACCTCCCTCGTAAGGCACAACGCGGTGCTCTTTACCCTGCCCATGCTGCTCACCATCCTGCTGTTTGCGGGCTTTAAGCGGACAGCTGCGGCGGCGCTGTGCTTCGCCGTCACGGTCTTTGCCGTTAAAGTGCCCCTGTACGCGTGCTTTGACGTCACCTCCCCCGACAGGAGGCAGGTGGAGATGCTGGGGCTGCCCATGACGGTCATCGGGTCCGCGGTCACCTACGCTCCGGAACATCTGGACGGCGAGACCCTGGATTTCGCATACGCCGTGGCGCCCAAGGAGGTGTGGGAGCAAAGGTTCGCCGACAGCGACGTATCCGTCTCCTACCTGCCCAAAAGCCTGGACGTCGGGCAGCTCCTCCCCGCCTACGGAGACTTCGACAACGTCAAGTGGAGCAAGCTCACCAACCTCGACGTGATAGAGGAATACGGCCCCTTCAGGGTCATAAAGATCGCCCTCAGCTGCGTAAGGCGCGCGCCCATAGCCTCGTTAAAGGGGCTTATAAAGCTTACCGAGCCGGTCTACACCCTTTCGGGCGACCATCTCTACATGGCGGTGCCCCGCCTGAGCTCCAATCCCTACGGCGTGACTCCCGGCGGCGTGCCATTGCTCCAGAAGCTGAACATACTTGTTTCGGCGGGGCTCAACCTTGTGTTCCCCCACCTGTTCCTGTACACGGGCGTGATGCATCTGGCGCTGATCGGGCTTGCCCTCGCCTGTTTGGACTTCAGGCGGAAGGGCACCGTCAAGCGGCTCTTCGCTTTGCTGCCCGTGTTCTGCCACAACTTCGGTACCATGCTTCTGCTCACCACGGCGGGAGACTCGTCCAGGCTCTTCTACTGCACCTTCCCGCTCATGCCCGTGCTCGCGCTCATGCTGCTCAAGGATGCCGGCGCGGGAGATGCGCCATGTGCCTGAAGATGGCGCCTTCGTTTATTGCTTCTTTTATACAATTTCATTAACTGTATTGATTTCCGTTTCCGCGGACGGTAAAATGTAATGCTATAATTATGCTGCAATAACTGTCGCGCAGGGCGGAAAGACGGGGTGTTTTTGCTGAAATCCGCGTTCAAAAGGCTGTGGCGGTACATAGAGGGCGTGAACGGGCTGCTGCTCATACTGTACTGCGTTTTCATCTTTTCCGCGTTCGCTTTCACAGCCGCAAGCAGTCTCAGGTTCTTTGCCAGATGGTTTTTCGCCATCTGCCTTGTGTGCGCCGCACTTTGCCCGGCGGCGCTCAGGGCGGTGCGCAGACTGGACGCGCGCGAACGTCCGAAAGCTTCTGAGCTTAAGCCCTCCGCCGCAAACGAGACCAAACTTAACGCGCTGCTTTTCGCCGTGCCTCTTTTGATCTTCCTGTGCAGGTACATAGTTTACTACCCCGCGGCGTTTTCCACCGATTCCGTGGACCAGTACGCGCAGGCGGTGACAAACAGTTATAACGACTGGCACCCCGCCGTACACACGCTTCTGTTCATCAAGCTGCCCATGCTGCTCACGGGTGGCTGGACGGGCTCGATCATACTGTTCCAGATCCTCGTGTTTTCCGCCGTCATCGGCTATTCGCTGCTGGTGATAAAGGACTGCGCGGGCACTCGCCCGGCGCTTATCGCCATGGCGTTCATAATGCTCAATCCCCAGACCGGCAATATCGCCATGTTCCCATGGAAGGACGTGGCTTTCGCCATGGGTGCGCTGCTGCTCACCGCTTACACACTGCGCATTTATCACAGCGGCGGCGAGTGGATAAGGCGCCCCGCGAATACCGCCGCGTTTGCGACAGCGCTGGCGCTCACGAGCCTGCTCAGGCACAACGCGCCGCTGTTCACCGTCACACTGCTGCTTGCGGTTGCCTTCCATATCGGCTTAAAGCGCCTGATCGCCGTCTGCCTGTGCGCCGTCGCCCTGGTGGTCGGCATCAAGCTGCCGCTGTACTCCGCCCTTGACGTGGCTCCCGCCGACCGACCCGCGGTGGAGACGCTGGGTCTGCCGATGACGGTCATAGGATCTGCGGTCACATATTCCCCCGAAACCCTGGACGCAGACATACTTGAGTTTGCCTACCGCGCCGCGCCCAAAGAGCTGTGGGAGGAAAACTACCTGCCGGGCAATTTCAACGCCGTCAAATGGGACAGCCGCTTCGACAGCTCGGCAATAGACGAATACGGCGCCCGCAGGGTGCTGGAAATGGCCTGGCGCTGTATCAAGCAGGCGCCCGCCGTGTCACTGAATGGGCTGATCAAGCTGACGGACCCGGTGTATTCCGTAAGCGACGATTTCGCCTACACCTCTATACCCCGGATGACCCGCAACCCCTTTGGCATAGAGTTCCGCGGCGTCCCCGCGCTGCAGAAACTGAACGCGTTAATTTCCCGGGCCGCGGCCACCCTGCTGCCCTGGCTGTTCACCTACACGGGAGCCGTGCACCTGGCTTTGATCGTGCTCATCCTCGCCCGGTTTCCCATTGGCCGCTTTGAAAGCTGGAAAAGGATCTTCCTCGTGCTGCCGGTGTTCGTTTACAATTTCGGGACCGCCCTGCTTATGAGCGGAGCCTCTGACAGCGCCAGGTTCTTCTATTACACTTTCCCGCTCGCACCGTTATTGTTCCTGCTGCTTGGCAAAAAACACGAAAGGAACGCAGAAAACCGATGAAAAAAGTGCTGATAATCGGCGCCGGCCCCGCGGGACTCACCGCCGCCTACGAGCTGCTTGACAAGTCCGGCGAGTACGAGGTCACCGTGTTCGAGGAAAGCGATTGCTTCGGCGGTATCTCCCGCACGGTCAGCCACAACGGCAACCGCATGGACATGGGCGGCCACCGCTTTTTCTCGAAAGTGCCCGAAGTGAACGCCTGGTGGGAAAAGCTGCTCCCCACCCAGGGCGCGCTGCCCGGGGACGACCTTAAGCTGGGCAGGACGTCCACCCTGGCGCCCGGCGGGCCCGACCCGGAAAAGACCGACCGGGTAATGTTAAGGAGGAACCGCCTTTCGCGCATATTCTTTAACTCCCGGTTCTTCGATTATCCCGTTTCGCTGAAACTGGATACGATAAAGAACATGGGCCTCATGACCACCGCTGAGGTGGGTTTCAGCTATATAAAGGCCGCGCTGTTCAAGCGGGAAGAAAAGTCCCTTGAGGACTTCTACATCAACCGTTTCGGCAAAAAGCTGTACTCCATGTTTTTTGAACGATACACCCAGAACCTGTGGGGCAGGCATCCATCGGAGATCTCCCCCGAATGGGGCGCCCAGCGCGTAAAGGGTCTGTCCATAAAGGCGGTGCTCAAGGACATACTGGGCAAGGCGTTCGGGAAAAAGGACCGCAAGGTGGAAACTTCCCTGATAGAGGAATTCGCCTATCCCAAGCTGGGGCCCGGGCAGCTGTGGGACCTGACCGCCGCCGAAGTCGAACGCATGGGCGGCACCATAATCAAAAACGCCCGCGTCACAAACATTATGAGGGACGAAAGCGGCCGCGCCGCGGGGCTGATATATGAAAAAGACGGCGAAAGGATCAGCGTAAACGGCGACTATATCATATCCTCCATGCCCGTAAAGGACCTGGTGGCGGGCATGGACGGCGTGCCGGAAAACTGCTCAATGATCGCCGCGGGGCTGCCCTACCGCGACTATATGACCGTGGGCGTGCTTGTCCCCCGGCTGAAACTTAAAAACCTGACGAAGATCCCCACTTTGGGCAATATAGTGCCCGACAACTGGGTGTACGTGCACGACCGCAGCGTCAGTATGGGGCGCTTCCAGATATACAACAACTGGTCTCCCTATATGGTGAAGGATCCTGAGCACAGTGTGTGGATGGGGCTGGAGTACTTCTGCGACGAGGGCGACGATATGTGGGCGCTGTCAGACAGCGCCTTTGCCGACATGGCGGTTAACGAGATGGTCACCATGGGGCTCATAGACAGCGCGGACGAGGTCATGGACCGGCACGTGGAGCGGGTCAGAAAAGCGTATCCCGCCTACTTCGACACCTACGCCCGGATGGACGAGTTAAGGGCGTTCCTGGATACGATCCCCAACCTGTTCTGCGTGGGGCGCAACGGACAGCACCGCTACAACAACATCGACCACAGCATGTGCACCTCCTTCGAGGCGGTAAAAAACATCCTTTCCGGCGAGACCGGAAAGGACAACGTGTGGAACGTGAACACCGAAAAGGAATACCACGAGGAAAAGCAGCAGGCAAAGACATAAACATGTACTGCTTTTGCGGCACGAAAAAACGGCGGGGTCTGTCCCCCGCCGCTTTTATTTCGCCACGCTCTGTCTTACCAGCGCGCGCTTTAAGCGCGCTTCGTTGAGCTTCTGCTCGGTCTTGTCCAGGTCTTTCTTTTTAAGCGCTTCCCGTGCCCGGTTTTCGGCGAGTTTCGCGCGCTCCAGGTCTATCATGTCGGACCACTCGAAGGTGGTGGCGACCACGGTGACCTTGCCGCCCGTCACGGATACCATGCCCCCTATGCAGGCGGCGCGGCGGGTCTCGCCGTTTATGGTCACCCGCGCTTCGCCCATGCCCAGGGCGTTCAGGTAGTCCGCGTGACCCGCCATTATGCCCACCTGCCCGCTTATGGTGCGCAGGGACAGGTATTCGGCTTCCCCCGAAAAGAACTGCCCGTCCGGGGTGACTATCTCCAGCTGGAAGCTCCTCATTTGCCGCTTTCCCCTTTGACCCGGTCGGTCACGTCGTCTATGGTGCCCGCGTACAGGAAAGCGCTCTCGGGCACGTCGTCGTGTTTGCCTTCGATTATCTCCTTAAAGCCCCGTACGGTCTCCTTGAGGGGCACGTACTTGCCCTCGTAGCCCGTGAACTGGCTGGCCACGTGGAAGGGCTGGGACAGGAAGCGCTGCACCTTGCGGGCGCGGGACACGGTGAGTTTGTCCTCGTCGGACAGCTCGTCAATGCCCATTATGGCGATTATGTCCTGCAGTTCCTTGTACCTTTGCAGTATCCTCTGCACGTCCCTGGCCACGCGGTAATGCTCGTAGCCCACCACGTCCGGGCTGAGTATGCGGCTGGTGGATTCCAGGGGATCGACCGCGGGATATATGCCCAAGGAAGCGATACCTCTGTCCAGCACGGTGGTGGCGTCCAGATGGGCGAAAGTGGTGGCGGGAGCGGGGTCGGTCAGGTCGTCCGCGGGCACGTAAACCGCCTGCACGGAGGTTATGGAGCCGTCCTTGGTGGAGGTGATCCTTTCCTGCAGCGCACCCATTTCGGTGGCCAGCGTGGGCTGGTAGCCCACGGCGGAGGGCATGCGCCCCAGCAGCGCGGACACTTCGCTGCCCGCCTGGGTGAAGCGGAAGATGTTGTCTATGAACAGCAGCACGTCCTGCTTTTTGACGTCCCTGAAGTACTCCGCCACGGTCAGCCCCGCCAGACCCACGCGCATACGCGCTCCCGGGGGCTCGTTCATCTGGCCGTACACCAGCGCGGTGTTTTTGAGCACTCCGGATTCCTTCATTTCGTAGTACAGGTCGTTGCCCTCGCGGGTGCGCTCGCCTACGCCGGTGAACACGCTGTAACCGTTGTGCTCGGTGGCGATGTTGTATATGAGTTCCTGGATCAGCACGGTCTTGCCCACGCCCGCGCCGCCGAACAGGCCGATCTTGCCGCCCTTGGCGTAGGGGCAGATCAGGTCCACGACCTTGATGCCCGTTTCCAGTATCTCGGTGGACGAGAGCTGCTGGTCAAAGCCGGGTGCGGGACGGTGTATGGGCCACCTTTCCGCCGCTTCGGGGGCAGGCAGGTCGTCCACGGGCTCGCCCAGCAGGTTCATTATCCTTCCCAGCACCCCGTCGCCCACGGGCACGGAGATGGGTTTGCCCGTATCTACGGCTTTCACGCCCCGCTTTAAGCCGTCGGTGCCGCTCATGGCCACGCAGCGGGCCACGCTGTCGCCTATGTGCTGGGCGACCTCGGCGGTTATCTTCCTGCCCTCAAACTCGATTTCTACGGCATTAAGCAGCTGAGGAAGCTCCCCCTCCTCAAAGCGAACATCCACCACAGGCCCAACCACCTGGGCGATCCTGCCTTCCCGTGCCATCAGTCAATTCTCCTTTATGATGATTCCCGTCAGCTTTCCGCGCCGGCCACGATCTCAGTGATCTCCTGGGTGATCGCGCCCTGGCGCGCGCGGTTGTATTTAAGGTTGAGTTGCTCTATCATTTCCTGGGCGTTCTTGCCCGCCGCTTCCATGGCAGCCCGGCGCGCGCCCTGTTCGCTTACCACGCTTTCGCACAGCGCGCCGTAGATGATGCCGCCCACGTACTCGGGCACTATGGCGGCGAACAGGCTCTGGGCGTCCGTGTCGTACAGCTGCGCCCGAGCGTTCCCCTCCGCTTCCGCGTCCAGCTTGAGGGGCAGCAGGTCGAGGTGCCGGGGCGACTGGCTCAGCATGGAGTCAAAGTGAGTGTAGCACAGGGTGATGCGGTCGATCTCACCGTTTTCGTACGCCTTGCACATGTCCTTGGCCATGGAGAAGCAGCCGCTCACCTTGAGCGCCTCCGCCTGGAAAAACGCCCGGGACCAGATCTCCCTTTCCCGCTTTTCGAAGAACTCCAGCGCCTTTTTGCCAATGGGCAACACCACGGCGGCTGTGCCTTCCGCGGCGTCCTGTTTTATCAGCTCCTCCGCCTGTTTGAGCACGTTGGCGTTGTAGCCGCCCGCCAGGCCCCTGTCGCCCGCGATCACTATGTACGCGGCGCGCCTTACCGGCCTTTGGAGCAGGAAGGGGGAAGAAAACTCCTCCGCTCCGGCCACTATGTCCTTAAGCGTAGCATACAGCGTCTCGTAATAGGGGCGGCTCCTGAGCACCCTTTCCTTCGCCCTGACCAGTTTCGAGGACGCCACCAGTTCCATGGCGCGGGTGATCTGGGACGTTCCCTTCACGCTCTTTATGCGCAGTTTTATCGCCTTCATGTTGCCCGCCATGACCGCGTCCTCCTTTCCCTGACCGCCG
>JAEEGL011061142.1_pt1 | contig 11302 bp, 13 predicted proteins | sample 9134231 | NCBI WGS metagenome assembly JAEEGL01 (sample SAMN16246548, study PRJNA631951) | gut metagenome | biome: gut microbiome; feature: rumen; material: fiber-attached | host: Bos | place: Iran: Karaj | collected 2018-10
GCAGTTATAATATTCCATCAGTTCCTTGTCTCTGAGGTTCGGATATGCCAAAGCCTCCACGATAACATGACGCAACGCTCTGCCGCTGTCCGTGGAAGTCTCAAAGACCGCCTCATTCCCCTTTGTGTAGGGGTTTCCTCTCTTATCTGTGACCATCTTGCGGGTCCTGTACTTGTCGTAGATGTCCGCAATCTCTTTCTGGTTTAAAATTCTCACAGTAAAGGGAACCACGTTCCCCTCCTCATCCCTGATGCTCTCAACTCCAGGTACCTCGATGATCTCCGGCTCCTTTGCCGCCTCTCTCATGAAATAGCTCATACTTTTCTCTGATTTTGCCATCGTCCGTTTCCTCCTTTATGGCTTTCATATACAAAAATAACGGGGCTTACCTATCTGCGGTAAGCCCCATGCCGTCCCGCGTTCCTTAACATTAAAGAACGAGGTTTTTCACATTGAATGTGATCGCGTCGGTCATGAACTCCGCATTAGCGTCCAGTGACAGGATCGTGATGTCTCCCGTAGGAATACATCCCGTGCCGGTTACGGTCTGTCCGCCATAGCCGTCCTTGTAGTAGTCGCTCTGCTCATCGGTGGCCACGCCCTGGATGGTAAACTCCGGGGTGATCCCGTTCTCGATGAAGTTCTTAATGGCCTGTTTCAGCCAGTCTCTTGACCGATACTCTGTGATGGTGCAGGTCGCATCGTACCCTTTCCATCTTGTGTCCTGCCCGGTGTGTCCGAGCGTCTTTGTCGAGCTGACAGTAGGGGTAAAGGTGAATGTAAGCGCGGTTGCGTCGATACACTCCTCTCCGTTGAGGAATACCTTGCCCTGTGTGCAGTCGATATGGTTTCTTACATCAGCTGCCGCCATGATTCTCCCTCCTTATCTTGTCAGTACCGTAAAGTACAGTTTCTCTGCTGCGTCTACCGGCGTGATTGCCACGTCTACATACACGCTGTCCCCGCTGCTCTTGATCCTGTCTACGAGGAAATCGTTGTCGTAGTCCACGTTCATGATCGCGCCGTTGCCGCCGTTCTCATCGTAGTGCTGTAAGATGGTTTTGCCGAGGCTGTCCATCCTGTCCCAGCCCACCGAATTGTTCGGGAATCTGTTAGGCGGATAGGTTGCCCTGATCGTATCGCACAGACTGTCAATGATCCTCACGATCTTGTTCTTGCTGTACTGTCTGGGTCTCTTGTCCGTGAACGTGTGCAAGCTGTTGATATCGTACTCGATATGAGGCAGCTGCTCATCGTCGTAGGTGAAGCACATCTGACCGTTCTGGATCGCCGTCTCGATTGCCTCGTTGGTGAGTACTCCCACGATTGCATCCGCTCCGGGATAGCTTGCGTAGGTGTTGCTCTGCGTTTCATCTGCTCCCGCAGTGACAGCCGCAACAAAAGCCGTAGCCTGAGCCACGGTAAGCTGTGTCCCGTCCTCCAGCTGTACGCTGTTGATGAGGTTGATAATGCCCTCGTAGTTCGCTGAGCTTGCTGTTGCGCTCGGGAGAACCGCCTGTACGCTCTTTCCGATGGTGTCCCTCAGATACTTGATCTTTGTGATCGCCGCCGTCTGCAGAGATGCATCCGTGAACGGGAATGCCATGGTATTCCAGACAATACCCTCAACCGCGTCAAGCATAGCCACGATATCGGTGTTCTGAACCGTTCCGGCTGTACCGCCCGTAAGAGAAGCGCTTGCGACTGCAACGAGCGCCTGAGTCTCTACCGAGCAGGTGAAGTCGATGTATTCGCTCCCGGCTCCGATAAGGTCTGCCGCTGTTGCCAGTCCTGCAAACTCCTCCACCGTCTCCGTGCCGAGGTAGATCGACACATCGAAAGTGTTGTCAGTGTTCAGCACGATTGCGAACTTAAGGTTGTTGCCCTTTGTTCCGCCGTACTTAGCAGTAGCGACCAGGTTCACCGCCGGATCGTCACCGCTTGCCGCTGCCAGCTCGATGGTCTTGCTCGCCTTGGTGCCCTTGTTGATGATGTAGGCCTTGACGGTCTTTGCGCCCTTAAGGGCTTCATTGACCATCAGGATATCCATAGGCGCAGCTCCGAGGCTTGCGTTATAGGAGGCAAGGTTATCCGCCGTAACGGTTACCACCTCTCCATCAGGTCCCCATCCGAGGTCTGCCAGAGGAACGAGCACGACGCCCCTCTGTCCGTACTGGACGGTATCGTTAGCCGTTCCGTCCACGTTGATGTAAGTACCGGGCCTCACTCTCCCGGTAACAGGATCCCATCTGCCGCTTGTCATACCTCAACTACCCCCTTTTTCCAGTTTTCGATCACGTTTCTGCCCTCTTCGATGGTGTACTCTCCGCTCTTTCCGCAGAAAGCCCCGTCAAAGGTAGAAATCGTGACGCCGTACAGCTTCATGCAATCCTTGCGGAGCGTTTCAACGGGGAACTTTGCCTCCGCTTTTGCGCTGACCGCCGGTGTCGCCGTCGCTGTGGTTTCAGTTACAGCTTTGTCCTTAGCCATTTCTTACCTCCTTAATCTCTTATTTCCTGAGTTATAATGATCTCGTGAATGCCCGTTGACTCATCCTCATAGAATCGCTTTCGCAGATTGTACGTGAGGACGATCTGGGCTGCTCCGTCGTCTATGACGGATGTAACCGGCGGCTCAACCTTAAAGGTCTCTCCGCTCTCCGTCCCGTCTTGCTCCAACAGCGGTATCAAGCGTCGCTTTTCCATAATGCCGTCTGCTATCTTTTCAGCCAGCTCCCCGGCTTCGCGTCTCGTACTCGCGAATACCTTTGCATAGATGGTCTTTCGCGCCGCGTACTCGTTCAAGGTGGAGCTTTGCGGGTCCGCGTATACCGCCGGGAAATAAATGCATGGTACATAAAAATCCTCCGGCATCGTGTCCGCGTACCATTGCGTGATCCCCGCCAGCGTCAAGCACTGTTTTAACAGGCTTTTCTCGTATGCGTTCATCCTCCGCTCCTCCTAAATCTTGAAATACGTGTCGAGCCATTCCTGCACTTTCTTCTCAAATATCGCGGGTCCCAGCTTTCTTTGCATGATCGCCAGTGATGTCTCTATGTAGTGCCTCCCCTCAACCCAGTCCTTTTTGAGAACCATGCCGGTCTTTGCTCCGGGCTGATACTCGAATTTATCTCCTACCCACTCCCCGGGAATGAACCGCCCGGGCTTCTGATGGTGTCCGTCGTTGACCCATTGAGCATAAACGAGATTGGAGCCGACCTCTAATGTCAGCTCCGTCCCGCTATTCCATCCGCCCTTGCTGTCAAACTTGTGAAAGCTGTTGAGCAGTTCCCTCGTGTCTACAACCTTTAGCCGGATGATCTCATCCTGCAGCACCCTCAGATATTCGTCTCCCAAAGCATCAAGCAGCAGCTCAAGCTCCTCTCTGAATCCACCGTTAGCCGCCGCCTCCATGCGATTGCAAAAGTCCTTTAGGTTTGAAAAATCAATCTCGACCAACTGCATATTACAAAGCCCTCTGCCCGTCTTGCCGCTTAAGGTATACGGTCATGTGGTGCCCCCTGATGTTTCTCGGTATCTCTGCCCTGTACTCGTACCCGGTAACACCGCTGATTATCTTGTCGTTTTCTCTCACATCTGTGCCCGCAGGAAGTGCCAGCTTAATCCTTGCGTCCAAATCCTGTTGCGGCTCTCTCTGAATCGTTACGAGCGTCTGGTTTTTCACGTTGAAATGACAGGCTATGCCCTGGATGTCCGGCACGTCCGGGTAACTGAATACCTCTTTGCCGCCAAGCCCATAGCCCGCATCCTCCGTGGTTTTCGCAAGGTGGTAAATATCGCAGGTGTGGTCGAAGAAATCCTCTATCATAGCTTTCTCAGCCTCATTGTGACAGTGCCTTGCGCCTCCGTCAGTATGTAACCATCCAAAAGAGAAATCAGGTCGAGGCCGCTTTCTGCCGCCGCCGCGCTGTCCGAATAGATGTAACTGTAGTCGTCGTATGTCTCCGACTTCATCCCTTTCGTCTTTGCTTTGATCGCGCTGTTAGCGTATGCCTCCGCAAGCAATATTACCGCTGTCTTTACTTCGTCTGGCATTGCTGTAGCGTATTTCTCATCCGAGAAGTCGTTGTGAGTGATCGCCATGACCCTCGCCTCTGCTCTCGATATGTCCACGCTCAGCTTTGCATCTGTCCGCTCTATAACAGCGGTAATATCCGTGTAGTCCCTGACCTCCTGCGGTGTTACCCACGGCCTTGTCATTTCTTTGACTTCGCCGTTTTCTTAGTGCCTCCAGCCGCCGCTTTGCTTTCGGCTTCTGCCGGTTCCTCTACGGGAATCTCAGGCTTGACCTCCGTCATTTCGTCGGGCACTTTCGCCTCCGCCTTGACTTCGCCCACGCGCTTGAAATATCCCGAGGCCACAAGCGCATCCGCCATGGCCTCATCGTCCGTATACACGTCCGGCTTTTCTCTTGTAGCTTTGACCTCTCCCGTGTAGGAGCGTCCCTTTATCAGCTTAAGGTGTGCCATATTCGCACCTCCTTAATCCGGGATGCTCACGAAGAACACGTAAATGTCTGCCGCTCCAGCTGTTGCCGCTGTGCCCGTCTGGGTGTACTTCGCATTCAGCTTCGCACCTGCCTCAACCTCAACGAACTTCTGGGCGCTGTAGGTTCCGGCTGTGCCCTCCGTGATATCAGAAGAGCCGAGCACGTTGTCCATGTCGTCGTTGGTTCCGACTGTCAGCACGTTGGTAGTGCCAGCGTCGAAAGCGGCACCCACGACAGCAACCGCCCTCGTGATGATCGCCTTGTTGGGGAACTTCTTAAGCAGGATCCCCTTATCCACATCCGTGTCGTCAAAGTTGACGCTCCCGGCGTAGAAAAGCTGCTCCACGCCGCAAATTCCAAAATCATTCGCCGTAACTTTCATCGTCTGCGTCCTCCTCTCTTAAACTAAGCCATAGATCATGGCCGTTGCGTCGGTCTCCTCGATGATCGGATCGTAGTCGAGGTGTACAACGTAGAAACGCTTATCCTGCATGATCGCCTCTTTACCCTCTGTGGTCTTTCTGATCTGCACCGAATAGGTGTTGACCACGATGAGGTTCTGGGGATCGGTCAGGATGATCTTGTCGTCAGAGAGCTTGGGAACTTCTACGACAGGGATGCCGACCGGCGAGCCGTAAACGCTGTCCGGCACATTGCCGCCCGCGCCGATTGCCTTGTTAAGCAGGAAAAGCTCCCACTCCTGCTTTCTGTGGGGACTCATGAGCCAGCGGAGCTTGCCGTTGTTGTACTTGTTCGGCACAGCTGCGACCGTATCATAGAGCAGGTCGAGGCTCATCTGGCCGTTGTTGTACTTCGCAACATTCGCATTAACGGAATGTCCGTCGTTGCTGACCTGCTTGATCCACCCGTCGTTGATCTTGAGGAAATCATAGTCGGGATCGGTGCTCTGTGTAGCCTCGTCGCCGTTGAGGTACAGGTCCTCCATGTCGAGACCAAGCTGAGTGGTCATGAGGTCGGTTACGATCGCTTCAAGGTTCTGCCCCTCGATGTTCTCTCTCAGGGTTTCCTCGGTGATCTCCCAGGGGAGTCTCACAGCCGTGGTCGCATACTCGATCTGGCTGGTCTTAACCTCTGCCCTGTAACCGTCGTCGGTGTTCTCTGTCTTTTTCCTGACGATACGGCTGTCAATACCGATCTTGTCGATCTCGCCGGTCTTGGCCGTTCTCATCACGTGACGCACGAGAGGTCCTAAGCTCGTAGCGTCGAATGTCTGGCGAAGAAACTGCCTCGCCTGTTCCGGGTTCAGCAGACCGCTTGTGAGCGTTCCTGTCTGAATCGCCGCATTGTTGATAACTCCTGTGTTCGTAATAGGCATTTTTTAATCCTCCTTTGTGTTTGTTGTATCTCTCACAGAATCCCGTGGAGATAGTGCTGCCCCTCGCTGCTTCTTTCCACCGTGTCGCCGTTAAGGTTTCCCGGTGTTCCGACATGCTTAAGTACCGGCTCTACGGCTTTCTCGACGGCTCTGTTCACCATCTCCTCAACCGCCTCCGCTGTCAGCGCGTCGTCTTTCGGTGCTGTCGCCTTTTCGATCATTTCAGAGACAATCTTTTCCAAGTCCGCTCTCGTGATCGGTGCGCCTGCACTCTCTCCACCGTTCTCGCTTTCGCTTGCCGGTGTTTCCTCTGTGGGTGCGTCTGCCGCAGGTGCCTCCGCTGTCTCTGCAGGGGTTTCCACGGCAGGTGCCTCCGCTGTATCTCCCTCCGCTTTCGTCAGCTTCTCAACCGCCAGCTCTGCCGCCCTGTTGATTGCATCTTCAAGCTGCTCTTTTGTCACTTCTGTATCCTCCTTTTTGCTTTTCTCTATCGTCGCCGGTCCCATTACCGACATGGCGATAGGTTGCTCACTTGTCAGGATGTTCTTAAGGATGTTCTCAAAGTCCGTCAGCGCGTCTCTGATCTTCCCCTCATCCGTCTCGTAGATGTACTCCTCCTTGCGGTAGTCGTACTTTCTCAGCGTGTCCTCCAGCGAAGAAAAAGCCTCCCAAAAGCTATTCGCCTTTGTCCTCTCCGTGAAAAGGTCTGCCATATCTCCGCGCTCAATCGGGCTTATCCCCAAAAACTCCGCCATTCTCTTAAGCAGTCCGCGCTTTTCCTGCGCGTCGCTCTTCTCGATGCTTTCCAAATCTACATCCTCCTCGCTGTAAGTTCCTACGCCTCCCATGCTGAGACCTGTGATCTCTCCGCGTTCGATCTTTCCCCACACATCCGCGTTGGTGTTCTCCTCGGTCGTGAGCCACGTACCGGCTTTCACCGTCTCGCCGCCTATCTCCGTGTCGCTTCTCGCAATCCAGCTCTCGACCACGCTGCAATCCCTGTCCGGCTCAAAGGAATGCTGTATGTCATTGTTCCTTGATCCGTTTCTCATGAACCAGTGAGCCGCTTTTTCGATCTCTTCTGCGTTCATGTACGTGCCCCAAGTGTCCTCCTCCATCGGTGCGTAAACAATCCCGGTTACGAGGTGTCTTTCTCCGTCCTGCCGGAGTATCTTGCCTGTCAGCTTGATCTCCGCCTGTCCGTCTTTCGCTTTCGTAATCAGGAAAGTCTTGCGGTTTGCCGCTGCATCGACGAGGCTCACAAAGGTGATCTTTGCGTCCGTGATCTCGTAGGCTCTTTCTATTGCCTCTTTTGCCACTTTGTCCGTCCCTCCTCTCTTGTGGTTACCATTGTCGTTTTATATAAAAAGAGCGCGGGGTTTAATCCGCGCTCTCTTCACCGTGATACATCCATCCTTTTTAAGTCCGTAGGAGGCTTTATTTTCGTTTTTTATGCCTCGTTAGTATATTTCCCTATTCGATCGTTTGGGAGGGCTTCTTGGACGTCCCAGACGCTCTGACGGGGTTGTTTTTATCTCCGCTCTCATAGGAGCCTCAATCGGTTCTGTTCGTCTATCTCTTTCAGCCACTCCTCATCAATCTCCGCTACGGCCTCCGCCTGGAGTCTCTGTCGTTCCTCCAAGCTCAGTCCCAGAATGCTCTCATCTACTATCGGCTGCTCTACGCAATGGCAGTTGATGCTTTCTCCCGGTGGTAACATGCTGTCCCTCGGGTACATCGGGTAATATGTCAGCCCGTCCGCCCCGTAAAGGGTGAACGGCTCGTTTTTCGGCACTACTGTCCCGTCGTCCATGTCCACGTGATTCTGTCGCGGCTCTATCCTGTACGCTCCGCTGTGCCTCCACATCTTCCCCGTTACCGCCGGACTCTGCTCTATACTCTCATGCTGCGCTACGCTGTGCGCCCTCAGCACCTCCGTCAAGGCTACACGCCTTGCCCTAAATCCTGCATCCCGGATCCCCGCGTCTGATATCATGTCCGCGAATTGCTTAATGCTTGCGCCGTCCTTAAGCCCCTTTGACAGGATGTTCTCGATTACCTGATTGTCGTTCAGCTTCATGATCCGGGCGAGGTCTCCGCTCCAGCTCTCGATCCACGCCACCGTCCGCTTTGACATCATCATCATCTGCAGGTCTTTGTCCGTCAGCTTGATGTACTCCTCCGCGTATGCCGGGATGATCTTTGAAAAGGTCGCGTTAAATGTCCGGGTCAGCTTCTTAATGAGCCTCTGATCTTCCGTCGCTTTCTGTAAGCCCGTTTCTGCGTAGTTTGAAAGAAGCTCGTAGTCGTCCGTGGTCTCCACGATGTACTTTGTATCCTGTTCCAGTGCCGCCGTGATCTCCTCTTCAAGGTCGCTCACATCCTGCACCGTCTTTTTCGGGTCTACAAAGCCCGCTTCGCCCAGCTCTTTCTCCAGATCGCTGTCCGCTCTTGCAAGGTAGGCGTCAATCGCCGCCGTAAGCTCCCGGCACCTGCACACCTTAAATACTCTCTTGCTGTACTTCATCCTCCGCGCCCTCCATTTCTTCCAGAAGTCGCTTGACGGCTTTTAGAATCGGCACGATCTCATCATCCCGGTTCTGCTCCGCCCTCTCTATCTGTCTCTGCATCTGCAATCCGTAGCTGGCGAAGTCTCCACCGCTCTGACTGCTCATGGCCTGTTTAAGGTAGGCCAGCGGTATATTGCCCCACTCCTCTTCAAAGTCGTCCGAGGTTTCGCCAAGGCTCTTGTACAGCAATTCTTTCGCCTTGTTCGGAGTAAGTCCGCCCGCGTTATTCGCTGCCACCATCAGCTTGTAAAGGTCGTCCGGGTTGCTGATATCCGGCTCTTTGAAATATACCTGAGTATATTTCAGCTGATAGGCATTGAGGAGCTTGTTATTGATGATCCATGCAAGGTCAGCGCGTTCCGGCTGAAACACCTGTTTCTCCGTAACCTCTTGCGCCGTCTGGGCTGTTGCCCTGTTAAAGTCTGTCGTATATCCAACATACAGATCAGGCAGCTGAAAAGCGCTCTGCACTCTCCTCCGCCCGTTGTCGATGTATTCCTGGAATAGCTCATCTTTCTGCAGAATGCTCGCAAGGTCTTTTATCGTGATCTTAGGCTTGTCCTCTGTGTCCAACGCCGTCTGTGTCCCGTTGCTCTCCGTCTCCAAAAGCAGGAAAGCGTGCTGACCGGCTTCGCCCTTGATATCGTTCATGTATTCCACGAGCTTGTCGTAGCTTTCATCCGTAAGCGTTCCGCCCTCTATCAGGATTGCCAGCGGTGTATGCCGCCCGTTGCTGAAATAGTTGTTGTTGAGGGTTTCGGCTCTCCGCGCTCCGTCTACTCCAAGCACCTGGCCTATCCAGCGCACTGTTCCGTATGGCCTTGTCCCCAACTTAAACTCGATGATCTCATTGGCCTGTTCGTCGAGTGGTAATCCCTCTTTGTACTCGCCGCTTTTGTGATCCATCGGTCGGGGATCCCCAAATTCCTTAAAGTAGACACTCTTGCCACCTACCTGTTGCCTGTACTTCTTGAACTTCTTTTTGCGCTTGACCACTTCCCCGTCTGACCAATAATCGATCTCCTGATACGGCTCCAGTGGTTTCGTCATTTTCATGCTCGTGGTGTCCTCGATAAAATCAATCTGCACCACTTCTCCGGCTGCGTTCCTGAGCACTTCCAGGTAAGCTATGCCGTAGGTCTCCCGGCTCTCTATGATGTCCTCGAATACCTTTTTGGTATCCGTCTCCAAGGTGAAGCAGTTAAGAATCTGGGAAACTCTCGCGTATTCCGCTTCGCTCTCCGCCGTGTCCTCTATGTCGTCCTTGTACTCCACGCCCATCCCGAATCCGGCAATATTGCGCTTGTATGCGCTTATGCACTGAGGCAGGATAGAGCTGTTCTCTACGAGATTGCGGTAGCCCACCATGTTTGCCGGTGGCTCGATCCAGTCCCCGGCGAATCTCTCCGCCTGTTGGTCTAACTGTACCGGCGCATCCGCTCTCTCAATGTCTCTGTCTCCGCTTGCGCGTACTATTCTCGCGTTGATCTTCGCTGATTTCTTCGACACTGTTATCCTCTCCTCTCTGCTTCTTTGGCTTTATAGGCAGACATACCAGCAAAACGCTGTCCGCCGCGTCCGGGCTTTGCAGTCCGCGCTTTTTCATGTCCTTTTTGCTCTCCACGCGAATCTTGCCCGCGTCTGTCATTCCGTATTTCCTGCAACTAAGCTGACCGGCCAGTTCCAAATCATCCGGCAGGATCAGCTCTATCGGTTTCTCGTTTCCATCCTCATCGTGCGGTCTTAAGAGGTTCCGCACTATCGCCATCATCATCGTGGTGCTGTCGTCGTAGTATTTGTGCTTGATCTTCTTTCCGAAAATCACCGGGCAGACCTCCATCCACCAGAACCTCTCCGGGTATCTTCTCTTTACCTGCTTAAGTCTGTCTGTTACGCCTCCGCCTACGCCGCTGTCGTCGATCTTGACATATATCGGACCATCTTTTTGCGTCCATCCGTACCGGGTCACAAGCTCGATCCCCAGCTCCATGATGTCGTCCGCCGTCTGCATCGTGTCCTGACCGTTTCGTTTTTTGAATATCTCCACCTTTTCGTCTGTCCTGTAGCATATGACGGTCTTGTCGTCTCCGTATCTCGCCACGTCCACCCCTATATGAATCTGCCCCGGCTTTCCGTCCGGGTGCCATTCTGTCGCCATGCTTGTCTCGATCAGCGGCAGGGTTATAAAGACGTCGCTCTCGGCCAGCGGAAACTCCCCCGCGACTCTCACTCTGAATACGTCGCTGTTCTCTCCGTACATCTGGATGATCGTATTAACAAAGTCCGGGCTTACCCGGCTGCTCTGTCGTCCGTCTATGTGGAATGTCTTGTAGCTCGCTTTGTTCTTATGGTGGCTCTCGTAAAAGAATCCCTGTAGCTGTGTGGGGTTTCCGCACATGAGGAGCCTCGATCCGGCTGTGGACAGCGAGCCAAGTACCGGCTCGAATATCTTATCATCCACGCCGCTCGCCTCATCTATGATGTAAAGCACATCCTCTGCGTGGAATCCCTGTAGTGCGTCCGGCTTGCTTGCCGTTCGTGCCACCGCGAACCATTCCTCCGGGTAGCCTTTCATGTAGAGCTTTTCCTTTGTCCAGATCAGCTCGTTTTCAAGCGCCGGGTTGTTCCTCCGCCACTTGCTGACCTCCGCCCACAGGATATCGAATAGCTGATGCTGTGTCGGGGCTGTGCATGGTATTTTCGGGAATGGCCTCGTAACCATGAACCATATAATCACCCATGCCTCTACGGTGCTCTTTCCTACTCCGTGGCCGCTTCGCACGCTTGTCATGGTGTTCTCTGCCACGCTCTTAAGCACCTCCGCCTGTTGCGCATCTGGTTTCGCTCTTATCACGTCCTCGACAAATTCAACCGGGTGATCTGCATA
>JAEEGL011140473.1_pt1 | contig 11302 bp, 6 predicted proteins | sample 9134231 | NCBI WGS metagenome assembly JAEEGL01 (sample SAMN16246548, study PRJNA631951) | gut metagenome | biome: gut microbiome; feature: rumen; material: fiber-attached | host: Bos | place: Iran: Karaj | collected 2018-10
AGTGATGTTACTTTTGTTGGTGTTCCTAAAACTATTGATGGAGATTTAAAAAATGAATATATTGAAACTTCTTTTGGTTTTGATACAGCTACTAAAACATATGCTGAATTAGTAGGAAATATTCAAAGAGATGCTGTTTCTTCTAGAAAATATTGGCATTTCGTTAAAATTATGGGTAGATTTGCATCTCATGTTGCTTTAGAAGTTGCTTTAAGAACACAACCTACTTGGACACTTCTTACAGAAGAAATTAAAGAAAAAAAATTCACTCTTACTCAAGTAGCTGGTCAAATTGCTGATTTAGTAGAATTAAGGGCAAAAAGAGGATTTAATTTTGGAGTAGTACTTGTTCCAGAAGGTTTACTTGAATTTATTCCTGAAATAAAAGATTTAATTCAAGAAATAAATGAGTTACTTGAAAAAAAAAAAGAACAATATTCAAAAATAAAAAGCTGGAATTCCAAAATGGAATTTGTCCTTTCCAACATTTCTATGAAAGCAGGACAAACTTTTCAAACTCTTCCTGAAAATATAGCCAGTCAACTACTTTTAGACAGGGATCCCGAAGGCAATATAAATCTTTCAGCAATTGAGACAGAAAAATTATTATCAGATATAGTAAATATAATACTATCCCAAAGAAAGAGCAAAGCACAATTTAATCCAGTACATCATTTCTTTGGATATGAAGGAAGATGTGGATTTCCAAGTAATTTTGATGCAAATTATTGTTATGCATTAGGAAGAACAGCAATGATTCTTTCAGCATTAAAAAAAACAGGACAAATGGCAATTATATCTAATTTAAATGCTAATGCTGAAGAATGGAAAGCAGGTGGATTGCCTTTAACTAGTATGATGAATATGGAAAAAAGGGGTAAAAATACGATACCTGTTATTCAAAGGTCTTTTGTTGATTTAAATGGTACTCCTTTTAAATATTATGAAAAAAAAAGAGATTTTTGGGCAAGAGTTGATAAAATGTTTTCTTTCCCTGGAGCTCTTCAATATTATGGTCCTAAATCTATTTGTGACCAACCTCCTGTCACTCTTACTCTAGAACATTTAGGGTAAATTATTCTGTGAGTTTATTTTTTTTGGATATTAATTTATTTAATTTTCATATTTCAAATTTAGCTCTTTGTTAGTTTTTTTATTCTTAATTTTAATTTTGAGCAACAATTATTTTTTAATAATCAATCTAATACAATAATACATAAACTTTTAAATTTTATTTTTCTTTGTTGAATATATTTATTGATATTATCAATTAATTAATAAATGACAATATTTTTAAATTTATTCACTAATATTTGAGTTAAGATAGAATATTATTATCATTATATTTATTAAAATATAAATTTTTTTTATCGTTCCCAATTTATAAATAAATAAATTAAAAAAAATATATAATTCGTACTTTCATAAAATTATTAATATTTCTTTAATATATGAAAAAAGTAATTAAAAATAAATAATATTAATCATTTAAATATGATGATATCACAGTATACATCCATCTTAAAAAATCATAAATATTCAAAATTAAAAAATTAAAAATAAATAAAAAAATCAAAACAATGAAAAAAACCATTTTCCTAATATTTCTAGTTTTAATTTCAAACATAAACACGCATCTAACTCGTTTCCAAGAAATGAAACAACTTCGAGCCCTAAAACAAGCCCAAAATTTTTTAGAGAACTTGACTCCCTTATTCCAAGATCGTTTAAACTATAAACCGATAATTCCAAACATAATCAAAGATTTAGACAAAATTAAAATCGAAAATGGTCCCAGAACAGACCCACCATCAGATCAGAAGGAATTGAAAAGACTTTTCAAAAATATATATGGTCAACCAGTATCTGAAATTACAGAAGGAAATGATCCAGATATTCATAGAAAATTAAGAGTTGGTGTAATTTTAAGTGGTGGTAATGCTCCTGGTGGTCATAATGTTATTGCTGGATTATATGATGCTTTAAAGGAAGCAAATAAGGAAAGTGTTCTTATTGGTTTTAAAGGTGGAGCACAAGGAATTCTTGATAATGATTATATTCAAATTGATGATGAATTAATGAATATGTATAGAAATACTGGAGGATTTGATATGTTAGGCTCTGGAAGAACTAAAATTGAAACTCCTTCTCAAATGGATCAAGCTTTTAATGTTATAAATGAACTTCATATAGATGCTGTTGTTGTTGTTGGAGGTGATGATTCTAATACTAATGCTGCATTATTAGCTGAATTTTTTAAAAGTAAAGATAGTGATGTTACTTTTGTTGGTGTTCCTAAAACTATTGATGGAGATTTAAAAAATGAATATATTGAAACTTCTTTTGGTTTTGATACAGCTACTAAAACATATGCTGAATTAGTAGGAAATATTCAAAGAGATGCTATTTCATCTAGAAAATATTGGCATTTCGTTAAAATTATGGGTAGATCTGCATCTCATGTTGCTTTAGAAGTTGCTTTAAAAACCCAACCTACTTGGACAATTATTTCAGAAGAAATTAAAGATAAAAGATTAACTCTTACTCAAGTAGCTACTCAAATTGCTGATTTAGTAGAATTAAGGACAAAAAGAGGATGTAAATTTGGAGTAGTAATTGTTCCAGAAGGTTTACTTGAATTTATTCCTGAAATGAATGCTTTAATTCAAGAATTAAATGAGTTACTTGTAGAACAAAAAAAACAATATTCAAAACTAAAAACCTGGAAAGACCAAAAGGAATTTGTCCTTTCCAACATTTCTATAAAAGCAGGACAAACCTTTGAAACTCTTCCTGAAAGTATAGCCAAGCAACTTCTTTTAGAGAGGGATCCCCATGGAAATGTAAATGTTTCAGCAATTGAGACAGAAAAATTATTATCAGATATAGTAAAATCAATTCTGATCCAAAGAAAGAGCAAAGCACCATTTAATCCAGTACATCATTTCTTTGGATATGAAGGAAGAAGTGCATTTCCAAGTAATTTTGATGCAACTTATTGTTATGCATTAGGAAGAACAGCAATGATTCTTTCAGCATTAAAAAAAACAGGACAAATGGCAATCGTATCTAATTTAAATGCTCATGCTGAAGAATGGAAAGCAGGTGGTTTCCCTTTAACTAGTATGATGAATATGGAAAAAAGAGGAGGAAATACGATACCTGTTATTCAAAAGGCTCTTGTTGATTTAACTTCACCTCCATTTGAGTTTTTTGCCAAACAAAGAGAAAAATGGTCAAGAGGTGATAAAATGTTCGCTTTCCCTGGGGCTATTCAATATTATGGTGAGAAGGAAATCGCCGATCAACCCACTAAAACTCTATTATTAGAAAAAGGAGAATAATACTTATAAAATTTAAAAATTATTAATTTTTAATTATTTAATCAAAATTATGGTTTTTAAATTTACTTTTTTTATATGTTTTTTTATAAAAATTAAAATATTTTAAACTATTAGTATATTATTTCAATTATAGTTATAATTTTTATTCTAATAATTTCATTCCAAAAAATGCATTATTTGAATATATGATATTATTATTTTCTAATTGTATAATAGAATTAATGCATTCAAATTTTCCCATATATTTTTCTGATATTAATAAAAGGTTATTACCTTCTAATTTCCATTCTTTTCCATAAATATCATAATTTTCATTTTTAAAACTTAAAATATGATTATTATTTAATAAAATTAAGGGATTTAAGGGTTGTTTTGATCTTTTCTTTTTTATATAGTCAATCTTTTCAATTAATTGATGATTATTTATATTAATAATGTAAATTCCATTTCCTGAAATAAATAAAAAATTATTTATTACAACCATTGAATAAATATGATTTGAACATAATAAAAAATGAAGTTTTGAAATTATTTCATAAGTATTTTTATTAAAAAAGATTATTATATCATCATATAAACAATTTATTAAAAATTCATTTTTATTAATATCATAAATTGAAGTTGATTTTATTTGAATTTTTGTTTCCACAAAATAATAATTCAATTGTTTACCAAAAATTATAACATTATTGTATGAACAACTCATAATTTTTCCATTTTGAAATTCAATAACCTTTAAATTCATTTCTTCATTTGTATTTAATAATTGAAAAATTTCATATTCATTTTCTTTTACATTAAAAATTCTTAAATATTTATGATTTGATGATGTTAATAGTTTTCCATTTCTTAATTCAATCATATCATAAATTATACCTACAGATGAATGTGAATCAATAATATATTTTAAAGTTAAATTCGAATCATAAACATATATATTATTATTAGCAAGAGATGCAACTATATAATTAATTTTCTTTAATTGAAGAATATTTAAAACTAATGTATCTGTGTTTATATCTTTTTTTTCTTTAAACATTGAAAAATCTTTTTCATACTTCTCTTTATTTACTAAATTAGTGTTTTGGATCATATATAATTGTTTATATTTTTCATTTAAATTTGATTCTTTTAAAAGATAATTATCTGTGACACTTAAATAATTAATCAATTTTTCTGCTTTTTTATATATACTTTCTGTTTCATGAATTTCAAAAGATTCTATATTAAAATTGAATATTGATTTAAAACTGTCAATAAAATTGATATTAAGTGATTGATTCTTTTCTTCTTTCTCATATAATGTATATAAATATTTCATAAAACAAATTTCTTGTATATTTTCTTTATAATATTTGTTAAATTTTTGTTCAATCACTTCAATTTCCTTTAATAATAACTCTTTAATTGTATGAAACATTAATTTAATGTTATTTAGTTTATTCTCACAAATTTTCATATTATTTAAAATAGAATCTTTTTGTTCTTTATTTAAATACTTTAAATTCATTTTTTCTTTGACATTAATATTTTGATTTAAATCAAAAGAACAATCTTCTAATTTAATTCTTAAAAAATGTCCTTTTTCACAAATTTGTTCAATTTCAGGAAAAAATTTACTGTAATTGATTCCAAAAAAAGGATAATTATCACATAAATAACATTTAAAGAAATTAAATTGTACACTTTTCTCTTCCATAAAAATAAAGAAAAAAAAATAAAATTCAAAAATAAAAAAGAAATGTTAATAAATAATGTTGAAAAAAGAAGAACTAAATTTACAAATATATCAGATTATACAAAAGGAAGAACATTTTCTTTTTCATCAATGGCAAACCAAGGAAAAAGTCCTTTAGATTTAAAAATACATTTATATTCAACAGACATAAGAAATAAAATGAAAGAAGGACAAACTTTAAATCAAATTCCTTTTATTTACGATGATAGAATGTTAAAATTACTTCTTCATTCTTTTTCAAAATCATTTAGAAATCAGGATGATATTTTATTAATAGAACATTATTTAATGACATTTCCAAATTTAATGAAAACAATATATCAAAAAAAATATTTATATGATACTTCAGAATTATTAAATAAAATAGCAGTTTATTTAAGATGTGAAGCAATAGAAAAAAATACTTTAATATGTAGATTAGGAGAAATAGGAGATAAATTTTATTTAATTTTTCAAGGAAGTGTAGGAATATTAATTCCAAAGGAAATAAAAGGAAAAATGGATATAGAAGAATATTTATCTCATTTAAATCATTTATTCCAATTAAAAGAATATGATTTAATTTTAAGAACAATATCATCAAATAATCATATTTTTATGAATGCAGAAATTTTTGAATTAAAAATGAAATTAGAAACCGAAATTGAAATATATTATACATTCCAAGAGAAAGAAATATTAACAATAAAAGAATATATATCAAGATTAGAGCCTTATACAGAAAATGAAAATACGAATAAAAAATTATCAAATATAGGAGAAAAAGAAAAAGAATATAAAAAGCAAAATATAATATTATGGTCTTATTATTATGTAACAAATATAACTCAAGGACAAACTTTTGGAGATATTGCTTTAAGTGATGATATTAAAAGAAGAACAGCTTCAATTATTTCTCTTGAAAGATGTTACTGTGGAACTTTAAATATTAATGTTTATAAAAGTTGTATTAAAGATGCTCAAGAAAAAATTAGAAAAATGAACATTTGTTTCTTACTTTCCATTAATGTTTTACATGGAATTGAAAGTGAAACTTTTGATAATAAATATTTTAATTTTTTCAAACATATTGATTTAAAAAGAGGTGATATACTTTTTAAAGAAGGAGAAATTAGAAATGATATTTATTTTGTTAAAGAAGGAGAAATAGAAGTTAATCTTTTTTCTAGTTTTAAAGAATTAAATTATATTATTAATAAAAAAGGAGGTGAAACAAAAGAAGATGAAATCGAAGAAATTAATAAAACTAAAAAAAGTGAACAATTTAATAACTTTTATTTTGGAAAGAAAAAAAAATTTAGATTATTTGTTATTTCTCAAAAAGAAGTTATAGGACTTGATGAATTTGTTGTTGATGAAGTATTTTATTTAAGTGGAAAATGCATTAGTCAAAAAGGAGAAATTTATGCTATTGATAAAAAAATTTTGTTTGATTTATTTGTTTCTGAAAAAAAAGAAAATAAAGTCAAACAAATAATTAAAAAAAGAGAAAAAATTATTGTTGAAAGATTAAGAGAAATAAAAAAAAATTTAATTCAAAAAAGATTTGAAACTTTTAATGATAAAAATAACAGTAATGAAAAAATAAGAAAAAGACCAGAAAATAAAATTGAAAAAAATCAAATTATTTTTTTTGATAAACTTAAATTACATCAAAAAAGATTATTTAGTGCAGATACAGTAAAAAGAACAGAAAGAGAAAAATATAAAACATTAACAAATTCGAATGGAATGTTTAAAAATGTTCAAAAATTAAATATAATAAAAATAAATAAAAAAAATTCTGTACAAAATAAAAGTTCAATTGTTTCTTTATTTATAAATGGAATTCCAAAAGCAAATACTTTAGAAAAAAAATATATTAATAATCAAGATATTACTCAAGAATTAAAAGAAGAAAAAAGTTCAAATGCTTATTATAATATATTATCTAAAGTAACTAAAAAAAGAAAATTATCAGAAGAAAAAAAAGAAAATAATAATGAAAGAAGAATTATTGATCCTTTAATTTTTGATAAAATTCTTGAACAAGAATATCCTAAAATTTTCAAAAGAAATAATTCTGAAAGTAAATTACATAATCAATTAACTATTGAAAAATTTGGAGAAAGAAAAAGAATTAAATTAAAATTTCCCCCTCCAATTCCTTATGGGAAAAAAATTATTCAATAAATTTTTTATAAATTTAATTCTAAAAAATATAAATATAATAATTAAATTATTATTATTAGTTTAAATCTATTAATTTCGGGTATTTTAAATAAATTTCTTTTTTATCATTTGTATCAAGATTATAAGTTCTTAAATTAATTTTAGTTATATTTGGGAAAAGAAAATATTTTTCTTTTAAAAATTTACTTTTTAATTCTTCATTAAATTCATCAGTATCAAAATTTAAATCTAAAGTTTCTAAACAATGAAAAACTTCATCATCACTTAAATTATTTAAATATTCATAAATAAATAAGAAATCATTATCAGAATTAATTTTTAATTTTTTAAGTGATTTTCTATTTTTAAATATTATATATTTAACTATTTCACATAAATTATCATCATCAATATCTAATTGAGATAAATTTAATCCTATTAAATTTTCACATCTATCTGTAATTTTTTTTAAATCATAATAATTCATTTCATATATTTCTTCTAAATTAATGTCATTTGAATTTTGTAAAAATTTTGAAAATTCATATATATAATCTAAGGATTTTAATGAAGATTTTTCTATTCCTTTATATCTATTTATATAAAATAAAAAATCATTTTTGGCTGTATTAGAAACATATATTAAATTATTTAATTCTAATTTAGAACAATTAAATAATTTTTTTGTTCTTAATGTTTTAACAAATATTTCATTTATATTTAAGTTCTCTAAATATAATTTTTTAATTGATTCAAATTCTTCTATTAATTTTGATAAATAATTTATATTTTCTAAATCAAAATTACATAAATAAACAGATTTAAATTCCCCTTTATTTAATTTAATAATTTGAGAAATAAAATTAAAATTATTTTCATTATAAAATTCAATATTTGCTTCACCATATAATATAATTTCTTTTTTCTTTAAATTAAATTGAAATAAAGGTAAATCAATTTTTCTTAATTTTTCAATTGAATAATTATCAAAATTAATTTCTATATCTTCTGAATTTTCTAAATAAGGAGATAGCTTTAATAAATTATTATTTCTATTATTAGAATTTAAATATAATATTTCTAATTTTGAAAATCCTTCAATTAAATTAATAAAAGAATCAAAAATTTCTAATTCAGAAAAAGATTTTATTATAAAGCTTTTAATTTTTGATTGAATATTTTCAATAATTTTTTCTACTGGTTCTTTTAAAGTAAAATTACCTTTAATTGAAATTTTTATTGAAGAAACTTTTTCAAAACATTTTGGAAATTTAATAAAATAAGAAAAAACATCAAAATTTTTATTATTATTTAAAATAAAAGAAAGATAAATTTCATTTAATTTTTCTATTTTTCCTTCACCAATAAATTGTTCCAATGAATTTAAATTATTTTCTATATTATTCATATCTCCTTTAATTTTTATTCTTTCAACAAATTTAATAGGAATATTATTTAAATTTGATTTTTTAATATATAATTCTTTTAAATTTTCAAAAGGAAAAAATTTTTCCTGAAATGAAATATTTGAGTCGTTAATTTGGATTATTTCAATATTTTGAAATAAATCAATATAATAATTATCAAAATCAAAATGACATTCCTTTTCAAAATCAAGTGGTTGAATTTTAATATAATTATTATTATCTTCCTTGATTTTAACTCTTATTTCCCCATTATTAACATTATCAATATAAACAACAATGAAATTTTCCATTAAATGTGAAATAATATAAAAAAATAAAAAAAAATTTAAAAAAAATAAATAAATTTAAAAAAAAACAAAATGAAAAAAAATCTAATAATTATTTATCTTCTTTTAATATATTCTCCAATAACAAAATCTCGTATTCACAATCCAAAAAATTTTTTAATATGTAACAAAATAAATTGTCCAAAATCAAGAGGAATATGTACAAGAGATAATAAATGTGTATGTTTAGGAGATTATACAACAATAAAAGAAATGGAAGGAAATTATCAATGTAATTATCAACAAACAAATCAATCTAAAGTTTTTATTTTAGAATTTTTATTAGGTTTAGGAGCTGGTCATTTTTATTTAGGAAATTATACTTTAGGATTTTTTAAATTCACTTTTGCATTTATCACTTTTATTTTAACTGCAATTTCTCCTTGTTTACAATATAATCAAATTAAAAATAAGAATTTTCTCTATTTTATTAATTTTATGGGATTAATTTATGTTCTTTGGCAAGCTATTGATGGTATTTTAATTGCTATTAATTTTTATAAAGATTCTAATGGAATTCCTATGAAAAATTCATGGAATAATTCTAAATAAACTTTTTTCTAATTTTTAATAAAATTTTTTTTTCTTTATTATTAATATAATGATTTAAAATTTCACAAAAAATTAATTTAAAAAAAATTTTTTATTTCTTAATTTTTGCTTTAAGTCTATGATTAGGATCAGTGAAAGTATCCTGATAAGTAGTATGAGGAGTTTTACTATTAGGCATAATTAAATTAGCATACTTTCCTTTTTTAGTAGAAGCAAAAATTGGATTTCCTTTTTTATCATAATCAACAATTATTTTATCAGCATAAATAGGTAAACCTCTTCTATCATAACCAATTAAAGTTTTATTTGAAAATAAAGGATTACCAAATTTATCATATCCAACAATTAAATTTTGTTCAATTTCACCGTTTGGATTCTTATTTGAAGGGTCTTTATTTGGATCAGTAAAATAATGTTCTGGAATAATTATTCCATGTTTATCCCAAACATATATTTTTCCTTCATCATTTAATTCTCCATTTTTTTGTTTTATATATTTTTCTTCTATTCCTAATAATTTTTGTTTTAAATCTTCACTGTCACATACTATGTCTTTCTCCTTTGTTGGATATAATCCCTCTCTGAAATTTACTGGTGAATCACGCATTAAATATTCATCTATATCTTTATCTGTTGATGATAAAAATTCTGTATTTTTTGAAACTGTGGATTCCATTTTTTTTAAGTTATTTTTTTTATTATATTCAATTAATTTGTTAATTTAATAAAAATTTTATTTCATAAAATAAATATATAAAAATGAGACTTTCATCTTCATCTATAAATATTAATAACCATCATTTATCTCATAGATTACCTTATTATAATTATCCTCAAAATTATTTTAATAATCCAATTACTAATATTAAAAGCACATTTAATCAAAACTTAAAATTTGAAAATCAGAATAAATATTATTATTCGAATTTTAACAGTGTTATAAGTGATTATGGAAGAAATAAAAGTGATAGATTTTTCTATAAAAATAATTCTGCTGAAAATATATATGAAAAAAATAATTTAAAATATCATTATGAACCCAATGAGATAACAAGTAAAGAAATAATGGATATGAAAATAAGTTTTGATTTATTAAAAAATAAAATTACTCAATTAAAAGATTTTCTCTCAAAAGAAAATAAGAATTATCAATATTATAAAAATAAAGAAAATTATAATCTAAAAGATGAAAATATAATTAATAATAATATAAATAATAATAATATAAATAACTATTATAAAAATTACCCAATTCCTAATTCAATATCAAATTCTTCTCTTAATTCTAAAAATTCATATTCAATAAATTCAAATAATGAACCATATAATATTTTAAGTGAAAATTATAATTCAAGTAATTTAGATAAATATATAATAAATAATAGAGCAAAAAATCCTTTAAAACAGTATTCAGTTAATCCATATACAAATAATTATCTTATTAATAATTATAAACCAATAAATTATCAAAATAATTCTGCTTCATATTATTATGAATATTTAAATAAATATAAGAATAATAATTTAGAAAATAAGAATGATAAATCTTCTGATGAATTAAGTGTTATTGCAAATGATTTAATTGATGCCTTTAATAATGATAATTTACTTGTTGAAGAAGATATTTGTCGAATTAATGAGAATTGTAATTCATATAATAATAATGTTAATTATAAAAATTTAGAAGGATTAGAATCAGATAAATTTATTCATTTATTTAAAAGTAAAAATGATAATTATCAAAATTTTAATTATAAAAGAGAT
>JAEEGL011194082.1_pt1 | contig 11302 bp, 9 predicted proteins | sample 9134231 | NCBI WGS metagenome assembly JAEEGL01 (sample SAMN16246548, study PRJNA631951) | gut metagenome | biome: gut microbiome; feature: rumen; material: fiber-attached | host: Bos | place: Iran: Karaj | collected 2018-10
GCGCAGAACCGTTTCCGCAATTCGATCTACAAGCTGAAGAAAGTCCTGGACAGCGGACTGGCCGGCAAGCTCGTCTGTGCACACGTCAATTCTCTGTGGTGGAGAGGCCATTGTTACTACGATCTGTGGTGGCGCGGCACCTGGGAGAAGGAGGGCGGCGGTCCGACCCTGAACCATGCGGTGCATCATATCGATATGATCAACTGGATGGAAGGCTGTCTGCCGGATGAAGTCGTTGCGATCCTGACCAACAAGATGCACGACAATTCCGAGTGCGAGGATCTGTCGCTCGCGGTGCTGAAATATCCGGACGGCAACCTTGCCGAGGTCACGAGCTCGGTCGTCCATCACGGCGAAGAGCAGGGCCTTGTGCTGCAGTGCGAATATGCGAAGATCTCCGCTCCGTGGGATATCAAGGCCGAGGTCACGATGCCGAACGGATTCCCGGTACAGGGCGGCAACCAGGAGCTCATCAAAAAGATCCAGGATTACTATGATTCGATCCCGGATCTGCCGTATGAGGGACATGCCGGAGAGATCGACGACTATCTGCACGCGCTTGAGACCGGCACCCGCCCGATGATCACCGGAATCGACGGACGCAAGACCGTTATGCTGATCACGGCGATCTACAAGGCCGGCTGTCTGAAGCAGTACGTGCACATGCCGATTGAGAAAGACGACGAATACTATACGTTCGAAGGCATTCTCAGGAATGCGACGCATTTCTGTGAGAAAACAGCGAGCGTGGAGAATTTCGCGCCGGGTGAAATCACGCTTGGCAACTACAAGGAAGACAAGAAATAAAACAGGCACGACAAATGATCACGACCCTGCAGCGGGGGCGGTACGCAACTGCTGCAGGGCTTTTTGTTTGGCGCAAAGGCAGATTTTCGTTTTTTTTCTGATTCCGTATTGACAGACTGCCGGGAACAGATTATAATGCTGATATAATTATCAGATATCTTAATATCAGTTTCCTTAATTTAAGGCTGCTGATAGTTCGGAGGAGTGAGTTTATGGCCAAGAATACGATCAATGATCTGGAACTGCTTTTTGAAATCCTGCGGATCAACCGTGCATATAAGCGGATCCGTCACAGCGCGGACGAGGATATGCCTGAGAATCCGGGTATCCACGGGAGCGGACGCCTGCTGCATAATCTGGCGGAACACGGTGAGATGCCGCAGAAGGAGCTGGCTGAGCGTCTGGAGATCCGTCCGCAGTCGCTGACGGGGATTCTCGTCAAGCTGGAGGATGCCGGATATATCACGCGCACGCGCGGTGTCACAGACAAGAGGGAACAGCTCGTCAACATCACGCCGGAGGGCCGCAAGTACAGCCGCCGGATCGAGAAGATGAGAAAAGAGATTGCCGGACGTTTCTTCGCGGTCCTGACCGAGGAAGAGAAGCAGACGATGTCCGAGCTTCTGACCAAAATCTGGGATTCACTGGAGGAAGAAAATGTTTAAGGTTTTCAGACATATGAGGAAGCGGACCGTAATGCTTCTTTTGCTCAGCGTTCTGATCGTCATCGCGCAGGTCTGGACGGATCTGCGGATCCCGGACTATATGACGACGATCACGGTCCTTGTCAAGACGGAAGGCCACGAGATGAGCGAGATCTGGAGAGCGGGCGGCATGATGCTGCTCTGCGCGGTTCTCGCGATGTGCCTCAGCCTGCTGTCCGGGTTTGTCAGCGCGAGACTCGCGGCGTTCTTCTCCAAAGATCTGCGCAGCGATATCTTTGACGCGGTGGAAAATTTCTCCCTTGAGGAGATCGATCGTTTCTCCACGGCTTCGCTGATCACGCGTTCCACCAACGACGTAACGCAGATCCAGAACTTCATGTCCCGCGGCCTGCGTATGATCATCACAGCACCGATCACGGTTACGATCGCCATGCTCAAGATCTGGGGCAAGCACTGGCAGTGGACTTCGCTGCTCGGCGCCGGTGTCGTGATGGTCCTGATGGTCGTTATGTACCTGATCAAATACGCGCATCCGCGCTTCCGCCGCATGCAGGTGCTGACCGATAACCTGAACCAGGTTACGAGAGAAAACCTGACCGGTATCCGTGTCGTACGCGCCTACAATGCGGAGGGCTATATGCAGGACAAGTTCTCCGATGCGAATAACATCCTGACGGACAACGCCCTGCAGGCACGCCGCGCGATGAGCCTGATGCGCCCTGTAATGCGTTTCACCAACAACGGGCTGACCGTCGGCATCTACTGTGTCGGCGCGTTCATCATCGCGACACAGATCGGAACGGGCTCCGCTCTGACGACGTTCTCCGAGATGATCGTTTTCTCGACCTACGCACAGCGCGTTCTGGGATCCTTCATGAGCCTGAATATGATCTTCAACATGCTGCCGCGTGCGGCTGTCAGTGCTGAGCGTATCAACGAGATCCTGGGGACGGATCCTTCCATCAAGAGCGGAACCGAAACCGAGGGTGTCGACGGACAGGAAGGCACTGTGGAGTTCCGCAATGTCAGTTTCCGTTATCCGGCGGCCGAGGACGATATCCTGAGGGACATTTCCTTTACGGCGAAAAAAGGCGAGACCGTTGCTTTCATCGGCGCGACCGGAAGCGGCAAGACGTCGCTGGTCAATCTGGTACCGCGTTTCTACGATGCCGGCAAGGGAGAGGTCCTGGTCGACGGACGCAACGTCAAGGAATACGATCAGACAGCCCTGCGCAAGAAAATCGGCTATGCGCCGCAGCGGGCGGTGCTTTTCACCGGTACGGTAGAGAGCAACCTGAAATACGGCGAGTATAAAGATATGGACGAGAGTCCGGAATCCGCGCAGGCTGAGATGGAAAAAGCGATCAGCATCGCGCAGGCGGAGGACTTCGTCAAGGCGATGCGCGGCGGCTATGAAGCCGATATCGCCCGCGGCGGCACCAATGTTTCGGGCGGCCAGAAGCAGCGTCTCTCCATCGCGAGAACGGTTTTCCGCAGACCGGAGATCTATATTTTCGACGATACTTTCTCCGCGCTGGACTATAAGACGGACCGCATGCTTCGTGCCCGCCTTAAGAAAGAAACAGCCGGGGTTACGACGCTGATCGTAGCGCAGCGTATCGGCACGATCCGCGACGCGGACAAAATCATCGTTCTGGACGAAGGCCGGATCGTCGGCGAGGGTACTCACGATGAACTGATGAAGAACTGCTTGGTGTATAAGGAAATCGCGCTGACGCAGCTTTCAGAGGAGGAACTTGCATAATGGCTAAGAATGAATATCAGCTTGGTTCTGTCAATATGAACAGTACGCGCGGCCCCGGCATGCGCGGCATGCGCGTCGCGGAGAAGCCCAAGGACTTCAAAGGCGCGATGCGGATGCTTATTCTGTACCTGAAGCGTTTCCTTCCGCTGATCCTGACGGCTTTTGCCTGCGCGATGATCAGTGTTATCCTGCAGCTTTTCGGCCCGGACCTGCTGAGCCAGATCACGGATCTGATCAGCGATGGCATGAAAACCGGCTCGATCGATACGCAGGCGATCATTCACAAGAGCATCCTGACGCTCGGTTTCTACCTGATCAGCGCTCTCCTGATCTATGTGCAGGCCATTACGCTGGTCTCCGCGTCTTCCAACATCATGCGCTACATGCGCAACGATATCTCCCGCAAACTGAATAAGATCCCGCTTTCGAGATTCGATTCGGCTTCCTTCGGAGATCTGCTGAGCCGTGTGACAAACGATGTCGACACGATCGGAATGAGCCTGAATAACGCGGCAGCCGATATCGTAACGGCCGTCACGGTCTTTATCGGATGCACGATCATGATGATGCTGACCAATGTGGTCATGGCACTGATCGCGATCGGCGCGAGCCTTGTCGGGTTCTTCCTGATGAACCTGGTCATCAAGCGCAGCCAGAAATATTTCTCCAGGCGCCAGATGTACCTTGGACAGCTGAACGGCCACATCGAGGAAATGTACGCCGGCCACATCATCGTGAAGGCTTTTAACGGCGAGAAAGAATCCCGCAGAGAGTTTGACCGTCTGAATGATCTGCTTTGCGAAAACAACTGGAAGAGCCAGTTTATCGGCGGTATCAACGGACCGGTCATGGAATTCATCGGCAACTTCGGATACGTTGCGGTCTGTGTCGTCGGCGCGATCATGGCCAAGAACGGAACGATCACATTCGGCGTCATCGTCGCGTTCATCCTGTACGTCCGTCAGTTCACGCAGCCTCTCGGCATGCTTGCCCAGGCGGCGGTCAATATCCAGTCCGCGGCAGCGGCTTCAGAACGCGTCTTCAGCTTCCTGCAGGAACCTGAGATGGAGGATGAGAGCGCCAAGAAAGCACTGCTTGACAACTGCAAAGGCGAGGTTGAGTTTGATCACGTGAAGTTCGGATACACACCGGACCGCACGATCATCCACGATTTCTCCACGACGATCAAACCGGGACAGAAGGTCGCGATCGTCGGCCCGACAGGCGCCGGCAAGACGACGCTCGTCAATCTGCTGATGCGCTTCTACGAGATCCAGGACGGCGCAATCCGCATTGACGGGGTCAATACAAAAGAAACGACACGTGAGAACGTGCATGACCAGTTCTGTATGGTTCTGCAGGATACATGGCTCTTTGAAGGCACGATCCGGGACAATATCGTATACAGTATGCCGAATGTTTCGGACGAAAAGGTCATCGAGGCCTGCAAGGCTGTCGGCCTGCATCACTTCATCTCCACACTGCCGAACGGCTATAATACGAAACTGACCGATGATTCGAACCTGTCGGCAGGCCAGCGGCAGCTGATGACGATCGCCCGCGCGATGATCGAGGACGCGCCGCTCCTGATCCTGGACGAGGCGACGAGCTCCGTCGATACCCGTACCGAGCAGATCGTACAGGATTCCATGGAAAAACTGACTGCCGGACGGACTTCGTTCACGATCGCCCACCGCCTGAGCACGATCCGCAACGCGGACGTGATTCTGGTCATGAAGGACGGCGACATCGTCGAGACCGGCACGCACGAAGAACTGCTCGCAAGAGGCGGCTTCTACGCCGAACTGTGGACGAGCCAGTTCGTCAACGCCGAAGCGATCTGATCGGGTGGGGCGGAGAAAACCGTACATACGATTCTATTCGTACAAATAAAGGGGCAGCAATGCCCCTTTTTGATTTTGCCGGATAAGATTGCTTTTGCGCAAAAAAACAGCTGCCCCCATATAGGGCAGCTGTCCGGAACGATTTATTCAAATTCCAATGTGATCAGAGAAGTACTCGCTATTGTATCCCAGGAATCATAATCCATGATCTGAAAACTGAGTTCACATGTATTGATTTGCTCGATTTCATTGCTTTCCAGATCTGAACTCATAAATGTAATCGCATCAATAGCATGCTTCCCGGCGGATATGTCGCAGGAGAAAATCGGATCGATCATAAAACCGTTAATGGAGACATCTCTGGCCTGGATCATGACAACGTTATCCGTATTGTTTTCAATATAGACAACGATACCGGGACCCCAAATTGAATCATTTTCAGATAGACCTTTCACAACGATTTTTATGTCATCCTCGTCATAAACCAACTCTCCGGAATCGTCGTACATATACTCAAAACCATCATATACGGATGTGGTAACAATGACGGGATCACTGTCGATAATGGTATCCCAGGACTCGCTGTCAAAGATATGAAAACTGAATTCAAGGTCCGCGATCGTGGTAATGCCGGCAGCTTCCAGATCGGAGCGCATCAGGGTCAATTCATCATTGGCTTTTTTGGAAGGAGCGACATCCGCGGAGAGCATGGTTTCAACCATATAGCCGTTTACAGAAGTGTTGCGGGTCTGTACTGTAACAGATCGCTCGCTGTTGTTTTCAATCAGCAACTTGACCTCCGGACCAAAGAAGCCTTTCATGTTCAGGCTTTTGGCTGTTATCACAATATCGTCCTGATCAAAAAGGACAGCTTCTTCGATTGTAACATCTTTGTCGGCAGCTTTCGAGGAAACGGCCGAGGCCTGTGAATCCGTCTTGGTGTCATCAGTCGTTGAAGACGTGCCGGAAGGAGCAGTAGAGGAATCAGCTGAAGCAGCGGAGTTCGAGGATGCTTTGGAACTTTCGGAAGAATCGGAACCGCTTCCGACCGCCATGAGGACAAATACAAGTAAAACCAGCAAAACACCGATAAGCTTAGATATTTTCATTGATAAATCCTTTCAAATTGTTTGATAAACAGAACGCGAGAGTGACAGAAATGATTTCGATCAGAATATCCATAATGTCGAATGTGCCGGGAAAAATGGCAAAAAGCTGCGCGATTTCCGTCAATGCCGACACAATGGAACAGAGGACAAAGGCGAGCAGACGGCATGGTTTAGAGCTGCCAAGGATAAACAAAAGACTGAAATAAAGCGCATAGGCCCAGAGCGCGTCCGGGAGATAATTGCGCACAACGGAAAACCAGGAAGCTCTGACAATCGGCACATTGCTTTGAAACAGCAGGTATATCGTGAATCCTGCTGTCAAAGGAAACAGAATGTTAGACAGAAAAAACAGCACTTTAGAGAAGACAGTATTGTTCCTCATAAGCGCATAATGATCCGGGACGTCGCACCGGAAAAGTATGAATTGTTTTCATTTTGATTCCTCCTCTATTGTTGTAATAATGCATATTATAGCAGTGCGGCATAATATCCATTACCACCGGAATGGTACAATAGAGGAAAATTTTTTTAATTTAACGGCTTTTCGTTATTCTGTGTCAATAAACGGTTGATGTCCGTGAGATTATAAATGTTTGAACTGAAAGCAACAATTAGAATTGCATCTCTTGAGAACTTTGGATATAATGGGGACATCCCGTATATCTTCAGCGCTCTTTGAGTTTCTTCCAACGTCAGATGAGCACCGAAACAAATACGCAGAATCGTGTCGCGCTGTTTAACGTGTTTCTCCTCGGAGATGATTTTATAGCCATAGCCCTCGGAGAGTTCGGCATTAATAAAGACCTGCTGCTGTGTAAGGCCCCGGTCCCGGATGCAGGCGCGCATATACAGGGCAAAAGGCCTGTTCTTCGGCAAAATGACTTCCGCGTTGTTTTTCAGATACTGCTTGATATCTGACGGATCTGTTTTTTTGAGAATGCCGGTAAGAGTATTGGTTGTTTTTCTCATGATTTGATTTCCTTGCGATAGAAATAGAAAGTGTGGGTGATATCTATGACAGATTCGGATCGATCTGTATTATCCAGCTATGAATTGCTCTCTGCAATCAATGAAGATCACGGCGTATACCTGGTTCAACACAAACGTACAAAGAAAATCTATGTACAGAAAGTACTGACGGTTTACAGTAAAGCTGTGTACAGGCAGTTACAGGAACATCACGTCCAAGGCACTCCCGTCATTGAGGAAATTGTGGAGGATGCGGATAAGCTGATCGTCATAGAAGAATATATCAACGGACAGACTCTGCGCTCCATATTGGAAGACGGCAACAGATTTGCCCCGGATCAGGCTGTGGCCATCGTTGAACAGGTGTGCGGCATCGTCGGAAAACTGCATAATGCTGTTCCTCCGATCATTCACCGGGATATCAAACCCTCTAATATAATGATGGATTATGACGGGAATGTCAAGCTCCTTGATATGAATGCGGCAAAACAGAGCCAGTATCATCAGTCGCAGGACACAAATCTGATCGGAACTGTCGGTTATGCAGCGCCTGAACAATATGGTTTCGGAGCTTCCGCACCGGAAACGGATATTTACGCCATCGGAGTGTTGTTAAATGAAATGATAACGGGCGTATTTCCAAACGAGAGAATTCCTGAGGGCCATATCGGAGAAATCATCAGAAAATGCACTAAAATGGATCCTAAGGACAGATACGGTTCCGTTCAGGAGCTGCTGCGAGATCTGCAATCAGGTCAGAAGCAGGGAAGAACATCTCAGGAATCATTCGTAACCACGAATGTATCTGCGCCGAAAAACAAAAATGCGATTCCCGGTTTCAGAACAGGGAATCCTGTTCACATAGCAATAGCACTTGTCGGATATATGCTGATTATCGTCTTTGCCATAACTTTGACAGTGCAGGGGGAACAGGGGGCAGGCCTCTGGTTTAACAGGATTATGTTCCTGATCAGCGAGATTCTGATCGTTGCCATTACCTGCAATTACAGAAATATCTGGAGCAGGATCGGCATTGCAAAAAGCCGGGAGAAGTGGCAGAAGATACTTAAAATCATTATCGTTGACGCGGTTGTGTTCATCGGTACGGCTATTGTAACGACAATCATTGAGAGTATAATACGGAGTCTGATATAGCATTAAAAAGACGGCACTGCGGATGGATGTTTCGGAAACATCCCCCTCAGCCGCCGTCTTTATTATAGTCAACTTTCATCAGACAGAGACCTTTGGCCGGCGCGGTAAAGCCGGCGTCGGCGCGTTTGCCGCCGGCGAGGAGCTGCGGGATCGTTGCGGGATCGCGGCGGTGGAGGCCGACCTCGATCAGCGTTCCGGTCAGGATCCGTACCATGTACTGCAGGAAGCCTTCGCCGTGATAATAGATCCGCAGATGCTCGGCATCCTCTTCAAAATCCACGGAATACAGTTCGCGCACCGTGGATTTTTTCATACGGGGATTGCCGCAGAAGGCCGCGAAATCGTGCACACCGACGTAGCTCCCGGCGGCTTTTTTCATAAGATCAACGTCCAGACTGCCTTCCGGCACATAGACGTATCTGCGCTCGAAAAGCGGCTTGGACCGGGTGGTCCAGATCGTATAGCGGTAGGTCTTGCCGACAGCGTTATAGCGCGCGTGGAAGCGGTCCGCAGCGGGATGCAGGTCCGTTATACTGATGTCATCCGGCAGATAACGGTTCACGTAATCACGGATCGCGGCGGCAGGCATATCCGTCTCCAGACGGACATTTGCCACCATGCCGAGCGCGTGGACTCCGGCATCCGTGCGGCCTGCGCCGGTCACCTCGACCGGACGGCCTTCCAGCGCGGAGAAAACGGATTCGAGCTTACCCTGGATCGTCAGATCCGTATCCGGCTGATGCTCCCAGCCCTGATAACGGCTGCCGTCATAGGCGACAGTCAGCTTATAGTTACTCATAGATCAGGAATTGGATGGAATATCGGGGGAGGCTTCGGCCTCGGACTCTTCCGTCTCGGCCTCCACAACGGCTTCGACGAGAGCCTCTTCCATAGATTCAGCTTCGGTCTGTGCAGGTTTCTCTTCCGCAGAAACATTTTTCGCGGCAGATGCTTCCGTAGCGGAGCGGAACGTGGTTTTCCACTTGCCGCTGCGGTAGCGCATGAAGACGAGCAGCGTACGCGTTAACTGATCGGCAGCGAGCGCGTACCAGGCACCCATAATTCCGAGGTGGAACACATAGACCAGCAGGGCTGCGATGGCAGGCCGGACGACCAGCATCGTGAACGCCGTAATATAAGCGACAAACTTGGTGTCGCCGGCGCCTCGCATCGCACCGGCCAGGATCAGCTGGGAGGACTGGAACGGCTGGACGAAGGCGACAAAGAGCAGGATCTTCTTCCCGGCCTGAATGATTTCATCTACATCGGTATAGAGACCGACGATCTTGCCGCCTGCGACAAGGAATGTTGCCGCAAAGAGCAGAGCTACAAAGAAGCCGGTATTCTGGCTGGTTTTACTGTAAGCCTGTGCCATGTCGGGGCGCCTCTTGCCAAGGCTCTGTCCGACGAGCGATGTGGCGGAGACCGCGAAGGCCTGGCCGTTCATGAACGTCAGTGCCTGGATGTTCATGCAGATAGTATGGGTCGCGTATGCGTTGGTTCCGAGAGAAGCGATGATCCGGTTGTAAAGGATCATGCCGGCACGCATGACGAGCTGCTCACCGGCAGCCGGGAGACCGATCCGGACGATATCGGAAACGGCGGCTTTCTGCAGCTTAAAGCCGGAAAGCTTCCAGTCGAGATGGACAAAGCTCTTGTTGAAGGTGATGACGATCATCGCGATTACAAAAGCGGTGGTCTGGCCGATTACGGTCGCGATCGCGGCGCCCCGGACCTCCAGACGCGGGAATCCGAGCCGGCCGGTGATCAGGACGTAGTTGAAGAAGATATTGACCGTGTTGGCGATTACGTTATAGATCAGAGGCGCTCTCGTATTGCCGACACCGCGCAGCGCAGACGTTACGACGTTTGTCAGCGCAAGTCCGACCATGCCGATCATCATGATCTGAAGATATTCGGTAGCGGCTTCCAGCGTCTGCAGATCCGACGCGCCGATGAAAGCGCAGAGCGGGCGCGCGAAGATGTAGCCGATGACGGACATGATGACGGAGAGGACAAAGGTCAGGGACATACCCTGGCGCAGGAAAAGATTCGCCGCCTCAGCATCTTTGCGGCCTCTGGCGCGGGCAATCATCGCGGTCGTACCGACATTCATCGACATGAACGCGGTCATCAGCAGGAATTTGGGCTGATTGGACAGGCCGACGGCTGAAATCGCATACGGGCCGACAGCTCCGACCTGGATCTGGTCGAACATACCGACAAGCTGTGTCAGCATGAGCTCCATGAACGCGGGCCAGCCGATGCGGATAACGTCTTTGTAGATCTGACCGCGGGTTACGCCGTCGGGCAGCTTCTTGGAATAACGCTCGGCACCGCCGTATTCATACATATCCTTACCGGCGGGGAGCCGGTCAAGGGTAATCGGAATGGTCTTACGGGTCTGTTCTTTAACGGCTTTCTGTTCTGCCACGGATCACGAATCCCCTTTCTGTGTGTTTATGGTTTGGAAATAAAAGATCTGTTGTCTGAAATGCTCTACGGATTTCAGTCTACCATAAACGGCGGAAAGATACAAGCAAATTAATAAGAAATCTTATCTTTTTTTCGCCGGCACCGGCAGTTTTCGGACAGTTTGAGGGCATGAATCCGCCAGAATCACACGAAATTTGTTACAATTTTATTAAAAAGTGTTGACAGATATTAATCGAAGTGTTATATTACAAGCGTTCGAACCAGAACTTTTATTACATTTTTTGTGAAACTGCTGTTAATAATTGATTTTGCGGCAGTTTAGAGAGGGTTTTTGAATGACGAACTGGAAAGCAATCGCCGGCAAAATAGCGGCTGTTGTACTTGTAATCGCGATGATCGCTGCAGTCCTGCTGCCTGTCAGGAATATGGGGCAGGATGCTCCTGTAACGGCTTCGGTCGTTAAGGGCGGATCTATGCAGAAGACAACGCAGGATGTTTCGATTACAGCTTTTGCCGCGACATTGGATAAGACTCCGGCAGTCGTGGATTTTA
>JAEEGL012157427.1_pt1 | contig 11302 bp, 9 predicted proteins | sample 9134231 | NCBI WGS metagenome assembly JAEEGL01 (sample SAMN16246548, study PRJNA631951) | gut metagenome | biome: gut microbiome; feature: rumen; material: fiber-attached | host: Bos | place: Iran: Karaj | collected 2018-10
AACAAGAAGCGCAACTTCCGTGCCCTGTGGATTCAGCGTATCAACGCTGCCGCTCGTCAGGAGGGTCTGAGCTACTCTGCACTCATGGGTAAGCTGGCTAAGGCTGGTATCGAGATCAACCGTAAGGTGCTCGCCGACCTCGCCCTCAACAACCCTGAGGCTTTCAAGGCTATCGTAGCAAAAGTAAAGTAAGAGAGAAAGCGAAAGCAATAAAAAGAGCTGCAATTGAAAGGTTGCGGCTCTTTTTTTTGTTATTTTGAAATAAAAGTCGTATCTTTGCGAGCAATTTGAAAGAAATAACCAATATCAAACAGAGAATATGAAGAAACTATTATTGGGAGACGAGGCCATTGCTCAAGGTGCACTCGATGCAGGCTTGAGTGGTGTCTATGCTTATCCTGGCACTCCCTCTACTGAGATTACAGAGTATATTCAGGGCTCACCGCTCGCCAAAGAGCGCGGTCTACATAGCCGTTGGTCAACCAATGAGAAGACGGCAATGGAGGCAGCACTGGGTATGTCGTTTATGGGCAAACGTGCGCTGGTGTGCATGAAACATGTAGGACTCAACGTTTGTGCCGACCCGTTTGTCAATAGCGGAATGACGGGTGTCAACGGAGGTGTTGTCGTTCTCGTAGCTGATGATCCCTCGATGCACTCTTCTCAGGACGAGCAGGACTCCCGTTTCTATGGTAAGTTTGCCATGATTCCCACCTTCGAGCCCTCCAATCAGCAGGAGGCTTACGACATGATGGCTACAGCCTTCGAATACTCTGAGAAGCAGTGTTTGCCCGTACTGATGCGAGTCACAACCCGTATGGCCCACAGCCGTGCTGTTGTAGAACTCGCTGATGCTCCCCGTGAGCAGAATGCGCTGAACTATGATGCAAAGGCTGCTAACTGGGTGTTGCTGCCAGCCAATGCCAAGAAGCGCAACGATGCTGTTACTGCCCAACAGGCTCAGTTGGAGGCCGATGCTGCCAGCTCTACTTATAATATATATATGGAAGGTCATGATAAGTCGCTGGGCATTCTGACCAGCGGCATCGGCTTCAACTATGTCAACGAGTGCTTCCCACAAGGTTCTCCCTTTCCGATACTGAAGATTTCGCAGTATCCGTTGCCCAAGACGCTGGTGCGCCGTCTGATGGACGAGTGCGAACAGGTGCTGATTGTTGAAGAAGGTCAGCCGTTTATCGAGGATATCGTGCGTGGTGTGGCCGACATGAAGACGGTTCATGGTAAGCTGGATGGCACATTGCCCCGTACTGGCGAGCTGACACCCGATGTAGTGAAGAAAGCGCTGGGAATGGAGATTGGCGAGTGTTTCGACCCATGTGCCGATGTTACTCCCCGTCCACCTGCACTTTGCCAGGGTTGTGGTCATCGCGACGTCTATGCTGCACTGAACGAGGTTCTCAAGGAATATGAGAATCCCCGTGTCTTTGGTGACATCGGTTGTTATACGCTGGGCTTTCTGCCCCCATTCCGCGCTATCCATTCCTGTGTGGATATGGGTGCCTCTATCACGATGGCTAAGGGAGCCGCCGATGCTGGTCAGTGGCCTGCTGTTGCCATTATTGGTGATTCTACCTTTACGCATAGCGGTATGACGGGCTTGCTCGATGCTATCAACGAGAATGCCAATATCACCGTTATCATCAGTGACAACCTGACAACGGGTATGACTGGTGGTCAGGACTCTGCAGGTACTAATAAGTTCGAGGCTATCTGTCGTGGTCTTGGATTGAGTGACGAGCATCTGAAGGTGGTCGTTCCCCTGCCTAAGAATATGCCCGAGATCACGCAGATAATCCGCGATGAGATTAACTACAAGGGCACCAGTGTCATCATTCCGCGTCGTGAATGTATGCAAACCCTGCAACGCCATCTGAAGCAAAAGAAAGCGGCTGAGAAGAATTGAATTATTGAAGCATTGAAGTTATGAAAACAGATATTATCCTTTGTGGCGTAGGTGGTCAGGGAATCCTCTCCATTGCCACCATTATTGGCGAAGCCGCCATGAACGAGAACCTCTATATCAAGCAGGCTGAGGTACACGGTATGTCCCAGCGTGGTGGTGATGTACAGTCCAACCTGCGCATCTCGAGCAATCCCATTGCCAGCGACCTCATTCCAAAGGGTGGTGCCGATGTCATCATCTCTATGGAACCGATGGAGGCACTGCGCTATCTTCCATACCTCTCTAAAGAGGGCTGGATTATCACCAGCAGCACACCCTTTGTAAACATCCCCAACTATCCTGACATTGAGGTCATCAAGGCTGACCTCGAGAAACTGCCTCATGTCATCATGCTCGACATTGAGGGTAAGGCCAAGGATGCCGGTGTTCCACGCTCAGCTAACGTGATTCTACTGGGTGCTGCCCAGAAGGCCCTTGGCATTGAGTATGGTAAACTGGAGGATGCCATCCGTCGCGTCTTTGGACGTAAGGGTGATGCTATCGTTGAGGCAAATATCAAAGCATTGGCAATTGGTAAAGAAGCGCAGAAATGAATACACCGATTAAGAAAGAAATCGTTGATGGTCTCATAGCAGAGCTTGGCATCAAGGACTTCGCTAAAGCTACAATCCGCGAGGTGAAACAAGTGGCAGCCAAGGCCGAGCAGGCGAGTGGGGTAGAGTATATCAAGATGGAGATGGGCATTCCAGGTTTGCCAGCTGCTCAAGTAGGCGTCGATGCTCAGGTGAAGGCATTGCAGGGCGGCATAGCGCACAGCTATCCTGATATTCAGGGCTATCCTGAACTGAAGAAGCAGGCCTCACGCTTTGTTAAGGCATTTATCGGCCTCGACATCGACCCTGTAGGATGTGTACCCGTTAGTGGCTCTATGCAGGGCACGTTTGCCTCGTTTCTTACTTGTTCTCAGGCTTCGAAGGAGAAAGATACCGTACTCTTCATCGATCCAGGTTTCCCCGTTCAGAAGATGCAGTTGCAGGTGATGGGAGTTAAACTTGAGACCTTTGATGTGTATGACTATCGTGGTGATAAGCTGGGCCCCAAGGTGGAGAGCTACCTCGCTAAGGGCAACATCTGCGCCATTGTCTATTCCAATCCCAACAATCCTTCGTGGATATGTCTGACCGAGCAGGAACTAGAGGCTATCGGACACTTGGCTACCAAGTACGACGCTATTGTGATGGAGGATTTGGCTTATTTCGCTATGGATTTCCGCAAGGACCTCAGCGTACCTTTCCAGCCACCCTATCAGCCCTCTGTAGGCCGTTATACCGACAACTACATCCTGCTGATATCTGGTTCCAAAGCCTTCAGCTATGCCGGTGAGCGCATTGGTGTCACCTGTATCTCAGATAAGTTGTTCCGTCGGCACTATCCCGACTTGGCTCAGCGCTATGAGGGGCTGCCTTTTGGCCTGGTATTTTCTACCCGCATGCTCTATGCACTCTCAAGTGGTACCAGCCACTCTGCCCAGTATGCGATGACTGCGATGCTCAAGGCTGCTGTTGATGGTACTTACGACTTCCGCAAGGAGGTTAGCATCTATGGCGAGCGTGCCCATAAACTGAAAGAAATCTTCTGCCGTCACGGCTTCCATGTGGTATATGATAAAGACCTCGACGAGCCCGTAGCCGATGGTTTCTACTTCACTATTGGCTATAAGCAGATGACCAGTGGTCAGCTGGCTCGCGAACTGATGTACTATGGTGTCTCTGCCATTTGCCTTATCACTACTGGTTCCCATCAGGAGGGCCTGCGTGTCTGCACCTCGTTTATCGAGGACCATCAGTACGCCCAACTTGAAGAGCGCATGACACTGTTCGAACAGAATAATCCCTAAACAGATTAAAAACTTGTTTCTAGATATAAAGGCCACAAGTCCTAGATTTATGCGGAACAAGTCCTAGATTTATGCGGAACAAATCCTAGATTTAAAACCCACATAAATACGGAGGGAAAGCGGGATACCCCCAAGTTCCATCTGCTATACACAAATAAAGGGTTCCTCTGATTGAAGAGAAGCCCTTTATGTTTGTTATCTTTCTGTAAAGCGTCAGCTTAGCTTACTCGAATTTCGTGAACGGAGGATTCTTGGTGGGGAATCCCTTATTGGTTTTCAGCCACCTGTCCCATCCCGTCTGCTGCACGAGGGCATTCAATTCGTAGCTGTTCGACCAGGCATATTTGTCGTCTGCAAAACTCTTATCCTCAGGTTCGTAGCAGAACGTCTTGGGATTTTCCGTGGTCTCATACCACCAGGTTTTACCTTCCTCATCTAGGCAGCGCACGTCACCTGTAACCTCATTAGCAATATCCATACGCAGGATAGTATGCGTGGTACCATTGTTGGCCTTGCCTTTTTGGTCCTTGGTGTTGCAGGTAACTGTGGCTCCCAGGGTAATGTTGTAGCTGAGCTCCTTGTAGTCGCAATTTCGGAGATAGTCAGACAGAACAGTAGTATAGACTTGCTTGATACGAGCGGCCTCGATGGCTGTCTTCAGAGCGTTGTACTCGGTGACCAGATTTTTATCGGCTGCTTGCAACTGGAAGGCATAGCTCATGATATCGTAGTGTGGATAATCCGGTGAGCCTTGATAGCTATTGCAAGCTGCTGTCGTCTGTTGCTCAACGGTGAGGGTACCTTTGTTGGCCTCGCTGATGAGTTTTTCGGTAAATGCCTTCAAAGCAGGAATGACATTTTTAAACTTCTTCATGTCGGTAAAGCAGAAATCGCTGTACTTCATCTGGTTAGGATACTTCTTGAGTACAACCGGCTGCTCTTTAATTCCATTGTATGGAACAATAAACTCGTCTGTATATTGCTTCATCTCGTCTACAAACTTGTTATTCTTTGCAGCATTGGCCAGTCTCTTTATGAATTTTTCGAAATCACCGCCAGTAGTAACGTGGCTGGAAGCCATGAGATAGTCGGTGACATCGGTGAACTCTGACAGCACCTCCATATTGTTCATCAGACAGTCGTCGAAGTTGAGAAGCTTCAGGTGAACACCGCTTTTCTCGATACCTGTGCGCAGCTCCTTGATGCTGATGTCCTTGTTGTCATTGAATGAATCGCTGCATACTGCACGTCTTGCAGCTTTTGCTGCGACACTTCCGTTCTTGTCATAGTCGTACATCACATGAAAGCCGCTGCCGTGATCGCCAATGATGAGGATGTAGTTCTTGGCAGGACCAGCCTTCTGGCAGTACTTGATAAAGCTGGCAATGCTGTCGGGCTGATACAATTGCGATTTCTCCTGCTGTGTGCCATACCGGTCATCATCAGAGAAGTACTGCATGGTATTACCATCGACCATATTGCTGGTCAGTTCGAGGCGATAGAGTGCGCCAGGGATGCCCTTGCCATCACCAGAGAGGTAAACACTACCTTTCTGCTCCTCCATCTGCTTGTCTAAACCTTCACGCGAAGAGTACTTGTATTCAATAAAGAAGCGAACGTGTTGCTCGTTGCCTTTCAGACCCTTGCAGGCATTCATCATATCGTACTCAGTCATATTATCCAGATTCTCACCACCAGTGCAGTACAGCATGACGGTATAGTCGGCTACTTCTGGTGGAGTAGGTGGAGTAGGAGGATTAGACGACGAGTCATCACTGCTGCACGATGTACACATCATTCCGAGACCGCAGCATATTGTGGCGGCCAACATTGACAGATTTGTTCTTTTCATCATGATTCTATTGATTTGTCTATATTGTACTATTTTCAATTGCAAAGGTACGACTTATTTTGAAAAAAGATTCATATTTCGAAAAAATATTTGCAGATTTCAAAGAAATATCGTATATTTGCCACTGAAAACCAAAACGTTAAATTCTAATAATATGAAAAACGTATATAAGGCACATATTCTCTTTACGAAGGAGAAAGACCGCTTTGAGGTGTATGAGAATGGTTACGTAGCAGTAGAGAACGGCAAGGTGACAGGTGTCTCGACCAATCTGGCCGAATTAGACAGCGAGGGTGCAGAACTCGTCGATTTCGGTGACAAACTGCTGATACCTGCTATGAACGATATGCATGTACATGCCCCACAGGTACATAATCAGGGTGTTGCGATGGATCTGGAGCTGTTGCCGTGGTTGCAGAACTACACTTTCCCTGAGGAGTCGAAATATGCCGATGTCGAGTACGCAGAGCGTATGTATCGCCGTTTCATGCATACCCAGTGGTTGTTTGGTACGATGCGCAGCGTAGTCTTCGGCACCGTTCATACAGAAAGTACGCGTAGACTGATGCAGTTGTATCAGGAGGCTGGTATGGGTGCTATGGTCGGCAAGGTGGCCATGAACCGCAACTGTCCCGATGCGCTCTGCGAGGATGTTGAGGCTGCCATTGAGGGCAACGAGCAGTTGATAGCTGAGTTCAACCAGCCCGATGCGCTGGTGCGCCCCATCATCACCCCGCGTTTTGTGCCTTCGTGTACACCCGACCTGTTGAAAGCCTGTGGTAAGCTGGCCGCCAAGTATCAGCTGCCCGTTCAGTCGCATCTCTCTGAGAATACCTCTGAGATAGCTTGGGTGGCCGAGTTGGAACCCGAGAGCAAGAGCTATGGTGATGCCTACAACCGCTACGGTCTCTTCGGTCAGACGCCTACCATTATGGCCCACTGTGTATGGACAAAGGGTCATGAGTTGGAACTGATGAAAGAGAATGGTGTGATGGTGGCCCACTGTCCAACCTCTAACTTCAACCTCTCATCGGGTATGGCCCCCATCCGTTCGTTGCTTGACGAGGGTGTCAAGATTGGTCTTGGTAGTGACATCAGCGGTGGTCACGATCTCAACATGTTCCGTATGCTGGTATATGCTATCCAGGTTAGCAAGATGCACTATCAACTCGACCACAGCAAGGCATTCCTCACACTGCCCGAGGTCTTCTGGATAGCCACCAAGTCGACAGGCAGCTTCTTTGGCAAGGTGGGCAGCTTCGAGCCTGGCTACGAGTTCGACGCACTAGTCATTGACGACAGCGTACTCTATCCATCTGAGTATTCTCTACAGCATCGCTTGGAGCGTTTCATCTATGTGGGCGACGATCGTCAGATAGTGCACCGTTTCTGCAGAGGACAGGAAGTCAAGGAACCGAAGATTTTTGGATAAAGATTTTTCTATTCGGAATTTATTTAGTACCTTTGCAGCCGCTTAACAATAGGGGTTCTTGAGGCTTTAGCCGGTGAGCACAAGAGAGGTGCTTGCTAACCCCCTTTAACAAAACAAGACACATGCAAAAAGACAACAAGAAAGTCAGTGTGCTGTTTATGCTTTTCGGCACATTGTTCTGCGTCTGCCTGATTACGGCAAACGTATTGGAGACAAAGCAACTGTCATTTGGTCCAGTTAATCTGACTGCAGGTATCATCGTATTTCCAGTGAGCTACATCATCAATGATGTGGTATGCGAGGTGTGGGGCTATGCCCGTACGCGCATGCTGATATGGATGGGCTTCGCCATGAATTTTCTCTTTGTGGTGTTTGGTGCGATAGCCGACTGGATTCCTGGTGCTCCCTACTGGCACGGTGAAGAGGGTTTTCATGTTATCTTTGGCTTGGCGCCACGTATTGCGCTGGCCTCGTTTATTGCCTTTATTGCAGGCTCATTCATCAACGCTTATGTGATGTCGCGTATGAAGCTGCGCTCTGAGGGTGCCAACTTCTCAGCTCGAGCCATACTCAGCACCATATTTGGTGAACTCAGCGACTCTATCATCTTCTTCCCGCTGGCACTGGGCGGTGTGATACCCTGGGAGGAGATGCCCTCGCTGATGATTTCGCAGGTAACGCTGAAGACGCTCTACGAGATTCTCGTACTGCCCGTGACCATCCGTGTGGTAGCGTTTACCAAGAAGCACGACCATGAGGATGTCTATGACAACGATATCAACTACAACATTTTTAATATCCTAAAGATATAATTTGACAACGATGGCAAGAGAAAATGAGGGCCTGCAACAGTTGGGCCGCAAGACTGAATATAAGATGACGTATGCTCCCGAAGTGCTGGAGACCTTTGAGAACAAGCATAAGGACAATGACTACTGGGTACAGTTCAACTGTCCAGAGTTTACCTCGCTGTGTCCCATTACTGGTCAGCCCGACTTTGCGGAGATCAAGATTATGTATATCCCTGGCGAGAGAATGGTAGAGTCTAAGAGCTTGAAGCTCTACCTCTTCTCTTTCCGCAATCACGGTGACTTCCATGAAGACTGTGTGAATATCATCATGAAAGACCTCGTCAAACTGATGCAGCCAAAGTATATAGAGGTGGTAGGACTGTTCACACCTCGTGGCGGCATTTCTATCTATCCCTATGCCAACTACGGCCAGCCAGGAACAAAATACGCTGCCCTTGCCGAGCAGCGCATGATGAATTACGCATTGAAGTAGTTGAAGCTCTTGCCACTACTCGCTTTTCTTCCGATAGAATTCTTGCGTGTGATCGCTGAACTCAAGCACCAGTGAGTCGCGTATCAGGAACTTGATGCGAACAGTGTCAACATCTGGAACGTCGTCAGGTCCTGAGAATCCTGCAATGGTGTCGGCTTTCAGGATGAGCATACCGTTGTAGAAGTGCCAGTCGGTATAGCGCTTGAGCTGTGGGTACTCTACGGGCGAGAAATCGTCGGTAGTCATCCGTCGCATGGCACCACGGGCCGTTGCTGTGAAGTCTCGCTTCAGCTTCAGCGAGTATTCGCGAGGTGTCATCATCTGCTGGCGCACTGAATCGGGTATGCGCTCCAGCATGCGTTTTTGCATGCGTTGACTCATGTTATCCAGGTTGCGCAGGGTAGGATGAGCCATATAGCACCATTCACCCTTCAGTACCTCCATATTGACTACAGAGTAAGCCTCGTCATGGTCGGCAGGGTTGAGGATGACAGCCAACTCGTCGCCAATACGGGGGCGCCCGTAGATGCGGTGCTGCTGGAAGGCATCGATGATGTCAAAGGTGTCTGGGTCGCCACCAGAGTAGGGAAGAAATACCAGTACCGAGTCGGTACATCCGTCACAGGCCAATCCGTAGAGGGCTGAGTCGCCAGGCAGGTTCTTGTGCATGCTGATGGCATCGTCTGCCACCCCCTCAACAACTGGATGCTGTTGCGGTTTGGTTGTACAAGCCACCATCAGTAGAATTGTGGCAACAAAGGCCAGTAGAATGCTTCTTTTCATAATGTAGGACATTGAGGATGCTTGTGTGTACTTATTCGGCTCCGAAATATTCCTGAAGCTCAGCAGTGGCGCTGCCCTCGCTGTTGGATAGGTCGCGGATGATGCTGCCATGTTCCAGAAGGGCGATGCGGGTAGAGATGTCTACGGTGTGCTGCAGATTGTGGCTGGAGATGAGAATGGTAGCTCCCGTTTCCTTCTGGTAGTCTGTCAGCAGATGCTTCAGCACCAACTGGGATGTCGGGTCGAGGAAGTTGAATGGTTCGTCAAGTATCACCGTTTGGGGCTTGCGAATCAATGCCGATATGATGCCTACCTTCATCTTATTGCCAGCAGAGAGGTTGCGGATAAGCTTCTTCTGGTCGAAAATCTCACCATTGGCAAAACGCTCGAAGGTCTTCAGGCGTTCGTCAATCTCGTTTTGAGGAATGCCAGAGACCTTGCCCAGAAAGGCAAAGTACTCTTCTGGAGTGAGAAAGTCGATGAGGAAGCCCTCGTCGATATAGGCACCAACATGTTCTTTCCATGCTTCGCTCGTGGCGGGGTTGATGCTCACCGTGCCCGACGGTTCTTCGTCGGAGGCGAAGACATACTCTACGCTGCCCTCGTCGGCCTTTAGCAGGTCAAGGATCATGCGGAAGAGTGTCGTCTTACCTGCACCGTTGTTACCCACGAGACCGAGGATGTCTCCGTCGTTGATGGTAAACGACGGGATGTCGCAGGCTGTGGTCTCGCCAAACTGCTTCTTAAGGTTGTCGATTTTGATCATGGTCGTTTTTTTGTTATTTCGATATTTCGACAATTAAACTAATCCACGTCCGTGGCAATTTTTGAATTTCTTGCCCGAACCGCAGGGACAAGGATCGTTACGACCTGGCATCTTATCCTTGATGATAGGCGTACGAGGCTGTTGGGCTCTGGTATCCTGAGCAGCAGCGGCAGCCTGATTGGGGTCGGTCATCTGTTCCTGTGAGAGACTCTGCTTAGACTCGGTATACTGCTGGCGCTGGGTATGCTGTTCGGGAGCAGCCTCCTGCACCTGACCCTGCATCTCGGGAATCTGGGCACGCATAAGGATGGAGACAGAACGATTATTCATGGTGTTCACCATGTTGTCGAATAGTTTGACGCTCTCCAACTTGAAGATAAGCAGCGGGTCTTTCTGTTCGTATGAGGCATTCTGTACAGAGTGCTTCAGCTCGTCGAGCTCACGGAGGTTCTCCTTCCAGGCATCGTCGATGATGTGGAGCAGGATTTGCTTCTCAAACTCCTTGACAACCGACTTACATTCGGTATCGTAGGCTTCCTTGAGGTTACATGGGATATTGTACATCTTACGACCATCCGTAAGGGGCACAACAATACGCTCGTACATCTGACCCTGAGTCTCGTAAACCTGTTTGATAACGGGCATAGCGACCTCCTGAACGTGTTCCATTTTGCGCTTGAAGTTACCCATAGCAGCCTGGAAGACCTCCTCGCAGAGCTCCTCGTGGTTCTTGTTGATGAACTCCTCGCTAGAGAAAGGACATTCCATAGCAAATATCTTGATAAACTGCTCTTTACAGCCCTCGTAGTCGTTGTTCTCAATGATGTTGACGACACGGTCCCAGATGGTATTCGAGATATCCATACCGATACGCTCACCCATCAGGGCGTGACGACGCTTCGAATAGACTACAGTACGCTGTTTGTTCATCACATCGTCGTACTCCAGCAAGCGCTTACGGATACCGAAGTTGTTCTCCTCGACCTTCTTCTGGGCGCGCTCAACCTGTTTCGAAATCATCGGGCTCTCCAGCATCTCGCCCTCCTTGAAGCCCAGCTTGTCCATCACGGTAGCGATACGCTCCGAACCGAACAAGCGCATCAGCTTGTCTTCCAATGAGATGAAGAAGAGCGATGAACCCGGGTCACCCTGACGTCCGCTTCGACCACGCAACTGGCGGTCCACACGACGTGACTCATGACGCTCGGTACCGATGATGGCGAGACCACCAGCGGCCTTTACCTCGGGCGAAAGCTTAATATCCGTACCACGACCTGCCATATTGGTGGCGATGGTGACGGCACCCTTACCGTTGGTGCTCTGTCCGGCCAGTGCTACGATGTCGGCCTCTTTCTGGTGCAGCT